>ERZ1292629.1135-Hain-H43-01um-R1-1135-length-27138-cov-5_pt1 | contig 22679 bp, 23 predicted proteins | sample MGYA00564399_ERZ1292629 | MGnify/ENA primary metagenome ERZ1292629 (study PRJEB36523, sample SAMEA6512636) | groundwater metagenome | collected 2019-01-08 | study: AquaDiva: Metagenomics assemblies of 32 groundwater samples | reverse complement strand
AAATTACGATTGGCCGAATTTTTAGCCATCACCGTAGAAACCGGCTGACCGCTCTGGTTCAAAAATTCTCCCGTATCAGAGCTAGAAGTAAAGGTCACATCGGCGGTACTGCTAATATCCTCGGCCTCACCACCACCATTTTGAGTTTGGACGGTTAAAACTTCCGACAAAGCGCCCGTGGCTACCACGCGCTCGGAATTAACAAACTTTAAACGGACAATACTCCCTGTTTCCGCCCAAACCAAACTAGTAGTAAAAAACAAACCCAAACCCAAACTCCATAAAAATTTAGTCATAGCTTACTTGATCTACTATTTTACCAAATTCATCGTAAAGTGTAATCGTCTCCCGTCGATCATCCCACAATTCCGAGCGTTGATTAAGATACACTCGCCACTCGTCCTCAAAAAAGTCCGGGTCATTCTGATGCCGCAACACACAAGCATTGTGGTGAAAAAAGTCGGTCACCAAGGCACGACAGGCCCGCTTGACCCCCAAAACCCCGTCAAAATAAATTTCATCGTCAATCCGCTTTTCTTCTGGGGTGGTACAAGAGCCTAAACCTTCAATAAAATCGGCACAATCTTCATCAAGCGCATAGAGATCAAGCTCGGTTTCGGGCGCCGGGCAATGAGAATTAAGCGAGGGGGCAAAAAAATCTCGGTAGCGTTCCAGTTCGCCCAAGTAACCACTGCACTTATTAACGCGAAAGCTGGCATTAATCGGAAACGGGTTGCGATCGGGCACCTTGCCGGTGGTAATAATGGCCTCATCTCCCGGATTAAGAATAATTGGTTCAGTGGCTAAATTGGCCCCACCACCCCAAAAAATTTTGGTGGTATAAGGCAAAGAGGCAAAGTAACCACGGCTATTGGCCAGTCGCCAACCAGCGAGCGAAATTGGCATATCAGCCGAAGAATAAATCGAGATGTGCTCGTAACCCGGACGATATTCATCTTGAGCATTGCCGGTATTAAGGCTAAGTTGATCGCGCCAGCGCGAAAAAGTAGCCGAGAGCTCGGCGCCATCACTCTCGCCGCCCATCACTGGCCCGGAATTATTTCCCCCGCGTCCCCCACCCAAAGGCACGCCACTAATATGTGGTGGCGCAAGAAAAGGGCTATTAAAATTAGCTCGGCTCGGCCCACCAGCCGCCACCCACACAAAACCAAGGGCGATCAAAATCACCACCAACCACAACAAATCACTTTTCGCATCACCACCGGAGGGCATAGGATATTATTTTACTGCTTCCAGATTCAAAAAACCAGCCTCATTACGGATGTCAGACATGTCCAAACGACTAGAAATAAAATCGCGACAGAATTCTTTGTATTCGGTGGGGGTAAAAGTTTCGGACAGAAGGCCGCGCGTAATAATGTTTTTTGTTTCAACCCCAGTAAATTCCCCCAAACTGGAATAGGGGTATTTTTCTGCCCACAAAAAAGAATTTTCGAAGTTTCGACAAGCTAAGTGGTAACCAGAAGGATGCAGTTCTAAACAGTTTTTAACTTGGATGTAAGCACTAACATAATGAAAATAGGTGTCATCAGAAATTGTTTTTGAGCGATAAGCTCCCTGAAACAGAGAGCCCTTTTCCTTATATTTTTCATTAAAATACTTGGCCATACCAACCCCCAAGCGTTTCATAAACCTAGCAATACCGCCCTCAACAATTTCCCGAAGAAGAAAATGAAAATGATTTTCTACCAAGCAATAACAGATAATTTCAACAATTCGTTTCTGCGACGGCCAAACAGTCGGCCGCTCAAAGGAATGAGTAAGCTTAGCGTCAAGCAAATCCTTAAACCAATTATCAGGGTAAAATTCGTCATTAAAATGACGGAGCATAAGCAAAAAGCGGCGACGATCATTTTCGTCTTTCACAATAGGCAAACCGCGACTCCCGCGCTTAATTACATGAACATAAGAGCCCACAGTGTAGGGTTCTTTTCTCATTGTTTCGGGATGTCAGACATGTTTAAAATTGTAGCACGCGGTCTTCAGCGGGGTCTGTGGACACAACAAAGACAATAAAAGGATGTCAGACATCCTGATGTGGGGCGATAATGGGCAGAGGTTCAAACACACAAAAACTCCCCCAATTGGGGGAGTTTTTGTTAGCTATCCTTACACTAACCGAAGTCAGCGCAAGGACACAAGTTAGCTAATATTACTGTTGGTAATTGAGGTTTTCAACACCAGTCTTGAAGTCTCCAAGATCGAGTGAATAGACATTGGCATGGTCATCACCACTATTGGTGTCCCATTTAAGACCAATTATTCTTACGCCCTGGACCAAGTCAGCTGAGTTAGTACCGCCAGAGCTAATTTGGACATCCAAAGTAAACCGACGAGTGGTATCTTCTGGGACCTCAAATGATCGGGCAGTAGCAGTGGTAACATCATTAGTCTCTGAACCTTCGGCGTCAAGAATAGCAAGAACTGAGGTCGAAGCACCACCAGTCGAGTTGGTAGTTGAAGCCCAAGTGATACCATCATTTGCTGCATTTGATGTAGTGGCCGCTACGACATCACCATCGATAAACATCGCAGAACCAAAAGCCGTCACATCGAAGACGATCTGGTAAATACCAGTATCGTCACCAGTGGCAATGTCGAGAGAAGCGTTGTCGTCCTCGGAGGAAGCACTGACGAAGGCAAGTGAAATACCAGCTGTCTGAACTTCGTGAGCACCAGCAGTTAGAGAACCAGTGATGTCGGCATCAACCAAATCTGTACCAGCCTCATCTTCAATTTCGAAGAGGGAAGCGGAACCGAGTTGAACAGTTTCAACCTCACCAAGAGTTAAGGTGATAGTATCTCCGGCATCCACACCTTGACCAGTTAGGTTAAGAATATCGGCTTTAATTACTACGGACACTTTGTCTCCAGCAGGAATGGTGAAATCAACATCATCCCAAAGCACATCCTCATCTTGACCAACCTCCGCATCATCAGCATCGTCGAAGTATGTAGCTGTGCCATACTCCTCTCCATCAATCCAAAGAGCGATAGCTGGAGTACTTGAACCAGCAATAATACCGTCTACATGGGTTGCAGTAGTATCAACATTCACACCAAAGCGCTTGATCTCGAGATCGGAATCGCCTTCCGCCTCAAGGGTAAACGACATCAACTCAACATTCTGGGTCTTATTAGAAGCGTGAACTTCAATGACCTGAGGATCATTAATGTCAGCATCCTCTCTTAAGATTTTCAGCTCAATGTCAGAAGCTGTCGCAAATGTCTCGAAGGAGAAGGAGCGAGTCTCGGTACCAATATCGCCTGTGGCCGTATCAGTGACAGAAGCACCTTGAGCATCCTTGAATCGAACCGAGGTAAAGATGACCGTCCAAGTATCGGTCGCATCATTGGTATCAAGGTTGTTAACGCCTGTAACCTTTACGACCAGTTCAGCGTTATTCTCACCTGCCCCTATAATCGCACCGGAATCGAGGGAAATGGTCTTATCGAAGGCATTGTCGTCATTAAACTCATCAGCGTCAACACGAGCAACTTCTTCGCCGTTAAACCAGATGGACACATCCTCAGCATAGTTATCCCAGTCCTGGTTAGCAGTCCCTTGATCAAAGTCTAAGCGGACCGCCGTGATCTCTATATCAGAACCAGGGTCAGCATCAATCTCTAAACCAGCGACCGCGACATCATCATCATCTTCACCAACCTCTTCCCCACTTAAGCTGGAGAGGAAGTCAGCATCTTCAATCGAACCAGCGCCGCCGGTTAGGCCAGTGCTACCACCAGTAACGGGGGTACCACCACCAACTGGGGTGCAGGTAAAGCCGGCAGGGCAAGTAGCAGGAGGAACATTGGTCGGAGTGCAGTTAAAGCCAGCGGGGCAGGTTGGGGTTCCACCAACCGGAGGCATTGGGGTGCCGCCAGCCGAGCCATTGATATTGGCGCGAGTGAGGGGACCAGCAGTGCCAGTACCGGTAGGATGGATCCCAGTGGCTACTTGGAACTTAGATACCGCGGCGGCCGTAGCCGGACCGAAGTAAGTAGTTTCCATTCCCATGGAACCGTTGCCAGTTAAGGCAACAGGGAAACCCATGGAATTGAGCTTCTGCTGGAGACAGCGCACATCCTCACCAGTGGATCCCATCGAGAGATCGCGAGTGAGATTGCAACCGCCAGTTGCAGGTGGAGTTCCGGCAGTGGAACCGCCAAGCATGGTACTTAGTTGACCAAGAGTCGCAGGATCAAGACCTGATAATAATTGAAACAGCTGCTCGACTGTCATATTCTGGGCGCTAGCGACTCCGGTGAAGGAGAAGCCAACAAAGGCCAGAGCAAGAATCAAACCAAGGACCAGTTTGCTGGCTCCTGATTTGTTTAATAATTTACTCATTTAAGTTTATAACTTTTATTAATTTTCGACTTAGTAATAACTAACTAATAATTTTCCAATCCCCTTACCCTAAATCGTTTTGTTTGGCAAAACGATCGGGTAAAGAGGCTAGGACAAGGTTGAGGTTTTCGGTAAAAATTTAAGGAATATTTTATTATCAAAGAGCAGGCCAAACTGCCGGTTAGGTCTTGCCGTACCCACAAGTATATTATTTAGACGATAAGCGGGCAAAGAGCCCAATGTGGATAAGTACTTGTGGTGGAGCCAAGTATAGGGCAAAAGGGTAAAAAGTCAATCAAAATACCTAGTTTAAGGAGTAGCGACTCCAGCGCCGATCACCCTCCCGTCGCACTCGACCCTCATTTACCAGCGCCGCGAGTTCCCTCTGCACCGTTTTGGTGCTAACCCGAGGCAAAGCCCGAGAAATCTCCTTAATGGATAGGCCGTTTTTCCCTAATAAAAATTGCAAAATGGCCTCACGGCGATTGTCGTCAGTTTTGACTTGTTTTTTCTCTTGTGGTTTAGAAATAAGGATTTTGGGTTGACCCTCTTTAACTTCTGGAGTTTCTGGCAAAGCAAGGTCATAAAATCGCCTTGGCGCCTCATAACCCAAAAAATATTTTTTCAAATTAGCATACTCAGTTTGCAAAATCTCCAGATTAACTGCAGAAATTCGACCCTCGGCTCGACCAAGACCAAGTAAAAAGACAAGGTCATCAATAAATTCTAAACCATTAGGCCAAACTCGGGCCTCGGGTGAGAGCGCTTTAGTCCAATCACGCACCGCCCAAAAAAGCTCTAAGGATTTGTCTCTTAAGCGCCACTTCAAAGAATCATTATCTACCAAGCCATTAGTAACTAAATAAACTGCCTTAGTGAGCTTGTCGGCTTTCAAAAGGACAAGATGTTCAAAGGACACAGTGCCATCAAAATTTTTCTTGTCTCTAATGCTGTCCTTTGGCTCTTTATCGGTCATCACCCCTGATTATATATGGGACAGGGCAACTGTCTAGAATTAAGTTAACTAAGTGATATAATCGAGCGCATGTCGAGAAGAAAATTGGACCGAGAGCCGGAAGCACGGCCGAGCTTTATTGCCGAAATTAAAGAAGAAACCAAGCATGGCGTCTTAGCCATCATTTCTTTTGTCCTCGGTTTATTCTTTCTCTTATCAAGCCTAGGCTATGCCGGAGTAGCGGGGCGCCTTACCTTCAAGCTCTTGTATCAAGGTTTAGGGATTGGCTTTTTCCTCTTCCCTATTACCTGCGCACTACTGGGTATTGGTTTTTTGCACTCCATTAGACCCAATTTTTTTAAGGGCCGATTAATTGGCGGAGCAATCTTCTTTCTCGCCGCGACCGGTCTACTCGGTAGTTTGGGTAAAGAGGAAAACTGGGGAGGACTCCTCGGCCAAATAATTTCTTTACCCTTATTAAAAATCTTTGATTTCTATCTCACTCTCGTGGTCCTAGTAGCCTTAATGATCGTAGCCATGCTCGTGATCTTCGACACCCGTTTTTCGTTAGAGAAAAAATTGTTTGGCTGGTCGTGGAGAAAGCCGGGGCCAGAAAACACCCCCGATAATTTAGCTTTAGCGAGCGAGGCTTTACCTCCACCGGAACTAGAACCAACTAAAGGATCACTAATGCCAATAGAGAAGAGGCCACTAATTAAACCCGAACGAGAAGAACCTGAAGATCTAGCGGGACCAATAAACTGGGCCAAAAAACAAACCAAAGATTTTACTCCCCCGCCCCTATCGCTCTTAGAGCCCGATCGGGGCAAACCAGTGGGGGGTGATATTAAATTTAATGCCAATATCATTAAGCGCACCCTCGCCAACTTTGGCATTATGGTCGAAATGGACGAAGTAACCATTGGTCCCTCAATCACCCGTTACGCCCTGAAGCCGGCCGAAGGGGTCAAACTCTCTCGCTTGGTAGCTTTGCAAAATGATTTGTCTTTGGCCCTAGCGGCCCACCCGCTCCGCATTGAAGCCCCAATTCCGGGCAAATCTCTGGTGGGTATCGAGATCCCCAATAGCACCAAATCGATTGTGGGTCTAGCTTCCATTTTGAGCTCAAACGACTTCACTTCATCACCTCACCCCCTACTCTTTTCTCTGGGTCGCGGGATTTCTGGCTCGGCCCACTTTGCTAATCTAGCCAAATCACCCCACATCTTAATCGCTGGCGCCACCGGCTCGGGTAAATCGGTAATGATCCACACCCTAATCACCTCCCTCCTCTACCGCAATCCACCAAATTTATTGCGTTTTATTATGATTGACCCAAAGCGAGTGGAGTTGACCGGTTATAATAAAATTCCCCATCTTTTAACCCCCGTCGTCACCGATCCGAAAAAGTCGATCATCGTTCTGAAGTGGGCAATTAAAGAAATGGAACGGCGATATCAAGTTTTGGAAAAAGTCCAAGTACGAGATGTTGGTTCATACCATCAACTAGAAACGCGGGATGAGGATATGCCCTACATTGTGATCGTGATTGATGAATTGGCGGATATTATGTCGAGCTTCCCCCGAGAATTAGAAGCCTCGATTGTGCGTTTGGCGCAAATGTCGCGGGCGGTAGGTATCCACTTAGTACTCTCGACCCAGCGACCCTCGGTCGAAGTAATCACCGGCATTATTAAAGCGAATGTGCCATCGCGAGTCGCCTTCCAGGTAGCATCACAAATTGATTCGCGAACGATTATTGACATGGCTGGCGCCGAAAAACTCCTCGGTTCGGGCGACATGCTTTACCTCGGAGCCGAGATGTCGAAACCGATCCGGATCCAATCAGCCTTTATCTCTGACGCCGAAGTAAAAAAGGTGGTAGCCTTTTTGGTCAAACATTATGAGGGCGAAGCGGGTGAAGAAATTATCCTCGCTAATGGTAGTGGCACGAGCGGCCCGGGAGCCGGAACCAGCATCAATCTAGAAGAAAGTGGCGAGGAATTAGACCCCCTCTTAGAACAAGCGGTTCAACTGATTAAAGAAACCGGCCGAGCCTCAACCACCTATCTCCAACGCAAACTAGGAGTAGGCTATGCCCGCGCCGCGCGCCTAATGGACGCACTCGAAGAACGCGGGATGGTGGGACGCGGCGCGGGAGCTAAGGCCCGAGAAATTTATGTCACCAATAATGAAGGCGGTGAACCCACACCAAGCGATCAACCAAATCATGAACCCCTTAGTTAAATTGGGCATAGTGGGCCTATTTACTTTTACTCTTATTTATGCCGGCTTCCAAGCGAGACACCTGATCACTGGGCCAGAAATTACCTTGGAACAGCCGAGTAATGGGAGCGAGGTGGCGAATGAGGCCGTCCAAGTAAGCGGTTTTGCCGAAAATATTGCCAAACTTTACTTAAATGGTCGACAAATCTTTACTAATACCACCGGCCACTTTGACGAAGAGGTGCTTCTCGCTTATGGTTATAATGTGCTGGAATTAGTGGCGGAAGATAAGTTTGGCCGGACCAAAGCTAAAACCATCTCTTTAGTATTTAAATAAAAACTTATGGCAAAAAAGGTTAAAGACGAAGGTGCGCCTAATCACAAGCTCGGACTAGAAGACACGATTAAAAGCATTGAGAGTAAATTTGGCGAGGGTTCGATTATGAAGTTGGGTGAAGCCCCGAAGGTGGGGGTGGGAGCAATCTCCACCGGTTCGGTGGGCTTAGACTTGGCTTTAGGCATTGGCGGCATGCCTCGCGGTCGTATTATCGAAATTTATGGCCCAGAATCATCGGGTAAAACCACTCTCGCCCTCCACGTGGTCGCCCAAGCTCAAAAAGCCGGTGGTGTCTGCGCCTTTATTGACGCCGAACATGCTCTGGATCCGGATTATTCAAAAAAAATTGGCGTCAAAACCGACGAACTCCTAATTTCCCAACCGGATTATGGTGAACAAGCGCTAGAAATTGCCGAGAGTTTGATCCGCTCGGGGAAAATTGATGTGATTGTGATTGATTCGGTGGCCGCTCTCACCCCTAAAGATGAAATTGAGGGCGATGTGGGGGCTTACCATGTGGGCAAACAAGCACGACTGATGAGCCAAGCCTTGCGGAAAATGACTGCGATTGTGGCCAAATCAAAAACGGTAGTGATTTTTATTAACCAAATTAGAATGCAAATCGGCGTGATGTTTGGCAATCCAGAAACCACCCCGGGTGGTAAAGCTCTTAAATTTTATTCTTCCGTTCGCTTAGATATCCGCCGGATCGCCCAAATTAAAAAAGGTGAGGAGGTGGTGGGCAGTAGGGTGCGGGTAAAGGTGGTCAAAAACAAAGTCGCCGCTCCATTTAAAGTGGCAGAATTTGATGTGCTCTACAATGAGGGCATTTCGCCCGAGGGAGAAATTATCGCTCTGGGCGAGAAGTATGGCGTCGTCGCCAAATCAGGCAATAGTTATCAATACGGTAATACCAAGCTTGGCCGAGGTTATGATGCCACCAGAACTTATCTCAAACAAAATCCCGAGCTAACCGCTCAAATTTTGGCCGAAATAAAAACCAAAACCGCCACCGCTGAAGCAGAGGCTGGTGATTAAGCAAAAACTCGGCGGTAAAAGGCCGAAAACAAACGCAAACTATCGAAGAAAAGCCAACTAGCAAGGGCGAGAAAGCCCAAACACAGTAATTGGGTAATATGTTCGGTACCCCAAAAAGCGCTAAAGGTATACGCCGGTCCGCGCCACGCATGCTTGGGCACATTGAGCCATACTTGGGAAAAAGAAACATGGAAAGTGAGCCACCACACAAGACCAAAGGCGCCCGCAAAGCGCCACAAAGCGCTCCGTAAAATTAGGCGAAAAGCCCAAATTAGATACACCCGGCGCATAATCCTCGACCTAAATTCTGGCGGAAGAACAATCGGGTTCATAAATTTTCTTAAATACGCGCTTGGCGCGATGAATTCTTGTTTTGGCAGCCGACAAACTAATCCCCTCGGTGGCCGCCACCTCCTCTTGCGACAAATCCTCTAAAAAGAAAAGCCGGAGGGCGCGAGCAAGCGCTTGGGGCATTTTGCCCAAAACTCGTGCCACCGCATCACGCCAACCCGCCTCCTCGACTAAATTGGCTCGCCCGTCTGGCACTTGCTCCCAAGCAAATTCTTCGCTCGCGAGCTCGCGAGCCCCACGACGCTTAAGCCGAGTATAAGTCGAGAGCGTGGTGTTGATGAGAATCCGATACGCCCAAGACTTAAACGAGGCGCCGGCTTGTTTTTGAAACCGGGGAGCATTGAGATAAATTTTGGTAAAAGCCTCGGTCACCACATCAGCCACCTCTTCTCGAGATCCAAGAATACTTTTTGCCTTGCGCAGAAAAGCTGCCTCGTAACGCTCCATGATGATTTTAAATTGGGAAGGCGTCTTGATACTCAAGACCAAAACCTCCTCATCACTTAGCGGCGGGGACAGCTTTTCTTCAAGTAACATAGTTGAGATTAAGCTAATAATAACTCGACCTTCTACCCTTTACAACCAAACCAGAGGCCCACCGGGTTGCACGAGAGAGCTTTTTTCCTTAGAATAGCCCGCATGCTGGATTATAATGAAATTAAGCCAAGAAAATTCATCATTTTAGACGATGAACCTTACGAAGTACTCGATTCGCACGTTTTCCGTAAACAACAACGCAAGCCGGTTAATGCCACCAAACTCCGAAATCTCCTAACCCTAGGGGTGCGCGAACACTCTTTTGCCGTAAGCGACAAGGTAGAAGAAGCCGAGCTCGAGGAGCGCGAAATCATCTTTCTCTACACCAATAAAGGTGAGTATTGGTTTTGCGAGGTAAACGATAAGGCTAAACGCTTTAAATTAGAGCCAGAAAAAGTGGCGGATAAAATGGCTTATATTAAACCAAATTCTACTCTCAAATTACTCACCTTTGGCGAGAAACTCCTTGGTATTAAAATCCCGATTAAAGTGGAACTTAAGGTGGTGGAAGCAGCGCCGGCCGTAAAGGGTAATACTGTCCAAGGTGGCTTAAAACAAATCACTCTCGAGACCGGTTTAACCCTAAATGTGCCCATGTTTATAAACGAGGGCGACACGCTCCGCGTCAATACCGAAACCGGCGAATATACCGAAAGAGTCTAGCGCGTGAGGAAAGGCAAGAGTCCGAGGAAACGGGCTCGCTTAATAGCTTGCGACAATTTGCGGCCATGACCAGCACAAACTCCCCCTTTGCGGTGGGAAATAATCCGAGCATAGCTATCGAGAAAACGGCCCAGGGTCTCGGCGTCTTTATAATCAATCTCCTTCAGATTATTGGTGCAAAAATAACACTGTTTCATATTTTAATTAAAAAGGAATATCGTCGGGATTAGCTTCTTCGGTTGGATAATTAATGGTACCTAATTCTTCTTTGGCGGGCTTAGCATCACCAACGCCAGCCGCCGAACCACCACCCGCCTTGGGCCCAAACTGCACGCGGTCGGCCACAATCTCGGTGCGAGACTTCTTAGAACCGTCTTGGGCATCCCAAGTGCGGGTTTGGATACGGCCCTCCACCAAAGCGGATTGACCGCGCTTCAGGTATTGCGCCACAGTTTCAGCCTGCGAACCAAAAACGACAATGTTGTGAAATTGCGTGTCCTCCTTCTTTTCTCCAGATTTATCCTTCCACACACTATTGGTAGCAAGACCAAAACTGGCCACCTTGGTGCCAGAAGGCAAAGCCTTAAGCTCCGGGTCACGGGTCAAATTACCGATAATAATCGCTTTATTTAAATACATAATTAAGGAGTAATCATCCCAGCAATCTCTCGATCGATCACTTCGTCCAAAAGCACGGCCGGAGTCACCGGCGAAGCGATTTCGGGCTTGGTTTCAGCGTTTGGTGCAACCTTGGGATCAGGTGTCTCCAACTCAACCACCGGCGTCACAAAAACCTCTTTAATGGTCTTGATGACTAGGTGCCGGATAATCTCTGGCGCCCGCTTCCACTCAAGAGCCAGAGCCACAATCTCGCTTGGCAATAATTCAAACTTCACCGCCCCAAAATAAGCATCGCGATAAACCGTCTTTTTATTGTCAACCACCTTGGCCATCGGATAAGCCAAGGAGATCATCTTGGGCCCAAGGCTACTAAGTACCACCCCTTTAGCCACCAAAATCTTACCCTTAATGAGGGACTCTAATTTCTCGGCCGCCTCAACTTCTGGTAGAAAAGGCGAAAGCAAAAAACCGACCTCGTATATTTGGTTATCGTTCACGGGCGAGATCATAACAGATCGAGACCAAAACGCAAGCGAGCAGTGGCCGTGGTAACCCGAGCCACCTCTTCGAGCGATATGCCCTTGAGCAAAGCTACCCGCTTTGCCACCTCGACCACATAACTCGGTTCATTGCGCTGACCACGGTGGGGCACCGGGGCCACGAAGGGGCAATCGGTCTCGATCAAGAGCGACTCGAGTGGAAGATTCTTAATCACCTCATCATAATTGCTCGCGAAAGTAATTGCACCGGTAAACGAGAGAGTAAAACCTAAAGCCAAAAACTTTTTTGCTGTCGGCCAATCGCCAGCAAAGAAATGCACATTCCCAGTGACGCCCGGAAAATTATTTAAAACAGCCAAGAGATCATCATATGCGTCACGACAGTGAATCATCAAGGGTTTATTAACTTTTTGCGCCAAAGCAATTTGCTGTTCAAAAACTTCAGCTTGTTTCTGCCGTTCGGCCACATCTTTGACATGAAAATAGTCCAGACCGCACTCTCCAATCGCTACGACTTTTTTATTTTGGGCCAGATGTTCTAATTCGTCCCAACTTATCTCACCAATATCAGTTGGATGAATGCCAACCGTCGCCCACATTTCACTAGGATACTTCTCCGCGAGCGCCACCACCTCGCGCGAGGTCGCCAAATCCGTCCCCACATTAATCATTCTCACTCCCACCTCCCGCGCGCGCTTAATTACCCCTTCCCGATCCTCCGCAAACTGCGGAAAATTAAGGTGGGCATGAATGTCGATAAGGTTCATGATTACATTCTAGCACCACCCCCTACCCCCTCCTCAACAAGGAAGGGTGCCGGAGACGAAGTGGTGATTAAGTTGTTAAGAAACAAAAAGAAAAGGCCTCGCTTGACGCAAGACCCTTGTGAACAGGGGGGGAAGGATTCGAACCTTCGATCTCCGGATTTCATGTCCGGCGCCTTAGTCCCATGAAGACCCGACGGTACTGGTTTACCTAGGAATCCCAATATCACCCGATCAACCTTCCTTGGCCACCCCCCTAAAATCTACCGAGCATCCTATATCCCTTAATTAAAAAGTCAAGGTTACTTCCTCCCAAACAAGGGCTCAATCGCCTTGCCGGCGGCGAGCGCTTGTGAGTGTCGATAAGTTGCATTAACTCCAGTTTGTCATAAATTGTACAAAATGTATAATGGGCAATATGAAAATTATCAGTACAACCATTGCTCGCCAAAAAATCGGCCAACTAATCGACGAGGTCAAGCAAACTGGCCGCACGGTGGGGCTGGGGCGCCACGAGCGCATCGAGGCGCTACTCATTAAGTATCCCGACTACTTAAACCAAGAGCTAAGCGAGTGGACAAACATGGTAGCTAATGCTGGTAGTTTTGACTTTCTCCAAGAAGAACCGGACCTGTACTCGCTGGCTGATCTAAAAAAGCGTTATGCCTAAAAAATGGGAAATTGTTTTGATTGCTTTCCCGTTCACTGATTTGACGGCCGATAAAGTTAGACCGGTGGTCATTATTGCTGATCAAGAAAAAAATGATGATGTGATTGTGGCCTTTATTTCATCTCAACTCATTTTCCGAGACAAGACCGAAGTGTTGATCAAAAAAACTTCGCCGGAATTCTCGAAAACTGGCCTAAAGGTTGATTCTTTAATCAGATTGCGAAAAATCGCCGCGATCGACAAAAAAATTATCCTCGGTAAACTCGGCGTCGTTGGCCCAAATATTCAAAAAGAAATTAATAAGGGATTAAAAACACTTTTTGGGTTAAATTAGCGGGATTATTTTCTTAAAAACAATGGCTCAATCGCTTTGCCGGCGGTGAGCGCTTGAGTAATTTTCTCGGCCGTTGAAGGGAGAAGGGGGGTAAGCCAGTGAGCGAGTTGGGCAAGTTCGGACACGAGAGAAGTAATTTCGGTTTTGGCTTTCTCGGGATCGGTTTTGATTAGTTTATACGGTTCGGTAGTTTGGATGCGGCGATCGAGCTCGCCCACTTTTTGCCAAATGAAGTCCAGCGCGCGATTGAATTCATAATGATCGAGGGCGCCGGAAATCTCGCTAGCAAGGGTCACCCTTGGGTTTGGGTCTTTAAGGGTGACCCTTGCTAGCTCAGCCATTTTAAGGATTCGCGATACAAGATTCCCCAACCCATTTGCTAAATTAGCATTATAAACCTCACGGAAAAGTTCGAGCGTAACATCAGAATCTTCAAACGGATTAATGTGTCGCGCGAGGAAATAGCGCACGGCATCAGTGCCATATTCATTGACCAAATCGAAGGGGTTAATCACATTGCCGAGCGATTTACTCATCTTTTGGCCGGCAGAAATAATAAAACCATGAATCACAATTTGCTTCGACGGAGGAAGATTGGCCGACATAAGCATGGCCTGCCACATCGCGGCTTGTTGACGCAAATTATCTTTACCGGCAACTTGAGAACCGGGCCAAAACTTTTCGAAATCATTGGGCTTGCCCCGCGAAACTTCAGTGAAGTGGGGCCAACCAAGTGTCGAAATGTAATTCACCAGCGCATCGAACCACACATACATGGTTTGAGTTTCATCACCCGGCACGGGAATACCCCATGGCTGGCTACTCACCAAGCGCGAAATACTAAAGTCTTCTAAACCAGAAGCGACAAAAGTTCTAACCTCCTTAAGCCGGTGGGCAGGCACCACAAATTCTGGATTCTGGTCATAAAGCGCCAGTAATTTATCTTGATATTTCGAAAAGCGAAAAAAGTAATTTTCTTCTTTAATAATTTCTAAATCACGGTCGGGGTGAACTGGGCAACGACCGGCATCATTGAGCTCGGACTTGGTCTTGGCCAATTCGCAACCCACACAATAGTGTGTCTCATACTCTTTTTTATAAATATCCCCCGCCGCCTCACAACGCTTCCAGAATTCTTGAGCTGCAGCCACATGGCTCGGCTCGGTGGTACGAATGAAACGATCATAACTAAGATTAAGCGCTAATTTAAGCTCTTGAAAACGCCCGGCTAAGCGATCGGTATAGGCTTGGGGTGTCTCACCCGCCTTCGTCGCCTCACGATAAATCTTAAGCCCGTGCTCGTCCGTACCGGTGTTGAAAAAAACCTCCTCGCCCTTAAGTCGCTGATATCGGGCAATAATATCGGCCTGCACAAATTCGAGCGCCGTGCCCAAGTGAGGTACGGCATTCACATACGGCAAAGTGGTGGTGAGATAAAAAGGTTTAAACATTAAGCAGAGCTAGTAGAATGACGCTTGCGATTCTCCAAATCATTGGCTAATTCCATCAGCACCGTGGCCACCGGCACCGCGAGCACCAAACCAAGAAAACCAGCCAGTTTTGCCCCCACCAAAAGAGCAAGAATCACCACAAGCGAGGGCAAACCCACAATTTTGCGCACCACAATCGGGTAGAAAACATGATTCTCTAATTGCTGAATAACCACATAAATCCCAAGGGTCAATAAACCCGTCGCCGGACTAATAGTAAAAGCCAGCAAAACCGCCGGCACCGCCGAGAGAATGGGACCAATCACCGGAATGAGTTCAAAAACGGCGGCCAAAATAGCAAGCATGAGGGCATACTCGACTCCCACCAAACGCAAACCGATATACACCATCACGCCCACAATTAAGCCCAAAAGAAGCTGGCCCTGCATCCATAAACCAATTTTTCTCTGAGTGCGGCGCCATAATTCTAGAATATAAGTTTCGTAACGAATGGGTGCCGCCAAACGAATAAAATTCTCGACGCCATCTTGCTGAACCGCGAGATAAAAAGAAATCACCACCATTAAGGCAAGGCTCGCGGCGCCACCAAAAACGGTAGCTACCACCCCCGCGCTATCAAACAAGGCGCCCAAAAAAGAAAACAAAGTTTCTTGCAAACTCACCATAATCTCTTCTGGTGTCACCGTGCCAATAAAGACCGAGAGATACTCGCGGGCGCTGGTAAAAATGGGCATAGCGCTTAACCGCGCCGGCAAAGTAACCGAAACTCGCACCAAATCCTCAAATACTTTAAACAAAAACAAAGGAAACAGGCTCAAAAAAGCGCCGAGAGTACCGAGATAAATAAGGATCACCGCTGGCACTCGCGGAATTTTGGCCCGACCCAAGAAGCTAGCGAGTGGCGCCACCGCCGAAGCAATCACCACCGAAACACTAAGAAGTAAAAGCAAATCACGCAGATAATAAACGAGCACCAAAAAACCGATCGACAGCAAAAACCGCCAGATCGTCCCGGTTGAAATACTCAAACGCTCCGAATTCACACCTTAACAATACTAAATAATAAGTTTATTGGCAATTTCACTCATCACAATTCGCTCCTGCTCCCCCGTATCGCGGTGGCGAATTGTTACCGTATTGTCTTCGAGGGTTTGGAAGTCGATGGTGAGGCAATGGGGCGTGCCGATTTCGTCTTGGCGGCGATAGCGCTTGCCGATATTGCCATTGTCATCAAACATAATTTCGGGAATTTGCTGTTTCAAGTTCTGGTAAACTTCCCGCGCTTTGTTTACAAGATCAGGCTTGTTTTTGAGCAGAGGAAACACCGCGGCTTTAATTGGCGCTACGGCCGAATTTAGCTTGAGATAGGTTCTTGGTTCGCCACCCAATTCATCTTCGGTATACGCATCAGACAAAATGGCGAGAATAGTTCGATCAATACCAAAAGATGGTTCGATGACATGGGGAACAAGTTTAGTCTTTGTTTCCTCATCTTGATAATCAAGTTGATGCGCCCGCAAATCATAATCGGTGCGATAGGCCAAACCATATAATTCTTTACGGCCAAAAGGAAAGTCGAATTCGAAGTCGATCGTGCGTTTAGAATAGTGCGCTCGATCTTCGGCCGAAACCTCTAACTCATGCACATGGTCAGCCTGAAGGCCAATGTCTTTCATCCACTCATGCATTTGCAAGCGGAAATGTTCAAAATGTTCTTCCCAATTCTCTGGCCGGACAAAATATTCTATTTCCATCTGTTCCAGCTCACGGAGACGGAAAATAAAATCGCGCGGCGCAATTTCATTGCGAAAAGCCTTACCAATTTGTGCCAAACCAAAAGGTAATTTAGGATGAAATGAGTCCACAATGTTTTTGAAATTAACAAACATCCCCTGCGCCGTTTCGGGCCGAAGGTAAGCCGTGGACGCCGTCTCCCCCACCCCAATTGAAGTTTGAAACATCGTATTGAAACGCGTCCCATCAGCCAAAGGATCAGCAAAACCGCTGGCATGCCCGCTCGCCTCCCACACTTTCTTGTTCATCAAAATGGCCGCATCCAAGCCATACATATCTTCGCGAGTCTGGACGAAACGCTGCCACCAAAGTTTTTTAACATTATTCTTAAGCGCCAGTCCGTAAGGACCATAATCAAAAGTTCCGGCCAAGCCACCGTAAATTTCTGATCCCGGATAAATAAAACCGCGGCGTTTGGTCAAACTAGTAAGTTGCTCTAAGTTGGTCATGTTTAATTAACTACCTTTTCGTCGCCAGAATTAAAAGCGGGCTCTTGGGATAAGTCAGTATTTAAGCCAAGTTTCCGACTTTCTAAACGCACATTGGTAAAGCGATCTGTGCCAGTTAAAATGGCGGCCGAAACAAGTTCCGGGACCTGACCCAACTGACTCAAGCTGGGCGTTAGGGCCACCTGGAAGGCTACTTGGCGAGGCGGCTCGGTATAACCCCGACCCGCCTTTACCACCCCCAGATCCCAGATAATCTCCCCGCCAGTCGCATTATAGGTGATTTTTTCATCACTTGGCGAGACTTGACCAACCCATCTCATATAAGTCGGGAGAATCGCTCGCACTTGAGCTCCAGCCACCTCATTGGGTCTATTGGCCACTGACCACACTACGGTGTAAGTGGTTTCTGCTCCAACGCGCGGCGGTATCGGGCCGGTTTCAATAAATGGTCCGCTGTCTCGCAAAACCTTGGTTGATAACTGGAGAATAGAATTAAACCGCACCGTCCGTTCCAACTCTAAGACCACCGGCTCATCACTCTCGGTATCGAAACGGCGTCCAGAAAAGCGTAGTTTAAGATCAATTTGGGGTGCACTACCGGGATTAGGCGCCAAAGCGTCACCAGAAAAACCAAAGGAAACATTGGCTCGACCACCCGGCGCCACCACCCCTAAACTAGATTGATTAGTTTTATTCCAAACAATTTTATTGTTGGCCGAATTATAAAAACCGCCCGTGGCCGAAATTGCCCCCCGATTAAGATTAGCGCCAGTAAAACCCACTTCCAAAACCACATCGCGCAATTCTACCGGTAAATTATTAGTAAAACCAAAATCACCTCTCACCAACTCATTACTCCCTACCGCCAGCGTTTCTTCACGAGAACCATTGAGGACCAAATCGAGCGCCACGGCTGTACGGCGCAAAGTCACCAGCTTAAAGAGTGAACCATAAATTAAACTGGTCTCACCCTCACTCGCGAGGTCCTCCAGACCCGCAGTGACCCGAAATGATTTAGTTTCTTCATCATCACCTTCAAGCGTGCCGGTAATCTTAATCTCCTGATCTTTACCCGCCGGCAAAGCGCTCAAACGCCAAAAGTTATTACCAATCACCGGGGCCGGCACCGCCTTCTTAAACCGGAATCCGGGCGGATAAACCGCCGAAAAAACCAAATTATTGATTGTTTCCACCGCCCCCGAGGTCAGCGTGGCCGTGAAGGTAAACTCCCGGCCAGAGTCTACTGTATCTGGCAATTCTAAAGCTAGGTTTACCGGTGAAGAATTAATCATCACCGGATAACTCTTCAGGCGGTCAAAAATAGCCCCAGACCCAGCGAGGCGATACTCCACCGAGAGTTTAATTTCTTGAGTCGAGTCCTTCTCGCCAAAAATCACGGCGCGGATAGTTTTTTTAGCTTGTTCGCCGGGTTTGAGCGAACCAATCTCGGCAGTAGAACGCGGCAAAGCCACGCTCGAATTCTCGGCCGAACGCGTACCCGGAGGATACTCACCCAAGAGTCTCACTCCCTCAAGAGTAGCCTGATTATTATTGGTCACCACCACCTGCAACTCCACCTCACCACCAGAAGCCACCGCCACCGGCCCGGCAATCTCAATTTCCACATTGGCGGCCGAGACCCAATTATCTCCCCGCCAAACCACCCAAGCGGCAAAAGCCAGTGAGCCTAAAAAAAATAGGCTGGCGATTAATAAAATCTTTTTTAGCCAAGAATTTGATTTTTTGATCATAGTTTTTTGTGGTAACGCCGCTTGGTTTTGCGTCCAAGCCTGAAGCGGAGAAACCTTAGTATCAGCGCCAATTGGTCGCGGAGTTAACTCCGGTGGTTTAACCGGAGAATACAACCGACTCTTAAGACGCTCGACACCGCTCATCCCCTCTTTCACTCAAAACATCTTAGCAGAAATTACCAAAAAGCTAAATTACAAGTGACTCGCCTCAAGGGCTCGACGGACTTCTTGCACACAAGCTACACGCCGTTCTGGTGGCAAACGCAAATTAACCTTAGTCCAATCACTAAAAGCCGTTTCCGGTAAAGGCAAAGCATAACCCAAAAAGGTCAGTAAGCGCGCGCCAGCAAGGAGCGAATAATTACCCAATTCTTCTTTGGTAAAAGTATCAGTGAGTAAAAAGGAACGCCCGGCCTTGAGGTCCGCAAAAACTTTTGGCAAAGCCACTTCTCCAATCACCAATCGCCGCGTGAGTGAGAGCACTCGACCAAAAATCGGCCACCACACAAAGAAAAGCGAGGAGGGAACACCAAGCGAATCGTGAGCCGAAACCAGTCGCCAATATTCTCGCCCACGAATTAAGCCAAGTTGCACCAAATTCCCCACTTGCAAATGACCCTTAAAGCGCGCCTCGCGCTTGCGCACCCCTTGAGCGAGCGCTAAAACCAAACCTAAATCCGGCGTCAAAAGCTCAAACAAGCAACTAGCCTCGCCATAAGGCCGACTCGCCAGCACCAATCCTTCAGTCTGATAAAGCCGGTAGGCCAAAATTGCTTAGGGTCGAGTAAAGTAACCACTAAAATCACCTACGGCTTGACCATTGACGGTGCCATAAACCCAAAAGCGGTATTGGCCAGCGGGCACCGAAGCTCCGGGCACATAGGAGTAAGAGCCATCATTTTCGATATTGATCACACTGCCAAACTCCTGACTACTCGCATTCAACATTTTAAGTTTTATTAAGGTGCCCGCAGGAAAATTTGTGGTCGTCCAATTAATAGGAATGTTTTGCCCCGCGCCATATATTCCTCCTGTGGGACTAGTGACATCAAGTGTTGCGGTTGGGGCCGTAACGGTAAACCATGAGCTCCACCCTCCAGTGTTCACGCCGCCAATCAAAGCAAAAATCCAGAGTCGATACTGACCAGAAGTGAGGCTGTTGGGAAGAGTGAGTGTCCCACTTCCTGCACTATTAACTGCCGTCGTACTATACATAGTGGAACCAGATTGATTGAGCACTTTCACATTTAAGGTTTGCGCCCCCGCCAAACCGTTCGACACCCAACTATAACTCACGGTCGAACCAGGCTGATACGAACCACCAGTTGGACTGGTCACAAAAAGCGAAGCGGCCGTGGAACCACCGGTATTGCCACCACCAGTGGAATCATTATTTGAGCTGGTCACGCTAAACCATGAGCTCCAGGCTTCTACTGTTTCGCCATACAAAGTGGCATAGACTCGGAACCGATACTGACCGGCGGCAAGAGAATTACCTAGTGACAGACTGTGACTATTGCTCGTACCATAACTGCCCGCCGTTTGGACCACAGAGCCAGAGTTATTTAGAAGTTGAATACCGATCGTTGGACTACTTACCGGAGAATCGTTGACTTGCCAACTCACAGAAACATTTTGCCCTGCTTGATATGAACCACCGGTTGGACTGGTCACAAAAACACTGGCATGATCGTCGTCAGAATCATCACCATCATCAGAATCGTCGGAGTCGTCATCACTGTCGTCTGAATTATCATCATCGTCTGATGCGGTGGAATTGGTCACGCTAAACCATGAGCTCCAAGCTTCTCGTATTTGACCACTTAGAGTCGCAGAAACACGGAAACGATACTGCCCAGCACTCAAAGAACTAGAAAGGGAAAAGCTTTCGGAATCATTAGTGCCGCTTGCACCCTCGGTATCTACCGTGCTCCCCGAAGCGTTGAGTAGCTTAATAGACACCGTAGGATTATTTATGGGCGAATTATTGATTAACCAACTCACAGAAACATTTTGCCCCGCTTGATATGAACCACCGGTTGGATTGGTGACAAAAATAGCGGGCGCTTGATTACTCGTCGAAACATCACCGTCTTGAGTACTATCTGGACGCAAACTAATATTGTAGTTATAAGTCCCCACCCCCGAAGGAATAATCAAATTACTAATTGTTCGTGTTTCATAACCCGGGAGAGAAATGATTAAGGAATGGATTTCTGCTGTTTTGAGTGAAGCCATTGGCGCATGGCCATTGGTATTGGTGATATAAGTCCCAACATTAGAATTGCCGCGCTTAGCCTGAATTACCACATTAGCCAACATTTCTGATGTGCTGTCTTTCTTCACCGAAAAATCAACATTACGCGTCGGTAAAATATTCAGCGTGCCACTTTGACCAGAACCACCAGTACAACCATACAAACGATTCATTTGGGCGCGAGTCGCCTCGCCAAAATTGCCGGTTGGCCCAGATAATCCAAGTGGAACCAAAATTTCATTGCGGTATTTGTTTTGGAAAGCAGACACCGCTATCGAGATACCGGGGCTATAGAAATTGGTCAAACCCACCCCATAACCAAACCCCTCTTTGCGCAAAAAGGTGTGGAGTCTAAAAACCTCGGGACTAAAATCGCCACTTTTTAGGGTGTAATTAAAAGTGTAGCAATTATCACTTGTGCCGCTATTACTCCCACTATTACTGCCACTAGAATTACTGTTCGTCTGGTTTAGAAAAGTACGCAATTGATTAGCCAAATCTGGATTCTGCCCAATCGCCGCCACAATTTGATCAAAAGTTAACCCCTGGCCAAAGGCTAGGGCTGGCACCATAAACACCATCACCAAAAAACCCAATAAATATTTTTTAATCATAAAAATTGACCGCCTATTATTAATGCGTTCTATTGTAGCACGCCCGTCCAGAAGACAAAGTCTAAATCTTAATGACTCGCAAAATTTCGGGGAGGGTGGTCACGCCGGTCAGCACTTTCTCTAGACCATCTTCGAGCATGGTGGTCATCCCCTCACCGCGCGCCGCCACTAGCACCTCACTCGACGGCGCGCGATCCACCACTAATTTTTTAATCGCTTCGCTCATGAGCAAAACTTCAAAAATTCCGACCCGACCAGCAAAACCAGTTCCGCCACAAACCTTGCAACCCGCCCCACGGTAGAGTGTAAGATTTTTTAGCTCTTTATAACCTTTAGTTTGGAAAATCTGCTTCACATTAGGCTCGTGATCAATGGCGGTTTTCTCGTCTGGCGGGAGGGCGTAAGAAAAACGGCACTTTTCGCAAATCCGCCTCACCAAGCGTTGCGCCACCACCACATTAACCGTTGAAGCGACCAAAAATGGTTCTACTCCCATATCAAGCAAGCGCGGTAAGGTGGTGGGTGCATCATTGGCATGAAGAGTGGAGAGGACGAGGTGGCCGGTCAACGCTGAGTTGACCGCAATATCAGCTGTTTCGGCATCTCTAATTTCTCCCACCATAATAATATCGGGGTCTTGACGCACAATACTCCGCAAGCCAGAAGCAAAAGTGAGCCCCGTTTTGGTATTGACCTGAATTTGACTTACTCCCTCCACGGTATACTCTACCGGATCTTCGATGGTTGAGATATGCACATCGCGCTTATTGAGCAATTTCAACATGCCGTAAACGGTGGTGGTTTTACCCGACCCGGTTGGTCCCGTGACTAAAATAAGACCATGCGGATTATCAATCGCGCGTTTTACCTTGGCCAGATCACCGGCCAATAAACCGATATCGGTTAAGCTAAAGCGCCGCGACTCTTCAGACAATAAACGCAAAACCACATTTTCCCCTTCGGTTACTGGCACAATCGAAACGCGCACATCCACC
>ERZ1292629.1469-Hain-H43-01um-R1-1469-length-22696-cov-17_pt1 | contig 22696 bp, 36 predicted proteins | sample MGYA00564399_ERZ1292629 | MGnify/ENA primary metagenome ERZ1292629 (study PRJEB36523, sample SAMEA6512636) | groundwater metagenome | collected 2019-01-08 | study: AquaDiva: Metagenomics assemblies of 32 groundwater samples | reverse complement strand
TAGCAGCATTGAAGGTAAATCATGTATTGACGGCACGCTTTCAAGTCTTTATTCTCCTAATTGGGTGCGTGGGGTGAGAGAAATAAAATGACAAACACAATTGTACAAGAAAGATTTTATCACGAAATGCAGTATCAATACGGCAACGGAAGAACTTTTGGAAGCTTACAAGATAGACTTGCTGATATTAGATTTGACTCTGCCTTTTCTAGCGAAGATAAAAGACGAGAGTATGATGCTGAATCTGAACAAATCACCGAACAAATGAATTATATTCCCGAACCAAAAAGCTTACTTGGATTAATTGCCTTTGAATTTGGAAAGTTTATTGGTTAAATTCCATTCAAGAAAAAATAGAAATCTTGCTCGCTGACGCTCGCTTTAATTTTAAATTGGTAAAATAAAGTTTATGAGAATAAGCCATTTTTATGAAACGTTTAGAAATTAGCTTAGACTTTTTTATTCAATCAATTATTCAATCAAATCTTTTACAAGATTTGCCATTACATCTAAGAATTCTTCAGCACGTTCTTGCCATGCATCGATCTCAATTCCTTTAAGATTTTTTATTTCACCGTGATTGATTTTTTTATGAAGTGTAAGAATATCACGGAACCAAACAACATACTTCATGTTTAACTTTCCAGCGTTTACGAAAACCTCTTTTAAATCTCCAGAGATATGTTCTGGCGAAGCGGGAGAAACATTTGCAGCAATCAATGCCGCGTGTGATGAATCTACCATACTCCAGAACAATCCATCAATAGCGCTAAGTTCTGCTAATTTGCTTCTTGCAATATGTTGAGGTGCACGTTGTAAAGCGGAATAAATTGCCTCAGGAGTTGATTTTATTTTTCCTTTGATAAGAAGAGCTTTTAATGGATTGAAGAATCCAGCCATGTCAATCATAGGTTCTCCATATCTCAAGATATTAATCACAACAGGATCGCCACGCATTAAATCTTCCCACCATGTGCTTAACTTTACAGTGTTAATGTGAAGCGAGCTTTGATAGGGGTTTGCCTTGATTAACTTTTCGAGTTCTTCTCTATACCATGCAATTAACTCTTGGTCCCAATTAATACCTACATCGTCAATGATAATTATAATATCAATGTCTGAACCAGTTACAGTAGCTTGTTTTGCAGCCGAGCCGAAAAGAATGACAGACTTTACAACTTTGTCAAATTTCTTATAGACTTTTAGAGAAAAATCCATTGCTATTTCTGCTTCCTTCTTTAGCTGAAGCGTTGGTATGTTCTTTGGAATTTTATTCTTTTCAACAGGCTTCTGTTTTTTTTCGGGAGAAATTTTCTTTTTTGATTTCTTGCTCATTTTACCTCTCTTATATCCTACAATATATATTACTGAATATAGTTTTTAAATTTACTGAATTGACTTCTAAATAAAATTACAGTTCGTCACCGAATTCTTCCTTACTCTTTTCTTCAGGTTCTTCTTCAGGCAATTTTACAAAGCTGTCAATCGCATGGCATTTAGGACACTTTTCCGAAGCATCCTCTCCATACTCAATGTACCCACATTCGCATTCCCAAGCGTAATCTGCGTATGTCATTATGATGGATGATGATATCTCAGTTAGGTTTTAGAGAGACTTCTCTGAGAGCACTTTCTTACTTAAGACTTTGCTAGCACTTAGCACCTCTACTCCTACTAATTTGTCATTCTCATCAAAATCCAATATGATATTCTCGTTTAATTCTATAGTCTTTTTGATTTTCCCATCCTTTAAAGGACTCTCTATGTAAATATACGCTGCATCAACATCTTTATCGTATTCAAGTTTCATTTTAGTATAACTGTGATTATCTTTATATAATTTTCTGATTTAACGAATACAACTTTAAGAGTTTTATTCTTAATAGTGCCTACAGCCTCAATTTTTCCATCAAAAGATTTTTTGGTATAAGATGGAAAATCCAAAACATGTTTCACTTCCCATTCTTCTACTTCACGCCTTTTCATTCTCGTTTTAGCATGATTTGAATAAATAATTTTCATATTTTGTAAAGATTTATTCCATAGGGCGTCCAGACATTCTTCCGCCTTGTGCTCCCTGAGCTGTTCCTCCAAGTTCTGTTGGTAGGCGTGAAAATCCAGCACCAAACGTTTCGTAGTTTATCTGTGGAAGCATTTGTCCGTAACCAGAGGAGTATCCTTGAACAAGCCCCGGGGCGTTGTTCCAGTAAGGAGCCATATTCATTGAATACAAAGGAGAGCCAACAGCCTCTAAAACTTCTTGGAAGGGTGGGGACCTGAAATGTTGCCACCAAGCTGAAGCTTCGATAATCTTTCTTGCATTAAAACCTTTTTCCCCTAATTTTTCCATAATTTCTTTTAAAGGGACATTTCCCATTCCCATTGGAAGCTCTGTGTGTTCGAACCCGAAGTTATCGGAAAGGTGAACGTGCTTGATGTAAGGCTCAACCGCTTCAGCTTCTTTGATTATGTCTTTTTCTTCATATCCGAACTTTCTTAACATATTTATGTGCCCGACATCCCATGTTGCTCCAATAAATTTCTCCGCTTGTTTTTTTGCTTCGTTCTCTGACATTCCTTCCTTTACCGCATTGTTAACAAACTGTTGTCTTGAAGCCACGACAATATCTCTTATGTCGTTTCCAGTGCTGAGAGCAAAACCAGCGGGGGGGTTTTCGATTACAAGAACGGGAGATTTGTCTTTGAATTTTTTATAAGTATCAAAGGCCGCGTTTCCATAAGTTTGAGAACTTTTTTCCACTGCAAACTCTTCTATTGGAATCCACATTTTTGGTTCAACTCTTTCAAGGTTTCTAATTAAATTGAACAATGCATCAGATTGTGTTTTAGGATCTAACGCTTTGCTTAACTCCATTTTTCCATTTTCTTTTGCTCCAAGAGTTTTTCCATACTCTTTTGAAGCTTCTTCGAGAAGTTTCTTTTCTTCTTGTGTACAATTTTGGTATGCTTTATCAAAAACACCCATCACACTTTTCGTTGCTTGGTCTGTATAAGTTGCCGCAGCGTGTATGTTTCTTACCTGATTCCATTGCTCAGGAGATAAATTTCTTATTTCATCTAAGGCTTCTTTTGAAATTGCTTCAGGATTTTGTTGAGCCACGGCCCAATTAATGTAAAGTCCTCTTGCTAAAGGGTCATCACCCATACCTTTAAGGATTTCATCTGCTCTTTGTCTGTTAAACTCAATCTGAGAAAGACTATTATCCCATTCAGTATTGTTAAGCATTCTAAGACTTTTTTCAGGAGTATAAATCTCTTTTCTTATACCCTCACCCCCAGGAAGAAATCTTTCTTCAACTTCTAGAGGTGCCATTCGTCCAGTATCACGATTAACAGCAATCATCTTTTGGTAGTTTCCTGCTTCTTTTGTTCTTTTATCTGGTGGAAGAAGCTGGCTTCCTTGAATACCCTCGGCCGAGTGGAAGTTTACAGGAATGTTTCCGTCAGGGTTCAAGTCATGACTTCTCATGAGAGTTTCCCTAACTTTCCTCTCTGCTAACATCCTATCATTCTCGCTAAATCCATTTTGAGTAAATCCGGCAACATCCATTACTGGACCGTGAAGAGAAATTTCAACTCCTGTGAGTTTTGCAAGTCTGTTAACCTCCTTCATATGCGGTTTAGGAATAGAATCAAAGATTTCGGCTGAAACTCCTTCAATTTCAATTTGTTTTACACCCATATTCAGCTTTGTTGAAACTTCTTGGAGAACATTTGCTGAACGAGGGTCAGTAGTAGCACCAAAACTTCCTGCAGACATATAATTATTTGACGGAGAGATCATACTCGAATACCCTCCTCTGTAGATTTCAGAAACTAAGTAGTCACCCTTTCCCATGAAAAGTATACGGGAATTTTGTTTAAATATATTACTCCTCGCTTTTACTTTGAACGACTTGGCTTATACTTTTCGTATCTCATTTCATCTCTTTCAAGAAGGTTTTTTCTTCCAGCTTTTTCAACTTCAAATCTGTCAACTCTCCATGCCTTTTCGGAATTTTGAGATGTTGATTTTGCTTCAGAAGATTGTTTGAAAAAAGTTTCTTGATTTGTTGAAGAAAAACTTTCTGACTTCCTTCCCATTTGGTTTGTATCAACTCTTTCTGATTCATGATAAATATGCTCTGAAGATCCCATGTACTTTGGCTCGTTTTTTTCCGCGTTCGAGGAAGCATACTTGAAATCGTCGCTATCCTCTTCCTTTGTATCAGCTCTAGCGCCTTGAGAAACTTGCCCAACAAAAATGGGTCTTGGTGCTTCCCGAGCAACTCTTTCCAAAACTGGTGATTTACCGTCGGAAGATTTTGGAAGTTGCATGAACTGATTGAATTCCATATTTCCGAAATTCATTTCCGCGTCTTCTTCCAAGTCTTCTTCTAGTTCTGATTCATCAATTCTTTTTGAATTCGAATCTTTTGGATTACTTTCAGTTTTTTTCTGATTTTTAATTAAAGAGGCTATATCAGCGTCTATCTTTTCGTTTTTCTTGCTTTTAGCGACGGATTTACCTTTTAGAGTTTTCTTTTCGTTTTTTTGCATGTTTAATGTAAGAAATAGAAATATATAAAATTGCTGTTTAACGGAAAGGTAATTAAAGAGAAAAGGCTTAATAATAAAGTGTTGGATGTTAGGAATAAGGGTGTTAATTTCTCATCAAAATCCAAAAAAGGGGGGAAAAATAAAAATGGCTAAGAAAAAAGCAGCAAAGAAGAAAAGAAGATAGAAGTTCTAGATTCTTTGTAGCTCTTGTTCGCTAAACTTTTATTTTTTTCTGTTATTTTTTCAGAAGATTTCTTTTTCTCTTTATGTTTTTGTGTTATATTCTAAATAAGATAAATGTATAAAAACCTTTTTTAGGTAGTTTTCTCATGGGAAAAGAAATTGAAAGAAAATTTTTGGTTAGAAATCTGCCGGGTAATTTGGGCGTTTTTCAAAGTGAAGAAATACTTCAAGGTTACATCCCTCATACCGATACTATTGAAGAAAGATTAAGATTGAAGGGAAATAGGTATTTCCATACCTTTAAATCAAAGGATAAAAAAGACAGGGAAGAATCTGACACTGAAATTGGTGCGTATGAATTTGAAAAACTTTGGCCTTTAACGACGGCTAAACTTGAAAAAACCAGATTCAGGATTCCTTATTTGGACAGAACAATAGAGCTTGATATTTACTGTGGCGACTTAACTGGACTAATCACTGCAGAAGTTGAATTTGATACTTTGGAACAACAAGCAAACTTTGTTCCTCCAAGTTGGTTTGGAGAAGATGTTACTGAAGATGAAAGATACAAGAATAGAAATCTCGCTGCAAAAGGCCTTCCCCACTAATTTTTTACTGTATTAAGTGTAGCTCGGCATTCCGTGGGCTTTCTTGTAAGTATCAAAAACTTTGAATGTTTGTTCTTGTGCATTTGTTTCTGCGAGTTTTCTTATATACTCTTTCTCTACATAATTGTCTGGGCGCAGTTTTATTTTTTCTTTTTTACCTTTTCCATTGCCTTGCATTCTCGGAGGCTCACCAGCTAATGCTCCAAATAAATTTGAGAAATATCCTGGTGCCTTTTCCGGAGTTTCTTTGTCTGCCTTTTTGCCCTCTTTTTTAGGAGTTTCAGTATCGTCATATCCTCCGAACAAAGCTTTGAAGGGGTTAGAATTATCTTCCTGCTTCATTGAAGAATTGGAATCTTCTTTTTCGTCGAGGAAAGAGTTTATTTCATCTTGAAGTTGTGCCATACTTTCTCCAGTGGAGCCTTCAATTAGCCTTAGAACGTCTCCAACGTCGGAAGAATCTAACTCTTCATTAAGTTTTTTTATCTCGTCTCCAGTAAGAACGTAAGATTTGAAAGAAATTTCTGCTCTGCCACCGAAAACATAATGGGACTGTTGACTTATTCTTTGAGGAATTCCGCGGAATCTGAAATCAACTAAGGTGCAACTGTAATAATCTTGTGTCGTTATCTTCTCAACATCTTTAGGGAAATTACCAGACATAACTTCATCATGAACTTTTATTTTTTTCTTTCCGAGAAGACTTAATTCTAAAATAATTGTATTAAAAGTTTTGACTAGTGCTGGTTCCCTTCCTTGTTCTTTCATTTCTAAGTCTTGTGCAGCTTTCAAATATGGCTTTGCCCATCGCGCGTACAATTTAAGAGAATTAACCTGGCTTCTAAGATAAGTCTTTTCAAGTTCGTATCTTTTTCTAAGTTCTTTTTCTGATTGTCCAAGCCAGTCATTAAACTCAAAGACTCTTGCACGAAGGATTCTTTTGACGACTTCATTAAGGTCAACTTTTTCTATTTCTTCAACAGTTTTAACAAAAAGGAAAGCACTAATCAGAGTTTGAAATCCGGCTTGTCCGAGTGCCATGGCCTTTATGCTTGAATTCCCCTTGTTCCAATCAACCTTGTCCATCCAAAGCTGTTTTAACGAGAGTATTGCTGCTTCCTTTTTATCTGTTTTAAGAGCATCGTAGGCGTCTAAGCGAATTCGAAACTCTTTAAGGTCATAAATTATGTTTAATACGCTCCTCATGACGGTGTTTACATCTCCAAGAATTTTTGCACCCTGTTGTTGCATAACTGTTGCTCTTTGTCCTAATTCTGCAAAATGTCCGGAGCCGGGAGATGATGAGAAGTTGTCTATTAACTTTTCAGTGTCAAGTCCGAAGTCTTTCATTAAATCGAGAATGAAGAAATAAACTGGTTCTAGAGTTTCTGAAGAAGAATCGTAGACAAAAGAATGAGTGGAAAGCGGTTTGTCTTTAATTTTATCCGAGTTGATTGCGCTAACTGAACCGAACTCTTTCAAGAGGTCATCGCCGTTTTCTGCGTAAAGTTTGGGGTTTACTTTTCCGATTATCTGTGCAATTGTGGCAACCATAGTAAGACTAACCGTCAACACCCCTTTCAGATTCCATATCATCATAATAGCATTATGTGTTTAAAAAATGTTTCTTAATCACAACTAAATTTAAAAATAAACCTCTCCTCTGCTCGGGATGGGATTGTTTGGTTTTGGAGGAAAAAGTGGGGATGTTGTTGATCTTGCAGAGAGACATCGGCAAAAAAAGGAAAGAGAAGCCTCTGCTTCTGAATCTGACAAAAAGTCTGACACTAAACCCTTTTCATTCTTTGATTCTGAGGGAGATGTTGGTGAAGAAAGTTCCGATTCTTCTGAGAGCGGAAGTTCTGAAGAAAGAAAGAGAAAATTGGCAAAGAGGATTATTGATATGACAAATAAGCTTGATGATATCTCAAATAAGATTTATCATCTTCAGCAGAGAATAGAACTTCTTGAAAGGAAATCAAATATCAACCAGCCCTAAAAAAGTTGAATAGATTTATTAATATCTTTTTCTTTTCTGATTTATGAATGTAAGATTGGAAACTCAAAGGCTAATTCTAAGAAAACCGAAGATTTCTGATTGGAAAGATATTGTTGATGGGTGTAAAGAAATAGATGTCACAAGGTATCTCACTGTTGTTCCACATCCTTATAAGAAAAAAGATGCAGATTGGTTTATTAAAGATTGTCTGAAAAAATGGAATAAAAAGGAACAAACCTCATATCCCTTTTTTATTGAATTAAAGTCTGGAAAAAAAGTAATAGGTGTAATCGAGATTTTTAAGTATAACAAGCAGCATAAAGTTTGCGAAACTGGCTCTTGGATAAATAAAGCTTATTGGAAGAAGGGTTATATTACCGAAGCTAAAATTGTCGTCAACGAGTTTGCGTTTAACAAACTCGGAGTTAGAAAAATGGAGACGGGAGTTTATGAAAAAAATGATGCGTCCAATGCGACTCAAAAATCAATAGGTTACAAATATGAGGGAACGAGATTAAAACACCATATTTTAAAATCAACTGGAAAAATTCATGACGAACACCTTTACGGTCTTCTCAAAGAAGATTGGAAAAAGAATCTTCCAAAAGTTAAAAAAAGACTGAACGAGAAGATAAAGAAACTAGAGGCAGAGAAAAATGACAATCAAAAACATTGAAAAAAAGGCCCGCGCATATGCTTTGAAGAACGCAATTGCATATGAAGGCGTGGCGCGAATGGGGAGCGTTATTTCTGCTTTGTTTAACGAAGGGTTGAAACCAGAAGAAGTAAAGAAATATTCTAAAGAGATAAGTGAGATTATACTGAAAGTGAATAACCTTCCTCTTGAAGAACAAAAAAAAGAATTTGAAAAGATGGAAAATGTTGTACATGAAAGAGAAGCTCGTGAAGGTTTGCCAGAACTTCCAGGGGCGAAGAAAGGAAAAGTTATAATGAGATTTGCGCCAAGCCCATCCGGACCGATGCACGTCGGGCATGCTTTTACTGCACCTTTATCTTATTTGTTTGTGAAAGAGTATGGGGGAACGTTTTATGTTAGAATTGAAGACACAAATCCAGAAAACATTTATCCTCCAGCTTATGAGATGATTAAAAAAGAGTCAGAATGGCTTTTCCCTGGAGATTTCTTGAAAGTTATAATTCAATCAGATAGAATGAAATTGTATTATGAGTATGCAGAGAAATTCATAAAGAAAAAAGCTGCGTATATTTGCACTTGTACTTCTGAGAAATTCAAGGAATTTGTTGATAAAAAAGTTAATTGTCCCTGCAGAAAACTTTCTGTAAAGGAAAACTTAGAAAAATGGAAAAAAATGTTGGATAAGAAAGGTTTCAATGAGGGAGAAGCGGTTTTGAGATTTAAATCGGATATGAAAGATAAGAATCCTGCGATGAGGGATTTCCCACTTGCAAGAATAAATTTGACAAAGCACCCTAAACAAGCAAACAAATATCGTGTTTGGCCTCTTATGAACCTGGCCGTTACTGTGGATGATATAGAACTCGGAATGACTCACGTTATTAGAGCAAAGGACCACAGAGATAATGCAGAGAGACAGAAAAAAATGTATGAATCTTTAGGACTAGGAAAGAAATTCCCTTGGACTAGTTTCTTAGGAAGAGTTAAATTTAAGGATATGAATTTATCCGCTACCCAAATGAGAAAAGATATTGATGCTGGAAAGTATTCTGGATGGGATGATGAAAGACTTCCAACAATTGCTTCTTTAAAAAAACAGGGCTATAAACCATCAGCTTTTTGGAAATTCGCTGAAAGAATTGGATTATCTGAAAATGATAAAGTGATGGACAAAAAAGAATACTTCATGCTTCTTGATAGTTTTAACAAATAGTGAACTCAAACATAAAAACATTTTTAAAGAGTATTTTGTTATATGGAATATGAAAAGAGGACGCATGAACAAAAAAGGACTTGATGCAATTGTGACTACCATCATAATAATCCTATTAGCTCTTGTGGCTATTGGAATTATTTGGGCAGTCTTAAGGAATGTTGTTCAGCAGGGTGCTGACCAAGTTGACAATAATGCTAAGTGCATTTCTGTTGACTTAAAGGCTGTTAGTGTTGTGCCTGTTGTTGGCCAAAGCGGAAACTATTCCGTTACCCTAAGAAGAGCGGCTGGCGGAGAAGCAATTGGAGGAGTTAAGGTAAACATCTTCAATGCAACTGCTAACAGTGGCGTTTCTGATTTCAGTGTGACCCTTGCCCCACTTGACACAAAGACACAAACTGTTGTCGGTGTTACTGGAGCAAACAAGATTGAGTACACTGCTTTCTTCACCGATGCTTCGGGAAACGAACAAGCTTGCTCTCAGACTGGAACATTCAGCTTTTAACTTTTTATTTTTATTATAACTTTTTCTGATTTTTTTACTTGGTAGCTTGGGCTGAGAAGAGGATAGTTGTTAGATAATTGTTCTAAAGATAAGAATTATTCTTTATATTTATAGAATTGAATTGGAAAAGTCTCTGCATTTATTCCTGTTACATCTTTCCTAATTTTCCTTCCTAAGACATATACCTCTGCTTCTTCTGGTGCTACAGTCTCAAAAAATGCGACTCCCTCAAGATGAAGTCTGTACCTTTCAAGCACTACCCATGAAGGTTTGCTTAAAGGAATTAATTTGCCTCTTTCTGCTTCAAATATGTCAGTAATATCTTTTAATTTCTTATCTGCCATAAAAATGCAATTAATTTACCTTATTTAAACATTTATATGCTAAACTAAAACTTTAAAAACTTCTCTTTCTCTGATTTTATCATGACAGCCAGAAGTAAAAGCCGAGGTTATCGGCACATGTTTTACTGAATATTTTTCTAGCTGTGCTTCTTTTGGTTCTTCTTTTCGAGATTTCAACGATGTTTCGAGTAAGGTTTTTATACGTTCTTTGAGTGATAAATTAAACAATGGCGGTTGTAGTTCAATGGTAGAATGCGCGGTTGTGGTCCGTGAGACGAGAGTTCGATTCTCTCCTTCCGCCCTGATTCAAAAGAGGATAAAATGAAAAGAATACTTTTTATTTGTAAGTACAATGCTTTTCGAAGCAGGATTGCTGAGGAATACTTCAATAAAATCAATACTAACCCGAAGATAAAAGCTTACAGTAGGGGATTTATTCCGGGAGCAGATGCTGACAGTATCCAAAAAAGAATGGCCCAATCTCTTCTAGGGGTAAGTATTTCTAAAAGGAAACCTATTGGGATGAATGTTGAAGATTTGAAGAGCGCAGACTTAATTGTTGTCTCTGCAGACGATGTTCCTAAGATAATGTTCAACTATCCCTACGTTAACTTGAAGAAAAAAATGATATTCTGGAAGATAAAAGATGAACAGTATGGTAAGAAAGAGAATATAAATAAAATAATCCTTGAAATAAGAAGAAGAGTTGAACAGCTCAATAAAAAGTTGGAGAAAGAAAAATGACAGTTAATACAGATGCGGTTAAAGGATTCAAAGATTTCTCAGGTGAAGAAGCTATTAAGCGTGAGGAAATAAGAAAGATACTAGTTGAGACTTTCGAAGCTTATGGCTTTGAGCCAGCCGAGACCCCGATAGTAGAGCAAGAAGAATTTGTTAGGGGCGAGAATGCGAGTGACGAGGCTGTTTCAGATATCTTCAGGCTTAAGGATAAAGGGGAAAGAAAGCTTGCGCTTAGGTATGAACTAACATTCCAACTTAAGAGATTAATGCAAAATAGAAAACTTCCTTACAAAAGATTTCAAATAGGAGAAGTTTTCAGAGACGAACCTGTAGCAGGAAATAGATTTAGACAGTTCACACAGTGTGATGTTGATATCATCGGCTCAACAATTAAAGAGGATGCGGAAATCTTGGCCGTAACAAATGAGGTATTTTCAAAGATAGGAATTAAACCGATAATTTTAATTAATAATCGCGGTTTGTTAAATGAAATCTTAGATGACGATGGAATTAAAGAGAAAGATAAACTGCAAGTTCTTAGAGAAATTGACAAATATGGAAAAATTTCTGACAAAGAGATTAAAGACAATCTAAAAAAACTCAAGGCGGAAAATGTTTTTGATTCATTGAGTAAAGGAGAAAAGTATTTCTCACAATTCCAAGGATATAAAGAAATTATAAGCTTGATAGAATACTGCAAGGCTTACGGTGTAAAAGTTGAGTTTTCTCCAACAGTTATTCGTGGGTTGAGTTACTACAACAGAAATGTGTTCGAGGTTAAAGCAGAAGGGATTAAAGAAACAATTACTGCCGGCGGAAGTTATATGTTCAATGGAGTTCAGTGCACAGGTATTTCTTTCGGACTTGCAAGATTAGGATTAATCTCAAAAATGAAGTCAGAAAAAGAAAAATACCTTGTAATCTCTCTCGAACAAGACAAAGAAGCAATAAAAGTTGCGGGAAAGCTGAGAGAGAAAGGGAAAAATGTTTCTGTTTATTACGGAAAGCCTTCAAAGGCTCTTGAGTTTGCGAATGCGTACGAAATACAAAAAGTAATCTTTGTCGGGGAGAAAGAAGTTAAGGCCAAAAAGTTTAATGTTAAGGATATGAGGACGGGGAAAGAGTCTGAATTATAGCTTAGTTAGGAAAAATATATAAATAAGTAATCCTAAGGTATTACTATGAAAACCATTAGTATTAAACTTCCAGAGGATGAAGCTAATGAATTAGAACAATTCATAAAAAGAAAGAATTATACTTCTAAGTCTGAATTTATAAGGAATTTGATAATTGAAAAATTGGATAGAACTAGAAAAGAGAAGATAGGTTGGATGCTTTTAGCTGAAAAGTCTATGAATAAGATTTGGGATAATAAAAAAGATGATGAGGTTTGGAACAATTTATGATTGAACAAGGCGATTTGCTTCTTGTGCCCTTTCCTTTTTCAGACCAGTCGGGCAGAAAAAAGCGACCAGTTATAGTTTTGAGCAATAACAAATTTAACGAACACTCTGAGGACATAATTGTTGTAGGGGTTACTTCTAATGTTTCTAAAGACAAATACACTCTGAATCTAGAAAACAAAGACTTAGATGAAGGAAAATTATCTGTAAAATGTATTATTAAAGTTGAGAATATCCTTAGGCTAGATAGGTATTTAGTGATTAAAAAAATAGGAAAGACCAAAAAAGAAAAGTTAACAGAAGTGATTAAAATTCTTAATGAGATTTTTAATCCTTAATTTCTAGATCTCAGTTCAACATACTTCCCCTTATCGAACTGTCTTCTGTAAGTTCTCTCAATTACCTTTACAATAAGTAAGGTTAAGAACACCATGACGGATGCGGGAAACATCCACATTAAAAGAATATCAATAAGTTTTTCAGTACCGTATCTATCTAAGATATAAAACCCTGAAACTAAAATAAATAAAAACGTAGCGATAATCTCTCCATCGATTTCTCTTTCGAATAACCTCTTTAACATAGATGTAAAAAGTGAAAAGTGTTTAAAAAGTTTGGGATAGCAAATCTTATAAAACTTATTCAAAAATCATTGAACTTCAACTTCCATTTTCCAGCTATGGTCCTCTCCAGAGAAATTTGCTCCAGTAACCTTCAGAGGTTTTTTGAAAAGAGGGCAGTCTAAGACAAAAGATTCAAACTCCCCGCCTTCTCCTGCTGGATGAATCTTATATTTTTTGTGTAACTCGCGAACGTCTTCAATGAACTTGTCGTCGATTTCTCTACCAAGCCAAGAGGCTCCAAGTGGGTATGCTGAAACTCCGGTTATAATAACTCGAAATTTATTTTTTATCAGCTCGTTCAAATACTCAAATTCATCTTTATGCCAAAGAGGATTCATACAAGTAATTTTCAAATTATCACAAATTTTTTTGATTCGCGAAGATTGATAATCAGAATGTAGAGCACCAGTAACAATTCCCTGAATTCTGTATTTTTTTATAGCACTTTTAATTGCGTCTTCTAAGTCTTTGAGTTCGTCTTCTTTAACACCTTTAGTTTTTTTGATTAATAAGGGTAAACCCATAACTTCGGCCTGTTTTTCCGTCTTCGATATGGAAGGCGTGTGAAACATATAACTGTCTGAATTTTCTGAATGAATTGTGATAAGACATACTATCTCGTTGCCTTCCTTCTTAACCAGGTAGGCGGCCATTGCAGAGTCCTTTCCTCCAGAGAATAGAATACCAAGCTTCATACTGAGAATATGTCGTTGAGGTTTTTAAGGTATTTTGTGGTGTTATAGACACTATCTAATGTATAGTATAAGAAGTAGATAATAGAGATTGCGAAATTTATTTAAATCGCGTTCACAACTTTTCATAATGTTGAAGGTTGTTAGAGATTACTTCGAAGAAGTTGAATCTGTTAGAACAGCCTACTTAGAGTTAAGAGAAAGAAATCCTAACCATATATACATCCGATTTGCTACGTTTGACGAAGAAGGAACAGTTACTGTTAACCCGGATTTTTTGAAAACTTTTGAGCCAAAGGACTGGCCAAGAGGCGTCGATAAAGGACTTTTGTATAGAATACGCACGTTAGTAAATGTCAAAGAGGCTTTGCAAGAGACAACGAGAAGAGTTGCTTAGGTTACATAGTAATATATTCTTCAGAATGTAATTATAATTATAAAGTAAATTTAATAAAAAGTTGTATGCCCGGAGTGTTGGAAGATTATTCTAAAGAAGTCGAAACTCTTGTGGATTTATACAAACAACTAAGAGAAAGAAGTCCCCATCATGAATATTTGAGCCTGGTTACTTTTGACCCTAACGGAGATTTTTTAGTCAAATCTGAGTTTTGGAGAAGATTTGAACTCGAAAACCAGCCTGATGAAAATGGTTTAAGACGCAAAATAAATATATGTTCTAATGCTAACTCTAAATTAAGAGAAACTTTGGCTTCTTTAACCTGACTAAATATTCCCCATAGGATTTTCAAAATTAGTGTTGATTTTTTCAAGTCTTTCTTTCTGCTCTTTACCCTTTTTATTTTCATTCTTTATTTCTCCGACTTGTTCTTCGACCTCTAATTTTAAATCCGCAAAGCGATCAGGATTCTTAGAACAATAAGTTTCTTCGAGCCAGATGTTAAAGTCGTCAAAGTGCTTTTCTTGCTCCAACCAGACCTTTTTCTGATGGTCAAGATGTAAAAGGCCAGAAAAAGAGATTATTCTTTCTTCTTTGTCTTCTCCTATGAACTCTGAGAAAGAGATTTTTTCTTTCTTTTCATCTTTTGCTAAGTTTTTTACAAGGTTGTCGTAAATCTCTTTCACTTTGTCGTGCAAACTAAATTTTCTTTTTGGAAGAGACAGAGATGACTCAAGAATAGCATTTCTTCCGACAATTGCCTTCTTTATTCTTCTATTCTCTGTTGCAATTGCTTTGTCAAGAGAATCCATCAGTTCCTGCAGAGTTACTTTCTTGAACCTTGGCATAGGGCTTTTTAAGACAAGTTCTGGTATAGCCCCCATTTCATCATAACCAATGCTGAATACTTGTCCCTGGTCTAAATCAATTTTTTTTGACTCGTTCTTGTCACCAAATAAGATTTCATCTATGCTCTTTATGTACTTTTTAAGAAGGATTTCTGATTTAATCCTAAGAAGAAATGCGGCCGCAAGAAGAACTTTACTGGATATGAAAAAATCTGTTTCTTCAAACTTTTGAATTCTTTCAAGGTATTTGTCTGTCAAAATCACGATGTTAACATCCCAAGGGTCTAGTTGTTCCGTGTTGATTAAATCGTGGATGATTTCTTGCCATCCTAACTCCCTATTGAACAGAAGGTCATGAATTTGTTCTTGCTTTACGCTGCTTGCAATCGTCTCTTTCATGTTTAATTAAACAGCAAAGATTTTATAAATCTGTTTAAACCAAAAAGAATGATTTGTAGTGCCTAATAACTCTTAAAGTAGTGCCTAAAAGAGAGAACTGCTGGAGAAATAAATCACTACTCTCTTAGGATTATGGGCTGTCATTTTTTAAGAGTAACATTGGGGAAACATTTATATAGTTTGAAAATGTCGGTTTATTATCACCTCTTTTTCCCCAGGAGATGCTTCAGGCTATCTTTTTGACGGTCTGAAGACTCTCCCAGGGTATAATCATAAGGTTCATAATCGAAAGATAAAAGTCGTGGAATATTGCTAACATTATTTAGTGTTTGTATCCACGCATCACATTCAATAAGAATTCTTACAGAGTTCACTTCACGTTCATATAAGGGTATAAGAAGGGCGTTTTATTGCCTTTACTCCTTGACTCTTCTAGGGTTTTATAATAAAATGAAAAATTTAGAACATCGGTTTATTGCAGGAGACAAAGTTATCTGGAACACGGATAAAAGACTCTACGATTTCGGTTATAGCTGTAGCGGGCACCAGGGCGTAATATACAGACAAGGTGAAAGACATACCCATGACATTTACGCAATCAATCTCTCAGAACTAAGAAAGGTCTGGGTAGATTAACGTTTCTTTGACTTCTTTAGTATAACCTGAAAGGTTATCAAAAGCGCTAGAATAACTGTTATAGCTACAGTTAGCTGGGAACTAGGCCAATAACACCAGATTCCCCCTATCTTTTCACAGAGTATTGGTATCATGAATTAGATTGAATTGTTTTACTTCTTTGCTGCAAACTCAGAATAATGGCACTTACCACAGTAATGTCTTCCCTGAGAATTCATTAAGAATATTCCTGGGCCACATCTTGGGCAAGAACGTCCTTTTGTAAGTTTGTCACCTTCGATTTTGTAATGTGAATACTTTTTACTCGTAGGTTTATTCTTGTGCTTCTTTTTTCCACCTTTTGCTTCTTTAGGCATCTTGTTTCCCCCAAGATGACTTATACGAAATTTTTAATTTCAGTTTAGCCATGTTATTTTACTCCTTCAAGCTTCTTTTCGGAAGCAATTTCTTTCTTCTTCTTAAACTCAACTGAATCTTTTTCACCTTTAGAAGAATAAATGTTTGCCTCTATATCAAAAGTTTTTGAACCGAAACTTCCATGAATACTTTTTATTTTTACATTTCCTGAAGGAACAGAAAACTTATCAGCAAGAATCTTTGATGCTTCTTCTCTGCTTGGCGATTTTTCAGAATGGACAGAAACCTTCACTTCTTTTCTTTTGAAAAGTGGATTTTCTTTTTCATGTATTACTTTTAGTGTCATCTTGTTTTAATTGCAAAATTACCCTTGCTTTTAAGATTTATTTTGTTTGCTATTTCGGACTTTTCAGGGTTTAGTACAACAATCTTACCCTTGAAACTTTCAGTAGAATCTTTGGAGTCGCACTTTGGACATTTGTCTCCTTCGTAAATCGTGCTGCATAGTCTACAAGCTTTTTGTTTAGCCATTTTAATGTATTTGTTTAAAGGGATTTATACTCCCCGAATTTATTTGTAAAATTAAACCTTTTGGAGAGCCAGTTGAAACAATCTTAGTTCTATCAATTCTTACTTCTCGCCCTTCATTTGTTTTAAAGAAATATTCCTTAGTCTCTCGGCCATAACCGTTAGTACTAGGAATTACTTGAACAGTGCCATCATATGTTTCATCATCAACACTCAAAGCAATTTGCCTTCCAACCCATTTTGTAAATCTACTGGTCATTTTTCTTTTTCTTACCCCCTTTAGCTCCACCCTTTGAAGATGTTCCCTTTGCAGCTCTTTCTTCATCTCTTTCTGCCTTCTTTGTATCTCTTTCTTTTTTAGTTGAATCTTCTTTAATCCATTCTATTTTTCCAAGCCCTGGTTGTCTCATTGTAAGTCCTATTTTTGGATCGTTTCCTTTATGACTTAAGGCGATAATTCTTGCAACACACAAATCTCCTGGTTTAAGACTTCTTTTAGTTGTCTTTCCAAGTAAGGCGTTTGTTTTACTAAAGCTTACATAATCTTCCATCGTCTGACTTATGTGTATCATTCCCCTCATAGGGCCCAGGTTGATGAATGCCCCGAAGTTAGTTATTTCAGAAATGGTTCCGTAGACAAGTTCTTGAACTTCTGGTTTCCAAATCAGTAATATGAATTTTGTTTTGTAATATGCAGCGCCGTCGCCAGGAATGATTACGCCTTCCCCTACATCAAGCACATCTATGACAGCAATTGCTTTTCCCATTTCTCTATCATAATAATCATTATAGGTTTCACGAAGTTGTTTATTTACTGCTTCCATAGTTGGTAAACCAAATAGTTTTGGTTCAACTCTTACATGATCTTCGACTTCTGCAAAATAGAACATTTTATATGTGAAAAGTAGTAAAAATCGGTTTAAAAAGGTTATTGAAGGTTTTGTTTTGCCCGTATTCAAATAATTTCAATCTTCTTCTTACCTCTTATAATCATCTTGCGATTTTTGACCTTCTTTTGCAATCCAACGTCGAGGGTTGCCACAATTGTTTCAGGATTTTCTTTTTTGAAATTTATTATCGCCGTATCTGCATCTTTTCCCGAAATTTTAATTATTTTGAATTTATTTTTTTCAAGTATGTTTAAAGCTAGCTGAGCTCCCAGGCCCATAAGCTCGTCAATTGTTTGTTCCGGAACTAAAACTTTTATTCCCATCGTTTCTATTTCATCAAAGAAGTCTATTTTCTGCTTGATGCATGACAAGATAAAGCTTGTATCAAGAATGACTTGTTTCATCTCTTTTTTAGGAAAATATGATATAAAAAGTTAACATAGAGAGTAGTAATTGTTATAAACAACTGCCCCTTTTAGTCTGGATGGGTTACTTAACAACAATTACAATTTACAATGATGCTCTGAATGACTTTAAGAACGATCCGAGAGCATTTGCCATAGCCATCTTTGAAGGAATTGACGAAGCAAACGACACGTGTAAAAGTGCACATGTTCTTTTTAAGGATCGAAGTGGTTATCTTACTGTTCATCCCTCGAGGCATGGAAGCGACAACACTGTTTATGTACTCAAGGGTAACTGTGTAACAGAAATTAACCCCTACTCTAAGGATATAAAAAGACTGGTTGAAGAAAAACCTGATTTTATTAGAAGTATTGTGAAGATTGTAAAATCTGACATCAAGGGTTTAGAAAAACTTCTTGCTGAAGCTAAAAATCAGAGCAAAGCCAGGAAAAAGTAAAGTTTGTTTTGATTAAATTTATTAAGATTGTTTTCTAATGTATTCTATGCAAGAAAGAGAGAATCTTCTCAAGATTTTTCGTGAAGTAAAGGTGGCTGTTTCTGCTGGAGATTCTGCAAAAATAAAAAACCTCAGCGATCAGACAACCCACACTGCTTCTTTGACTCATGACCCTGACAATATTGCAGCTGCAGTTATCATTTATTCTTTTAGTAAAATTATTGAAAGGGAAGATTACAGAAAACTTCAAGGGTGGAATAGTTTTTATGAATCTTATGTCGGAGCAATAAACAAATGCATTGACGCTCTTGAAAAGAACAATGATGAAAATTTTAGTAAAAGTTTAACTTTAATAAGAAAAGCGATAGGAAACCTCTCCGGAAAACTTAAGGAGTACATACAAGACGTTTTTAGAAAGGCAGAAATCAACAAGGCTTCTAGAATCTATGAACATGGAATTTCTATGGAGAAAACTGCAAACCTCCTTGGAATCAGTCTTTTTGAACTTGCAAATTACTCTGGAGGAAAAGAGAGTGCAGAAGTTCCAGAGTCAGTCACTGTAAGTGTAAAGCAGAGAATTAAATTTGCAATGGAGATGTTTGAATGAAAAGCTTTATGCGACTGCCCAAGCGTGGTCAGCCAGTGGAGATGTTTGAATGATACCCCAAAAAACCAGCTTGGCTAACAAAGCAATTATTTTTGATTCTGGAGCCTTGATAAGTTTTTCAATTAATGGACTTACAGATATGATAAAAGATTTGAAGGAAATTTTTAAGGGAAAATTCTTGATAACTTCTGAAGTAAAGAAAGAGGTTATTGATACTCCTTTAAGAATGAAAAATTACGAACTTGAAGCGTTAAAAATTAAACAACTTCTTGATGAAGGGGTTTTGGAGATGCCTTCTTCTCTTGGAATAAAGGATTCTGAAATAAGCGTAAAAACAAAAGAGATTCTTGATGTAGCGAATACTTTTTTTGTTGGGAATGGAAGAGATGTACATCTCTTGGACATAGGGGAATCTTCTGCTCTTGCATTAAGCAGAATTTTAACAGAAAAAGGAATAAAGAATGTTCTTGCAATTGACGAAAGAACTACAAGAATGATTGTGGAAAAACACGAAAACTTAAGAGAGTTCCTTGAAAAGAAACTTCATGTTAGAATAAAAATCAATCACGAAAACCTCAAGTTTTTTGATGGATTTAAAATAATAAGGTCAACAGAGCTTGCTTATGTGGCTTATAAAAAGGGACTTGTTAAAATAAAAGATAAAGAGGTTTTAGATGCCCTTCTTTATGCTCTGAAGTTTAAGGGTGCCGCAATTTCTAGCGAGGAAATTGAAGAGATTGAGAGGTTGAATTAACCTGAAAGTGAGTAAATTTAAAAACCGAACAAATATTATATCAATAGGGCTCCGTCGTATAACGTTCAATATTTCTGCCTCCAAAGCAGAAGACGGGGGTTAAACTCCCTCCGGGGCCATTTTAATTATGAAAGACTCAAAGAAAATAAAGGTGAATGTTTCTGATAGAATTCTTGAGGCAACTTTTCTAAAAATTCTGCCGAAAAGAATTACGCCGAATCAAATAACGATTTTTAGATTTTTCACTGTACCCTTCATTGCATTTCTAATTTTGTATGGGGACTATAAAGCAGGAATAATTCTTTTTGCAGTTTCTGCTTTTAGCGACGCATTAGATGGTGCGTTAGCAAGAACAACAAATAGAATCACGAAATGGGGTATAACTTTTGACCCTTTAGCAGATAAGTTGCTCATAGGAATTACTGCTCTTTTGGTTCTACCAAAATTCGTTAGCCCTTTGCTTGTTTTTGCAATCATCTTAATTGAAATGCTTCTGATTGGACTTTCGTATTACTACAGGATGCATGGCAAGAAAACAATTTTGATGGCAAACTGGTGGGGTAAATCAAAAATGATTTGTCAATCTGCAGGGGTTTTCCTTATCCTTCTTTATATTCTTTGGCCAGTTTTAGGTGCCCTTCTACTTGCAAAATGGATGTTGTACATGGCTGTTGCCCTTGGAGTTATAAGTTTGATAACATACAGCTTATAGATGGATTTTGAAAGATGATGGTTTAATCAGGAATTTTGTAATTCTTTCTTAATCGTTTACTCTCTTATTTACTTCTTTCAATAGAATAAAAAAACATTCTTTGGAAAAATTTATCGCATTTTTCGCATCTTCTGAAGTCGATTTATAGCCGTAATAATTAACATTTCTTCTAAGTCTTCTTAAATTATCAAGTATATTTAGGGGGCGTGCAGTCTTTATTTGGAGTGAAATAAGTTCGTTTATAGGCGTGGCATGGTCTTTTGATTCTATACCTTTTTTTGCAAGGAGTGCTTCTCCGAGCATCCTAAAGCATTCATAAACATTTCTTACTATAGTATTAGCAGACGATTCGTTTATATCAAGAGTCGTTGTATACTTCATATCTTCATTTGATGAATTTATCAAGCTGATTGCTTTTTTTACGTCTGAAGTTTTTCTTCTGTTCATAACTTTACCTCCAAAAATCCGTCAAGGACAATGCCATTAGCAATGTTGTTAAACACATTTATGTCTATACCTTTTCTATTAAAGACATGCACCTGTATATTTCTTTTTAATACACTTTGAAGTTTTTTTACGTTTTCTGCTTCATCAGGATTTCTTGCAAGTTTTCCAAACTCTACTACTGTATAATTTTGCTTGTAGTTAAGAGGAAGACCCTCCGTTTCAACAGCGAGGTCTATATCAGAACCACTTACATCGTCCCCTTTTCTGAAGCTTCCGAAAAGAACTATTGCTTTTGTATTCCCATAATATTCATTTAGAAACTCAACTATACCGGAGTCGTAAATCAAAGACAGGTTATGGGGTATTTTAAGTTTGATAAATGCAGGATTAAGGTTGTTGGCTTTTATCCTCCATATAACGTTCAATTTAGATATTTCTATAAGTCCAAAATTGTGGAATTCTCCAAGTATTTTCCCTATATTTGCTTTAGCAACTCTTGCTTCCGTTGCCAAATCACTGAGACTAAATTCTTTGTCGGGGAATGTAAAAAGGATGTTAAGGATTCTTGCTCTAGCGGTTTCAGTATATAACTCTTGGTACTTTTTGTTACTTGTTGGTTTCTTCATATAACACTTGTTATATAATAGAACTATTTAAGGTTTTTGGTGTTTGTTGTCCTTGAGGGTTATTCTTAAGTAGTAACAAAATAGGAAGATTTAAATACGCTTTTTCTATCGGATTTTTATGAATAGAAGAGACTTCCTAAATACAACTGCATCAGGGCTAGTTGGACTTTTAATGCCTAATTTTGTTCAGGCAGAATCAGGGCTTTTTGTTCCTGAAGGAATTAATGATGCTGGAGATCCTACGCCGATGTCTCTTAAAAGAAAACATAATCACAGAAATTACGAAAGAGTTAGGGTTCCTCAGTTAGGATATAACCATATTGTTGATGAAATGAAAATGACAGGAGTTGACTTATCTGATATAGACGGGCCAAGAGGAAAAATAGAAAGGGCTTTGAGATGGAGAAATGTCACTGACGCTGTTGCTTCAAGGTATGGAATGTCTTCAAGAAGACTTTTAGGAATGATTTGCGTTGAATCAGAAGGAGATCCAACCCAACCAAATGGTTCTGGCGATGGTGGTGCGGGATTGATACATATGCAACCCTTAATGGCTCATGCTTACGGGTTGAAGATGATAACAAACTCAAAGAAATTAAGAGACTTCGCACAAGGAAGAAAACTAAAAAGAGCTATTGAAATGTTTAATGGAGATTTGAAAGACCTTGTTACTGTTGATGAAAGATTCCATCCAATAAAGAACGTTGATGCTGCAGCAAGAATGGTTTGTGACCATTATCAGAAATCACACAACTGGAATAAGGCACTTGAAAGATATGCTGGAAGGGGAGAGTATCCTAAAAACGTTGGGGGATACGTTAAGAGGATGGCAGATTCTGCTTATATGAGAAAGCTCACTGGAGAGTTCAATGAAAGAAACGCCAGATTCCAAATAAACGGAAAGCCCCTTACTTTTGATAACTATGTTAAGACCTTCCACGAGCTTAACAGAAATTATGGTATTGATGATTATAAAAAGTTGGGAAAACTGACTGTTGAATAAAAATAATTAATTCAAATCCTTAACCGTTCCGAAATCATAAACCTTATCGTCTCCGACGACGTGAATTTTGAATTTTAATATTTCAAATCTGGGAATTACTG
>ERZ1292629.1468-Hain-H43-01um-R1-1468-length-22700-cov-5_pt1 | contig 22700 bp, 19 predicted proteins | sample MGYA00564399_ERZ1292629 | MGnify/ENA primary metagenome ERZ1292629 (study PRJEB36523, sample SAMEA6512636) | groundwater metagenome | collected 2019-01-08 | study: AquaDiva: Metagenomics assemblies of 32 groundwater samples | reverse complement strand
TCATCTGAAATAATGTTAAACATATCAAAAATACAGAAAGAAAAGCCTCTTGCAAACCACACTACTGTGCCAATTATAATGGCAGCATGAACTTAAAACCCCTTAAGTATAGAGACGTTATCCGTAAAGCTCGCAAGGCTGGATTTGTTTTTCGAAGAAATACTGGCGGAACCCATGAAATATGGTGGCATGAAGTAAAAAAGAAGACATGTGTAATCCCTCATCATCATGAGGTAAAGACTGGAACATTAAGGAATATTATTCGTCAAATGGGATTAACCCTCGAGGAGTTTCAAGCACTATGAATCAACAAAACATTCGTAATTTTGCTATTGTTGCTCATGTGGATCACGGCAAGTCAACGCTTGCTGATCGCATGCTGGAGATTACCAAAACAATTGCCAAAGATAAGTTGCAAGAACAATTTTTGGACCAAAATCCTATAAGTCGGGAACGCGGAATTACTATTAAGCTTGCTCCAGTTCGGATGAACCATACGCTAAACACTTATAACTATACGCTGAACCTGATTGACACTCCCGGTCACATAGACTTCTCGTACGAAGTTTCGCGAACCCTCGCGGCGTGCGAGGGAGTAGTTTTACTCGTTGATGCAACACAAGGAATTCAAGCCCAGACAGTAGCGCATTTTCATTCAGCAAAAAAGTTGAATCTCGTGATGATTCCAGTGGTGAATAAAATAGATCTACCCAACGCTCAAACAGAAATAGTGATAAAGGAGATAGAGGGATTGGGTTTTAAAAAAGAAGAAATGATCTTTATTTCTGCAAAAACAGGAGAAAATGTAGAAGAGGTTTTACAAGCAGTAGTAGAAAGAATTCCTTCTCCAAAAGGAGACAGCGAGGGCCCACTTCGAGCGCTTATTTTTGACGCGGTGTACGACGAATATCGAGGCGTTGTCGCATACGTGCGGGTAGTAGATGGGCAAGTTGCTGCCAATACTTCTGTGCAGTTTTTTCAAAACAATGTGAAAAATGAAACAACGCAAGTAGGGATATTTACGCCATATTTACAAAAAACAGAACAATTAACCGCGGGAGAAATTGGATATATTATTACTGGTATTAAGGATATTAGGAAGGTTCGGGTTGGAGATACGATTATGGAGACCACCGCGCTTGGTCAGCCTTTTGCAGACTATACGATACCAAAACCCATGGTTTTTTTGGGCGTATATCCCCGTTCTACCAATGATTTGGTTCACCTGAAGGAGTCTTTGGTAAAACTTACGCTTAATGATACATCAATTGCATACACGCAAGAGTACTCGGCATATTTGGGTAGTGGGTTTCGTATAGGATTTTTAGGACTGTTGCATGCCGAAATTGTAAAACAGCGCTTGGAGCAGGAATTTGGTCTTCACCTACTCTTTACCATGCCACACGTGCTATATCAAACAACACAAGATGGGAGAACGCTTGAGCCCTACATGAAACTTACGATTTATACCCCAGTAGATTATGTGGGCGGTATTATGACTACATGCCAAAAGCAAAAGGGGAATCTGTGCGATATGACATATCATGATGCGTACGCAGTTTTGGTATACGATATGCCATACAGCATGTTTATCAGAGGACTTTCCTCAGAGCTTAAGTCAGTTTCTTCAGGATTTGCCAGCATTGACTATGAGCTGATTGAATATCGGGAAGCTGATTTGGTACATCTTGAAATGAGAATAAATGAGGTGAGTATAGATGTATTATCGGAATTTGTGTACAAAGATGAAGCAATATCAAAAGCTCGAGAAAAAGCGCTTGCTCTGAAAGAGTCACTAACCAGGCAACAGTTCAGGCAGATTATTCAGGGAGTGGTAGGCGCCAACATCATCGCTCGTGAAGAAATACCACCTTTTAGAAAAGATGTACTGCAGAAAATGTCAGGTGGAGATAGATCGAGAAAAGATAAGCTTTTGGATAAGCAGAAAAAGGGGAAATCAAAAATGATTCAAAGCGCGAGAGTCGTTCTTCCCCAGGAAGCGCTTTTTTCACTTCTTGAGAAGAAGTAGGTTAGAACGAGAAAAGGAGAAGTCCGCCGAATACTGCAACAACCGCTCCGACGATACCAACCCCAAGCACTCCTGCCGATGGTCCTGGTGGCGCTATGGTAACGGATGGTACAGGGACTTGCGTAGTAGGCGTAGCTACTGCTGTTTCGGTTGGCGTGGCGCTGCTTCCCGAACCTGTTCCTCCAGTAACTGTTGGAGTTAGGCTTTTAGGCGTAACAGTGATGGTTTGTGCGCACGTAGCAGAAGCAGCGCTTACTGCATTTGTGTTGTCGGTGAGCGTTGCCGATGCCTTAAAAGTTCCCGCATTATTGTAGGTATGGGCTGTTGAAAGACTGACTGTTTTGGTTCCTAATCCTCCTCCTGTGCTTATGGTTTGTACTGGTCCGTCTCCGAAATCATAGGTAACGCTACTAATAGTTCCGTCTTCATCTGTGCCGTTGACCGTAAAGGTGAGTGAGTATGGGGCAGCGCCAGTAATCGCTCTGTCTACATTTAATGTTGTACAAACAGGGGCTTTTGCTGTTGCTGGTGCAGATGCACCGCTTACCGTAACAGTTAGTTGATCTGCTGAAGAGAGCACGTCTTCATCCTGGCCGTCTTGTGGATTTGAAGACAGCACCAGAGTTGTGCCAAAATTGATGACAGCGTTACCAGCAGGCGCAGTATCAAGTGCCTTGAAATGAACTGTTGCTATTTTTGTGGTAGCAGAAAGCGTTTTGGATATATCCACTCCGACACTTGAGAGTACGATTCCGTAACGCGCAATCAGACTGCCATTGGCATAAGTAGGGTTAATAAGAGGAGAAACTGCCTGGGCGTTGGGGGTAATTGCTGCTCCAGTCGTTGCTATTCTGGTTGGGTCATAGGTGATATTTAGGCGAACTGTGGAAACTTGATTGGTTCCTGGATCAAGGATAACATCCAGGTCAAAAGCTTCACCAGCCTTTTTCGATATTGAACCAGTTGCGCAAGCTGTACTCCCCGCAGTTGCTGAGAAACAAAGCCTGGTTGATTTTTGGGCATTTGACTGGGTTTGCTGTTGCTGTTGGGACACATATACCGTAAGGGGAATAGCAACAAGAAGCAGAACCAAAGTACCAAATAAAAGAAGTTTTTTCATGTATACAATTCCCTCTCGCAAAAGAGGGTACAAAACTATCGTATAGAAGAAATTCTATTGTGTCAAGGTGTGTAAGGGGTGGGTCAATGCTCTTAGCATTTGACAAGACGCTTGTAAAACAGGTTTACATATGAAACAATTATCATGTGGATGATTTCCAAAAAGTAAAAATTAATTCCTTGTATTATCGTCTTGTAAAAAATTTCTTTCAAGCTTTAGGTACTTCTTTGGTTCTTGCGGTCGTTTTTGGAATACTTCCTGCAATTGGAGCCCAGTCAATAACACTGTTTTTTGGGATTCTAGGAACAATCTTACTTATTGTTTATGTGCTTGGTATTCTGAAAGCCCTCCTTGAGTATGTGAACTTAAAATATAAGGTTGAAGAACAATCCCTGAGTTTTAGAAGTGGGTTATTAAGCGTAAGTACAACTAATATTCCTTATTCAAAAATTACCAATGTCTCATTTGATCAAAGCTTTTTAGAAAGAATATTTTCGGTCGGAGATGTAAATATTGATGAAGAAGATTCAGGGGTTGGTTTAGCTGGAGTAGATAGTAAGATTGGAGATATTATTCTTGATGCAATAGCGAAGAAAAGCAACATTCAACCAATCTCCCAGAAAGTTTAGTTCTTCATAGGCATCCCTTTGTCCCTCAAGAGGGCCGGGGGCTTGACAAGGGAAATTGATTAGTGTATAAATTAGCAGTCACTTCTTCTAAGTGACATTTTTAATCTGAAATTATGAAATCTAAATCAACTATTCAACCACTTTTTGACAATGTACTCATCAAGCCTTTGGAAGCAGAGCAAAAAACTGCAAGCGGTATTATCTTACCCGACTCAGCCAAAGAAAAGCCACAAGCAGGAATAGTTATGGCTATTGGCACAGGAGCCCTTTCAGAAGAAGGAAAAGTCATTCCCATGAGAGTAAAAGTAGGAGATCAGGTTATGTACAAAAAATGGGGTGGCAATGAAGTAAAAGTAGAGGGTGTTGAGATGATTTTGGTAGAACAAAAAGACATACTAGCAGTAGTAAAGTAAAAAATATGGCAAAACAAATTAAATTTTCAGACGACGCGAGACAATCCCTTATCAAAGGGATAAATATATTGGCGCAAGCCGTAGTTACCACTCTTGGACCCAAAGGACGAAATGTCGCGATTGATAAAAAATGGGGAGCGCCAAGTGTTATTCATGATGGCGTGACTGTCGCAAAGGAAATAGAGCTCTCAGATCCGTTTGAAAATATGGGAGCGCAATTGGTAAAAGAAGCAGCGAGTAAAACCAATGACGTCGCTGGAGACGGAACCACCACTGCGACTCTTCTTGCGCAATCTATCATTAATGCAGGCTTTAGACACGTTACTGCAGGAGCAAATCCTATGGTTCTTCGGGTGGGATTGGAAAAAGCCGTTGAAGTAGTGGTAGCTGAAATTAAAAAAATGTCAAAAACGGTAAAAGATACTGATGTTGCAAAAGTTGCTACTATTTCGGCACAAAATGAAGAAATAGGTAAAAAAATCGCTGAAGCTTTAGCAAAAGTTGGAAAAGACGGTATCATCACGGTGGAGGAAGGACGAGGAATGGAAGTATCCATAGATTACAAAGAAGGAATGGAATTCGATAAAGGATATGCTTCTTCATATTTTGTGACCAACAGTGACAAAATGGAGGCAGAAATTGAAAATCCGTACATATTGATTACTGACAAGAAAATTTCTAATCTTGAGGAATTACTTCCATTTCTGGAGAATTTCATAAAAGTTTCAAAAAATTTAGTTATTATTGCCGATGATATTGAGGGTCAAGCGTTGGCTGCGTTAGTAGTTAACAAGCTTCGAGGGTCATTTAATGTGCTCGGGGTGAAAGCGCCAGGATTTGGAGATCGAAGAAAAGCAATGCTTGACGATATAGCAGTTTTAACTGGCGGAACAGTTATTTCTGAAGACACAGGGCGAAAATTTGACAGTGTTACCATAGAGGATTGTGGGCAAGCAGATAAAGTCAGATCTACCAATGAAGCGACTCAAATTATTGGCGGTAAAGGACAAAAAGCAGAAGTGAAATCACGAATAGACCAAATTAAAAAAGAAATTGATCGTTCTACTTCTGATTTTGACAAAGAAAAACTGCAGGAAAGGTTAGCAAAAATGGCTGGAGGTGTGGCGATTATCAATGTAGGCGCAGCAACAGAAATAGAGTTAAAAGAGAAAAAAGAGCGTGTTATTGATGCGGTAGCAGCCACCAAAGCAGCTTTGGAAGAAGGAATTGTGCCAGGGGGTGGAGTAGCGCTTCTAAAAGCTCGAAAAGCATTGCCAAAATTAAAAGAAACATTAAAGCATGCTGACGAAAAAATTGGAGTTGATATTCTCTATACAGTACTCGCAGATCCTATGACATGGATTGTAAAAAATGCAGGAGTAGACGCGGGTTGGGTAACCAGAAATGTAGAGGATTCAAAAGTAGATGATTATGGATTTAACGTGATGACCATGGAGTTTGGTTCTATGATAACCGCTGGAATTGTAGATCCAGCCAAAGTGACTCGTTCTGCTGTACAAAACGCAGCGAGCGTGGGCATCATGGTTTTGACTACAGAAGCTCTTATTACTGATATAAAAGAACCTGAAAAAGCATCCGCAATGCCAGGCGGTGGCATGGGAGACATGGGATACTAACTGCCAAATTAACCAATATCAAATTTCCAATTTCAAATATCAAATAATATAGAATCGCCGAAGAGGCGGTTTTTTTATTGTCAATGATAGCTGTGTTGTGTTATAGTAGGGTCTCCTAATAGCAAAGCTCTCAGACATGAAAAAGGTATTTTTGTTTATCCTGCCGTTTTTTATCGCCTTCTTGGTGTTTGGGATATTCGTTTTTTTTCTTAACAAAAACAATAATAAGGGCGCGCTTCAGGTGACATCGGGTTTGGTAGTGAGTAATGTATATATCAATGGCAAGCTGATGGGCCAAACCCCTTTTTGTAAATGTCCCCCAAAAGATATGTTACCCGTTGGCGAATATACAATTCGTTTGGTTCCACAGGTTCAGGGTTTTGGGCCATTTGAAGAAAAAGTAACGGTGAGCAACGCAGTTCTTACTGCCGTAGATCGAACCTTTGGTGCAGCTGGAACATCAGAGGGCGTAGTCATATCATTGCTTCCGCTTTCTAACAAAGCTGGAGTAGAGCTGTTGGTGGTTTCTCTTCCTGACAAAGCAGACGTTTATGTAGATAAAAATAAAAAAGGAGCAACGCCCCTTCTTTTAAAAGATATCACTGATTCCGACCATGAGATACGACTTGCAAAAGATGGATATGCGGAGAAATCAGTGCGTATCAAAACAGTACGTGGATACAAATTATCTGCGACAGTATATTTGGGAGTAAATATGATTCCAACGAGTAGTCTTTCTGCGCCACCTGCTTCTCCTTCAGCAATTCTTACTAAGGTTACTATTTTGACTACGCCAACTGGTTTTCTGCGAGTGAGAAAAGAACCATCTGCAGATGCGACGCAAATTGCTCAAGTAAAGCCAGGAGAAGAGTATGAGATTTTGGAAGAAAAAGAAGGATGGTATCTTATAAAATTAACAGACGGATCAGGGTGGATTAGTAGTGAGTACGCCACAAAGAAATAATTATCCCCCGATAACATAGATAATGGTTATGACTAAAAATCCCCAAATACATACAGTAGCAAGCAGTGGTATATCTGAAAGAAGCACTCTGTCTGGGCTCTCGCCTTCATGTTTTTCATAAATATCCTGTAAATAGCGCATAAGCCCGTATACCACGGGGATGATAGTTATCATGAGCCATTTTCTATTAAAAAAGTCAGGGAGAAATTCAGGCATAAGTATGCCAAGTGATATCTTAAATCCACTGGGGTTTTCCAGAAAAGTAAAAAGTGAATAGAAGATAAATGTTGAAGTGGCAAAAACCGATGCATATACGTCAAGCAGTCTTTCGGAATAATGCGAGAGCGATGCGCGAGTCAGTTTTATTTCCGCGGGAGAATATTTGGAGAGAAGCGTAAGCTCTGATCTTCTTTTGCCAATTGCCAAGAAAAGTGAAAGAGCGATAGTGGCAAGCAAAAGCCATACTGAAATATGCAGACCGCTTGCGAATTCTCCTGCATACACACGAAGAATGTATCCTGCGGCAATGACGATAATATCTATAACCGCGATGTGCTTAAGAACCATGGAGTACAGAATATGAAGCGCGAGATATACGAGTACGCAAAGGAAAAAGGCAGGGGTTACAAAAAGCGCTGCGAGTAGGGATCCTCCGATGAGAAGTATTGCTATAGCCAAAGCATTGGGAACAGAAATGTCTTTATGGGCGATTGGTCGGAATTTCTTGAATGGATGAAGCCTATCTTTTTCTCGGTCAAAGATGTCGTTGATCACATATACCGAAGAAGAGAGGCCACAGAAAACAAAAAATCCAAGAATCACTTTTTCTAAAATAGGCCATTCAAAAAGATACCCGGTAAATGTAATTGCAGCAAAAATAGCAAGATTTTTTATCCACTGACGAGGCCTGAGTAATCTCAGAATACTAAAAAGTGTTTTATTCATCTTTGTTTTCAAGTACGAAATGTAAAAACAAAAGCCCTCCTCCTACGATAACGCATAACATAATTATCACATATATTTTTCCTTGACTTGTAAGCAGGAGTGATATTGCTCCCAATATAGCAGAAATACACCAGTAGAACAATGCGATTTTTTGTTGACCCCATCCAAGCTTAAATAGGATGTGGTGGAGATGTTTTTTATCGTGCTTGAATGGAGATTTTCCTTTGATAACCCGACGAAAAATTGTAAATACCCCATCAATCATGGGAACCCCCATGACCAAAATTGCCGTAGCGAGTTTCGCGCCAGACAAGATGCTTACGACGCTTAGCAAAAGATAAATAGAGGTTGCGCTGTACCCGGGGAAGATTTTTGCTGGAAATTTATTAAATACGAGAAATCCCAAGGAGGCGCCTGCGATAATAAAAGAAAGATGTGCTGCAATAAGCGAATTGGTGTCAGCAACGGGAAAGCGAAGGCTTAGGATGCCGATTACGATACTTGAAATTGCGACAATACCAGGCATTTGTCCATCTACCCCCTTGCTCCAATTAAGCATATTCATAACCCATACAATCCAAACCAACGCAATAATATCTGAGAGAGAAATGATGAAATGAAGACCTAAGATAGTAAAAGGAAGTATAAAAGTATCCAGGTGGAGAACCCCTCCAAAAGGGTTAGTAACAAAGTTTATGCCAACACCGCTTAATACGAGTATTCCTCCAACAACGACATTGGAGGTAAGTCGTATGTAGGGAGAAATATCAAACATATCATCAAGTACCCCAACAACAAGAGCGATAAAAGCAGCGCTAAAAAGAGCGATGGTTATGGGGGTGACAGGGAGAAATAAAATTCCCGTAATGAGAACTCCAAGAAAAAATGGTACTCCTCCTGCTCTTGGAATGGGTTTGTGATGAAGCATTGCAGGATGCTGATGTGTGGTTGGGTCATCAAGAATTCCAAGCTTTTTAATAAGTGGAATAAGGCAATAGGTCAATATCAGGGTGATGAGAAAGGCGATGAGAAGGGGTATGAAAAAAATGATATTCATGTTGTTATAGCACGATAAGAATAGTTCGTACCATAAGCGCAAAAATAAAAAGTGAAAGGAGCATATTGGTAATGTGCAAAATTCTGGAAAGTAATGGAATGGATCCGTAAAGCTTGTATGAGCAAAATGTGTTAAGGATATACATGATTACTCCGAGTAGCAGGACGAGAAATAAATCATTTTTTGTTCCAAGCCGTAGGTCTCCCCACGGCATTTGATTATATACAGGAAGAAGGGGAGGAAGAAACTGATAAGAAATTGCGATACCACCAATAGTGAGAAAAAAAAAGGTAAAACTTACCAGCGTTGAGGCGTAGAGAATCTTATCGTTTTTTATGTGACTAATAAGTGCGCTCATAAACAGCGGCTTCTTGAATATTGAGTCGGTGTACGTATTGGGTGAGCGAATAAGGAATGGGAGAATTGTTCGTAACAAGAATATATTTTGGGTTCTGCTTGAGCAATGCAGCGTAGGTTTCATCAAGAGTTTCTTTTTTTGCGGTGATGTGATAAGCAACGGTAAATCTACCAGGCGGAAGCTTGTTGGTTAGTTTATAAATTTGCGCGTTGTTGCCCCAAATAAATATGTTATCTGATGGTTTGGTTTTCAGGAGAATATATTGGGCCAATTGATAATCGCGCGGTGTTTTTCTATCAAAAAATTCATAGTAAGAGGTTACATCTTTACTTCCCAAGATAAAGTTAATAAAGTTTCCGTAGTAGGGGATTGTTTTGGTATAAAGGGTAAAGTTGAGATGAACTAACAGGACAACAAAAAGGAGAACGCCACCAATAAAAATAGGAGTTTTTGTGTATAAAGTCTTCGGAGTTAAAATTTGGTCAATAACCAAGCTGTATACGTATGCGCTCAAGAGACAAAAACTTGGGAGAAGAACAAGGAGATAGTGGACATATGGGCGCTGGGCAAAAAATGTATTAAAAAGTGAAAACGATAACCATATGAGAATAAATAAAATACTGGTATGTATTCTATTGCGATTTTTGAAAAGTACGAGCAGAAAAGTTGTTAAAAGAATCATTTTGATAACGAGGAGTCCTTGGGGAATGATAAGGCGATTTCCATACCCAACGTAGCCAATCATTTGTGTAAAAGCGCCTTGGTAAAATTCTTTGAATGCCCCTTTTGCGAAAAAGAAAATCATAGTGCCAAGAATAGGTGTGCCAAATCCAATCGGATACCACCAAAGTTTTTTTAGTAATATTGGTATTTTTGCAAACGACTCAAAGTTCATAAAAATAAGAAAGGCAAGAAACGCAGTAAAATCAAAAAGTCCAACTATTTTGGTGAGAAATGCAAGTGATGATAAAAGTCCTGCGATAAATAAATTTCTCGTTCCATGCGTGGTTTTTTCGGAGACGATAAGGATGCCAGCGCAAATAATGGGCAGAAGCATGAAATTTTCTGCATTAGCGATATTTCCTTCCAAAAGCGGGGAGCCAAAAAGTATAGAAAAGAGTAGTGATACGATGAACGGAAAGTTTTTTGCTTGCGTTTTGGAAAGATGAGGCAGGTTTTCAGATAATTTTTTTGCCAGAATGAATATGGCGATAATGGTGGCGATGCCAAAAAGTAATGATAAGACTCGAAGAGAAAATTGATCTCCGCCAAATAATCCATAAAGTATATAAAGCAGTGGGGGCTTGTTGTCCCAGATGTCTTTGTACAAAAGAGCGCCGTTTTTAAGAGCAAGACCTATGGTTTGGTAAATTCCCTCGTCTCCGTACCAATTTGGTTCAAAAAGAGATGGAAGTCGCAGAAAAAAGAACAACAAAGAAGGAACGATTAAAAATGCATGAAAGTGGCGTGATAGAAATTTCATAGTTTCTCTGTTACTTTATATTCTAATCTTTTTCCTAACATAAGTTGAGTATGAGAAATAAGAGCAGGGAGTGTTGATAGGAAAAACCCTACGAGAGGAAGAAGCATGAATTCAAGAGGGAATAAGAATTGGCGGGTTTTGGAAATCTGTTGATGAACGTGTCGATTGCGGAAATCAATAATAATCATGGTGAGAAGTGCAACAAGGCACGAGGTGAGGATAAATCCCGCAACACGGGGAACGTTATATCCCAAAGCAGTTCTTGAAAATGCAGGATTAATAAATGGCATAATATTGGCAGCTACGGTAATGATAAACCAATTTGCTGGCCAAAGGAAATGATCGAGCAATACATTATAGAGAATAACTGTTTTTCTCACAAACGGTACGTTGGGAACCGTGAACCACCATTTGATAAAAAGCGGATCATCAGATACTCCCCATGACCATCTGCGTTCTTGATGATATTTGTTTACTAGGCTGTTGAAATAGCCACGGGAGTGTGGGGCGTCCATGGATGTTTTGAGAAAAATTGGCTCAACCCACGCTTCCCCTTTCAGTTTATAAAATGCTTTAAAGAAGATGCGATAATCTTCGGGAATAACATCGGTATCCCAAAATCCAATATCCTTGAGCATTTTAAAGGATAGAGAATAAGTGGAGTTAGAGATAAGTCGATCTTTTTGAACTAAAACTCCAGTTCTCCAAAGGCTTCCAAAGAACGCGATAACTCGAATGGGGGCAGGAACTTCCCAGAAGTTGTTGTAGTTGACGTTGGCTGATTGCCAGAATTTATTATAGCGTTTTGGGTCACTGAGAAATTTATGGGTAAGGTATGAAAAAAATTGCCGATCGAAAATAGAGTCTGCATCTACTGATGAGATGGTCGCGAAATCAATATCGAGCTTTCCTTTTACAAATAGTTTTTCGTACGCTACTTTTGCGCCAAATGCTTGATTTGAGGATTTTCCTTTTATCTCACCTTCGATGTCTGGATGGAAACTGGCAAAAATATCACCAAAAACATGTTGGAATTTTTTAATAATTTCTTCAGCTTTTTCTTTTCCGTCAGGCTCTCGCTCTTCCATAGCAAGTACTATATATATTTGTTGAGTTGGAAGTGTCTGATTGGCAATTGACTGAATGGAGGAGATGAGTTTGCTGACGTTTTCTTTGTAGTTGGGGATGACTACTATATGTGAGACTTTTTTAAATTCATCAAGTGCTTTTGCTTTTTCTACCCAATTTATTTTCTCGGCGGCTTTTATGCGCTGAGAAGCAATTTGCGCGGTAATCATGAGAGAAAAAGATTTATAGAACCAATAAACATCAAAAAATAATATAAAATATGCAATAAAAATTGGCGCAAACAGCGATCCCCAGATAGGAGAGAGAATAATGGTGAGCGAAAAAAGTCCGGGTATTATTTCAAGCGCGCGCCTTGTTTTCACTGGATAACGAGAAAATATCGTGTTAAAAAAAGTTGTCATATAGATTTAGCGTTTAGTTAATCAGCGTCTAGCCTTCAGTTTAAACAGTGTTTCGGCGTTGTGCGTTGTTTGAGCATCAAATTCTTCAAAAGAAATGCCTTTTATTTTTGCTAAGAACTCTGCGATAAGTATAACATATGCAGGCTCATTTCGTGTTCCTCGGTGTGGTTCTGGGGTGAGATACGGGCTATCGGTTTCAACAACCATGCGATCTATGGGAGTAAGCCTCGCAATATCTTTTAGATCAGTATTTTCTCTGGGAGCCAAGCCGTCGTATGTTACGTTGCCATCAAAACCGATATAGAAGCCAAGTTCAAGTGCGTCCCCAAGCACTTGTTCGCTTCCTGCAAAACAGTGAAACATGCCGGGTGTGGGAAGAAGTTTGTGTTTATTTTCTTTTAGTATTTTTATAATATCTTCTCCTGCCTGGCGGTTATGAATCTGAAGGGGAAGTTTTACTTGGAAAGCAAGATTAATTTGTGCTTGGAATACTTGTTTTTGAATTTGGGGCTCTACAATGCCATTAGATTTATAGCTAAAATAATCTAAACCAATTTCGCCAATGCCAACAACTTTTTTATTTTTAGCTATTTTTTCAAGTTTTTCTATCCATCCTTCTTCTACTTTATCTGCGTGGTGAGGGTGTATGCCGACAATAGCGTAGAGGTCCTCGTATTTTTCGGCAAGTTCTACCGCTTGTCTTGAGGAATCAATTTTCGTTCCAACATTAATAATCTTAGTTACGCCCCTCTCTTTCGCCCTTTGAATAACCTCGTCATAGTCACTGGTAAATGAGTGAAAATTGAGATGACAATGGGTATCAATCATACTTTAATTATAACAATGTTATAGTCTCGGGAAGAGGTTGGTTGTCGTAGATTTTATTTCTCCGCTAAATTGCGTTAGGATTTTTTCTGCGGTTTTGGGGAGAAATGGCTGAAGGTTAAATCCGATAGCTTGAATTCTTTTTACATAATCTGTTAAAACCTCTTTTAATTTTTCTCCGGACATGGTCCAAGGTTTTTCCTGATTAATTTTTTTATCTGCCTGGGTAATGAGTTGCCAGATAACTGCTAATGCTTCATTAAATTTAAATTCCCGCATATACGTTTCCAAATCTGCACACCAAACATTAGATCCTGTAGTAGTTTCAACATTATTATTTTCACAAAGTTTGGCAACGCGAGCTGCCAAATTTCCGAGTCCATTCGCCAGATCTGAATTGTATGCTTCTTTTAGTTTTTCTTCTGAAAAATCTCCGTCTGAAAATGGGGATATTTTGGCAAGACAATAATAGCGAAGAGCGTCCACGCCATATTTTTCGATAAGCACAGTCGGGTCTATGACATTGCCAAGCGTTTTGCTCATTTTTTGTCCATTTACCGTGATGTATTCATGAACAAATAATTTTTTGGGAAGCGAAAGTTTTGCGGAGAGAAGAAATGCTGGCCAATATATGGCATGAAACCTGACGATGCCTTTGCCAATTACCTGTACATCGGCAGGCCACCATTTCTTATACGATTCAATATCAGTCGCCTCAGGCGACCCAAACCCGATTCCGCTTTGATAGATATTTAGAGCGTCAAACCATACATACATTTTTTGAGAGCTATCGCTTGGTATTGGTACGCCCCAATCTTTCGCTCTTTTGTTAGACCTGGAAATACTGATATCTACCAATGGATTTTTCAAAAATGAAAGAACTTCATTTTTTCGAAAACTTGGGATGATTTGAAGGGTATCGCTTGAGATAAGCTCGATGAGTTGATTTTGGTATTTGGAGAGTTTGAAAAAATAATTTTCTTCTTCTACTACGTCGAGTTTTTTTCCTGGATGTTCAAAACATTCTCCTTCTTTATTCAGTTCTTCTTTTTCATAAAATAATTCGCAACCAACGCAGTAAAGTCCTTCGTATTGTTTTTTGTAAATATCACCCTCTGCAGAGCAGAGTTGCCAAAGCTTTTGGGAGGAAGAATGATGCTTTGCATCACTTCCTTTTTGCCAAACGTCAAATGTAATGTCGAGTTTTTTGGAGAGGTCATAAAAACTTTGAGAATTTTCGTCTATAAATTTTTGTACTTCTTTTTCTGCTTTTTGGGCAGCTTGGACAATTTTTAATGCATTTTCATCACCTCCGCAAAGGAATTTTACGTCGTCTCCTCGCAAACAGTGATAACGGGCTATAGCATCGGATTGGATAAATTCCAGCGCATGGCCAATATGCGGCTTGGCATTTACATACGGGATGGCATTGGTGATATAGAACTTGCTCATGGGGTAATTCTATCAGAGATTTCTTATTTGAACAATTAATTATTGATGGTTTCGAGAAAAAACGAGTTCCAGGGCGAGGAAAATAGCGATGAGCGTGAGCGGGAAAAAGGGATGATGAAGACCTAAGTATCTGGTAAAAAGGTATGAGGTGAGAAATAATCCCAGGAAAAATCCACGGCGGATATGGTTAAGAAAAAAAGCAAAAAAAGTGGAGAGAAAAAGAAAAAGAGTGAAGAAGAAGGGATACAAGGCCTCCAATTTGAAATTTGAAATTTGAAATTTGAAATTTGGAGGATAGGTGTGCGTGATGTACAAAATAGCAATGAATGAAAAGATAAAGATGGGAACGAGCTTGAACGGTCTTCTGTTTCGATGCATGGATATATTGTATACCATGGCAATTACCTCTTGACAAGACTTGGCACTCGTGATATATTACTGCTAATACGAACCTATGCACGATTTAACACAGCGACAAATAGAGATTCTTAAAAGCCTCATAGAAGAATATATTGCTACCGCATCTGCGGTTGGTTCGGAAACTTTGGAAAAAAAACATAATCTTTCTGCTTCTCCAGCTACTATACGTAACGAAATGGTAAAACTCACCGAGCTTGGGTATTTGCAAAAACTTCATACCTCAGCGGGAAGAGTACCAACGCCTGTTGGTATGAAATTTTACGTTACCCAGCTTATGAAAGAAAAAGAACTTTCTGTAGCAGAAGAAGTAGAAGTAAAAGAAAAGTTATGGGATCATAGAGACAAAACACAGCGCTTCTTAAAAGAGCTTACGAGCTCCTTGGCAGAAAAAACCGGAGCCTTGGCAGTTACTACGACTGAAGATGGTAATGTGTACTGCGCGGGATATGCCAATATTTTGGATATGCCTGAGTTTTTTGATATAGATGTGACGAGAAACCTGCTTATTGCCATTGAAGAATACGATCTTATCAAAAGTATTTTTCATCCAGAACTTGAAGATGAAGATGTGCACGTACTCTTGGGCGCAGAATTAGGACCGCGCTTGATTGGGCCCTTTGGTTTTGTGTATTCTCATTTTCATACTTCTATGAATTCCAAGGGTGGTATTGGGGTACTGGGTCCAACGCGATTGAATTATAATTACGTGGTTCCCGCAGTAAGATATTATAAAAATCTAGTTGAAGAGATAGTAAGGGGCTGGTAAGATCGGAATTAAGAATGAAAAAAAACAGAGACGAAGAAGATAATGTGGTCGCGTCAAACCTGTCTGCCGACAAGGCAGGCGCGATTGAAACTGAAAATGTGAGTGATGGGTTGAAACAGAAGATTGAAGAATTGGAAAATCAGGTAAAGCGTGCTTTGGCAGACTATCAGAACCTTGAAATAAGAGTAATGGAAGAAAGAAGAGTTTGGGTTCAACAAGCCAACAAAGGCATGCTTCTTAGATTTCTTCCAGGAGTAGATACGCTGGAACTGGCGGCAAAGCATAGTAAAGATCAGGGAATAGGTTTGGCCCTCGCCCAAATTTTACAAGCGTTAAGGGAGGAAGGAATTAAGAAGATTGCAACCGAAGGCTTGGTTTTTGATCCGCACACGATGGAATGCGTAGAAACTGTAGACGGGCAAGAAGGAATAGTTGAAAAAGAAATTCGCGCTGGATATACTTTATATGATAAAATACTAAGACCCGCACAGGTATTGGTGGGCAGATAAGCGAAACTATAAAATTCAGAATCTAGAATTCAGAGTTTAGAATTAAATTAAGAATGTAGAATTATGAATTCTAAGTTATTAACGTATGGCTAAGATAATTGGAATAGATTTAGGAACAACAAATTCATGCGTAGCGGTTATGGAGGGTGGATCACCCAAAGTGATTCATTCTGCAGAAGGTCGAAACGTAATTCCTTCTGTGGTTGATCCAATCTCGCGAGTAGTAGGAGATGTGGCGAAGCGTCAAATGGTACTTAAACCAAAGAGAACGGTTTTTTCAGTAAAACGCCTCGTTGGACGAAAATTAGCTGACCCTTCAGTGCAAAAAGACATGAAATGGCTCCCCTATACGGTAAAAAGTGGACGGGATGGGATGGCGCTGATTGAAGTAGAGGGCAAAACATTTACTCCTCAAGAAATTTCAGCGCAAATCTTGCAAAAAATAAAAAGTGATGCAGAAAGTTATTTGGGAGATAAAGTAACGCAAGCGGTTATCACCGTTCCTGCATATTTTGATGATTCTCAAAGACAAGCTACCAAGCAAGCAGGAGAAATAGCTGGGCTTGAAGTGCTTCGTATTATTAATGAACCAACTGCAGCAGCATTGGCATATGGTTTGGACAAAAAGAACGCGCATACAATCGCCGTATATGACTTGGGAGGTGGAACTTTTGATATCTCCATTCTTGAATTGGGAGAAGGGGTATATGAAGTAAAATCAACCAATGGTGATACCCATTTGGGTGGAGATGATTTTGACCAAGTAATTATAGATCATCTTGCTGATGAGTTTAAGAAGGAAAACAACGTAGATTTACGAAAAGATCCCCAGGCCTTGCAACGATTGAAGGAATCTGCGGAAAAAGCAAAAATTGAGCTTTCTTCTTCTATGGAAGCCAATATTAATCAACCATTTATTACGCAAGGATCCGGCGAAGCCGGACCACTTCATTTGACCATGACACTTTCCCGCTCTAAATTGGAACAATTGGTAGATGGGCTTATTCAAAAAACCTTAAAACCTGTTGAACTTGCTTTGAAGGATGCAAAAATGAAGGTTTCAGATATTGATGAAATAGTTATGGTTGGCGGAATGACCCGAATGCCAAAGGTGGTAGAAGCAGTAACTAAGTTTTTTGGTAAAGAGCCAAATAAATCAGTAAATCCAGATGAAGTAGTCGCAATTGGCGCAGCAGTGCAAGCAGGAGTGTTGGGTGGAGAAGTAAAAGATGTGTTACTTTTGGATGTTACTCCGCTTACTTTGGGTCTTGAGACTCTTGGATCAGTTTCAACACCTCTTATTCCAAGAAATTCAACAATTCCAACATCTAAATCCCAAGTATTTTCAACTGCTTCAGATAATCAAACTCAAGTCGAAATTAATGTTCTTCAAGGAGAAAGACCAATGGCTCCTGACAATAAATCTTTGGGCAGATTTGTACTTGATGGTATCCCCCCAGCTCCTCGTGGTGTGCCACAGGTAGAAGTTATTTTTGATATCGATGCCAGTGGCATGTTGCATGTAAAAGCAAAAGATAAAGCATCGGGTAAAGAGCAAAGCATTAAAATTACTGGTTCCACAGGTCTTTCTGATGAAGAAATACAGAAAATGACCAAAGAAGCAGAGGTAAACGCCAAAGAAGATGAAGAGAAAAAAGGCAAAGCAGACGCTAGAAATCAAGCAGACTCCCTTATCTTCACTGCTGAGAAATCCTTGAAAGATGCAGGAGAAAAGATTGCAGAGGATTTGAAGAAAGACATTGAAGAAAAAATTGCCGCGTTGAAATCTATTTTAGACACCGGTTCCAAAGAAGATTTAGAGGTTAAAACTCAAGAACTTTCCGAGGTGTTACAAAAAATCGGAGAAGCGATGAACAAGACGGAGGGCGCAAAAGAGACAGAGGAGACAGCCGATTCCGCCGAAGCTCCGCAAAGCGAGACAAAGGAAGATACCAAAAAGGGCGAGGCTGTAGAAGGTGAAGTGGTAAATTAATTTTCAATTTGAAATTTTCAATTTTCAATGATCACGCCGGGCGTGATTTTTTAGCATAATGAGCTTATGGCGGCACAAAAAGACTATTATCAAATTTTAGGGATAGATAAAAATGCGAGTCCTGATGAAATAAAAAGAGCATATCGTAAGCTCGCGCTGCAATTTCATCCAGATCGCAACAAGAGTAAAGATGCGGATCTAAAATTTAAAGAAGTAACCAGAGCGTACGAAGTAATTTCTGATCCCCACAAGAAAGCAACGTACGATCAGCTTGGTCATCAGGCATTTGAACAAGGTGGCGGACAGCAGGGACCTTTTGGAGGAGGTAGTCCATTCGGTGGACAACAGGGTCCATTTAGTTATACGTATACCACAAGTGGAGGCGCAGGTGGATTTGATTTCGGAGGATCGGATCCATTTGATATATTTGAGCAATTTTTTGGTGGCGCTGGTGGTTCTCCTTTTAGGCAGAGACGACAGGCACATCCTGCATATGCGGTAACCATAAGTTTTATGGAAGCAGTACATGGGGTACAGAAAGAGGTAGTGATAGATGGAAAAAAGCAGAAAATAAAAATACCCGCAGGAGTAGATAATGGTACTAGAATTCGTTTTGAGAAGTATGATATCGTAACCCAAGTAGAGCCTCATTCGTCCTTTCAGCGAGAAGGGTTTAATATCGTTACAGAAGAGCATATTTCTTTTCCCCAGGCAGTGTTAGGTACCTCTTTGGATGTAAAGACCGTACACGAAAATATAACATTAAGAATTCCATCAGGCACACAGCCAGAAACTGTTTTCAGGCTTCGTGGTAAAGGGGTAAAAAATCCAAGAGGGGGCGAGGCTGGAGATCACTATGTCAAAATAAAAATAAGGATATCTAAAAGTGTATCTCCAAGACAAAAAGAATTACTGCAAGAATTTGAGGAAGAAAGCTCCAAGAAGAAAAACTGGTTTTAACCCCATTTTCGTATAGTTTTTCCTCGTATCGTATGTTACTATTAACTCATGGCCGAACTTGCGTCGCCGTGCGGTGCGTTGGAAACATCTACAGACTTAGGTTGTATACCAAATGACCCTGTTGGTTTTGTGGCAAAATTCTATGGGATTGGTCTTGGAATAATTGGCGGAGTGGCACTTCTGTTTATCATTTTTGGTGGGTATTTGATCATGACATCCAAAGGAAATGCTACTCAAATCGATCGTGGGAAAAGCTATATTGTATACGCGATAAGCGGATTATTGTTGGCCATTTTTGGATATGTATTTATTCAGGTAGCCCTGGTAGATGTGTTAAAAATTCCTGGATTTGGTAGTTAAAAGGTATGAGAAAATTACTGCCCACATCACTCTTCTTAGTCGTTTTCTTAAGCGGATTATTTTTGACTCCGTCTGTTTTTGCCCAGTCTCCTACGCCAACTTCCGTTGTTCCTGCGTCAACAATTGCAGAGAGTATTCCCGATGGCGTGTGGGTGAAAGATGCAGAGGTGACATTTGTAGGAAAAGCAGGAGCCCGAGCCGGCGCCTTTTTAGATTGGACACTCACCAATTATAAGTGGTCAGTTGGAGGAAACACCGGATTGACCTTTGCTTGGGCAATGATAAGAAATATCGTATATGCATTCTTCGCGCTATTTGTACTTATTACCGCATTCATCATTATTGTAACTCGTGGTAAAAATACCTCTATTATGAAATTTATTCCCCGTTTTGTGTTGGTGGTTTTGTTGATTACTTTTTCTTTCGCTCTTATTCAATTTTTGTATCAGGTAGTTGATATTGTTCAGGGTATTTTCTTGAAAAAGCCCGATACCACCCTTATTTCTCAAAACGATCTTATTTATATTGGTTTTAATTATAGAGATTTTGTGGGATATCGTTTGAGTGGCATGATAAATGATGAGGCCTCTTTTATTTCGCTTTTTTTGATTAAGCTCACCACTATTACATATTATCTCATGGCAGGCTTATTGATATTGAGAAAAATAATTCTTTGGTTTTTTATTTTTGTTTCTCCTATTTTTCCATTATTACTTTTATATGCGCCTGTTCGGAACTCAGCAAGGATTTGGGTTGGTGAGTTTTTCCGTTGGTTGCTTTACGCGCCAGTCCTTGCGGTGCTTTTGTCTGGCTTGGTGGTGCTTTGGAAGTCACCACTCGGAATTCCGCTTAATTTTGTCGTGTCAACCAGCGGAACGTATCCAACAGCAATCAATATTTTATTGGGGGGACCAGGTCAAACAATATCTGTGGGAAATAGTATTAATACTCCGCAATCCTTTGCGCTCTATGTGGTGGCGCTTATTATGATATGGGTTGTTATAATTTTGCCGTTTATTCTCTTGCAAGTATTTTTGAATTTTACCAATAATTTAGATAGTAGTTCATTGGTAAAGCAGATAATTGCTTCAAGTACTTCATTTTTCAATAAGCCATCAGGCGTTAATCGACCCGCTCCGTTTGTAAGTAAATTATTTACGAGAGATATTCCTCCAACACCTCCATCGGTAAATAGTCCAGGTGCAGGAATGGCACGACAAATTCCTATTACCACTTCTGCCGTGTTTAACAAATCGACAAGCAATATTTCACAAGCCCCAGTCTCCACGGCTTTTCGACAAGCTGCGATGGTAAGTAGTCAACAATTTAGTCAAATGACCAATACTATCTTAAAAACAACCAATTTAAAAATCCCAACTATTCGTGATATTGCCCAGATTGAAACACATGAGATAACCAATCGCGAAGAAACGATACGCGAATCTACTAGAGTTGCTGAAACTTTGCAAAAAATTGCAAATCCTCGTACTGCGGTAGTCACAGAACAAAGAGATTCCTATCGGGTGGTGAGGGATCAGCTCATCACCGAAAAACAAAAGGGAAATCCAGTAGCCTCTTCTCTATTGTCTGCTGCTTCGGTATCTGCAGAAGGAGTGATTGCTGGTAGTACTCCTTCGGCAACATTTCCAGTCGTTAATAGGGTTCAGAATGTGAGTCTTGAAGATTATGAATCGGTGAAGAAATTATGGCAAGAAAATTATACGAGACTTGAACCGCCAAAAAGTGTGGATGGAATAGTAAGAGATCGTAAAGAATGGGTAGGAGAAGATGTGAAGAAGGTCGAAGAAACGATTAATAAATTGCAGTCCAATGATCCAAAAATGGTAAAAGAGGGCATGAACCTGGTGTCTTCAATCTTGCCATTCTTGCTTGTTGGGGGGTTTTCTCAAACAGAGATTATAGCGTATTTGCGGGCAAAACTCGAGGCGGGAAAATCTACGCTTTCAGATATTAATAAGAAACAAGACAACGAAGATACGCTGTTGGACAAAGTTGAAGAGAAGGTAGAGGAGCCAGAAACTTTGGAGGCAAGTATAAATCCAGAAGAAAAACCACTCGAACAAAGCGTACCAGATAGTACGTATAATAAAACCATCGTATGAAACAAAACGGAAATACCAGCATAGTTCTATTGATATTATTACTTCCTCTTCTTGCCTTTTTTTCATGGCGTTATTCTGTGCCATCAAGTGAAATAGCGCAAAGCCCGATATGTAGACCAGATTACATAAATGCAAATGGCGCTATAAAATCCGATTCGCCAGAAATTATGGCTCCAGATTATACACATGATAAAAATAACAGGAGCGTGTTTTTCCCAAAACTGGGTACAGAATTAAAGCCCTATCGTCTTATCAAATCCAAAGCAGTGCTTATGAGTCAGCATGTTCGAAATTGGTTCAATAAGGTAGAATTGAGATCAAGTTCGGTTGATGACTTAAAATGCGTATCTGGTAATTTAGATTCAGATCCAAACAAACCTTACTACCATAACCATTTTTGTCAATGGGTGCACCAGGTTATAAAGCCTACGAATAATATAAGTGGAGCATTTGGGTATGGCGTACAATACCCCGCATCATATACAAGAGAGCCTGGTTATAGTTCAGAGTTTTTATCTGAATTACCAAATCCCAACAAACGAATCTTTTTTGCGGATTACAAAATTATTTTTTTGCCTCACCTGAATGAGAGTGGCGATTTAGTAGAATTTGACGGAAAGTACAAGGAGGAGCCTACAAAGTATGCATTTGTTGATGTATATCAGCAAGTTAAGGCGTCGGGTTCTACAGAGCCGGTCGCACGGCTTCCCGACGAAGTGCTTCGATGTAAGGACAATAACCAGAATTTGGGACAGGTTGATACTGCTCAAACCGGTAATCAATCAGGGGATAAAAAGCAACTCCAGCTTGGTTCATTTGTCCCCATAAAACTGGATGTTGAATTTGACTGGTATTATCCTTCGTGTAAGCCAGCGATTTATCTTTATCCGACAGAAAAAACAACAGTTTCTGTTGCGGTAAATCCGAAAGGATATCTTACGTATACCAATCCTCAATATCCATTTGGCGGATGGAGGATTACCGCGTTTCCAGATGGAAAGATATTGGAAGGAAGCAGGGAATTTGAATATCTTTATTACGAATCAAAAATTAGAGACGAAGTAATTAAGAAGCCAACGCGTGGATATGTAGTTTCATCGAAAGAGCTACCAGGGCTTTATAGTGAGCTATTGCCAAAGCTGGGACTGAACGCAAAACAAACTTCAG
>ERZ1292629.1150-Hain-H43-01um-R1-1150-length-26959-cov-8_pt2 | contig 22706 bp, 18 predicted proteins | sample MGYA00564399_ERZ1292629 | MGnify/ENA primary metagenome ERZ1292629 (study PRJEB36523, sample SAMEA6512636) | groundwater metagenome | collected 2019-01-08 | study: AquaDiva: Metagenomics assemblies of 32 groundwater samples | reverse complement strand
GGTTTTCGGGCAAAGGTAAAATCCTTCTTGACGCTGGCTGCGGCGCCGGGCATTGGACAGTGGCGGCATCCTTTTTAAACAAAGAGGTTTATGGGATTGATTTGACCGAAAAATATCTTGAAGTTGCCCGAACTTTAAAAAAGAATTTCCATCGGCAAAATATTAGTTTAAAATTAGGGAAAATTGAACATTTGCCGTATCAGGACAATTTTTTTGATTATATCATCTGCTATTCAGTTTGGATGTTTGTTGACAAAGAAAAAGCTTTGGCTGAATTTTGGCGGGTTTTAAAGCCGCAAGGCAAATTATATCTTGGCAGTTTGACCGGCAAGATGTGGTATCCGCGCTTGATCTGGAAAGGATTAAAGCATGGTGATTTTCAGCTGATTTGGACATCACTTCAGGCAATCGTCAAGAGAATTCCTTTAAGTCCTATTTTGGTTGAGCGATTGCTTGAGAAACAGGGATTTAAGATCCTCGAGCTTGGAGCTGACGGTAAAATAGGTCAAAAAAATCTTAAAATCAAACCAATATATAATGATAAAATATGGGGAATATGGGAAGTATTTGAATTGTTGGGGGAAAAGATTTAATTTGTAAAACGTCCGACGAATCAATTTCCACTAATTTTCACAAATATGGCAGAATTAATTTATAAAGAATTAAGTTTTCAAATCGTTGGAGCATTATATGAGGTTTATAATCAATTGAGATACGGTCATCCAGAAAAAATTTACCAGCGAGCATTTGCTAATGAACTTAGTAAAAGAAAAATACCATTTCAAAAAGAGTTATATTATCCGATAATTTTTAAGGGCAACAGAATAGGAAATTATTATTTAGATTTCTTAGTCGAAAATAAAGTTGTTGTTGAATTAAAGGTCACTAATGATTTTTATCAGAAAGAAATAAATCAGATGTTGGGTTATATAAAAGCAAAAAAATATAGATTGGGAATTTTAGCTTTATTTACCAAAAAAAGGCATTAAATATCGACGAGTCTTAAATTAGCGTTGATTTGTGATTAAAGATTAGTCGGAGGAGCTACATTGAAGATTAACATCGCCCAACCTCAAATCGGCAAAGAAGAAATTAAGGCGGTGACTGAGGTTTTAAAGTCTGGCATGCTTGCCCAAGGGCCAAAAGTCCAGGAGTTTGAAGAAAAATTTGCCAAGTTTATTGAGACAAAATTTGCCATAGCCACAAGTTCGGGGACAACCGCTTTGCATGTTGCTCTTCTGGCCGCCGGTATCGGTCCCGGCGACGAAGTTATCACCTCACCCTTTACTTTTATCGCCAGCGCCAATTCAATTCTTTATGTTGGCGCCAAGCCGGTTTTCGCCGATATCGATGAGGAGACTTTCAATATCGATCCTCAAAAAATCGAATCAAAAATTACCAAAAAGACCAAAGCGATTATGCCGGTCCATCTTTACGGTAACCCCTGCGATATGACGAAAATTATGGCGATTGCCCGAAAGCATAAGCTGATCGTTATTGAAGATGCTTGCCAAGCCCATGGTGCCAAATGGAAAGGCAAAAAAGTCGGCTTGTCCGCCGTAGCTTTAGCGAAGGTGGGCTCATTTGGGATCGGTACTTTTTCCTTTTACCCAACCAAAAATATCACCACCGGCGAAGGGGGGATGATTACTACTGATTCGAAAGAGATATATGAGAAATCTTTGCTTATTCGGGCTCACGGTTCGAAAATTAAATATTACCATGATGTTTTAGGTTATAATTTCCGAATGACCGATATCGGCGCCGCCATAGGCTTAGAACAACTTAAGAAAATTAATCAATTTAATAAATTAAGAATTAAAAATGCCCAATATTTATCGAAAAATTTAAGCAAAATCCCAGGGATTATCGTCCCGGAGATTCCCAAAAATACTACCCATGTTTTTCATCAGTACACTATTCGAATTACTCCCGATTTTGGCCTTTCGCGCGAGGAAGTGGTCAAAAAACTCACCGACGTCGGCATTGGGACAGCGATTTTTTATCCCCTGCCGATTAACAGCCAGAAACTCTATCAAAATATAGGCTACAAAATGAACACCCCAATGGCCGAAAAAATTTCCAAAGAGGTCATCTCTTTGCCGGTTCACCCGGGGGTAAAAGAGAGAGATTTAAGATATATTGTAAGGACTTTTAAGGAAATCGCTGGAAATTAAAAAAATGTTTTATTGGGAAGAGAAAGCGAGAAAAAATCCTAAAATTAGAACTTCGCCCGACATTGGTTGTGATATTTTAGAGAAATCCTTTATCACTAAATTTCTAAAAAAAGATCAGACGGTTTTAGATGCCGGTTCAGGAGACGGCAAGGCTACTGCATATTTTGCTTTAAAAGTTAAAAAAATTATTGCTTTAGAACCTTCAAAAACTCTCCTTGAGGGGTCAAAAAGAATTTTTAAAAGAAAAAAAATCAAAAATATCGAAACAATTGAAGGTTCAATTTTTGATCTTAAGACAAAATTATCCAATAAAAAATTTGATGTTGTCATCACCAAAAGAGTTCTAATTAACCTCATCAATTGGACCAAACAAAAGCAGGCAATTACTGAGATCGCTGCGACTTTACCAACTGGAGGATTATATTTATTGACAGAGGGTTTCGAAGACACATTTAATAATCTTCAGCGAATAAGAATTCGATATGGGCTTTCCAAAGATCACATAGTGAAATATAATCATTATCTAGATCGAAAAAAATTCGAAAAAGAAATTTTAAAATATTTCTCAATTGTCGATCAAAATAATTTAGGAATTTATTATTTTTTAAGCCACTTCTACTATCCTCTTTATATCAAGCCGAAAAAACCAAAATATAATTCAAAATTTAATAAAATCGCGGTTCAGATTGGCCTAAAAGAGAAAATTTTAGAAGAATTCGGCTATATCAACTTCTACGCGTTAAAAAGAAAATGAAAAAAATTCTAATTATCGGTGCTGGCGAAGGAGGAAAAAGATTATTAGGAGAAATTTTAAGAAAATACCCGAATTATCAAGTGGTTGGTTTTTTAGATGATAAAAAAGAACTTCAAAACCGATCAGTTAGCAATTACAAAATTCTTGGGAAAGTCAGCGATCTTAAGCGGGTCGTTGCCAAATTTCGGATTGATGAAATTTTAATTGCCATTCCTTCTTTGCGCGGCAGTAAGTTGGCTGTCATAATTCAGCTTATCAGCAAAACTATGTTGCCATTCCGGATTTTACCAGGGGTATTTGAATCAATTGATTATTATCAAAAAAAACAAGTTGATATTGGCAGGTTAAGAGATATTGAACTGACTGATCTTTTAGACCGCCAGCCAATTCAAATTAATCTCAAAGCAGTTTCAGGATATCTCAAGGAAAAAGTCATTTTGATTACCGGTGCTGGCGGTTCGATTGGTTCAGAAATCGCTCGTCAAATTTCCGATTTCTCCCCTAAAAAACTTATTTTAATTGATATTTATGAAAATAATTTATATGAGTTAGATCAGGAATTAGCTTCAGTTTCTCGAGAGTCAATTGTCTGCGATATTAAGGATTTATATTCTCTAAGTAAAATATTTAATAAACATCAACCAGCAGTTATTTTTCATGCGGCTGCCCATAAACACGTGCCTTTTATGGAAAATGAGCCTCAAGAAGCAGTTAAGAATAATATTTTAGGGACTGACAATTTAATCAATCTCGCAATTAAAAATAAAAGCGAGAAATTTATTTTTATTTCCACTGATAAAGCTATCAACCCGACTTCAATAATGGGAGCAACTAAAAGGTTTTCAGAAAATCAGATTCTTTCAGCTGTAGTAGAACAGCCTATTTTTATCATTGTACGTTTTGGCAATGTTCTCGGCAGTTATGGCTCAGTCATCCCTTTATGGAAAAAACAACTTTCTCGAAATCAACCCCTGACAGTTACTCATCCAAAGATGAAAAGATATTTTATGACTATCCCCGAAGCAGTTCAGCTAGTTATTCAAGCCGGCGGGATGGCTGACAAGACTTCAATTTTTGCCCTAAAAATGGGCAAGCAGTATCGAATTTTTAATTTAGCAGAAGATTTTCTTAAGCTTTCTGGCTCAATGGTTGGTCAAGATAATCAAATTGTCATTACCAAGCCGCGGCCAGGCGAAAAGCTATCAGAGACTTTATTTGAGGAAGGTGAAAAAATTTCCAATACCCCACATAAGATGATAATCAAAATTAAAGCTCAAGAAAATTCTCGTGATTATCCCCCCAAAACCTTAAAAATATTTAAAGATAAAATTAATAATCTTGGAAGAGATGAAATTATCAGCCTTCTAAAAAAAGCCATTCCTACTTATCTACCCTATCAAGAACTTGCTCAACCAAAAAAAATTGAAAAGGTGATTCCTTTTTCGCCACCTTCTATCGGTGAAGAAGAAATTAAGGCAGTTGGTCAGGTCTTAAAAAGCGGCTGGCTGACAATGGGACCTGAGGTTTTAAAGTTTGAGGATCATTTCAAAAAGTTTTATAAAACTAAAAATGCTCTTGCTGTCAGTTCTGCCACTGCTGGTCTTCATTTGGCTCTGGTTGGTCTCAACATTAGTCATAGAGATGAAGTAATTTTACCATCTTACACCTTTGCTTCCTGTGCCAATACGATTGTTTGGACTGGGGCTAAACCGGTTTTTACCGATATTAAAAAAGAAGGTTTCTTAATTGACCCCGAAGAGATTAAGCGAAAAATCACTCATAAAACCAAAGCAATTATGGTTGTTCACTTTGGCGGCCAGATGGCTGAAATGGACGAGATTGTCAAAATCGCTCGTCAAAAAAACTTAAAAATTATTGAAGATTGTGCCCATTCCTTAGCTGCCACTTTTCAAGGGAAATTAGCCGGAACCATTGGAGACGTTGGAGTTTTTAGTTTTTATCCAACCAAAAATATCACCACTGGCGAAGGCGGGATGGTAATAACCAAAGATGATCAATCGGCAGAAAAAATTCAAGTTTTACGTCTTCATGGTATGAGCACCGATGCTTTTAATCGTTACTCTTCCAAAGGTAGGTGGTATTATGAAATTAGCCAGGCTGGTTTTAAATATAATATGACAGATATCGCCGCTGCTATTGGGATTGTTCAATTGACTAAACTTAAGACAATGGATCAGCTACGTCTTAAAATAGCCCAAACTTATTTAAAAAATCTCCAAGGAGTTCCCGGATTGACCTTACCAATTTCCTTACCTGAGCGCAAAAATGTATGGCATCTTTTTCCGATATTAGTCGAACCAAATTTACGAGAAAAACTAATTGATGCTTTAAGAGAATTTAATGTGTCAAGCAGTGTCCATTTTATTCCATTGCATCTTCAGCCCTTTTATCAAAAAAATTATGGCTATAAAAAAGGTGATTTGCCGGTTTCTGAAGAAGTTTTTGAAAGAGAAATATCGCTGCCCATTTATCCAAAACTTACAATTTCTCAAGTAGAATATATTTGTCAGGTGATAAAATATTTTATGGAGAATCAATGAAAATTTTAGTTATTGCCGCCCATCCTGACGACGAGGTTTTGGGCTGTGGCGGAACACTTTTCAAACTCTCTAAGGATATGAAGAATCAACTTTTTTTCGCATTCGCCGCTGATGGAGTTATGGGGCGGCATCGTCTTGAAGAGAAAGAAAAATTTTTGTCTGATATTGAAAGACGACGTCAAGAATCGGTTTTAGTGGCTAAGATTTTGAAAGCAGAGATATTAAATAAACAGGATAAGAATTATTACCGATTTAATGACCAGAGGTTGGCTCAAGAAGATTTTAATAATGTTGTTGGTTGGATTAAAGACAAAATTGAAAAATCTAAACCAGATATTATTTATACCCATTTTGTTGGAGATTTTAATATTGATCACCGGATTGTCGCCGAAGCGGTATTGGTTGCCGCCAGACCAAGCAAATTCGAGTTTGTTAAAAAAATATATGCCTTCGAGGTCAATATGGCTGATACCAACCAGGGGTCTGCTGTTCAACTGTTGCCATTTAATCCCAATGTTTTTGAAAAAATAAGCATCAACAAAACTTTGGGGAAGATTGGATTATTCAAATATTACAAATCAGAACAATGGGCCACTTGGCAAGCAGATATTGAAACTTTGGCAAAATATCGGGGGACAAATTCTGGCTTTGACTTTGCCGAAGGATTCTTACTTCTAAGGCAAAGAAATGATTAAAATCGATTGCCCATTATGTAGTGGTCACTCTTTTCAGGATCGTTATCATAAAGACAATATGACAGTAGTCGAATGCAACAACTGCGGCTTAATTTTTACTAATCCTCAACCCGGTCAGAGAGAACTTTTCAAGCATTATAATAAAAATTATTATTTTTGTCCCAATAAAGACCCGAAAGATAATAGCCGATATTTTGATTACAACACCCGCTATTTGAAAGGCAATGAACGCCAGCGATTTACTGGCATCTTTGAAAAATTGGCTAAATTTAAGCCGCAAGGGGGAAGACTATTAGATGTCGGTACTGCTTCTGGTTTTTTTATTGAGGAAGCCAATAAGCGCGGCTGGCAGGCCGAAGGCGTAGAAGTTTCAAAATGGGCGGTTGAATATGGCAGGAAAAACCTTAAAGTAAAAATATTTCAGGGCGAGCTTTCCCAGGCAAAATTTAAGTCAAATACCTTTGAGGTGGTAACCTTTCTTGATGTTTTAGAACATTTCCAGAACCCCTTGGCTGAGCTTAAAGAAGCCTCGAGGATTCTTAAAAAAAATGGTTTAATTTATATTGAGACTATTAATTTTGATAATTTTATAACCCACTATTTAATCGGCAAAAAATATAAATATATGGTGCCTAAATTTCATTTATTTTATTTCGGCCGTCGGCAACTGCGTCAGCTTCTTGATAAAGCTGATTTTAAAATTCTCAACGAGCAACTGACTTCCTCATCAGTCGGAGATTATGAATATGAAGGATTATCAATGTATTGGGCCTATCTAAAAAAAATATTCACTTCATTTGGACAAAAAGAAACCAATTTTGCTTTTAAGGATTTAATTAAAATTTATGGACAAAAAGATTAAAATTATTTCTTTGACCAAGGGAAAGTTAAAGGAAAAATTTGAGGAATTTATAGAAATTGATCGTCTGCAAATGGAGGGTTTTGAGAAATGGCAAAGAAAAAATTTTTTTCTCGAACTCCCTTTAAAATTTCAATTGTCTTGTTTAGCTGAAAATAAAGATCAAGTAGTTGGTTATAACATCGTCTCTCGAAAAAATAACTTAAGCCACATTCATCGGATCGTTGTCCATCCTGACTTTACTGGTCAAGGCATCGGCTCAAAAATGCTTAAATTTTCTCAGATAAAAGCTCAAGAAAGAGCTTTAAAGAAGATGGTGGTCGAGACCTCCCGAAAGAAAAACTTACAAAAATTTTATTTAAAAAATAATTTTAAAAAAATGACTAATTTTGAGCAAAAAAAATATGTTCAAAATAAACCAGTCAGTCTCCAAAAGATATTTTTGAAAAAATATTTTGTTTTTTATAAATATTTTAAATGATTTCTAAAAAGTCTCAAAAAATCGTTGCTATTCATCAGCCTTATTTTATGCCCTGGCTGGGGTTTTTTGACAAAGTTGCCAGAGCAGATATCTTTATTGTTTTAGGAAATGCAACCTGCGATTGGCAAAGTCGATCAGTCCTTAGCCGTAATAAAATTAAAACCCCAGCAGGAGCAAAATGGCTGACAATACCGATACACGCTGATCTTAAAACAAGAATTAAAGATGTCAAAATAGACGAAAATAATAATTGGCGAAAAGACCATCTAAAAACTTTATTTTTCAACTATAAAAAGGCGAAGAATTTTTCAGAATTATATCCTTTGATTGAAAATATTTATAAGGAAAAATTTCCAAGATTAATTAATTTAAATCTGGAAATTATAAAATTATTTATGCAACTTTTGAAAATTAAGACGCAAATCATATACGATGAGGATTTGAAACCTCGAGGTCAAAAAAACGATCTGCTCATAGATCTTACTAAAAAAATGAAAGGAAATATTTATCTTTCTGGAGTTGGAGCAAAAAATTATATAGATCCGATTAAATTTAAAAAAGCTGGCATCAAGGTTATTTGGCAGGATTTCAATCATCCAGTCTACCAGCAACCTTGGGGCAAATTTATACCTAATCTTTCAGCTATTGATTATCTTTTTTGTGATGGTCGTCCGCTTGGAAAGGTCTATGAAAAATTTTAACTGGTTGATCATAGACTGTTTGAAGAGGCCAACCGCGCCTGGTGATGTGAAGCTTATAGCATTTATCATGAATAATATAAGCATTAGTTCTAATTGTTGAAGGTATTCTACTTTTTCTTTTTGGGTAAAAACCGCAAGTAATCAAAAAATCTCCTTCACTTAGATAAATCGGATCCCAGGTGATTAATACTTTGCCGGTTTTTTTAAATTCTCCCAAATTTTGATTAAATTCACTTGATAAATAGCTGGTAGCATATACGCCATCAGATCTGGTAAATAATACCCAGGCGCCGACATCTTTCAAGGGTCTCTCTGTTTTATAAATAATTTGGATTGTCATTTTGTCATTTTGGTAAATCGAATAATTCTCTTTTCCAGTTTTATCAATGACTTTGACTTCTAAAATATCAATCGGACCGTTTTTCCAAATTCTTTGGCCAAGTTCTTCTTTTTTTTCTCTTCGATTTGTTTTTTTAAGTCTTTGGCTTATTTCAAACATCATATCTCGTTCGTAAGCTTGACAAACATCAAAGACCGGCCCATCCATAATCACTTTGCCTTTTTCTAAATAAATTGCCCTTTGGCAAAGTTTTTGCACTAGAGGCAATGAATGGGAAACAAAAAGAACCGTTGCCCCCGAACGGCACATTTGGGTGATTTTTTCTAAGCACTTGCTGACAAAAATCATATCACCAGTCGCTAAAGCTTCATCAATGATTAATATTTCCGGTTCAACCGCTGTCGCTACTGAAAAAGTCAATCTCGCCTGCATGCCCGAAGAATAGGTTTTAAACGGCCGGTCAATAAATTCTTCGAGCTCAGAAAATTCAATAATCGAATCCATTTTTTTTATTATCTCTTGGCGTGACATGCCTAAAACCATTCCGCCGTTTAAGATATTTTCCCGGCCAGAATATTCTGGATTAAAGCCCAATCCCAATTCTAAGATGGCTGAGATTTTACCCTTAACTTCAATTCTTCCAGAAGTTTTATCAAGGGTGCCGGTGATAATTTTTAACAAAGTAGATTTACCCGATCCGTTTCGGCCGATAATCCCGACGACTTCTCCTTTTTTAAGTTCAAAGGAGACATCATTTAAAGCCTTAAAATCTGAATGATATTTTTTATGGATTAAAACTTCTTTTAAAAGGTCCAAGGGGTGTTTGTAAACTGCAAAAACCTTGGTTAGATTTTGAATTTTTATAACTCTTTGATTATTCATTTTTTACAAAATGTTCGCTAAAAGATGTTTGCTTTTATGAAAAGCTCTTATTCCCAAAGAGAAAAAAATAAGCGAAAATAGACCAAAAATTAAAAAACTATAGGGATGATTAATTTTTCCTGTATAAATAATATCTTTATAAATATAAATTAAGTGGCTCGCTAAATTAAAATTCATTAAAAAAATAATTTTTTGAGGCAACATACTTTCAATGTAAAGAATCGGAGTAGCAAAAGTGAGGACTGTTAAAATTACTGTCATAAGTTCGCCTAAATCACGAAAATATACTCCAGCCAATGAGAGTAAATAGCTAAGACCAAGAGTAAAGAGGATGTTGAAAATAATCACTAACGGTAAAAGGAGCATCATCAAAGAAAATCTATCTGGCATAAATATTGATAAAATAATAAAATAAATTATCAGGCCGATAATAAGAGAGATAAAGCTTGGCAGGATTGAGCTAAGCGGCAGAATCTCAATTGGAAAAATTGATTGTTTGACTAAAGAGGCCTTGGAATAGATAGAAGTGATACTTTTGTTGATACCTTCACTAAAAGCAAGCCAAGGAATTAAGCCGGCAATTGCAAACAGAGCATAATCTTTAGACGATGATTCAATAGAAATTTTAACTTTAAAAATAAAGGTAAAGACAACGGTATAAAGGACAATTAAAAACAATGGCTGCAAAATTGCCCAAAAAACTCCGAGATTCGAACCGGCATAGCGGTCGGTCATTTCCTTATAAGTCATTCTGAAAATTAAACCGCGATTCAGATATAAACTTTTTAAATAATTCTTCATTATTTTTTATCTTAGGTAAAATCAATTATAATCACTCCTTATATTAAAAGCAAATAGAACTGTTTACAAAAACAAGGGAATATGCTTTAGTTTTATTATGAGAGTTTTACATTTGCCAATTGTTATTTGCAACCAGCCCTGGGAAATTTCCCGGGCTTTAAGAAGAATTGGTGTTGAGGCAGATTATATGATCCTTGACGATAATGATGCTGGTTGGGTTATGCCGGGTCGGGCCGATTATAATCTTAATGTCTATCATCGTTCTGGCAAAGATTATCCTTATAAAATATTATTTGACAAGCAGAGTTTTTTTCTTAAAGCACTTTTTAAATATGATGTTTTTCATTATCATTCAAATTATCCGATTTTCGATAACTTTTATGATTTGAAAATCTTAAAAAAATTGGGTAAAAAGATTGTCGTTTCTTATTGGGGTTGCGATATCCGTTTAAGAAGTATCAATTCAAAATATCAATACAGCAGTTGCGATTTTTGTATTGTTTCCTGTCGAGAAAAAGAAAAAAACCGGCGCAAAAATATTTTTGCCCGATATGCAAATTTAAAAATTGCTCACGGTCCGGAATTGTTGGAATACGCTCCACCAAAAAGTATGTTACTGCCCCTTTTCATTGATACTAATTTTTGGCAGGCCTCATCGAATTTTCCCAAGAAAAAACAAGAAACTTTTAAGATTTTTCACTCTTTTGGAAATATGAAAGATCGTGGTGATATTAGGAGCACAAAAGAGATCAGAAAAGCAGTTTCCCAGCTTAAAAAAGAAGGCAAAAAAATTGATTTTGTCTTTTATGATAAAGTGCCTAACCGCGAGTTAAAAAAATTTTACGAGCAAGTAGATATCGTTGTCACCCAGCTTAACTATGGCACCTATGGGTTAACTGCCCTCGAGGGTATGGCCTTGGAAAAACCAGTCATCGCCTACATCAGAGAAAAATACAAAAAATATTTCCCGGATTTGCCTATTATTGATGCAAATCCTGATAATATTTTAAAAGTTTTAAGAAGGGTGATTGAAGATAAAAACAAATTAGCAGAAATTGGCAAAAAAAGTCGCCAGTTTGTTTGTCAATATCATGATTCAGAAATTTTAGCCAAAAAACTTTATCAAATGTACAAATCTTTGTATTAATATTTACCATGAAAAAAAGTAAAGTTTGTATTTTAGTCAGCAATAATTTAAAAGCCGATCCCCGGGTTAGCCGCCAGCTGGAGACTATTCGTCAGCAAGATTTTCAAACCCTGGTTTTAGCTTGGGAAATTGCTCCCCAAAGTTATTTACCCCTGACAATTACTGATCAAGGTGATCAAAAAATTTATCAAGGGAGATTTACTATGGGATCATCAATTTACATTTTTAAAAATCTTAATCTCTGTTTGGCGATTTTCAATCTTCCTTTTCTTATTAAAGGGATAGCTTGGCTATTGTTTATTTATCTACTTTATCCAATGAAACAAAAAGTAGTCAATTATCTTTATCCAATTAAACAAAAGTTGGTTAATTATCTTTATCCAATTAAACAAAAGGTGGTTGGCGAGAAGCAGTTCTTGAATCAAATTCAAAATCTGCCCCTTAATTCATCAAAAAAAAATATTAAGAATCACCGGACTTCTAAGCCCGGGACTTTTCTTGACAATCTCGGTGGCAAACTCGCCGAATATAAATATTTATCCTTATATTATTGGAAAATCTTTAATTTTATGACTATTTATGGAACTAAATTTAAGCCCAAAATAGTATATGCCAATGATTTAGATACTTTATTGGCCGGTTACTGTATTAAGAAAAAAACCGGAGCAAAACTCGTTTATGATGCTCATGAAATTTGGACAGAACAAGGTTTAGAAATACCAAAACCGTTTATTCTTTTTTTTAAAATGATAGAACAAATCCTCATCAAAAGAATTGATGCCTTTGTCACTGTCAATCAATCAATTATTAAGGAAATTAGCCGCCGCTATCATTATCAATTTAAAGTCCCGGCTGTGGTTATATACAATTGTCCTCTGTATCAAAAAAGCCGCTTTCGTCCATCTCAAAAAAAAATTAAGATTCTCTATCAAGGCCGCTATTCCCCTTATCGAGGTCTTGAGCAAACAATTGAATCTTTCCGTTGGCTTGACAAAAAATATAATTTCTATTTGCGGGGAGTTGGTGATGAGATGACCAGGATAAGACTTCAAAAATTAGTCCAAAAATTTCACCTCTCTTCAAGGGTCAAATTTCTGCCTCCAGTAGCACCTGATCAGTTGGTCAAAGAGGCCCGCTTTGCCGATATCGGTGTCGTCAGTTATCTTCCAGTCAATATTAATAATCGACTTTGTACTCCCAATAAAATCTTTGAATATATGATGGCTGGTTTGGTTTTGGCTTGTTCGGATTTGCCAGAGCTACGAAAGATTGTCAAAAAATACCAAAATGGTGTTCTCTTTAATCCCGATAATCCTCAAAGCATTGCCCAGGCTCTAAATCTATTAGCTAAAGATCCTCGAAGGTTAAATCAAATGAAAAAAAATTCTCTCTTAGCTGCCCAAAAAATCAATTGGCAAAATGAGCAAAAAAAATTAATTAAACTTTATCAAAATTTACGATGATTAAAGATCGAGACATTATTTGTCTGAGTTTTTCTGATTGGAGAAGAGAACTTGTTTCCAATCGCTATCATATCCTAACAAGGTATGCTAAAAATAATCGAGTTTTTTTATTTGAAAGACCAATTTATTTAGGCGATTGGCACCGTTGGCAATTTATTTTTAAACCAGTCCGATTTGAAGAAAATATTTATATGATTGCTCCTCTTGGCATTGGGATTGATAATCGAGTCTATGACCGTTATCTTTCAGAGGCGATGGCTTATTTTGGGATTCAAAAGCCAATTTTTTGGTTTTATAATTTTTACCTCTCTCGGCTAATTGACTTTTTCCAACCGACTTTAAGCTGTTATCATTGTACCGAAGATTATTACAATTTAACTTACATCACCAGTCAAAAAGAAAGTATTGAGCCAGCCCGTCAATTGATTAAACAGGAAGAGGGAAAACTCTTAAAAAAAGTTGATATAGTCTTTGCCGTTTCCCGATATTTAAAAGAAAAACATCAAAAAATCAATCCCCAATGCTATCTAACAGAAAATGCTGTTAATTACCAATCCTATCAGCGAGCCCAAAAAAAATCTCATAAAATCTTTGGTCAGAGACTAGTCTTAGGTTATTGCGGCAATCTTTCATCAAAAGTCAATTTTCAACTTCTTTATCAGTTGGCGAAAGATTTGTCTGAATGTTATTTAGTTCTGGCCGGTCCTATTGTTGTTAAAAATACCCGTCTTGAGAAACTAAAGAAATTAACTAATGTCAAATTTATGGGTAACCGGCCATTTTCCGATTTACCGTTCTTGATTGGCGAATTCGATGTTTGTCTGATTCCTTACATTCAAGATCAATGGTTTGTCAGAACCGCTCAACCCTTGAAGCTTTTTGAGTATTTAGCCAGCGGTAAACCGATTGTTTCAACCAGAATGGATTGTTTAAAAAAACTTCAAGATGTTGTCTATCAATCTAATAGTGAGGCGGAATTCATCGCCAAGACAAAGATCGCCCTCAAAGAAAAAAATCCCGAATTAAGAAAAAAGAGAATCTTGCTCGCCAAGAATAATACCTGGGATCAGCGCTTCGCATTTATTAATCAGAAAATGGAAGATTTTATAAATAATAATGAGTAAATTTTCTTTGATTTATTATAATAGCCATAATAGCCAAATTTTTTCTGATGAGAAAAAAAGAGTAATCAAGGAAGCCCAAAAGATTTTAAATCACAATTTTAAAATACTCTCAAAAAATATCCACTTTGGCAAGAAAATTAATTGGCACAGCAATTTTGCAGGCAAAAATTGGCCGATAGAACCATATGAGAAATTTCGCACCCAAAACTACGATTTCGATTCTAAAAAATATCTTGGTGACATTAAACTCCCCTGGGAACTAAATAAACATCTCTACCTGCAGGACTTAGCTAAGGCCTATTTAAATACTCGAGATGAAAAATATTCTCGAGAGTTTGTAAGTCAAATTGAGGACTGGCTTCAAGAAAATCCCTATATGGTCGGTGTCAATTGGACAGAAGGCTTAATTGCTTCTCATCGAGCGATTTCATGGGTAATTGCTTTAAGTAGCTTTGTTAGTTCGTCGAATATAACCAAGCAATTTTTAAAATCTATCTATTGGTCTTTATTCCAACATACTCTATTTATTGAAAAAACTTATGAATTTGATTTAAAAGCAAGTAATCATCTTCTGGGAGAACTCTGCGCTCAGATTGTTTTATCAATCTTTTTCTCAGAATTTAAAGATTCCCATAAAAGAATGGCCGAGGCGATTAAATATTTAGAAAAGGAACTTAATTTACAGGTCTATAAAGATGGGGTTGACTATGAGCAATCAACTAGCTATCAAAGGGTTATTTTAGAATTTTTATATTTACCTTTGATTTTAGCCAAGCGGGAAGAACTTGTTCTGCCAAAGAAAGTTTGGAAAGTTGCCGAAAAAATGACAGAATTTATGATGCATATGACCCAGCCAAATGGTTCTATACAGCCAATTTCCGATGCAGATGGCGCCCGAGTTTTTATTTTGGGAAATGATATTAATGATTTCCGACCCCATTTAAATTTAGCTGCCTGGTTATTTAATCGTGGTGATTTCAAATTTGTTGGACAAAATCATTTCTCTGAAGTAATTTGGTTTATGAAGCCGGAAGAAATAGAAAAATTACAGAAGATTAAAGCCTTCCCGCCAAAGCAGACCTCGGTTGCCTTCACCGAAGGTGGTTATTGGGTCAGTCGTCAAGGTTGGTCTAAAGACTCTTTATGGCTATTTTTTGATTGTGGTCATATTGGGATGGGGCAATGGCTTAAGGATATATCTGTCGGAGTCCATGGCCACTCAGATACATTAAATTTTGGCTTGAGTCTCGGCCAAGAGACCTTTTTAACTGACAAGGGCTCCTATTGTTATACAACTGAAAAACCTTTCCATCAGTATTTTCGAAGTTCAAGAGCTCATAATCTTCCGATTGTTGATGGTCAAGATGAAAATTTGATCGATCAGCGTCCCTGGCATATTCGTCAGCTTGCTGAACCCAAAAATACTTTCTCTTTTTTTAGTCGAGATTATGATTATTTAAAAGGTCAGCATACTGGATATCGAAGATTGGCAAAACCCGTTCTCTGCCAGCGGGAAATCCTTTTTCTTAAGAAAAAGGATTTTTTGATTTTAAAAGATACTTTTCGTGGTTTGGGGAAACATCAGATTAGCCAATTTTTCCATTTCTTGCCAGAAATAGAAATCAAGCCAGGAACCGAGTTCATTCAAACGATAAGTAAAAATCAAACATTGGTTATTCAGCCTCTTTTTGAAAATGATATTGAAATTATCAAGGGTCAAACTCATCCTCCTGAAGGTTGGTATGCTCCTAATTTTGGTAAGAAGTTGCCTGCGCCAGTAGTCAAAATAAATTTTAAAATTGAAGCCCCCCAATCTTGTTATTATTTAATTTCTCGGGGTAAACAAGAGATAAATAAAGAAAAAATCATTAAAATTTTTGAAGAAATAACGAATAAGGTTAAAAGACCAAAAATAGTCATGGTTGATAGACAAGAGGAGTCAGCGAAAAAAATTCAAAAGAAAGCTCAGAAGCTTTCTCAAGATGGTTTTCAGGTAGCCTATCTTAAAATTAGTGATTATATTGATCAATCATTTTCAATAAAAAAAATTTACCGCCTAATTAAAGCAAGGAATAAAAGTCAAATTACTAATCTTTATTTCAATCTTTATGCTAAGAATCGAATCTTAGCTCATCTTTTAAATATCATAGGCAAATTGAAAAAAATTATTTCAAGAAGCCCCAATCCTCCTCGGAATATCTCGACAGAAAAAGATTGGCAAAGACCAGCCCTCCCTGTGATTGATAAGAATTGGAATTTAATTAATTATTATTTCTTTAATCAGCAAATTTTAAGAGAACTTAAGTCATTTGAACCAGACCTTATCCTTCTTTTTGGATATGAGGCTTTGTTGGCCAGCTGTTTGACTCAAAACTATTGTCAAGCTAAAATTATTATTGCCCCTGGTAATCATTTGTTTAAGTTTAAGAAATCGTTTTTTTTAAAAAATTATCTTAAAATTTTATTAAAACAAGTTGATATTCATTTGAAAAAAAATGACGACTTAAAAAAATTTTATCAAAAATATCCATAAAAGAATTCTAATGAGTAAATTTCAGGTTCTAAATAAAATTCATCAAGCATCAAGTTTAACTATAAAGAAGGCTAAAAATAATGTATTTGCCTACACCGGCAAAGCAGATTGGCCCTCAACTATTTATCTTTCCATCAATAGCATTTGTAATTCCCGCTGTAAGATGTGTGATGTCGGTCAGGGAATCCGTTCATCTCAATTTTTTCGCAACCTAAGAATCAATGGCGATAACCCTGTCGAACTTAAGCTTTCGCGTTTAAAAAAATTGGTTGACGAGGTCAAATTTTTTAAGCCGCTTATTTCGGTGATTTCAACCGAACCATTGCTTTATAAAGATCTTTTCAAATTTGCTCGCTATTCTCGGAAAAATGGTTTAGAATTTTCAATTACCACCAATGGTATCCTTTTAGAAAAATTTGCTAATGATTTTGTCAATAACGATGTCAATTTTCTTTGGGTTTCCATTGACGGACCACCAAAAATCCATAATTTTATTCGGGGAATCCCCGGAATTTATCAAAAAGCTACCACTGGCGTTCAAAAAATCCAAAAATTAAAGCAAAAACTCAATAAAGCCAATCCAAAAATTGGCATTAACTTTACCATCTCAAACTATAACTACAGTAAGATTGTTGAATTTATGGATGCAATAATGCCGCTTAAGCCCGACACAATCTCAATTTCCCATTACAATTACGTTACTTTAGAAATGGCGGCTGAGCATAATCAAAAATATGGCCATATTTGTCGGGCAACGCCCTCATGCGTCTCGGCAGTCGATTTAAAAAAAATCCAGCCAAAAATCCTTCTAAAACAGCTTCAGGAAGCAAAGATTAAATATGCCCAGAAAGTCAATCTGGGGTTTGCTCCAGATTTAACAACTCAAAAACAAATTTTTGATTTTTATAACAATTCTCACGTAATTGTCGCTAAAAAAGCCTGCCGGGCGCCTTGGGAAATCGCCCAGATTTTAGCTAATGGCGATTTCACCATCTCCACCCGCTGTTTTAATATGAGCTTGGGTAATATTAACAGGCAGACATTTAAAGAAGCCTGGAATTCTCAAGAATTTAGAGAATTTCGCCGAATAATCAATCAGCATAAAATGTTTGTTCCGGCTTGCACCCGCTGTTGTGCGGTCTTATAATGCGATATACGAATATTTTTTTTATTCCTTCTTGGTACCCGTCGAAATTCAAGCCAGCCGCCGGTTATTTTATCAAAGAACAGGCCATTGCTTTAGGCAAATACTGTCCCTCTTGCCGGCTGGCAATCAGTCTTTGGGGCGATCAGGATACCAAGATTAGTTTTGAAAAGCCAAAAGAGGTTTTCCCTCATTGGCTTAATTTTTTATTAGCCAAACCCTATCAAAAAAAATTATCCCTTAATGTTTGGGAGATTTGCCAGCCAGCCCTAGAATGGAGTCCAAGAATTTTCAAGGGAAATATTAAAGCAATCATTCGAGTAAACCGGCAAAATTTTTTTCAAGCTCAAAAAAAAATTGGCAAAATCAATCTAATCCATGCCCATATTAGTTTTCCTGCCGGCTACGTGGCAATGAAATTAGCTCAAGACTATCAGATTCCTTATATAATTACCGAACATTATGGGCCTTTTCCCCAGGCGCCCTTTGATCAAACAAAGTATTTTAATTTGATTAAAGAACCGCTTAAAAATGCTAATAATATCATTGTTGTCAGTCCGGTTTTAAAAAAAACCATCTCAAAATTAAATGTTAAAAAAATTGCTGTTATTGGCAATCAAGTAGATGAAGATTTTTTTGTCCTTAGGAAAAATCCAAAAACTGAATTTTTTAGATATTTTACCGCTGCTGATATTACCCCAACTAAAGGGATTGCTGATCTAATCGAGGCAATTAGAATTGTAGTCAACCATAATCGACAACTTGAATTTCGCATTGCCGGAGAAGGAAAATTTCTGGGATATTATCAAAAGATTACTTACGATCTTCAAAAAAATGGACATTTAAAATGGTTGGGATTTTTGTCAAGAGATGAACTTCGGCGTCAATTACAAAACAGCCAGGTTTTTATTTCGCCTTCGCATCATGAATCTTTTGGCTTGGCAATTGTTGAGGCTTTGTTTTGCGGCCGGCCAGTAATCGCCACCCGTTCTGGTGGACCAGAAAGTTATTTAAACACTCGTAATAGCATTTTAATTGACATTGGTAATATCAAGCAATTAGCCAGAGCAATATTATCAATAAAAAATCATTATCAAGATTATCATTCCTCTTTAATCAGAAAAGAGGCTGTTACTAAATTTAGTTCGAAAATAGTTGCTAAACAAGTTTTGAGTTTATATTATCAGACTATTAAAGGATCTTTAAAGCGGGAGAATTAATTTAATATGTGCGGAATAGCTGGGATAGTAAATTTAGATATGAAACCGGTTGAGAAGAAAATTCTCATCAAGATGACACGGGCGCTTGCTCATCGCGGGCCGGATGATGAGGGATTTTTAATTGATAAAAATATTGGTCTTGGCCATCGGCGGCTTTCGATTATCGATTTGACAGCCTCCGGTCATCAGCCGATGTTTTATGATGGCAGGAATTTGGCGATTGTCTATAACGGGGAAATATATAATTATTTGGAGATCAAAAATGATCTAATTAAAGAAGGGTATAAATTTAGGTCTAAAACCGACACTGAAGTCATCTTGGCTTCATACAAAAAATGGGGTTTTGACTGCTTAAAATATTTCAACGGCATGTGGGCGTTTGTTATTTATGACAAGCGAAAGAATCTTCTTTTTGCGTCAAGAGACAGAATCGGCGTCAAGCCTTTGTATTATTATAAAGACAAACAAAATTTTATTTTTGCCTCTGAGCCCAAAGCAATTATTAAGCATCCAAAGGTCAAGACCCGGCCAAATGATAAAACAATTTGGGATTTTTTAATCTGCGGTTTGGTTGATCATTCGGAAAATACTTTTTTTGACGGCATCAAAGAATTAAGACCAGGGCATTATATTAAAATTCAAAATTTAAAATTCCCTGCGAATGCAGGCATGAAAATTCAAAAATACTGGGATTTGGATCCAAAAAAACAGCCGATTTATAAAAAAGATCAGGATTATGCCGAAAAATTCCGCGAGCTCTTTATTGATTCAGTAAGACTGCGGTTAAGATCTGATGTCCCGATCGGCACCTGTCTTTCCGGCGGTCTGGATTCGTCGGCAATTGTCTTAGTGGTGAACAATTTTCTTAAAGAAAAAATAAAAATAAAACAGCTTGGCAAATGGCAAAAAACCTTCTCGTCAGTTTTTGATGATAAAAAATTTCCTTATTGTGATGAAAGCAGATTTATTAAGGAGGCCATCAAAAAAACCCAAGCCAAGCCTCATTATGTTTTTCCCTCGGGTCAAAAACTCGTAAGCGAGATTAAAAAGCTGGTTTATTTTCAAGACTATCCCTTTTCTTCCACCAGCATCTATGCCCAGTGGAATGTTTTCAGATTGGCGGCCTCTTCCGGCATTAAAGTTATGCTTGACGGTCAGGGTTCTGATGAATTTTTAGCCGGCTATCATCCTTTTTTTGGCATCTATTATGGTCAGCTTTTACGCGAATATAATTTGCCAAGATTTATTTATGAGATTTTCCAGTATTCCCGTCATCACGATTACTCTCTCTTTCTCATCTTTAAAGATCTTTTTTATGATTTATTAAGAAAAGGTTTTTTGGGGTTTAATTTGCCTATTTTTTCTAAAAATCAAATGGAGGAATATAGTCTTTTTTGTCCAGAGTGGCAACAAAAATATCAAAGCCCTAAAGCCCTTATGCCAACAGGGAATGTTTTTAAAAACGGCATTCACAGCGGTCTTAAAATGGGATTGCCGTCGCTGTTAAAATACGAAGATCGGGATTCAATGGCTTTTTCGATTGAGTCCAGGGTGCCGTTTTTAGATTATCGGCTAATGGAGTTTATGTATTCCCTGCCAGATAATCAGCGCATTCGTCACGGTCAAACCAAATGGGTGATGAGGGGGGCACTCAAGGGGATTTTACCGGAAAAAATCCGCACCCGCCAGGACAAAATCGGTTTTGCCACTCCGGAAGAAATTTGGATGAGAGGGGGGTTAGGTCAAGACATGAAAAAAATTTTTTCGTCAGAGCAATTTAATCGCCGCGGCTATTTTGTCCCGGGTAAAGCATTGGAAATGTTTGAAAAATATCTTGGAGGAAAGATCGGCAATTATCAATTATTTTGGCGGCTTTATTGTTTGGAAATGTGGTTTAGGGTTTTTATTGATTGAACATGGAAACATAGCCTTGTGGTATCCCTTGCTTCTAGCCTCCCTAACCAACCTACTCGGTCTCTTCCGAATAACCTCGCGCCTGGCTCGGTTATATCGGGGCGAGACCGAGACCGGCATTTCGCTCGGGACACCACTTCGGCTATATTGTTTATAATCTTTATTGCAGGAAATAAAATTATAGACTATATTTAAAACTTAGAGGTCAAATGAATTTTGCTAGAAAAAAAATTTTTATCACCGGCGGGGCCGGTTTTATTGGCTCTCATATTGTTGATGAACTTCTTTTAGAAAAACCGGGACAAATTGTGGTTTTTGATAATTTTATCCGCGGCACTAAAGAAAATCTTAAAGAGGCCTTGAAATCAAAAAAAGTCAAAATTATTAAAGGCGATATCACTAATTTTTCTCATCTTAAACGAGCAATGAAGGGGACAGATTTTATTTTTCACGAGGCGGCTTTATGGCTTTTGGAATGTGAAGATAAACCCCGCCAGGCGATTAATATCAACATTATTGGCGCTTATAATGTCTGTCAGGCGGCAATTGACAACAAAGTCAAAAAAATTGTTGCCGCTTCTTCCTCAAGCGTTTATGGCGACGGTCTTTATTTTCCGACTGATGAGAACCATCCTTTTAATAATTATCTCTTCTACGGCGCCACCAAGGTGGCAAACGAGCAATTCTATCGGGCTTTTTGGAAGCGTTATGGCCTAAATTACGTGGCTTTGCGATATTTAAATGTTTACGGACCGCGTCAGGATTATCGTTCGGCCTATATTTCAGCGATTATGAACTTTATTAATAAATTGGCTAAGGGCGAGCCGCCGATAATTTTCGGCGACGGTTCAGCGACTATGGATCTAATTTATGTTGGTGATGTGGCTAGGGCCAATATTTTGGCTCTAAAATCAGCGGTGACGAACGAGGCATTCAATGTTGCTTCGGGTAAAGAGACAACTGTTAAAGAGCTGTTAGATATATTAGCCGATCTTATGGGCAAAAAAGAAATTAAACCGATTTTTCAACCTCGCGACAAAAAACTGGTTTCCCGCCGTTTTGGCGACGCTCGCAAAGCACGAAAAATGTTGGGCTTTCGAGCCGAAACCTCTGTTCGAGAGGGGATGAAGAAAGTGATAGAGTGGAGAAATAAAATAGAAAATTCTAAATCCTAATTTCTAAATCCTAAATAAATCCCAAATCATAAATTTTAAAAAATTAAAATCGTTAGGATTTCGAAACCTATGGTTTTAAACATTAGAATTTTGAATTTAGATATTGTTTAGAATTTAGTATTTCGTGCTTAGGATTTAAAAACTATGAATATTCCTATTACCAAACCATATTTTGATGACAAAGAAGCCCGAGCGGTGGCGGAAGTTTTAAAAACCGGCTGGGTGGTTCAGGGACCTAAAGTAACGGCCTTCGAAATTGCCATTTCCAAATTTACCGGGGCTCCATATTCAATCGCCACTTCTTCTTGCACGACCGGTCTTCATCTTTGCCTTCGTGCCTTGGAGATCGGTCCGGCTGACGAAGTCATTGTCCCAGCTTTTACTTTTATTGCATCAGCTAACGCTTGCGAATATGTTGGGGCTAAACCGATTTTTGTTGATATCGAACTTGAGACTTTTAATCTTGACCCGGAAAAAATCACCGAAAAAATCACCAAAAAAACGCGGGCGATTATGCCGGTTCATCTTTTTGGACTGGCGGCCAATATGGGAGAGATTTTAAAAATAGCCCGGAAATTTCGCTTAAAAATAATCGAAGATGCCGCCTGCGGCATCGGCACGAAATACCTGCCTAATGGCAAGGCAGGCCTTAACCGATATGTTGGTACGATTGGCGATATGGGAGCTTTAAGCTTTCATCCCCGAAAATCCATTACTACGGGCGAGGGCGGGATG
>ERZ1292629.1467-Hain-H43-01um-R1-1467-length-22721-cov-9_pt1 | contig 22721 bp, 24 predicted proteins | sample MGYA00564399_ERZ1292629 | MGnify/ENA primary metagenome ERZ1292629 (study PRJEB36523, sample SAMEA6512636) | groundwater metagenome | collected 2019-01-08 | study: AquaDiva: Metagenomics assemblies of 32 groundwater samples | reverse complement strand
AAACAGCATATGGACTTGCACCATGTATTGTTCCTGCAACAACATTTGCCAAAGCACCAACCCTCATTGCCTCGTAAAGAGCTTTAGCTTCCTCGCTTCTAACTTCTCCAACTATCAAAGAACTGTCTCCTAGCCTTAAACTAGCTCTAATCCCTTCTTCTGCAGAAACCTCAGTAGTTGTCTTTAACAAAGAGCTTCTGACTTTCATTCTTAAAACATCATATTTTAATTTTCTCAAGAATTCTACAGGCAATTCTAAAGAATCTTCAATAATAATTATTCTATATCTGGGGATAATTTCTAAAATTAAACTTCCTAAAAGTGAAGTCTTTCCGCTTGACCTTGTTCCTGCAACTAATAAAGTTCTAGAACCATCAATTATAAAACTTAATAATCCAGCAGCAAAAGAATTCAGCATTCTATTTTTAATAAATAATGGCAAAGTCCATGGATTTTCTCTATGTCTTCTTATAGCATAAGAAATTCCATCAGGAGATAATGGCTGCTGGACAATTGCAATTCTTGCTCTCATATTTCCTATTTCTAATTGGCTGTCTAGTATAGGATTAGCTTCGTCTAAAGGTCTTCCTGATATCATTCTAAATTTTGCTGCCCAAGAATCAATATCTTCTTGGCTAGGAAGTATATTACTAGAACACTCGTCATATTCTTGATGCCTTACAAATATTGTAGTTGTAGGTATAGGTGCATTCAAAACAATATCCTGCAAATTTTCATCCTGCAATAAAACTTCTATAAGGCCAAACCCTACAGTATGCCTTACTAGAATTGCAGAAAGCAAATTCAAATCCTCATATTTCAAAGTTATCCCTTTGCTGTTTGCTAATTCTCTCAGCAAATCCTTAGAAATATTAAAAAAAACCTGCCTGACTCTCTCTGTATCTGTAAACTCTTCTGCTTTAGGCTGGTGCTCCATTAAAACTGTTCTTGCAAGATTTAATAAAATATTATGCTCCTCGCTTAAAGAGTTTTCAGGAGGATTCAAATGATATTTCAATTTAGCCTCGTTCTTTTCTCTTAAAATTGTAACTAAAGATTCATCGTAGCTGTTTACTGCAATTTTATACTGATCAACAATTTCTGCATCTTCAGGAATATCTGTAACAAGCCTGGTAAAAGTAAAATTAGGAATTGTATCTGCTTTAAAAATTCTAAAATAAATTTCCCTGTCTCCTTTTTGATAGCCATCCATATAAAGAATAGCTTCTTGAATTAATTTAGTGCTTTCTACAACTTTTAAAATTTTTTCAAGAAAACCTATATACATTATTTGATTAGTTTTAAAGGATTTGTCTTTAATTGATTCAAAAATAATTTTTTCCTGAATTAAAAGTTTTTTAATCTCTGCGTATGCTGCAACAGGGTCTGCTTTTAATAAAAATAAAAATGAAAAAAGATCATTGTATCTTCTTGCATAAGTCTGTTGGTCATAAAATATTTTTTCTCCTGAAAGTATTTTCTCCTGATTGAGCAAGAAAATATATACTTGAGCAATTTCCAGAAGCATTGTTGTTTCTTTTAAATCATAATTGTAGTTTCTCTGCTGAACAAAAACAATCCTAGAAACATTCGGCGATTCAATTAATGCATCAATTGTCCTTGTCATTACTTCAGGAGAATCAGCAAGATTAGGGACATAAAGAGCTCCGAGATAATTTACATACAAAACCTCTTGTCCTGCCTCTCTTTTCACTTCATGAGAATACAACTGCGCGTCTTTTTCAAAAGCCATGTTTAGAAAAGCAAAAGAATGTTAATAAATTTTCCTGCATTTTTATGATATACTTTAAAGCAAGTTTTTTAAGAATAAAGATGCATATAATCCACAATCGTCAAAACAATTTTAAACCTTCAATACTTAAAAATATTAACTAAAAAGAGCAAACAAAATGGATGACAATTCCTTCCCACAAATTTTTGGAGACATAAGCACTAAAGTCAGAGACATAGAAGAAAAGCAGAGAATAGCCAAAGACAGGCTTTTGCTTATAGGAAAAAACCTAATAGAAACAAAAGAAAAAACCTCTCAAGATATTCTAGAGCTAAAGAGAGACATAGAAATAATGAAAAACGATATAGATAGGATAAAATCATTTATTGAGAGCATTTCAGAAGAATTTTCAAAATTTGCAAGAAAAGAAGATGTTGAAATACTTGCTAAACAAGCAAGAATGTTTCGGCCTTTAGATTTTATAGAAAAATAAGAACAAATAAAATTATAAACTAAAAAAACATAATATAAAAATGGGCGTACTCGATCAGGTGATGTATCTAAAAAACCAGGGAGTCTCTGAAGATGAAATAATTAGAAATCTGCAGCAGCAAGGAATATCTCCAAAAATAATAAGTGATGCTCTTGGACAAGCAGATGTAAAAAGAGCTATTTCTTCCTCAGAAGACCCTATGACAGAAGAAATGCAACCCTCTATTCTTCAAGAAGAATCAGAAGCAGTCCCTAGCTCTCAAGATCAGCCATTAGAGACTTATCAACCTCAGCAATTAACAAGAGAGATTTCCTCTCCACAACAATATTCTCCTCAAGAATATATTCCTCAAGAGCAATACTACCAGCCTCAAGAGCAATATCAAGATTATTCTTCTCAACCTCAATATTCAGGAGGAGGTTATGGTTTTGATACTGACACTATAATAGAAATATCTGAACAAGTTTTCAGCGAGAAAATAAAAATACTTCAAGAACAAATAAGTTCTATGAATGAGTTTAAAGTAATAACAAACGCAAAAATAGAAAATATAGCAGCAAGATTAAAAAGAATAGAAGCAATAATTGATAAATTAGAAATTGCTATTCTTGGAAAAATTGGTTCATATGCAGGAAGCATTGATTCCATAAAAAAAGAGATGTCTATGATGCAGGATTCTTTCTCAAAAATGATTGGTTCTTCTGTTAGAAAATTTCCTTATAAAAAATAATCAAATTTTGCTGTATCAAAAAGAGATAAGAACAAAAGAATTCATCCTGCTTTTGTAGTTTCTTAAATTTATATTAATCAGTATATTAAAAATGGCAAATATAGAAAGAGTATTATGAAAGCGGATAATCTATAGATATAATCGCTATTTTAATAAATACAACAACCAATCCCTTAAAAAATAAACTAAGGCCTTAAAGAAACTGATATAGGGGCTTGTGAACTGGTTCTTGTTTGTGGAGGATTAGCAGATCCTACTATAATTCCTATTACTGTTAGAAAGAAAACAGCTCCAGCAACAACAGGCCAATTATCCCTCCACCAATATCCGGAATACCATCCAACATTCCCTGCTGACTGAACTAAAACTATTATGACAATTATTGCTCCTATCCCAAATAAAGTAAACATCATCCATTTTTCTTCAGGATCTAAAAATAATCCTGTTAAAATTAAAATTGATAATAATATTGAAAGTGCAACTCCTAATCTTGGGAAAATCTCGCTGAAGAATAACGGAACAAAATCAAACTGCAAAGCCATTAAGCCGACAGTTAAAGCAATTATCGCATTCACTGCATTATTAGCTCCTCTTCCTGCATCATCCTTTGGGCCAAAAAGTTTAAGCCTGTTTAAAATTCCAAACACTAAAGCAAATATTAGCAAAAAAGGAAGCAAATATGTAAAAAATCCATACTGATACCATTGGTTTAACATATCCCCTATATATCCGCCACTATAATAGCCATAATAAGCAAAAAACATCAACCCATCTACCATCTTAAAAAATATGAATCTATATTTAAATATGTTTCGATGTTTTTTAAATTCTTATCATTTAATATGCTTCTCAATTTAAACATCAGAATTCCACTCGTCTATGACAAAGGGAGTAAATCACTCATGGAATTCTGTGTGCTCAAAAACCACACGAAGCTTGGCATTTTCATGCCACCAGTCTTGGACTGGTGGTTCTTGACATCTATAAAAAGAATTATTTATTAAAACTCAATCAAATATTTAATAAAATTTATTTACCCTTACCGGCCCCATTTTATTACAACAGCAAGGACAATCGCAATAACTACAACAAAGAAAACATTAGTCCAAAAAGTCTGGCTCCAATTCTGATTAAAAAGAGAATTAAATGCCCCTAAATCTATTCCAGAACTCCAAAGAATAGCAATTATTACAACAATAACTCCAACAATTCCAACAGTCCATTTCAACCCCTTAGTAATGCCAAAATCTCCGCTAGAGCCTGTAGCAAATCCATAAATCAAAAGAAATACTAAAATAACTACTAGAGCAATAGAGAGGAATAATATCATGTTAGTGACAAACCCTTTCTGGAATGCAAACCCTAAAAATATTAAAGAAACTACAAAAGCAAGAATTGCATTGAGTTGTTTTTTATCTTCCCCTAAAATCTTGGTTCTATCAAGAACAGCAAAAACCAGAACAAAGATAAATATAAATGGGAGAATGAAATCCTTGAATAGCCAATTCTGAATTATTGTTTGGTCCACCATCTTTTATTATTTCTTATATTTTACTTTCTCTACATATCAGCCGGCACTTCATCCAAATCATTATCCGGAGAAGGTAAAGCTGATTTATTGATTATGAAAACATCGCTTATAGCCTTAACAAATTGGTGCGGGATTATAACCCCTCTAGCCCCCCCTATTAAAGAAGTAATGCTTCCGCCTACCCTTATACGCCAGCTATCTATTTTATTTTCAAAAAGGTTTGCCTCTTCTACCTCTCCAAAGAAATCTCCAGAATCTGTATAAACTTTCAAGCCTATAACCTCTGAAACTTTTCTAATCCTCATGCAAGGAAAATATTAAATCTTATTTAAATACTTTTCCATTAACTAAAAATTATTTCGCAGTCATACCTATGAGAGAATATACACCATCACAAAGTTTATAAAAAAATATTTCTTACTAATTATATGCTAAATAGAAAAGAAATTGCTATTATTATTGCAGCTTCCCTTGTTCTTGCTTTAGTAATTAGTCTAATGGCTTCGTGGAAGGTTTTCTTTTATACGTTATTATCTATATTTTTGATCTCATTAATTAATATATTTGCAAAAAAAATAGCTGCATTTTACTTTGAATCAGAAGTTGAGGTAAAGCTTTGGGAAATTGAAAGATATGGTTATAAGGCAGGATGGAAATTCAAAAAGCCAATACCTGCAGGAATAATTTTCCCGCTTATTGTTACGGCTTTAAGTTTTGGAAATTTTACATGGATGGCTCCTTTAGTTTTTGATGTTAAGGCAAAAATTTATCGTGTGGTGAAAAAACACGGATTATACAGCTTTTCTGAAATGAGTGAATTTCATATAGGGCTTATAGCAGCAGCGGGAATTCTTGCTAATTTATTTTTCGCAGTTCTTGCATATTTAATTGGAACTCCTATAGAAATGAATTTTATAACTTTGAGTATAGCATTCACTTTTTTCAATATGCTTCCAATTTCTGATTTAGACGGAAATAAAATATTTTTCGGAAATTTAACTTTATGGAGTTTCCTAGCAACATTAGTTTTGATTGGACTGAGTTATGTATTCCTAGTAATTTAAAATTGAAAAAATAAATATAAAATTAAACCAATAAAATGCAGAAAAAAAGTTTTTGGAAATCAAAGCCAGTTACAATATCTTTTGCAATGATAGCATCAATATTCGGGTTTTTATTTTTAGATTCAAGTGTAACAGGAAATACAATTCTAAATGACAGATACGCTTTTAATGCCCTCGCTTTGATAGGATTATTATTAACTATATGTTCTCTTATACTAGCACTTTATTCTCTAAGAAAAAAATAAATACTAAATAAATAAAAGAGTTAAATGGAATTTCTAAAGGGTATCTCCCCGCGAGACTATCAAATAAAAATATATAATACTTGCAAAGAAAAAAATTGTTTAGTCGTGCTTCCTACTGGACTTGGAAAAACCCTTATAGCCTTAATGCTAGCTATAGAAAGGATGAAAAAATTTCCAGGCCAAAAAGTCCTTCTTCTTGCTCCTACAAAACCCTTAGTTGACCAGCACTTAAATTCCTTCAAAAAGTATCTTCCAGAATTATTCGCAAGCATGGAGCTTTTTACAGGAAAAATAAACAGCAAAAACAGGGGGAAAATTTGGCAGACTGCAGATATAATTTTCTCAACTCCGCAATGTATTGCAAATGATTTGAAAAAAAGCCTGTATGATTTAAGCGAAGTCTGCCTGTTAATTGAAGATGAAGCTCACAGATGTGTTAAAAATTATGATTATAGATATATAGCAGAGAAATACATAACTAAATCTAAAAATCCAAGAATTATAGGTTTAACAGCTTCCCCAGGAAGCGAAAAATCAAAAATAAAAGAAATCTGCAAAAATCTATTTATTGAAGAAGTGGAAATTCGAACTCGTGATAGTGAAGATGTTAAAGCTTATTTACAAGAGAGAGAATTTCAGAAAATTTATGTAGAATTTCCCTACGAATTTGAACAGATGCGCCAAGTCTTAAAAACTCTCTACTCTGAATATGTAGAAGAGTTAAAAAAAAGACATGTGCTTTTCGGACAAGTAAATAAAGTGACTCTTTTGGAACTGCAAAAAAAAATAATATTTTCTCTTGCAAGAGGAAATAAGCATTTTAACCTGTATCTTGCTGCGTCTGCATGCGCACAGGCAATAAAATTACAGCATGCTCTTGAACTTTTAGAAACCCAGACATTATATGGATTTAATAAATATTTGAGAAAACTTTTTGATGAAGCGGCAAATGAGAAGAGCAAGGGGGTTCAAAAATTAGTAGCCAAAAAAGAATTCAATTACCTTTATTCCCAGTCCAGCGAATTGCTTTTGAAAAACACAGAACATCCTAAAATGGCTAGATTAGTCAAGTTAATTTGTGAAGAATTTCAAAAAAACTCCAAATTAAGAATTATAGTTTTCTCCCAGTTTAGAGATACAGCGTCGGTAATTTCTAAGAATTTAAATAAAATTCCAGTAATAAAATCAAAGGTGTTTATTGGACAAAGAACAACTTCTTCCTCTCGAAAAGATTCAGATAAAGGCTTAAGCCAAAAAGACCAAAGAAAAATTATCCAGGAATTTTCTTCAGGAGAAATAAATATTTTATGCGCCACTTCAATAGGAGAAGAAGGTCTTGATATTCCGGAAGTCGATGCGGTTATTTTTTATGAGCCTATTCCAAGTGCAATAAGAACAATCCAAAGAGCAGGCAGGACAGCTCGTTTAGTAAAAGGAAAATATATTATTTTAATAACTAAAAATACCCGTGACGAATCCTATTATTATGTATCAAGGGCAAGAGAAAAGAAAATGCACACAGCAATTCATTCGATAAAAGAAGATTTAAATAACCACACTATAGATAATATGGACAATATTCAAAACAATAAAATAGAAAACCATGGAAAAAAAGAGGTAAAAGAAATAACAGGAGCAAAGGAAAAACAAAAAAGATTATTTTAAAAGTAAAAAATTAATTATTTTTAATCACCCCTGCTTTAACAACATCTAATATAATATTTAATCTTGAACCATAGTAAATTAAATGAACTCTTCTAAACCCGTTTCCATTCTCTTTTAATTTACCTCTTCTTAAAAAATTAAACTCATTCCCAATTTCTTCATCTTCTAATCTCTCTTTTAAATGATCATAAAATTTATCATCATGGGTTATCGCCTTATATCTTAATTGAACTTGAAATCCAACACATTGAACATCAACTAATTCTAAATCAGATATTTCATTTAATCTTTTTAAATACTCCACTCTTCTTATTTCATGAACATTCTGTATTAAATATTTAATTCCCTCTTCTCCTTCTAATTCTCTGTATCTCCTTACATGCTCGCGAAACCCTGCTGGTCCTTTATTCATAAAACACAAGAAAAAGGATATTATTTAAATATAATTATGTCAAGAACCATACAGTAAACTGTATGGCGTGTCTGGTTCTTGAGCACGCTCAAGATTTGCATTTACTTGCTCGCAAACTAAAGTAAGGAGTTTGCGTAATATGCAAATCTTAACGTATCAAATAACTTTAATAATCAGAAGTCGTTAGTTATTTGATTATTAGGAAATAGCATTAATTTCCGTATATCTTACTATGTTATTTCATATAAAATACAAAATATATAGCCTATAAAAATGAAACCCATATTTGACATTTTTTCAAAAACAAGAAGACAAGAAAAAAAAGAAAAAAGAGAAGAAAAACAATCAGAAAATCAAAAAATAATTGCGGATTATAGGGAGAAAAATTCCTTGGTTATTTCTGAATTAATCTCTCTTGGAATTGAAATTGAATTCAGAGAATTAAAAATAGGTGATTATATTGTTAAAGATGTTATAATAGAAAGAAAAACAATAAGTGATTTTATTTCTTCGATGATAAATAAAAGATTAATCTTTCAGCTTGAGAATATGCAGCAATTTGATAAAAAATTATTAATTATTGAAGGAATTGATGAGCAGGAGCTTTATTCTAATGAAAAATTTATAGAGGGGGGAATGCATCCAAATTCAATAAGAGGTTTTTTGCTTTCAATTTTATTAAAATATAAAGTTCCCATAATCTTCACAAAAAATTCCGATGATTCAGCAGTATTTCTCTCTTTAATCGCAAGAAAAAAATCAATAGAACTCTCATTAAAAAATAAAAGAAAACCTCTCAGCAAAAAACACCAGCTTCAGTTAATCATAGAGGGTTTTCCAAGCATAGGCCCTAAATCCGCGAAAAAACTTTTAAAAGAATTTAAAACAATAAAAAATATAATTAATGCTCCAGAAGAAGAATTAAAAAAAGTCCTGGGTAAAAAAGCAGGAATAATTAAAGAGCTCGTAGAGAAAGAGTATTAGCTTTAATATTCTAGAGTTATTTGTGTTAAATCAATAACATATTCGCCATTGCTTTTTTGAACATTTTTGGAAGTTTCATAAGGGATTCCTTTCTTTTCTAATTCTTCAATAACTCTTTTAGTATCTTCTCTTCTATCTCCAGGAATTAATATAACAGGTTTATCTAAATCTTTCAATGGAATTTTTCTCCTGCCTGTTCCACCATCAATCAAAAATAATTCTTCTAATCTTAACCTTATCATCAAAATAAAAATAGCACTTTTGCATTTATAAATAAAATTACAAAATAAAATATCTATTGCACAACCAAAAATATAAAAACCCAGAAAATATTCTTTATTAAATATTTTCAGTTTATCTTTTCTTAACAAGAATCATTCTCTTAAAGAAAACTTTTCAAGAATTTTATAAACAGGCCCTTGCCTTGTTAATTCAGACTTGATAAGAACAAATTCCTTAATCTTAAATTTTTCTTTTATTTTTTTAATTTTTTTTATTTTCTCAAAGAAAATACTTTTATTTTTAATTAACTTTATCCTTGCTGTTGTAATATGGCTCGTAAATTCTTTATTTTCACTAGCAAACCCTATTTCATTCAAGGAGCTTTCAATATTTTCATTCAAATTTCTAATCTCATTATTTTTATCTCTCACCTCGCTCCATAAAACTCTTATATACTCTTCAGAAGGAAAAAATCCAAATTCTCCAGTCTCTGCCTCAAAAGCAGAAAACTTACTTCCAATTACAGATAATTTTTCCTTTATTTGTAAGATTTGCTCTTCATTCACATCCCCTAAAAACTTCAAAGTTAAATGCAAGTTGTTTTTCTCAACAAAATTTCCAATAACAACTCCGGAATTTTTAATTATCTCAAATTCATGAAATATCCTTGCTTTTACATGTTCTGGAAGTTCAATTGCAATAAAACAACGCATAAGAGAATTAAAACATCTAGAATTTATAAGGTTAATGGAGATTAAAAAAAGATAAAATCAATTTTTTCTTCAGGGGTTTAAACAATACGCTCCAATAATTAATGTCAAGAACCATACACTAAAGTGTATGGTGTGTCTGGTTCTTGAGCACCCCAAAATTTGATTTGCTTACTCACGAGTTAAAACAGGGAGTTTGCGCAAATACAAATTTTGCTGTATCAAAACAACTCTGACAAAATTTTAGCTCCAAGCTTAACAGTTAAATTATCCCTCTTCTCATCTTTTTCGGAATTTATCTCCACTATATCTATTCCCTTCAGCTTTTTAAGATTATTTATTCTCTGAATTAAATAAATAAATTCCCTTGCAGTTAATCCCCCTATTTCAGGATAAGTTGTAGATGGAGCATATGCAGGATCAATAATATCTATATCTATAGAAAGATAAATCTCTTTATTCTCTCTGTTGCAGAACTCCATTATCAAATCACAAGTGTCTTCTAAATCTTCTCTCATCTGAGACATAGAAATTATTCTTATATTATTTTTCGCTAAAAATTCTCTCTCTTCCATATATGCATTTCTTACTCCAATAAGCAGAATATTTTTTCCTGGAAACCCGTCTTCAACGAGTTTTTTCAGCCAGTTTCTATTATCAGGAAATCCTTGCAAACTATTAGAGTTTGAATCTGGATGCGCATCAAAAACCAACAAGCATGGTTCTTTTAATTCATAAGAGTCTGAGCTTGCATTTTGACAATAATCTAAAAAAGCCCTTACAGTTGAAAAAGAAATTGAATGATCCCCGCCTAAAAAAATAACCTTATCCTGACTATTAAACATCTCTAAAGCATTTCTATAAATTAATTCATTGGCATTTTCTAAATTTGAATTATCAACATGAATTTCTTCTAAATCTAAAAGCCGTTTATCAATTAATTTGCCTTGTTCATTACTATAGATTTCATCAAGCATAGAAATTATCGCACTTCCTGCTCTCTCACACCCCTTGCTTTTTTTATTAAAAGAATTTATTCCAGGAACTTTAACAATAAACATATTTTAAAAAAATATAATCTGCTTTTAAGTTTTGCTATTGCTAAATAAAGGAAAAATAATTAGATATAAATCAATAATTATTGGTCTTATTAATAAAAAAAGAGGTTTAATCAAAAACTCCAAAAATTAGAAATTTTATTTCCCTTTTTTAGTGGAAGACTTGGTCTTGCTTGTTTTATTAGATTTAGGTTTTGAAATCTTAATAGTTTTAGTAGTATGGGTAATTGTCTTTACAGTCTTGCTAGAAGCCTTCGCCTTATTAGTTTTAGGCTTGGTAGTTTTATGCTTTATTGATTTAGGCTTTGTAGTTTTAGTTTTAATATTTATAAGACCAGATCTAGGCCTTGAAATTGTTTCTGGTTTAGATATTGTAAATTCAGAAATCTTTCTTAAAGAGTTTCTTATATTGGCTCTTGCAGCTTCTCCAGGAACAACTCTTCCTCCTCTATAAATTATATTTTCCTCTGGCTTTATTAAGGACCCTGGTATTAATCTCTGCTGAGGTATAATTAGTGGGTTAATTAAAGGTTTTTGTTGTTGAGGAACAATTGGTTTTTTATAAAAATTAATATCGCTTCTTATTACAGGCCTAAATATACTAGCATCTTTTTTTTGAGGCTGGGGTTTTATTTCTGGCTTTTTTTCAGGCTGTTTTATTGGTTTTAATTCAGTATCTATTTTTGGAAGAGGCCCTATTATAGAAGGCAGTTCTTTTTTCTCTATAAGTTTTCCTATGGTTGTAGGCATTAAAGGTTTAGGCCCTTCAAATTTTTTCATACTGAACATTTCTTTTCTTTCTTTTTTTGTTTTATAATGTTTATATATAAAAAATAAAACAACTAATATTGCAATTATTAATATAGCTATCAACACCCAGAATATCCATCCATATCCTCCTTGAACAGGCTCGCAATCACCAGGACAATTATTAGAATTTTCTCCAAGACTATAATCACACTCTCCATTATCATTGCAGATTGAAGGCTGTTCACAATCTGAAAGGCAATTATCAGAATCTTCTCCAAAATCGCAATTTAAATCTCCGCAGTAAACTATAGGGTTAGATAAAACTACTGCAAAAGAAACACTCTTTTTTGTTTCAATTCCATTTGTAGTTTTTTTTGCCAAAACCTCAAGAGTATTTCCTCCTTCATTTGCTCCTATAGTTATAGGAGAAATAAAACTGGTTTTTGCTCCATTATTTAAAATATAATTGAAATATTGTGCTTTATCATTTTTATCTTCAACTTCTAATCTTATTGACTTTGTATTATAAGTTATATTCCCAGGAGAATAAATTATCAAATCTATAGAACCACTGCTTCCATCGCCTCCATCGCCTCCATCGCCTCCAGAGCTATATCCACATTTTCCATCAACTAACACTCCTCCAGAAGGCTCCCATGCTCCTAATGTCCCGCATGTAAAATGTAATTGTCCTTCACATTTTTCACTTTCAGGAATACATTTTCCTTGAATAAGCAACCATATATTTTGTAATAGGCTAGTTTGGTTTTTTATAGGTGCAAATCTTGACTGGCAAATTCCATCTGAACACTCTCCATTAGCACACTCGTAATCATTTAAACATCCTTCTCTGCCTTCAGCAATTAATACTTTCCAAATTCCATCAATACTGCAGTAAAAATTTCCCTCTAAAACTCCTTCTTCAATGCAAGCATCTCCAGCAACAGCTTTTCCTGTCAAATCTTTTTCAATTATATTAGCAAATATAAGTGCAAAAAAAATTATTAAAAAAATTCCTAAAACCCATACGAAAAAATTAGAGTTTTTCATTTTACTATCCTCTAAGATGCAGGGCAACTAGCATCTTCTATCCTAAATAATCTTTTTAAGAAACATAAAATTTGTTGTAATATATTTCTCTGTGATTGTAATTCCTGGCTTATAGAAGTGCACTTTCCACCTATACAAACATTTGTCAAACACTCATAATCATCATTGCAATTAGCATTAAGTGCCTTTAAGTTCTTCAAGTTTAAACTTTCTGGATCACAATATGTTAAATTATTCAAGGTTGCAGGGCCTGCTCCTCTTATTCTTGTTCCTGGCTTTACCCCAAATCCTGCTCTTCTAGGATTTTCACACATCTTGCTCAAATCAAGCGCAGGTTGTTCTTCATCAGTACAATCAATTATAGTGCTTATCGCTGAAATTATCTCGCTTGGAGGAAATTGATGCCTGAGTCCTATAAAATTAATACTCTCGTAAAGAGTAGCACTGCATCCAGCAGGGACTTTTATTGAAGAAACTTCATCATTCCATAAATCTCCAACATAAGACATATTAGAACTAATTTCTATATGCTTTTCTCTATAATCAGCTCCTTGATAAAGCATAGCTTTGCACCCAGCAGGAACTTTTATTGAAGAAACCTTGTCATTAAAATTATCTCCTACATAAGTTGTATTTGCTGTAATTTCTTTTGATATTCCTACATAATTCCTATCCTCATAAAGGATTATTTTACATGTAGAAGGTCCTTCTATTTTTACAGAAGAGATTTCATTGTTTATTTCATCTCCAATATAAGCAGTATCTCTTGTGAAATTTGTTTCTAGATTAGCATAATTTTTATGAGCATAAAGAGTTATCTTGCATGTTGCAGGCCCATCCAAAGAAATTGATGAAAAAACATTATCAAACTCGTCTCCAACATAAGGGATATCAGCTATATAAGTTCTTATTTTGCCTCCATAACTTTGGGTATAAATTTTATTTAAATAATTTTTTAATTTAACACAAGTCAAAGAATCAATATATGCCTGGGTCAGCTCCCCATTTAAGAAAGGTGCTTGCCTTCTAGAAATTTTATTAGCTAAATCATTTAGTATCCTTGAGTCTCTTCCATTTATTACACTATCACAATTGAAATCCGCATCTGTACAAATTAATTCAGAAGGTGCTGTAGAACAAGGAGTTACTGTTAAAAAATTACTTACTGATAAAACTTCAGCACTTAAGTCTGTACTTCCTGCATTATAAGCTTTCTGAAGAAATGCTTTATATTTTGCACAAGTTATTCCATCGATAAATGTCTGATTAAATTCTAGTAAAAAATTAGTTATTAGTCCATTATCAGAAGTTAATACCCCAACATCGCTGTTGTCTGTCACCCCGTCACAATTGAAATCCAACCCTTCACAGGTTAAAGCAGTTGCAGTACAAACAGGAAAAGTTGTGATTGTTCCTAAACCATATAGTGTAATTAATCTTTGATCTTCAGTATTTATAAAATTATTACCGTCTAAATCTGCTCTTATTTTTTGCGCATCATTTCCTACAGCTGATCCAAAAAAAGAAGTAAGTAGAGCTGTATCTGCTTCAGTAACAAATCCATTTCCATCAACATCACCATAACTTCCACAAGGAGGTCTTTTTTGTGTTGTTGCACAGGCGGTTGTTGGTAAAGTTAAAAAATTAATCACGGATAAAACTTCATTACTTAAGTCTGTATTTCCTGCATCATAAGCTTTCTGAAGAAATGCCTTATATTTTACACAAGTTACCCCATTAATAAATGCCTGATTAAACTCTAGTAAATAATTATCTATTTGAGTAGAATTATTAATTAATAACTGAACATCACTGCTGTCACTAACTCCATTACAATTAAAATCTAACTCTTCGCAGGTTAAACTTTTTATAGGTACAACCTCATTATCTATCTGTGTTAATTCAGCATCTGTTAAAACTCTATCGTATAATCTAATATTTGTAATTTGCCCCTTGAAATATTTTCCTGTCATTCCAATTGACGAAACACTATCTTTCCATAAATTTCCTCCAATCCTTAATTGATGTATCGCAGTTGCTGGAGCAGTATCTTCCCCGCTGAAATTTCCCTTAACATTTGGATTTTCACAAACTTTCAAATGATTAACATACCCTCTTAACACTCCTTCTGCCCCATCCCAAGTTAAAGCAACATCAGTAAATTCATTTGTAGGAATAGCAGTTGTTACTTGCCCTGTACAATCTATCCAAAGACCCTTAGAAGTATTTGTTTTTACTTTTACAGCTAAAAATCCTGTAGAATTCAAAGAAATAGAAAAACCTCTTTTTGTTTTGTGCTGTGCAAGAGGAATATCTCCATAAGTATTATCTGTTCCTCTTAAATTCAGCATCTTAGCAGTTATTGTAATTCGCTTAGCATCTTTCAAGTCATTTATACTCTCATTAGACTCTTGATAATTATTTCCATTAGCCACGAATACATTATTAGTGCCTGGATATAACTGTCTCTTTAACCCTGTAGTTAAAGTGGTTGGAGTATTTGCTGTCCATTGCCAAACTTTTCTTCCAGTCCAAGCAGTATTTCCAGGAAACAAAACACTTCCATCAACAATTTTCCATTTTCCTTGTATTCCGTTTTTAGTAAAAGAATATTCTGTTGTAGGAAGAACACTCTCTATCCCCATTAAAACAATAGTATCTACTTGGGGATTATTATCTGTCTCTGCAACAAAAGAAGAAGCCCATCCAGATTCTTGTGCTTGGGTTTGTCCTGTTCTCCATCTCCCATTCCAGCACAAAAGCCTTGGTTCGCTTCCCCATTGGGAAGTTGTTAAAACACTTCCATGAGCAGTCGGATTAGTATTAGTATAAGGGCCCCAATAACAAGTTTGTCCGGCTCCAATAACAGCGCTTACAAATGAAACTGCAAATAATAAAACAAAAACCCCTAATATAATTAAACCCCTTTTCATAAATTACCTACAAAAACGTTATTTATAAATATTTCCTTAATTAATCCGATATAACTAAGAATAAATATTTGTTAAAATATATATTTCATTAGTGTGAAGGAATTAATGCAAAGAAACTATATTTCTCAATTGCCTTTTTTGCAAGATTTTTTACATCTTCTAATTTCACTTTTTTTATTTTTTCTTCAAATTCATAAAATTTTTCTGCGTTTCCAGTAATTTCATAAGCCAATAATCCAACCATCTGTACTCTAGAATCCTCTAAAGAAATTTTATAATTCCCAATAATTTGCTTTTTAACTTCATTTAATTCTTTTTCTTTTAATTCTCTAAAAACTTTTTCAAATTCTTCTATAATTAATTTTTTAACCTTATCAACATTTTCCTTTTTAGTTCCAACATAAATTATGCTGTAAGAATATCCGCCATTTATCATAGCTTCGCCTTTTACAGAATAAGCTAAATTTCTTTTTTCTCTTATTTCTGAAAATAATCTTGACGACATCCCTCCAGCCATTAGGACATTCAATGCTTGTGCAGAATAACTTAAATCATTATTTGCAAGAGGGGAATGATAAGCAAAAATTAAATTAGCTTGGTTTATTCCTTTTCTTTTTTCTATTTTTTCTTGATTTTTTAATTTTAAAGGAATTTGCCTAATGCTCCCTTTTTGTTTTTTAAAATTCTTCTCTGCAAAATCGCAAAGAGTTTCAAAATTTGCATCTCCAACAACGCATAATATCATATTTTTCGGAGTATAAACTTCTTTGAATTTTTTAATAATTTTTTCATTGTTTATAGAATTCATGCTCTCATGAGTTCCAATCAAAGGAACAGCAAATGGCTTGTCATATAAATAGCCCTGAATGCTGTCATAAGTATAAATCATAGGGTTATCTCTTCTCATCTTTATTTCCTCAAAGATAACCTGCCTTTCTTTTTCCAGCTCTTTACTATCAAATAAAGGATTTTTAACCATATCTGATAATACTTCCAGAGCAACTTTTAAATTTTCAGAAGGCATCTTGCACCAGTAAGCAGTAATTGCCTCGTCTGTAAAGCCATTTAATTCTCCGCCATTCCTTTCAATTTCATCTGCAATTTTTTTTGCATTTCTCGTTGGAGTCCCCTTATAGAGCATATGCTCTATAAAATGAGAAATCCCTTTTTCTTCTTCAAGCTCATTAATTCCTCCTTGTTTTACAGCAAATGCAACACTCACAACAGGAAGCTCCCGCTTTTCAAATATAACAGTCATTCTATTTTTCAAGACTTTTCTAAAGAACTTTGGCTTCATTATATAAAATGAAAAACAAACTATAAAAATTTTGCTGATTTTAAAAATGAAAGAGATTTATAAAGATTTATGTTAAAGGCTTTTCATTAGTAAAAACAACATACTTTTCTCCTCCAAATTCAAATTCATCCAAGATATTAAAATTCTCTTTAATAAAACCCAAAATCCAATTCCTGCTGACATTAAATTTTTTTCTGGCAATAAGGCTGTGGGTTGCAAAACTAACAACAACTCCATTAACAAGGGGGATAATCTCTTTCAAAAGTTTTTTTGAATAATCTCTTTCCAGCATCTCCAAAGAATCTAGAGTTTTAAACAAAAAAACAATCTTCTTCCAGTTTTTCTCTTTTATCAGCTCTTTAATTTTACTCAATTCAAACAAACTATCATGAATCATTTTCCCATTTATTTTATTTTTGTTAAAAAAAACATTTCCAAGTTCAACAAGTTGTCCTATAGCTTCCACGCCTGTATAATTTATATTTAAATTGTCAGGAAAATATCCGTAAGAAAACTCATTTACTCCAGAACCTAAGTCAAAAACATTAATCTTGCTTTTATCTCTCTCGTTTAAATTAAAATTCTTAAAAATCCTTGAATAAATTTCTTTATAATAAGGAAATCTCTCTCTTGTAGATATATGTTTCTTCAATACCCGCCAAGGTTCTAAATTTTTATCTTTTCCATTTTTATTTTTAGATAAAAGCTTTTCACTAGTAAAAACACTATATGCCTTTCTCAGTAAATCTCTAATCAATTTTATTTTTTCTTCATCAGAAACCTGTCTTCTCTCAAAAATACTAAATGCCTTTTTAATATCTTTTTCAGGCAGTTTGGAAAATTCTTTCTTCTCGGCTATTTTTTGAAGAATCTCTTGTTTATTCATGAAAGATAAGAGAAAAGAATGTTTAAAATAATTGCTAAATAAGATAAAAGACAAATTATTTAACTCTGAATTTTCTTCTTCTATTATGCCGGTAAATGCAAATCCAGAATATGTTCAAGCAGAAGCAGAGTTTCACAAAGCAAAAAATTCTGAAGAGAAATTAGAAGCTCTTGAAAAAATGATTTCTCTTGCCCCAAAACACAAGTCTTCTGAAAATATGCTCGCTAATTTAAAATCTCGTTATAAAAAATTAAAAGAGCAAGTAGAAGTTTTAAAGAAAAAATCTAAATCTCGCTCAAACAAAACTTCAATTAAAAAAGAAGACATGCAGGCGGTTATTGTGGGTAATACAAATGTTGGAAAATCTTCTCTATTGGATATTTTAACAAATGTCAATCCAAAAATAGCAGAATACTCCTTTACTACGAAATCCCCATTGGTTGGGATAATGCCTTACTTAGGTACGAATATTCAATTAATAGAAAATCCTGCAATAGAATCAGAATATTATGATAAAGGGTTATCAAATACAGCAGATACTTTGATAATTTTAATAACCGGTTTAGAACAAATAGGGCCTTTTTTAGAGAAGCTTAAAAAATCTATAGCAGAAAAAATAATAATTTTTAACAAATCAGATTTATTTAGTAAAGAAGATAAAAGAAAAATAGAAGAAACTCTAAAAAGCAAGAGATACAACTATGAAATTATTTCTATAAAAGAAAAACAGAATATTGATTCACTTAAGGAAAAAATTTTCAAGAGTTTTAAAAAAATAAGAATCTACACAAAAGAGCCTGGAAAATCTTTTGAGCAAAAAAATGAGAGGCCAATAATTCTAGCTCCAGGGTCTATTATCCAAGATGTTGCAGAAAAAATCTTAAAGGGTTTCTCAAATAAAGTTAAAGAAACAAGGATCTGGGGCCCCTCTTCAAAATTTCCAGGACAAATTGTAAGCTTAAAGCATGAATTAAAAGATTTAGATATAGTTGAGTTTAAAGTAAGGTGAAAAAGATAAAAGGTAATTAAAAACTAACAAACTCAAAACTTAAATATGCTCGCTCTTTATCTTAATTATGAAAAAAAGGGTCAAACTTCCAGAAGATGAAAATCCACATAAAAACCAGGCAATAGAATGGTGGTATTTTAATGGTTTTTTAGAAGGAAAAAATAAATATGCATATATGACTTGTTTTTTCAAAGCTAACAGAAAAAAACTAAATTTAAGATTTTTAGAACTCCCTACAAAAGACGTTTATTTCTCCCATAGCTTGCTTTATAATTTAACTACAAAACGGATAATCAAGGATGTGCTTCCGATAGTAATTCCTTCAAAAGACATCTTCTCAAGAAAACAATTGTTTATAAATTATTTTTTCCCTTTAAGAACTAATTTTATTAATTATGAAATTTTAAGGCAGAAAGATGGTTTAAGAGTAAAAAACAAATTTCTAGATTTAAATATGAAGTCTATGAAAAAACCACTTTTAGAGGGGGGAACTGGATTTTTAGATTTAGGACAAAAAACAACCTACTATTATACTTATTCAAATTTGAAAACAGAGGGATTTATCGGAAGCGAGTTTGTAAAGGGGAAATCCTGGCATGATAAACAATGGTCAACTAAAGGATTTATGAAAGATTATTGGTTATGGTTTTCTTTGCAAATGCCAAATAATACAGAAATTGTTTGTTTTGATTATAAAGGCAAGAAATTAGCCACAATAAGCTATCCCAATAACAAACAAAAAACTGTTGTTCCAGAATTTTTCCCTATTGGAAAACCATGGAAAAGCAAAAAATCCGGAAATGAATATGTTCTCGAATGGAAAATAAAAATTGGGGAATTTGAAATAAAAACAAAGCCGATAATTAAAGATTGTGAAGTGAATTTCGGAACAATAAACTATTGGGAGGGCCCTATAACTATTCATGTAAATGGTATAAAAAGCCACGGGTTTATGGAATCTTTAACAAAACAAAAAGAGTTTTCATTCAGAGAAAGTGCTGAAAAAGAAATCAAAGAAATTTTAAAAAACTTTAACTTCAAAAAATTAATGGAATTGGCAGGATAAAAGTTGTTAAGTTTAAAGTAAGATAAAATCATCAAAACTCAAAAAAATAATAAATCAAAACATTTAAATAGACAGTAAGATTAATCTTACCAAATAAAAAATTGGAGAATTTATAAAAATGAAAAATATAGCTATAATAAAAATAAGCTCAAAAGGCCAGATTGTAATCCCACAAGAAATGAGAGATGATCTAAAAGAGGGGGATAAATTAGTTATGATAAAAAATAATGAACAAATTATCTTAAAAAAAGCAGATAAATTTAGCAAAGCTTTTAAAGAAGATTTAGAGTTTGCTAAACGAACAGAAGATGCATGGAAAAGATATGAAAAGGGAAAATTTAGGGAAGTCAATTTTGAAGATTTTATAGAACAACTAAAAAGATGGTGAGCCATGGTAATTGTTGCATTTGACGAAAAGTTTAAGAAAATATTTTCAAAAATTAAAGATAATTCTGTAAGAGAAAGGATAATAAAACAGATACAAAAAATAAAAGAAAATCCTGAAATTGGAAAACCAATGAGATTTTCAAGAAAAGGAACTCGGGAGTTATATATCCCACCATTCAGATTATCTTATGCTTATTTTATACCTCAACAGAAAATAATAATTTTAGAATTATATCATAAAAACGAACAGTAAAAAAGAAATAAAAAAGATATTAATATTTATCTTGTAATCAATAATCTCTCCATTCCCTCTTTCATTTTTTTCATTTTAGGTTGTTCAAAATGTTTTCTTGCAGGCTCTAAGATTTTTATTAATTTTTCAGCAACTGCATTTTTCAAATCCATTGGATGAATCTTGCCTTCAGCAAAATCTTTTTCTAGATCTTTATAAGATTTGTAAGTTTTATTTCCGCCAAACTTTTCAGGTCTTTTTATTTCTAAAATTGAGTTTTCATCTCTAAAAATTAAATATCTTGCCCAATCCAAAACCGGATTAAATTCTATTTCCTTTTCAGGACAAAAGGCCTTATCTAATTTTTTCTTAATTTCATCAGGAGAATCAGTAATAAACACAGCAGAATTCGGAATACTTTTAGACATTTTCATAGCCCCCCACAATTCTTGCAATTGTTCTTTTGGAACAGGCCATATAGGAGGTTTTTGTAATCCTAAAATTAAATGATGATGAACTGCAATTGGTTTAATCTTTTCTTTTTTCTTATTTAATAATGGGTTAATTTTAAGACTCAAGGCTACATCCCGAGCTATTACCTGAGCTTTCCTTTGATCCAATCCAGAATGAGCTATATTTAAATTTTGAATAAAAATATCTGCGACTTGCATTGGCGGGTAAATCATTTTAGCAAAATCAATTCCTTCACCTTCTTTCCTGCCAAGAATAGTAATGCTTCTAGATATTCTTCCAAGAGTAGTATGTTTAGATATGTCAATTACAGTCTGCCAATATTTATCATTATTATGATATAAATTACTTCCTAAAACAAACTTAAGTTTTTCTGGATTTCCCCCTAAACATTTCAAGCTCGCTTTCAATCCTTCTTTAAAATATCCAACAGCCACTTTTTGAATAACATCCATATCTCCTCCGAGTTTATCGTTAATCCATGTGTGCCAATCTGCCAAAAATATAGAACACTCGACACCAGCATCTATAAAATCTTTAACTTTAGACATGCACATCAATCCAGTTCCAATATGGATTTTCCCAGAAATTTCAAATCCAATATAATGTCTCAATTTCTCGCCGGTTTTCAACAAATCCTTCAATCCCTCTTCTGTAATTATCTCTTCTGTATTTCTTTTTATTAATTCAAATCTCTGTTCCATACTCAATGCCATAATCTAAAAGAACAAATATAATTATTAAAACTTTCTATTACCTTCGCTTCAGATTTTAATGTATTCTCCTTAATAATCATCAGTTGTAGATTATTATTAAAACTCTCAAAAGATTAATCTATTGATTAATTTATCGATAAAAAATCTTATTTATCTAATTCTATGCCTCTGCCATTCATGATGCCTGGGAATAAATTCTCTTCTATGATAAAACGGTTGTCGCCATTCATCATGTCCAGACCAGTTTCTTCCATAATAACTTGGCCTATAATAACTGCTCCCCCAATTTCTTTCATATCGATATTGTGGCCTTCCTCGTTCAAATTGCGAGCCTAATAATGCTCCTGCCAACCCACCGATAATTGCTCCCTCTGCTGTCTCTCCACTCTGATGCCCAATTATAGCTCCTGCACCACTTCCAATTGCAGCACCTTCAAAAAGATAAGAGCTGTCATATGTGCACCCGCTTAAACTTAAAGCTGTTGCAAAGACCAAAATTCTCTTTCTTAAACTCTTAACACCTTCTTTTAATCTATATTTCATATTATATCTAAACAATCAAAATATATAAAATTAACTATGGGCTACCAGAAGGCATTAATTAATAGGATTTTAAAATCCTTTAGTTTTAACTTGGCCCCTATACCCCTCTAATCTCTCTTGAGTATTATAATACTTTGTTCCATATCTTCTTTCTTTATATGTCTTATATTTCTCACAATCTTTATCTTTATTATTATCGTCAAATTCCCACCATCGCAATTCAGAAGATTTTCCATTATTAACACTAGAATTAAGATTATTAGATTTTTCAAACCCTCCTAATTTTAATTCTCCATCTATTACATTATTGATATCAACAGTATAATCTCGGAAATCGTCTATAAAATCTTTCTTTTCAATACCAGCACATCCGCTATTAGCAAATAAACAAAAACCTGCGAATATATTTTGTAAAATTTTTTTAGCCATAACAAGGACTAATCTTGAAGATATATAAAACTTATTAATTTTTTAATTAAATGCTATTGCAATTAATTTCATTTCTTTTTTTAGGGATATTAGCAGGAACATTCAC
>ERZ1292629.1461-Hain-H43-01um-R1-1461-length-22767-cov-5_pt1 | contig 22767 bp, 40 predicted proteins | sample MGYA00564399_ERZ1292629 | MGnify/ENA primary metagenome ERZ1292629 (study PRJEB36523, sample SAMEA6512636) | groundwater metagenome | collected 2019-01-08 | study: AquaDiva: Metagenomics assemblies of 32 groundwater samples | reverse complement strand
ATAAAAACGTTATTGTATTAGATTTAAAAAGCCTTTACCCCTATATAATAAAACTTTTAACATCTCACCTGAGACATTATCTCCTAATGGAGAATTATCAATAAAAACTGAATGGGGAACTTATAGGTATAGTTTAGAGAAGAAAGGAATTTGTGTTGATGTTGTTAATAAGCTTTTAAATAAGAGAGTATATTATAAAAAGAAGATGAAAGAATATAAACAAGATAGCAAATACTATAAAATATATTGGTGGAAACAAGAAGCTGTTAAACGTTTAGCTAATAAGGTTTTTGGCTATTTAGGAAATGAACATGCTAGGCTTTTTAAGATTGAATGTGCTAGGAGCATTACAACAATAGGACAGGAAATAAATAAATTTACCATTCAAAAAGTTAAAGATTTATATCCTGAATTAAAAGTTCTTTATACTGATACTGATAGTATTTTTATTATGTGTCCACAGGCATATAATAAAGATGAATGTGAACATTTAGGTATAGAAATTACACAAATATTATCTAAGTGCTACCAACAATTTGTTGATGAACATTTTAAATCAACAAAAATACAGCCACCTAAAAGTTTGTTTGAAATTGAATATGAATTTTATTGTAGTGAGATTTTTTTTAGGGTAAGTAGAGGAGAAGAAGCAGCTAAAAAAAGGTATGTCGCAAATAAATGGAGTAGGGATAAGGAAGGAGAATGGGAATACAAGTATGAGGTTAAAGGATTTGAGACTATAAGGAGTGATAGTACTTTTGTAGAAAGGGAGGTTTTTGATTTAATTTATAAAGAATTATTGGCAGGAAAATATAAGGATAGAATAAAGGAGATAGTACAGGAAGCAAAAAAGATGATGAGAAATGGGTTGTATAAACTTGAGGAGATAGCAATTAGAAGAGGGGTAACATTAGGAGACAAAAAAGATGTTTATGTTTATGCTGCTGATTATGGCATAGCTTATTTAAAATGTAATTTTATTGACGGCAAGCTAAAAATGCTTTATGTAGATTATGTTCCTGGTGGGTTGCCAATGCCTCCTAAAGGAACTGTCGGATTTGAGAGGGAAGAGCAGTTGTTAGCAATAGCTCCGAAAGAAGAATGGCTAAAGGCTATTAATTGGGGCAAGATGGAGGATAGGATTTTTATAACTAAACTAGCATTGATAGAGAAATCTATGGGATGGGACAGTGAAAGCAAAAAAGGCAAACAACAAAAACTTTGGTAATACAAAAATTATATAAACAAGTTAATTTATAAATAGAGTATGGACGAAAAAGAAGGTGAACTTGTATTTAATGAAGATACACATACCTATTATTATAATGGAAAATTATTGGAGAGTGCAACAGGATTTTTAAAACGCTTCCAAAAAACATTTGACAAAAAAAGATGGTCAATACACACAGCACGAGTTGAAGGAAGGCCAGTTAAAGATGTGTTGAATGATTGGCAGAAGAAAAGCATTATGAGCAATGAGTTTGGAACTAGGGTGCATACGTTTGCAGAGAGATATGCCAAAATTAAAATTGGAACAGAGAAGATAGATTATGTTGCTGCAGATTTTAAGGAGGAACAGTTTAAAAAGAGCATTATTAAGTTTTGGTCAAACCATCCTGAACTTCAGCCTGTGGAGATTGAAAAAAGGGTATGTGTGCCTAAATGGATGATAGCTGGCACAGTTGATTTGATAATTAAAAGTGATGATGGAAATTATTATATTGTTGACTGGAAGTCAAATGAGAAGATAACAACATTTAGCTTATATGATGAAAAACTGCTTCCTCCACTAGAACATTTAGATGACTGCCACTTAAACAAGTATGCTTTGCAAATCAGCCTTTATAGGTATATGCTAGAGGTAAGATATAGGTATAGGTTTGACAAAAATTTCATGATACATTTAAGAGAAGATGGATATGAGGAGTATAATGTACCCTATTTTAAAAAAGAAATTGAAGATTTGATTAAAATACGAGAAGGTGAATTAAATCTTTAACACATTTCCCCGAGAACTAGCTTTTCCAGAGAGAAAAGGTCCTTATAGGATGGTTTATAATATAGAGCAGTTTAATGAATGTATTAATAAGTTGAACGGCAAAAAGAATTTATACACATCTGTTTATGCCTTCTCAAGATTGAAACAAAACGAGTACCAACAAATGTGCCCAGATTATGGAAGTGCTATTATTGATAAATTATTTTTTGATTTTGACAGTGAAAAGGCATTAGATAATGTAAAAAAATTGCATATATACTGCCTTTCTAAAAACATAATGCACACCATCATCTTCAGTGGAGGAGGGTTCCACCTATATATATTTTGTGAGGAATCACCATTAATGTTCCCCTATGATACTGTTGATAATGGACAAAGACATTTTGCAAAGGAAGTTAGTTTAACAATAGGAGAACCACAAACACACGATTTGGACGAGGCTATTGTTGGAGATTTAGCTAGAATTACTAGAGTGCCGTTTACATATAACCTAAAAAGGAAAAGATGGTGCTTGCCAGTAACACATAATGATTTGATAGAGAAGACTTATGATGATTTTAAAAAAATAGCAGAGGATGATAAAAATACAACACTTACATCTCCAAAAACATACGGTAAAATAAAAGTAAACCTAAAAGCCTTTGACTATCAATCTCCTAAACGTTTGGAGGTACTAGAAGATGATATACCACTTTTAGGAAACATAACACATATCAATGATGAAAAGTTTTGGCCATGTGTGGAGAATATGATTGTAAAAAGGAGTGGATGTTTTCCGTGGTATTGGGGAACAATTTGGCTGAAGGAGAAGGGGTACACTAAACAAGAAGCAGATGACGTGATGAAGAAGTATTTAAGCAAGTATAAACGGACTGATGGATTTGGCAGTGATTATGAACATTATAAAAAAAGTGACAGACACTTGGATACAGTTTATAATGATAAAACAGGAAAACATTGGTTTCCTTCCGCTAAACATCTGTTTAAAAAAGGCATCTGTCCTGGCAAGTGTCCTCATTATAGGACTGGAAACTGTTTGTATTTTAATGGTGTGAAGGAGGAATATAAAAGTGAGCAACCGAAGTAAAGGAATGCAATATGAAAGAGAATATGAAAATATTTTGCAGTTATTAGGATATCAAACACAAAGGGTAAAAGGCAGTACAAGATGGAATAAAAATGTAGACTTTTTTGGAGTGTGGGATATAATAGCTTTCAATAAACATGGGTGGCTATTAGTGCAAGTAAAATCACAATTTTTAAATGAAACTGAGAACATGCTTAAAGAATGGTTTGAAAAACAACAACCACCTAGAACAGAAGCTGTACTTGTGATAAGAAAAAAAGGCAAGCCTAAAAAATTTAGATGGGATTATGTAAACATAGGTGATACTAGATGATAACAAAAACTTGGCAAGATGAAGCTATGTTAGCTTGGAAGACAAAGAAAGATTATAATGGAACTATAAAGGCTCCTACTGGAACAGGCAAAAGTTATTTAGCTATTCTAGGGTATAGAATATTAAAACTACCAATGGTCGTTATTGTCCCTCTAATAAATTTAAAACAACAATGGGAAAAGGACTTAATTTTAAATAATGTGATAGCAGATGTTGTTGTAATTAACACTGCTAGGAAGAACCCAGAATTTTTAAAAAATTATAATTTCATTGTACTTGATGAGATACATCATTATGCAAGTGAAGAGAGTAGAGTGATATTTGACTATATGGCACATGCAAAAGTTATGGGGTTGAGTGCAACTCCTGAAAGGCAAGATGGTGAACATGCTATATTTGAAAGTGTAGCCCCAATAGTTTATGATTACCATTTTTTACACGCACTAAAAAACAAAGATATCTCAAAGTTTAAGTTAATTAATATTCCAGTAGAGTTAGCAAACAGAGATAGGCTTAATAGATTAACGGAGGCAATAAACAGAGATTTGAAATTATTTAATTTTGATTTGATACAGGTACATGAGGCTTTGAGTTTTGGCACATGGCAAGCAAAAAGGACAGCTGGAGATTTAATGAGAAGAATACAGGATAGGAAAAAGATGTTGATTGATTGTGACGAGAAGAATAATATGGCTGTTGAGATAGTATTTAGACATGAGAAGGAGAAGGTGATGATTTTTACGGAGATAATAAATAGTGCTGTAACGATTTTTAAATTATTAACATTAAGAAATTATAATGGTAGATTATGTATCTACCACAGTGGTATGAAGAAAAAGGACAGAGAGGCACAATTACAACATTTTAAAGAGGCTGAAAGTGGTGTATTAATAAGTGCTAAGGCACTTGATGAAGGGGTAAACATACCTTCTGCTAATGTGGGTATAATTGTTGGCGGAAGCAGTGTGAAGAGGCAGTTTATACAAAGGCTTGGAAGGCTATTAAGACAACAAGAAGGCAAAGAGGCTGTACTATATCAACTATTTGTACCTCAAAGTAAAGACGAGGAGTGGATGAATAAACGCAGTACTGTAATAAGGCAGTACTTGGACACTATACAATAGCCTTAATACTTATTAGTTTCTTTTATTAATAAAATAAACATAGTTTTTGGTATTTTGATAATTTAAAAAACAAAAAGTTTATATACTAGTATTGATACTACATATACAGTGGGTGGAAACACACCACACAAAGGCGATAAACACAAAAAGGTGACCAAAAATGAGTAGTATAGTGATTGAGATAACAGAGAGCATAGATTTAGTGGAAGTACTAAATCTAGGAGAGGCACTTTTGAAGGTGTTAAACAAAAGTGAGTTTAAACACATTGTTAGGGAGGTGAAGTTAGAATGACAATCTGTAAGAATTGCGGACATGAAATAAGAAAAGCAACCTCAACTGAAATTAGAGCATTAAGAAATTTTTCGGATAATCCTATTCAATCTCAAAATTATATACATATTGCAAAAGGTTTGATTAGTTGCACAAATCCAGAACCAAAAGAGGATAATCAAAATCATCAAAAAGATGAGATAGTAATAAAACAGGAGGTGGCGTAAAAATGCCAGCAACATTACATACCCTACCAGTTAGGGGAGGATATAATGTACTGAGGTTTGACAACCTTAGCGCAATGCAAAGAGGGCTTATGCAGTTAGACACTGCCACAAGTAAACCTGTCTTCGTAGAAGGACAACAAGACAAAGGGTACCAGGCTGTTTGGAATGCAGATAAAAACAAGAGGTGCATGATAACAAGCAGTAAGTACACACTGGTACAGCATAGGGAGGTCTTTGACAGCTTCCTAGAGAGCATGAAGGAATTAGGTTTAAATGCCTCAGGAACAGTTTGGAACAACGGCAACAGAGTAATAGCGGAGGTTCAGTTTAAAGGGAAGGGCATTGAAGACCCAAGTGCAGGACACATCAGAGGAGATGATGTGAAGAACGGGAAGACAATACAATATGGTGTGCTGTTGAGGAATAGTTATGACAAGAGCAAGGCTATTGTAGGCAACTTTTATGCAGGCAGGTTAGCATGCTTAAACGGCATGATAATTGGCAGGCATATACTAGCGATACACTACAAACACATGGGAAGGATTAACATAATAGAGAGGATGAAGAACTTCCTAACTAAGGTGTTGGACAGTGAAGAGAAACTGCAAAAACTGGTAAGTGATGCCATAGCACAAACAATGGAGTGGCAGATAGCTTATAAAGTGTTGGAAAAGCTGTTTGACCAGCCAAGACACAGGGAAGAGATACTAAAACGTTTGGGTATCTCAATGATAACAGTTGAGGATAAGAAGACGAAGAAGAAAACTGTATCATACGTTTGGGACGTGCCCAAAGAGGAAACAAAGAAGGTAAGTAGGTGGCAGTTGTATAACGCCGTTACGAACTACTTAACACACGGAGAAAGGATGACTCCACATGTACAGGAGATATTACATGCGAGGGGAAATAAATTACTAGAGCCGACAACGGCACTGGTAAAGATGATAGAGGTGCCTCAGTAGAGGCACTTTATTTTTTATAATAGAGGTACTAAACATGCCAATCTGTACTTATTGTGAACAGTTAATAACTGAAACACAAATACAAAAAAGAGAAGCACAAAGACTATTAGGAGTTTGGTCCCATAAAGGCTGTGATGAACAGGCTTGGGAGAACATTGATAAACATATTAAAAAAGGAAAGAATATAGACCCTGGTGAGATATAATGAGAAGAGGAGATTGTGCATCAGTAGCAGGTAATATGGTAATTGATGGTAATGGACAGTTTATATTATGTCATGCACTGGTGGCAGGGCAACAACAATTAGAAGGACAAAGAATATTCCATAGTTGGGCACAGATGCAAGATGTTGTTTTTGATTATAGTAATGGAAAAAAAATAATAATGAGAAAAGAAAAATATTATGAGATAGCTAAAATAAAGGAGGAAGATATTAAAAAATATAATGTTGATGAGGTTAGAAAGTTATTATTAAAACATAGGCATTGGGGTCCTTGGGATAAAGAACTAGAGAAATATCATAAAGAGGAATTAAAACATGCTAACAAAATGTAAACGTTGTGGAGGACGATTGAAAGCAGAGAAATCACAACGATTAGGATATGGTAAAATATGCTATGGAAAGATGAAAAAAGAAAAAATAGACCAAACGGAGGTGTTTGAAAATGGATAAAGAAGTTTTAAAAATTAAAACAGAAGACAACATTGAACAGTTAAGGGTAAGTGAAACTAATTGTATCATTTTACTTAATGATATAAGGCAACTAGAGGAGAAGAACACAGAGATTGAACTAGATGTTTTAAGAGAGATTACTGAAGACAGTACTTATACGAACCAAACAAAAAGAGACGTGGCTAAGGCACAAAGGCTAAGGAATGACTTGCAGTACTTGGATAACAAAACAAAGATACAAAATAAACAATATGAACTGGAGAAAGAACAGGTACAAGTAAGTTATTTAAAGAGAATAATACAGTTAAATACTGCATATTTACAGCATGTATGACGAAAGGCTAGTAGGAGAATGTTCCAGTGTTTATCGCCTGAAACTATTTCTTCTAGACCGTCAATACAATGAAACTTGAATATTGGGAATGTGCCATTTGCTTGTATGTAGATGTCGTAGAAAGATTTGTCCCCAAAACAGAGAAAGGCAAAAGTCTCCCATTAAAATGGTGTCCTGAATGTTTATCAACACAACTTAGATTTAAGGAAGTTGTTGTTTTATGGGAAGGAGAATTTCCTCCTACAGAACAACAGATGAGACAATTATTTATAGAAGCTCAACAGGTAAAAGAAAATATGAGGCAAAAGAAATAACTATTTCTTCGGTGCCTCAGATACTTTTATCTCAGCCAATTTTCTCTCCTTCCACTTGTCCAATGGCACCTGTACAGCTATTCTATGTCCTCGCTGTTTGCATATAAACAATTCTGTAACACTTATTTGAACAGGCATTATCATTCCATCAATATTCCTATTGACCGTATCTTCCGTCTCTCCTAACTTGTTAAACCTTTCCATGATGGCATATTTGTCCAAGTCGCCAAAATCAATCTTCAGCCTCTTATCCTCAATGTCCACGCTTCCTTCTGTTCTTTCAATCTCCTTCTGTATTGCCTGAAACTTATCTAAAAAATCTATCCTAGCACAGGCCCTGTCAAAGGGCTTATGGGCATGTGTGTATTTTTGTTCAAACCTATGAAGCTCATCAAAAAATAAGTCATCATAAGTTTTTGTTCCTACTCTAATAAATCCAGGCTCACCTTCTTTTAATTTTCTCTCAAAATCTCCGATTCTATCCACCATCTTCTTTTACCTCCGATTGTTTTTTTATTTTATAACTTTTATTATAAATTACTCTTTCCAATTCTACAATGGCCATTGAATTATTGTACATCTTTGCCATCAAGTCACTCCTAATTCCCTTTAACTCTTTTTTTCTTAATTTTGTTTTCAAGTCCAAAAGTTCATTAACAGTAAAATCAATCTCTTTCACCTGTATCCCTAAATCATGTTGGTCTTCTTTCAAATTACCTAGTTGTTTTGTTAAAACAGCAATCTCCTGTTCACCTAATAATTGGATTTCAACTTCTTCATTATTGTTTTGTTCCATTCTTCCTCCACTTTATTATTTTCAACTGGCGGTTTATAGCATACCATTCTAACTGAATTAGTTGGGCTGTTAAATAATTGATTGAAGATAAAGTGTATCAATTCATAAACATATTCTAGTTTAATGTTATGTAATGTGAAAGAACGTGATGTATTGCCGTCTTTGATTTGTATTTGTACTTTATTATCCCATTTCTTTTTATATGGCTGTTCTGTAATTATTGATGGTTCCATGTTAAATATATTAATATATTTTTTATATAAAATATATCAATATATTTATTAACTTATATTTAAATGTTTTTTTTGAATTATATAATAATAATGTAAAACCAAAACATTTATATATTAGTATTGACAAAATATATTTTTATGGTTGGTCAAAAAGGAATGGTATGTATAGCAAAAGTCAGACCTCCTTCTTTCAAATATAAAATAAGACAACTTACAACAAACAATGCAACTGGTGATTCTTTTGGGATTACAGTACCTGCAAAAATTGCAGTTACTTTTACTGGTGTGCTATTCCAATTACAAGTATTAGAAGACAGAATTGTGTTTGTTAGTGGGGCAATAAAAAAGAGGGAAGTATATGGACAAAATCAAAATATTAGCACTATCTGATTCGCCTCTGCTTAATACCGGCTTCAGCACGGTAACAATGAATATATTAAATAGATTGAGTGATATTGGTTATGATTGTACACTATTAGGACAAGCTATACCTCATTCTCAAAAATTAGTATTATCTAATCCAAACACAATTTTAAAATCTTGGGGAGTACAACAACATAACTTAAAACTTCCTGAGCTTGTCCCTTCTGTTTACCTCAGTGACGGCACAACATTTAAATTTAATCTAATAGGTCAAGGCTTAGAGCCTTACTGTAAAGATATAGTTGAACCTTATATACGTATGTTACAGCCAAATATCTTCTTTACGCTTTTAGATACTTTTATGGTTTACCCATGGTTTTTAGATACAAATTTTACTCCTGCAAAAACAATATTCTACTATCCCTCAGATGGAGACCCTTTCCTTCCAGGAGGTCATAATGCCTGTGAAAATATTTTAAAAAGAATGTCAAAGTCTGTTGCAATGAGCAAATATGGACAAAAGCAAGTGAAGGAAGTTTATGGATTAGATACAGATTATATTCCACATGCATATGACAATACAATATTCTACCCCTTAACAGAAGAGGAAAAAAAAATCAATAAGGCAAGATGGGGAATATTAAACAGATTTGTTGTAGGGTGTGTGGCTAGAAATCAGCCACGAAAAATGATGGATAGAACTGTTAAAGCATTTGCACACTTTGCAAAAGATAAAGATGATGTTGTGTTAATATTACATTTAGACCCTATGGACAGAGCAGCAGCTTTTGATATAAATAAATTAATACAAACATTAAAAATTGAAAATAAAGTGATTTATACTGGTGTCCAATATTTTAGCGGGTTTACGTATGAACAGATGAGAGAGATTTATAATTTGTTTGATGTGTTTTTATTATTAACCAGTGGAGAAGGTTTTGGCATACCCCTTATAGAGGCAATGGCATGTGAAATCCCTGTTATTTGTACTGATTATACAACAAGTAAAGAGTTGATAATTGATGATGGTCAAAGTGGAGAATTGGTTAAACTTTCAGGAACACATAGCTATTTAGAACCAATTTATACAACAATTACAGGGAGCTGGAATGTTGAGAGAGGTTTAGCAGACATTATTGACGGTGCAAACATGTTAAATAAACTTTATTATGACAGGGAATTATGTAAAACATACGGGAAGACTGGCAGAAGAAAGGCATTGCATTATTATACTTGGGATGTTGTGATGCCCCAATGGGATAAATTATTTAAGGAGTTGTTAAATGAATGAGCCATTTAACAGGAACATTAGAAGGATTTAGATATTATTTCCAACATATAGATTTAAAAGATAAATTAATACTTGATGTAGGTTGTAAAGATAGTATTGCAGGAGTGTATTTTAAAAATTTAGGATTAAATTGGACTGGCATAGATAAAACCCCTGTACAACCACAGGGTGAAGTAATAACAATGGATATGACAGATTTGAAGTTTGATGCTAAGATATTTGATATTGTTTTTGTATGTCACAGCTTAGAACATTGTGAAAATCCAATACAGGCTATTAAGGAATTTAGAAGAGTTATGAAAGATGATGGCTATTTGTTTATCTCTCTGCCATGTTATTGTAAACACCACATACTAGAAAGTGATGAAGACCATATTTTTTGTTTTACAGATTGGCAGATAATAAGGCTATTAAATTATTGCAACTTTGAAAAAATATTGGTAACACAAAGTGAAGATGGTTATTCACAACACGGACTATATAATTTATTTGTAACTGCTAGAAAAAATGGAAAAGCCTAGTTGGATTAAGGACAAGAAATTAGCAGATGACTTTGAGGTAATTAGGAATAGTGACTGGAATGGGTATAGGGATTTTGTTATGGATAAAGGCTGTTATTTATTAGTTAAGGTTTACCAAGATACACATGAAATTGGAGTAGCTGTTTGCAATTACGAACATGTTATATTAAAAGAATTTAGAGGAAGAATAGCACAGGAGGTTTATGATACTCTATTAAAATATGACAGAGATAATAATAAAAACTGGATTACCAGATTTGAACATGCAGCTTATTTAGGCAAAGAATTAAAAAAAGCTGAGATTGCTATGGCTTTGAGTTTGGAGTATGTACAAGAATGAGAGTATTAATAGTTGGTGATGAAGGATTTATCGGAAGTAGAATTAAACAAGTTTTACAAGATAAAGGAATATTAATAGCAGGATTTGATAAGGAAAAAGGACAAGATTTAAGGGATTGGGATTTAGTAAAAAACACAATATCCTCATTTGAACCAGATTATGTTGTCCATTGTGCTGCTAATTTAAATAATGATACTTTTAGTTGTATGAGCAATAACATTATTGGAAGTACACATTTATTTGAAGCTTGTAGCAGGTTTGGTGTTAAAAAATTAATTAACTTTTCATCTGCGGCTGTTTATGGCAATAGTGTTTTACCTGTCCATGAATTGTCTCACAGAAGGCCAATTAATATTTATGGCTGGAGCAAACTATGTGTTGAGAATTTGCTATACCAATATTTAGGAAAATTAAATTTTGTTAATCTCCGATTATCAAATGTTTATGGCATTGGTGGAAAAGGCATAATAAATAAGGTGATAGTGTGTGGTAAACATAATAAAATATTAACACTATATAACAATGGGCAAAGTATAAGGGATTTTATTTTTGTTGAAGATATCATTAAGATAGTGATGATGAGTATAAATGATTTTGAAGGCAAAAATTTGGTGGGTACTTTTAATCTATCAACAGGAAATGAAACTACTATTATTGATTTGATTGATGAGACTAATAAAATATTTAGATTTAATGTGGAGACAGAGTTGGGACAAACATTGCCAGAGATAGAATATAGTTGTTTAAATAATAGTAAAATTTTAAAAGCAACTGATATGGAATTTACAAATTTGAAAGAGGGATTAGAATTATTAAAAAAACAATCTATCTAGTGAACCCAGAAGATAGTTGGGCAGACCATAAAGGTGACCGTCCTTCACTAGGATTAGCTATGTTATCAGCATATTTAAAGCAACATGGACACAATACAAAAATTATTGATTTAAATCACGAAAACATAACAATAAAGGAGATTGTACAAAACAAGCCAGATTTTATTTGTGTAACAATAGCTACTCCAAACTATAATAGGGCTATTGAGATAGTAAATAAATTTAAAGAATTAAAAACAAAATATCCTAGAATATTGAGGAAGATGAAGTTTATTGCAGGCGGAAACCATGTAGCTTCATATCCAAATGAACCAAGTACATTGGCTACATATGATTTCGTAGTCGCTGGACAAAGGGATGGGGAGCAGGCATTATTGGATATTATTGAAGGGAGAATAAAAGAACAGATTGTACAATCATCTTTCATGAATAATCTAGATGATTTGCCTTTTCCAGATTATGAAGGATTGAAAATGGAGAGATATAATATGTTGGTTGATGGAGTAAAAGCTATTACAATGTCTACTTCACGCGGATGCATATATGATTGTTTTTATTGTGGAAGTAGTACAATAAAAAAAGTAAGAGGTCATTCTCCAGAGTATGTTGTTAAGCATATGAAATTGCTTTATGATAAGTATAATATAAGAGGATTTTATTTTGTTGATGATATTTTTACATACAATTTTCCTAGAGTAATTAATATATGTAGGTTGATTAAGGAAACGTTTACTTTGAATGATATTGTTATTCGTGTTACAACCCGTTCAAACTTGCTTACTCAAGAGCTTTGTTATATAATGAAAGATGCAGGAATTGATATTATAAGTATTGGATTGGAGAGTGGAAGTGATAAAGTATTAAAGGCAATGCAAAAAGTGGAGACGGTTGAGGTACAGAGAAGAGGAGTTGAGTATTGTTATAATGCAGGAATAAAGGTTAAAGGCTTTTTTATTATAGGAAATCCTTCTGAGACATGGGAAGATGTTATGATGACAATTAATTTTGCTAAAGACCTAGTTCAAAAAGGCATGTTACATTATGCAGACTGTTATATTCTTAATCCTGTTCCGGCAAGTCAGTTTTGGCAAAATCCAGAGAAATTTGGCATAGAAGCTATTAAGCCTAAAAATAGTAATTGGAATGACCATTATCAAATTGGAAAAGGACAAAATATTAAAGTTAATATCAAACACCCTTATTTAACAGAGGAACAACTTAAAGAAGGAATAAGGCTGTTTTTTGAGGAGACAAAAATAAAGGGGTTGACTTACTAATGAAATCAATATTCCACTTTGATACGTGCAGAGAACCATTAATAGAGAGAATAGAAAAAACAGGAAAAGATAGTTTTACATGTAGTATCTGTGGAAAGGGAGCAAGTATTATGCACTCAGATAGTTTAAATGAAGAAGATAAGAAGATTTTTGAGGAGTTGAATAATAATGAAAATAATAGTTAGTTATTTAATGGGAAATTGTGAAAATTATATAGATTTGTCTTTAGAATCTATTTATGAATATGTTGATACAATAATTATAGTCTATGATACTACATCAAAAGATTCTACAAAACAAAAACTTGATTTATGGAAACAAAAATTAAAAGATAAAATTATAATTTTAGAAAGAGAATTTGAACATTCACAAAACATTAAAAATTCTAATAGTAATGCACGCAATTTTTATCTTGACTATTTAAAGAAAAATCATAATGGTGATTTAGTATTGATTTTAGATGCTGATGAAATTGTAGATGAAAGATTTAAAAATTTTATAGATTCAGAAGAAATAAAAAAAATACAACAAAATCATATACTTTCAATTCATATGAGGCATTTAATTCATAATTTATCACAAGAAGATTATACCAGAGATATTCATTTTGTACATAATCGCATGTTTATAATAACTGAAGATTTAAAATACCCAGATAGTGAACATCCAATTTTATTTTCAAAATCTCCTGATGTAAAATATAGTTATACAAATTTATTTACAATTTGGCATATAGCATCAATTGAACATTTATTTATAATCAAAAAGAAATATTATAATCATTTAGCAAAATCAAAATCACATACTCCACAATTCCTAAGACAATGGTATTTATGGAATATTTTTGGAACATATCCGTCTAAAAAATTTAATCCAGTAGAATTGCCAAGTGTGATTAAAAAGTATTTTGATATTATTGATGATGAAATTTACTTTGATGGCAGAGGTTTAGAATTGAAACATTTTATAGATTGCAACCACTGGATTGAATATTTTAAATTGAGGGATAATAAAAAACGTGTTCTTGTATGTGGAGATGGACTCGGTGTTAGAACATTTGCTTTGAGAGCTATGGGCATCGAAGCGTTTGGATTTGACATTAGTAAATGGGCTGTAGAAAACAATATTGGAAGATTTGATATTCAAATATATTGGCAAGAAGATATTACAGAACAAGATACTCAAGAAGACCATGACTTGGTTGTTGTATATGACGTACTTGAACACTTGACTTATGAACAATTAGATTACGCCTTAAATAAATGTAGATTAAATATGTCAAAGGACGGCAAAATCTTGTTTTCAATTCCATTCAAAGACGAGAATCAAGACCTTTATAAAGATGATACACACAAGATATTTGAAACAAGAGAATGGTGGGTTAAAAAACTTGAGGAGCATGGTTTTAAGATAAAAGAAACACCTGAATGGTTCAATTTTTATCAACAAATTTTGGTGGCTGAAAAATGAATAAAGAAGAATTTTTAAAAACAATAGATAATTTTAAAAAAAATATAGATGAACACATGAATGAAGATATTTCAATAATTGGTTGTGCATTTATAGTATCTTCTAATTCAGGAATAATTGATTTTTGGTATGGTAATCCAGAGTCTTTAGTTGGTTCATTAGAAATTGTTAAAGAAATTATAAAAAAGGATACCTTAAATAATGTAAGCTCTATTGCTTATGCTAATAAAAAATGACAGAACCTATAATCTCAAAAAATTGTAGGATAAGATATCCAAATTATTTAGAAGTAGGAGAATTTTCAATCATAGATGATTTTTGTTATCTTTCAACCAAAATAAAGATAGGTAAATATTGTCATATTGCAAATGATGTAAGTATAGCAGGTGGCGAAGATTTTGAATTTGAACTTGGTGATTATAGCAGTATCTCAGCAGGTGTTAGGATTTGGTGTAGAACAAATGATTATGTGAATGATTTAATAGTACTAAATCCACTTAATAAGGATATTAAAGATAATCATATAGAAGGAAATGTTTATATAGGAAAATATACTGGCATTGGCTCAAATTCTGTTATTATGCCAAATAACAATATTCCAAATGGTGTTTCAATAGGTGCATTAAGTTTTGTGCCATCTAATTTTAAATTTAAAGAATGGAGTGTATATGCAGGGATTCCAATTAGATTTATTAAAAATAGGAATAAGGAGAATGTACTTAAACAGGTTAAGCTATTAGAAAAATGATAGAACCAATAATATTAATCTTGCCTGTATATAAAGGCAAAGAAATGACAGAGAAATGTTTAGATAGTATAGAGAAGAATACAAAATATCCTTATAAAATTATAATAATTATTGATGAAATTGATGGAGATGAAATTGACAATTTATATTCATGGCAAAGATTGATGAATATTGATTTAGTGATAAGAAAATACAGAGAAGGTATAATAACAGCAATTAATATGGGGATGAAGATAGCAAACGGAGATGTTTGTTTCATTCAGAATGATGCAGAATACCCTATTTTAGAAGGTGATTGTTGGCTTACTAGGTTAGTTAAATTATCTAAAGAAAAAGATGTTGGCATGGTGGGCTGTAAAAATTCTGTTAGAGATAAGCCTCAACACGGATACATTGGAGGCTGGTGCTGTTACATTCCAAAAACTACTATTAATAAAGTAGGCTATTTAGATATGATATTTAATCCTGCCCAAGTAGATGATATTGATTATGCAAGAAGAGTTATGGCACATAAATTAAAAATAGTAACAGCAGATTTTGAAGTTAAACATGATGGTTCTGGCACATTAAAAGATTCAAACGTACAAGAAGAATTGAAACAAAGGAATTGGCAACTTTATGAAGAAAAATGGAAAGATTATAGAGAAGATATGAGTGAAGAAGAAATAAAAAAATATGACTATTGGGGTTGAAATGAAAGTCGTAGTGTTATGTGGCGGAAAAGGATTAAGAATGGACAGTGATATTCCTAAATGTTTAATAGAAGTTAAAGGCAAGCCTATCTTATGGTGGATTTGCAGTCATTTTAAAAAATATGGCTTTAATGATTTTATTTTTTGCTTAGGAAATAAAGGAGAAATGATAAAAGAATATTTTGAAAAAACAGATTTTAAAATACAATTTGTTGATACTGGAGATAGAAATAAAGGAGATAGATTAGGATTTATATCAACTTACTTAAAAGATGAAGAAAACTTTTTTGTAACCTATGCCGATGATTTATGTAATGTTGACTTGAATGCTTTATTAGCATTCCATAAATCACATAAAGGTTGGTGTACACTTACAGCAATAAAACAACAATCAGAATTTGGAGTATTGGAACTTGATGGCAATAAGATAAAAAAATTTATTGAAAAACCGTTAATAAACAACTGGATTAACGGAGGGTATTATATAATGAGGAAAGAAATATTAGATATGTGCAATCATTTAGATTTGGAAACAGATATTTTGACTGCATTAACTTTCTCTGAAAATATTTATGCTTTCTATCATACAGGACAATGGTTTCCAATCAATACAACAAAAGATGTAAACACTGCAAATGAAAAATTTTTGGAAGGATAAAAAAATTGTTGTCACAGGAAGTGAAGGTTTTGTAGGCAGACATTTAGTTACAGCTTTAAAATCTAAAAAAGCTATTGTGACTGAAATACCCCATAGGCTATATTTTGAGGAATTATGTAATAGGATAAAACGACAAGATTATGTAGTGCATTTAGGAGCACAAACACTTGTCGGAAAAGCAAAAGATAATCCAATTTTAACTTATGAGGCTAATATAAAAGGCACTTGGGAGATATTAGAAGCTTGTAGGTTGAATAAAACAAAGAAAATAATAATAGCCTCAACAGATAAGGTTTATGGTGAAGGATTAGATAAAAGTGAACTTTGTAATTTAGGAGGAATTTATCCTTATGATTTAAGCAAAGTTTTATGTGATGAAATGGCACAAAGATACCGCATTGCTTATGATATGAGAATCGGAATAACTCGATGTGTTAATATATACGGCCCTGGAGATACTAATGATAGCCGTATTATTCCTGGTACAATTAAATCATGTTTAAAAAATGAGGATATTATAATTAGAAGTAATGGACAAACAAAGAGAAGCTATTTATATGTTGAAGATGTAGTTGAAGGATATTTAATGTTCCTAAAATCTGATAATGACGGCATATTAAATTTTGGAATAAAGGCAGTTTATAGGACGATTGATATTGTAACAATTATTAAAAAATTAACAAAAAGCAAAAGTAAGATTAAGATATTAAACATATCTCCGAACGAGATTTTTGAACAATCTCTATTATATTCAAAAGCTTATGGTGTATTAGGCTGGGAGCCTAAAACTAATTTAAATGAAGGATTAATTAAAACAATATTATGGCATAAGAAAGGATGGAAATGAAAGAAGTTGATATACTAGTATCATCAAGAGACCGCCACACAGAAATAGCCTTATTAATGCAAAGTCTAAGAACACAAACACATAAAAAATGGAATTTATTTATTTTAGACAATGCTAGTGGCACACCGTTAAACCAAATACACTTTATAGGTAATTTAATTAACCGTCTGCGCTGTGAAAATCATGCCGTTACTATATTAAGAAATGAGGTTGATTTTGGTATATGTTCAGCTAGGAATAGGCTATGTGAGGAACAGATAAAAATAGGCACAGGTGAATATAGCATGAGGCTAGATGATGATGTTATTCCAGAACAAGATTATATTGAAAAATTAGTTAAGGTTATTGAAAAAGGGTATGATTTGGCTAGTGGGGTCACACCACAACTAGGCGTGCCATTTTTTGAAAGAGAAACAAAATTTGTCAAGCCAGTAATTAACAATATTAAAATAAATACAGATGGAGATATAACTTATTTCGGTGATGATTGTGGATGGTGTTATTTAAAAGAAGAGATAATACCTACAGCACATTTTCGTTCATGTGCCTTATATAAAAGTGAAATAAATAAAATAAAATATCCTGATAATTTAAGTAAATATGGATTTAGGGAAGAAAGTTTTTTAAGCATTAAATTGTTAATGGAAGGATATAAGATGGCTGTGAATACGAAGGCTATTGTGTTACACTTACAAACACCTTCTGGAGGGGGCAAAAGTTATCCTAATATGAATGAAATTATTATGAGAGACGATTTAGCATTTAAACAATGGGTAAAGAAAAAATACTTAGAAGGGAGGTTAAAATGTCTAGACCCTTTGATTGGATTGAAGGTGTGAGTAGTAGTAATAAAAAATCTTACTGCCCTACCTGCAATGATTTAACAGAAACAAAAAAAAATGGTAGAACAGCACAATGTAAAAATTGTGGCTGTACAAAAGGATTATTTGATACGTAAAATGGCAAAGATAAATTTTTTTGGAGATATATTCTCACAAACCGGGTATGCTAGTCATTGTCGTCAACTAGTTAATGCTTTATACAAACTCAACCCTGAAATACACCTAGAATGCCAAAAACCACTTAATTGGGTTAGGCATGTAAACAGTAATGAGTTGGCTATGATTAACAACCCTTATTATATACATGAGACAGATATCATGGTTAATCTTCCCCCCTTTTGGCAACAATGTCTAGCCCAAAAGCCAAAACACTTTATTGGATGGTGTGTTTGGGAAGTAATAAATGTGCCTAAATTTTGGATGAAATATTTAATTGATAAAAGGGTAGATAAAATAATTGTACCTTCTAAGCATGTTTGGAATACTATTGATAATACATGTAATCATCATAAAGATATAATCAATAAAATACAAATAATACCTCACGGAGTAAACATTAACGTCTTTAATCTAAATCCTAAACCCCATGATAAGTTTACCTTCATCGCCAATAAAGGCTGGGCACAGGGCATTAATGATAGGGGAGGAATACAATGGCTATTAAAGGCTTTTTGTGAGGAGTTCAATAAGGAGAATGATGTTGAATTATTACTGAAAATAAATGTAGCATACAACCATCCAAATTGGAACTTTGCAAATGAACTACAAAACATAGGAATAACACCTGAGATAACGAAGAATGTTAAATTTATTTTGCAAAATATTGACTATAATGATTTAGCACAACTGTACAATCAAGGTGATGTTTTTGTATCTCCTACGATGGGAGATGCTTTTAATCTACCCTGTTTGGAGGCTATGGCTTGTGGCTTGCCGGTAATTACTACTAACTTTGGCGGTCAAACTGACTATGTTAATGAACAGAATGGATACCTAATTGATTATAAACTAGTTGATGTTACATGGGATATGATGTACGAAGGCAACAAGTGGGCTCAGCCTGATTTAACACATTTAAGGGAGATTATGAGGTATTGTTACACAAACAAAGAGGTCATTCAAAATCACGGTGTTTTAGCACTGAATACAGCTAGTTTATACACATGGGAGAACAGTGCTAAACAACTATTAGATACTATACACAATTTAGAATAGATAGTTATTTCTATATTAATATTAAATTGGAGGTATTTCTACCTCCAAATCATGCCTTCATACTTTAAAACGTTGGGGGTGTTTTTCAGCAATGAAGGCATAGAAAACCTCAAACCTAAAATGATTTAAGGAGCATTATTTGTTTAAATTCAAGGAAAAACACCTGTCTTGTTGTAGATGTATTTTAACAGCATCACATACCTGTATTCTGATTCTGTCATAACTGTATGCGTTCCGTATGGCGACGGATACATCATATTGTAATCTCTTCCTGCGGCTTGATAGACTGCTATTAAATCGGCAGGCATAATATTTGCCATTTTGCTTGTTTTTTCAATTAAGCTTTCTATGTTTTTTGGCGTCATGTTTATTATCATTTTCACAAACTGGACATTTTTTTAATTTTCTGTTTTCTCTTTTTAGTTTTCTTAACTCTTTTTCTAAATCAATATGCTTTTTCTCAACATTATTTTCTTTCATTCCAGACTCCATTGAGTATGTATGGTTTCCGATATGCCCATACATACTTTTTGATTTGTGTTATGTTATCCTCTTCAATAGAGGACTCAACCAAAACATTTCCATATATCCCATAACAAATATAATTAGTTTCTTTTGCTATGGTTTCTGGATAACAGTTAGGAATTTTTTCACCTTTAACTGTTACTGGTCTTTTCTGAATTACTACCATATCGGCATCGCCGAAATCTTGGGAATCTAAAAAACTCCCATCAGGGACGCCTCCCATCTCTCCTCTTGGCACACTACTAACACTTTCACCAATTTTAACACCATCAACCATAATACCACTTATGGCTGGAATGAAAGATTGTAAATTTATTATTTTTCATTTCTATTTTTGCTGTAAAACAATTTCAATCTCCCTCTTTTTAATTTTTGCATTTCTTTTATAAATTCTTTTCTCTTTTCGTTTGAAGTGAGTTTTTTCTTCTTCATGTGGATTTATCATCTTTTTTTACCTGTTCTTCATTTCCGTTTATCCCATCAATTTCAAAGTCCTTGTAATGAATCCCGTCAAAAAGATACCAGTAAGGTTTTGCCATAATAGGAATGTAAAACTTGTCCTCTATTTTTGCCCCTCTTGAGGATACAAGAAAATATTCAACAAAGATTTTCCCCTTTAAGTCGTATTCCTTAGCCAAAGAAGTCTGGTCTATTGCAGTCTCTATGAGAATATACTGGTCTTTGAAATATTCCTGCTTAATCTGTTTGTTTGCTGTAAATTCCTTTACCTTGTTTTCTAAAGTCTGCCCGAGAGCGTTTGCACTTGCCAAGATGCCAATAGCCAATATATAGGGTTTTATTTGCATTTTTTTGCCTTGTTTTTTATCAGTTTGTGAGTTTCCACTTGCTTATCGATACCGTTATTTACTTTATTTATTAACTCAGTTAATGTATGATTTAACACTTTTGTCTGTGAGGCTATGGCTTTCTGGATGCCAATCATGGAATTTTTATGTGATTTTTTAAGTTCTATCAGCAAAACCTCAAATCTTTTTGTAAGCCACCAGACTAAATAACCGGCTATAACCGCAGGGACTCCGTATTGTCCCATAATTGTCAGAATTTCCAGCATTTAACCTACCCCTCTTTTTGTTTTTATTTTTTACTAAAAACAGGTTTGAGTACATCTGTTCTCAATGCATCAAGGACACCAACAAGTGCTGTACTTTCAATACCATCAAAATCTGTGCCCAATGCAACCAAAACAGCTAAAGAACCTAGTTTTAAAAGTGTCTTCAATCCTTGTTGCCATTCCCAAGACTGTATCTTGCCGTCTTCTAAAGAATTGACAAGCCAACCATAAGCATTCCTAATCGCCAAAACAAGAACTGGACCAACTGGACCTACATAACCAATCAATGAATCTATCATATAACTCACCTCAATAGTTTTTAAAACAATATAGTTTAAATATATTGATTTTAAATTATATAATTACCGTATTAATTTAATCCATGGTGTAGTTGAATAGCTAACTAAATCATTGGTGACAAAATAAGTATCCTTATATCTATGATTATTGCTTGCAGGCAACCTACCAAAAAACTTTAAATTTTCTTCTGGATAAAAACTGCCTTCCAAATAATAAAATGTCATATTATGTATATCAAAAACTAAAACGTTTGCATGTCCTTCAACCCTGCCATCTGGGTGTATAGCATCTCCTGCCCTAACAAAAACTTCCCAAGGTGCAGCTCCAAATAGTCTCAATAAATAACAAATCAAAACAGCATATCCATCACAATCATCAATTTTTTTATTATGCACCTCAATAGGTGTAACCCACTTTTCTAACTTTTTATAAGTCTGTATGTCACTCATATATTTTATCCTAGAATTAACAGCAACAGCCAAAGCTTTTGCCTTCTCCATTATAGTCATTTTTTTATTTATAAATTTACTATAATAATCTAGTAAAATATTATCATCTTTCTCTGTCTGAATAAATACAGTTCTAACGTTTTTTAAATAAGGATAATCCAAACCCCACATAATCACTCGGCTAGAATATAACCCCAAAACCTTCTCCATTGCCAAATTCAAAAATCTTTCACTATACACATTTTTCATTTTTACCTCACCAATACTGTCAAACTCTCAACCTCAGGACTTACATAAGTACTATCACTCCTTAAGGTTATTTTAATTAAAACTTTTTTTCCTGATGTTGTTACACTAATAGCTCTATTTGTCTCGCCAATCAAATTATATTGTTTATTGCTTTCATTAAATGTTTGTCCATTATCAAAACTTATTTGATAGTAACTAATAGCACAATCAGTATTGGCATTAACTCTAATCTCAAATTGAGAAGGGTTATTATCAATGGTATTTGTATTTGAGGTCATTGTTCCTTGATTGCTTGAAGCTATTTTTAACCTTCCATTTTCAACCTTTAATCCTCCTAAAGAAGCAATTCCATCTTCATTGTCAAATACAAATAATATAGCCGTATCTGTCATTCTTCTTAAATTGTTATTGCTTAATGCATTTATTTTCTCTCCAACACTTTTTATTTCAATAAAACTTGTTGTCTCTTTTTTATTTATATCAACATCTGTTGTCCCCACCCCACCAGATACGAGATTATGAGTTATTGAAACAGCAGTATGGAAGCCATTTATCTCTCCATATTGAGCAGAGCAAAAAAATGTCTCTCCAGGATTTAATGTTGGCAGGATATGTGCTGAAGAAAGTGTGCCAAAGAAAGGTATATTTTGGCTATTTGTTAATTCTACATCAGCCTTTTGATTAACTGAAGAGACAGTCTGTAAATTGCCTTCACTTAAAACTGTTGATTTAATCCATGTTA
>ERZ1292629.1460-Hain-H43-01um-R1-1460-length-22768-cov-5_pt1 | contig 22768 bp, 25 predicted proteins | sample MGYA00564399_ERZ1292629 | MGnify/ENA primary metagenome ERZ1292629 (study PRJEB36523, sample SAMEA6512636) | groundwater metagenome | collected 2019-01-08 | study: AquaDiva: Metagenomics assemblies of 32 groundwater samples | reverse complement strand
CTCCCAACCGCGAGATTATTCACGTTGTCCCCCGTACGTTTATCATTGACGGCACCGAGTATGTAAAAAATCCGCTAGGCATGAAGGGAGTTCGTCTTGAGGCAGATGTGCTGATTGTTGATGGTATGTCGACGTATCTTCGCAACATCGCAAAGTGTGTCAATGAAAACGGTATTGAAGTTGCCGGACTTGTCTACGCACCGCTGGCGGCGGCTCTAGCGGCGCTCGATAAAAACCAAAAGGAATACGGAGTCGTTAATCTTGATTTTGGAGGTGGGACCTCAACCATGGCGGTCTTTCAGGAAGCCGACCTCATTCATAGCGCAGTCTTTCCCATCGGATCGCGGCATATTACCAATGACCTGGCAATCGCCCTTCGCACATCCATGGATGTTGCAGAGCGCATTAAACTCGAACATGCGGCGACATCAAGCGAGGACGATTTACGGCGAAAAGAAGTCATTGACCTGTCATCCTTTCTCGAAGAACCAACGACGTGGCCCAAAAAACAACTCCTTCGTGTCGTGGATGCGCGTGTTGAGGAATTGCTTGATATGGTGAGCGAGGAACTGAAGAAGCTTGGAGACAACGCCTCACTTCCGGCGGGCGTGGTGCTCTCGGGCGGCGGCGCCCATTTGCCGAGTTTAGTTGCCATGGTACGCGAGAAACTTCGCTTACCTGTACGACTGGCGCGCATAGCTAAAATGCCTGACGGCAACCAAACCGTCCAAGACCCTGCCCTCGCTGTTGCGGTGGGATTGGTACTGTGGGGGATTGAACAGGAATTAAATCTTTCCAAGAATCGTACCCTGCTGCAGGAAGGGCCCACATGGGTGTCCAAAGTACTTGATTGGGCCAAGAATTTTCTGCCCTAGTTTTATTATCGACAGAGTTATCAACAAAGGAAAACGGCTTGCTTGCGCCCTTTTTTGTTTTGTGATAATACGCAGGAGATTTATTGCTTTTCCTCGCTTATATGCCACAGGTGAAACCCCAATTTGAAACTTTTGCTCGCATCAAAGTGTGCGGTCTCGGAGGATCGGGCGGCAATGCGCTTGCGCGCATGATTGAGGCGCGTATTCATGGCGTTGAATTTATTGCCGTGAATACCGATGCGCAGGCACTCCACAACTCGAATGCACCAGTAAAAATTCATATCGGCAAGAGTCTTACGCGAGGCCTCGGTGCCGGTATGAATCCTGCCATAGGACGAGAGGCAGCCGAGCAGACACGGGAAGATATTCTCACCGCGCTGAAGGGCGCGGACATGATTTTTATTGCCTATGGCCTCGGCGGAGGCACCGGCACCGGCGCGGGGCCGGTCATCGCTGACATTGCGCGTGATGTGGGAGCGCTGACGGTCGCCGTGGTGACTAAGCCGTTTGCATTTGAAGGTGCACAACGCACGCGTATCGCAGAAGAGGGTTTGCATATGTTGCGTGATAAGGTTGATGCACTGATTACTGTCCCCAACGATCGACTCTTGTCGGTCATTGATCGTAAGACGCCATTGTTGGAGTCATTCAATATTGTTGACGACGTACTGCGTCAAGGCGTGCAGGGCATTTCTGATCTTATCACCATTCCCGGTATCGTTAATGTTGATTTTGCGGATGTGAAAGCCATTATGATTAATTCCGGCTCGGCACTCATGGGTATCGGCCGAGCCAGTGGTGAAGATCGCGCGATTGAGGCAGCAAAAATGGCGATCAATTCGCCGCTATTGGAACTTTCTATTGATGGCGCACGCGGGGTGCTGTTCAATGTTTCCGGCGGACCCGATATGGCAATGGCAGAAATCAGCGAAGCGGCGCGTGTTATCACCGAGCATATCGATCCGGACGCAAAAGTGATCTTTGGCGCGGTCATTGATGACAAGTTAAAGAAGGGAGAAATTAAAATTACGGTTGTCGCAACCGGTTTTGCCAACGGATTTAACGTACCGGCGCGCAATACGTATGCGCCATCGGGGATTAGTCTTTTTGATGGCGTGAAAAAATCACTAGAGCCACGTCCGGTAGAGCCATCGCCGCAGTCACCTCCTCCTCAAAAGGAAGTAAAGGAACTTATTGACGACTCCCTTGATGCGGGACTCGACATTCCTGCCTTTATCCGACGTAAAATGAACAAGTAGACGTTCAAAAACCCCACTCTCGTGGGGTTTTTGATTTTTCCGGTTCGCGCGGTCAAGAATAGCAGTTATCAACAGAGACAGGGGGCTACCATTTGATTACAATTCGGTTAGAGGTTTTCTTGAAAAGGAATAAATGCACCAGCTCGCTCTACCGCGGGCTGGTTGTGTCTTTGTCTTTTTTGTCTCGGTATGAACGGAACACCAGCTTACCCGGCACACACACCGTCTCTCGATGCTCGCCCGAGTGTTGCTAATGGACATGCGCACACTGCACGCGCGCAAGGTTTTACGTGGCAGAGGTTATTTGGCGCCGGAGATCCCTACGACGCGATTACGTGGGAAAAGCGCACGGCGAAAATCACCAAGAGTGATGGCACGGTAGTTTTTGAACAGCGCGATATAGAAGTTCCGAATTTTTGGAGCCAAACGGCCACCGATATTGTGGCATCCAAATATTTTCGCGGAAAACTCGGTACACCCGAGCGGGAAATAAGCGTTAAGCAGATGATTGATCGAGTTGCTAAGACTATTGGTAGCTGGGCACACCAGGACGGATACTTTACCACGGTGCAGGACGCGGAACACTACACTCTTGATCTCACGTGGTTGCTGGTCAATCAGTATTTTTCATTCAATAGTCCGGTCTGGTTCAATGTCGGCGTCTTCGAGCGGCCGCAATGTTCGGCGTGTTTCATCCTTGCTGTCGAAGATAACATGCAGTCCATCCTTGAGTGGTTCCGCGACGAGGGCATTATCTTTAAAGGCGGTTCTGGATCTGGGGTGGATGTTTCAAAAATTCGTTCTTCGAAGGAACAACTCTCAAAGGGCGGGTACTCGTCGGGACCGGTTTCATTTATGAAGGGCGCTGACGGCGTTGCCAACACGATTCGTTCCGGTGGCACCACGCGGCGGGCCGCTAAAATGGTGGTTATGAATGTAGATCATCCGGATCTCAAAGATTTTATCTACGCAAAACAGCACATTGAGAATATGACTCGAGTGTTGGTACAGAATGGATTTGCCAACACGCTCGACGGAGATTTATTTTCACCTTACACACTCTTGCCGTATCAGAACGCCAACAATTCGGTGCGCGTCACCGATGAATTTATGCATGCGGTGGAGCAGGACCAGATGTGGGATCTCAGGGCGCGCGTGAGCGGGGAAACGCTTGAGCACGTACGCGCAAGAGAGATTATAGATTGGATTGCGGATGCGGCGTGGCACAGCGCCGATCCTGGTATGCAATACGATACGACCATCAATCGTTGGCACACCTGCCCCAACGCGGGTCGCATTAATGCTTCCAATCCATGCAGCGAGTATATGCACCTGGACAACAGTGCATGTAACTTAGCCTCGTTGAACTTATTGCGTTTTTTGAGTTCTGATGGGCGTTTTAACATCGAGCTCTTTAAGCGCGCAGTTGACACCGTTATCTTGGCTCAGGATATCGTCATTGATCGCTCTTCGTATCCCACAGAAAAAATTACTGCCAATGCCCGTGCCTATCGCGAGCTTGGCCTTGGCTATGCGAATCTCGGTTCATTACTGATGGTGCTTGGGTTACCCTACGATTCTGATGAAGGCCGCATGCTTGCCGGACAGATTACTTCATTGATGTGTGGAGAAGCGTATCGCATGTCGGGACTCCTTGCCGATGTCAAAGGTCCCTACGATGGGTATGCGAAAAACAAGGAACCGCAGCTCAATGTCATTACCATGCACTTGCATGAAGCGGAGCGTTTGTACGCTCAAGCAACCCACTCTGCGGTTGGTGGCCACGATCTCCAGATTGCATCACGCATGGTGTGGCACGAAGCATTGGAGACCGCGCGCATGAACGGTGTGCGCAATTCTCAAATGACGGTACTGGCTCCTACGGGGACCATCGCCTTCATGATGGATTGTGATACAACGGGCGTAGAGCCAGACATCGCTCTTATCAAATATAAGAAACTGGTAGGAGGGGGCACGCTTAAATTGGTCAATAGCCAAGTGCCTGTGGCGTTGGCACGATTGGGATACAATGAAGATAATGTGCAGCGAATCACTGCACACCTCATGAAGCACGATACGATTGAGGGAGCGCCGGGGCTCAAAGAGAAACATCTTGCCGTATTTGATTGTGCCTTCAGGGCGGCCAACGGTATTCGCAGCATCAGTTATCTGGGTCACTTGAGAATGATGGCCGCGGCACAGCCGTTTATTTCCGGTGCGATTTCTAAGACCATTAACTTACCAGCGGATGCAACGCGCGAGGACGTGAAAGACGCTTTCATGCACGGTTGGAAGCTTGGTTTGAAGGCGATCGCGGTATATCGCGATGGGTCAAAATCAGTCCAGCCACTCAATACCAAAAAAGAAGAGAAGAACGGCCATCCTGCGGATGTGCGTGACGGGTTTGCACGCGTGCGACTACCCGAAGAGCGTCCAGCGATCACTCACAAGTTTTCCGTGGCAGGATATGAGGGCTATCTGACGGTAGGCCTCTATCCCGATACGCAAAAACCGGGGGAGACGTTTCTTTCTATCGCCAAAGAGGGAAGCACGGTATCGGGACTTCTCAACACTATTGCCATTCTGACATCCATGTGTCTGCAGTCGGGTATTCCCCTAAAAATGCTGGTCAGGAAGTTCAAAGACATGAGCTTTGCTCCCGCGGGATTTACCGAAAACCCCGATATTCCCATGGCAAAATCGATTATTGACTATATGTTCCGGTACATGGGCATGAGGTTTTTGAGCCGGGAAGATCGCGATGAAATTTTTGGATCTGGTCACGCCGCGGCGACATCAACGGTAGCTGCAACTGACATCGTGGCTCCGGCACGCGATACGAATGATGCGGTCGTTGCCCAACTTGCCTCACTGCCACCACTGGCAACCGGTAATGGCAACGGACACCATTCCAGCATGTCAGCGCGTCCCGTTTCCAATGCCGATGCTCCTGCGTGTCAGTGCGGCACGCTCATGGTGCGTACCGGTGCGTGCTATACGTGTCCGTCCTGCGGCACGACATCCGGAGTGTGTAGTTAATGATTCCGTAGAGAAAACGACCCCACCTGTATGGGGTCGTTTTCTGTTGATAGAGATCTTGCTACAGTAGACGCAATGCATAAATCACAGGTGCTTATCGTACTCGCACTGGCCTATATCGCGGGAGTTGCTATCGGGTCTCTTAATGTCGTAAACGAACCATGGATGGTACGACTCGTTACTCTCGCATTGCTCCTATTGGTGGTATCGGTGTACCGGCGGACATTTGGAGAAAGTGCGCAGGGGTATCGCCGACGAATGACGGGAGTGTTGACCGCATGCCTACTATTTGTATGTGTGGGCGGCATCTATCGTTACGGATATGTGAACGCAACTCACGGTATCCTATCCCAATACGCTGATCGTCGGGCAGGTACGCAACTGGTCTCTACTACTATGCAGGGATATGTTGATGGAGATCCCGTCACCACCAATGGCCGCACATCAGTTCCCTTTCGTGTCACCGAGATTCTTGCCGCTTCGCGGGTCATTTTCGTTCACGAACGCATGCTGGTCTATCTTGTCGATGCTGACGTGCGCTATGGAGCATTTTTGCAATTGCGGGGGACGCCCGAGACACCAAAAGCAATTTCTAGCTTTGATTATGCGGCGTATCTCCGTAAGGACGGCATAAGCTATATTGTTTCGAGTCCGAAGGCACAGCGCATTGAAAAGCTCTATCACCTCACATGGCGCGATCGCGTACAGTTGGCGCTTTTGAGGCCGCTTATCACAACCCGCAACGCATTTATCACTTCGCTCCAACAAGCCGTTCCCGATCCCGCCGCCCCCTATCTGACGGGGATGCTCTTGGGCATCCGATCACAATTGTCTGATGCTATGCGCGAAGCGTTCAATCGCACCAGCACGTCGCACATTCTTGCTATCTCCGGCTACAATATTTCCATCGTTGCCCAGCTGGTCATGTCAGTGTTCCTGCTCGCGCTCTACCGCCGCCGCGCGTTTTGGGTCACCATCATGATCATCGGTCTTTTCACACTTATGACTGGCGCGTCAGCTTCTGTTCTCCGGGCGGCTATTATGGGAGTGCTCGTACTTGCCGCGCTGAGTTATGGACGGCTCTATGATGGTACGACGGCAGTTGTCAGTGCTGGAGCGGTCATGTTGGTGGTCAACCCCCTCCTTTTAAGAAGCGACATCGGTTTTCAGCTTTCATTTGTGGCAACCCTCGGCATCATGCTGGTGTATGAGCCGATCGAGACATGGTTGCGAAAAAAGAGTATTGGCGAATCACTACGTCCGGTGCTGGCAACTACGCTTGCGGCGCAAATAGCGGTGATGCCCCTGCTCGCCTACCACTTTCAGACGGTTTCTCTTCTTGCATTGCCAGTCAATGTATTGATATTGCCCTTCGTGCCCCCCGCGATGCTTTTGGGGTTCGTAGCAGGAGCGCTCGGATTAGTGTGGTCATTGGGAGCAAAAGTGGTGGGAACGGTTGCGTGGGCAGTGAGCGCCTACCAACTCTTGGTGGTGCAGTTGTTTGCAGATATTCCGTGGTCGGCGGTACGCGTATCTGTTTCACCGGTAGTGGTTATGATCATCTACGCGATAATGGGATGGTATCTATGGCGATATCGTTATGCGAAATAGACAACTTGGCATTGTTCATGCAGTTATTATTATCGTCCTTGCGGGGTTGGCATACGCCAGTACGCGGGCCGCAGGAAGTGATGACGGTCTACTTCATGTCTATGTGCTGGACGTGGGACAGGGCGATGCTATTTTCATTGAATCGCCTAATCATACCCAGGTGCTTATTGACGGTGGGCGACCGGATAATCGAGTACTCGAGCAATTGGCTGAAATTTTGCCACCGCTGGATCGTACTATTGACGCGGTTGTTGTTACCCATCCGCACGCGGACCATATTGGCGGGTTATCAGCAGTATTATCCCGCTATGATGTTGGAGCCGTGGTTGAGGCAACGGAACGGTATGACAGCAGTGAGTATCGCACATGGGAACGCGCGGTTGATACCGAAGGCGCAACACGCGTTGATGCCATAGCTGGCACGTCACTTGATTTAGGCGGAGGCGTGACGCTCTCGATACTATATCCTTCTGCATCTGCGCAAAATATAGCTACGAAAAAACCGCATTCCTATAATGTCACCACACTACTTACCTACGGCACGACGAGGATGCTTTTAACGGGCGATATGGAAGGTGATGCGGAACAGGCGCTCATAAACCACGCGCTCCCCATTGACGTAGATGTTCTTAAGGTTGGACACCACGGGTCAACAACCTCATCGTCAACCGCGTTCCTGAATGCAACCAGTCCGCGGGTCGCCCTGATATCCGTGGGAGCACGTAATACCTATCACCATCCTGCGCCTTCTACCCTTGCACGCCTTGAACGAATGGGGATTCCGTATTATCGTACCGATGCTCACGGCACAGTAGAAGTTATCAGCGACGGCGCTACATTTGCTGTGATTCCAGAAAAATAATAATGATGCTTGAACGCACCCTTGTATTACTCAAACCAGATGCCCTCGATAGAGGAATTATAGGCGAGCTTACCACGCGTTTTGAACGCGTAGGGGCAAAGTTGGTTGGCATGAAACCTTTGGTATCTAAAAAGGATACCGCCCAAAAGCATTATCGAAAGGATATCGCCGATCGTTATGGTAAAGCCGTTCGGGATATGATGATTGCTATGCTTGTCTCCGGCCCCATAGTTGCAATGGTATGGGAGGGAGTCGGTATTATCGAAGTTATACGAAAATTAGTGGGAGCGACGTATCCTCAACTTGCCGCACCAGGCACTATCCGGGGTGATTACGCCCATGTTTCAAAGGATTATGCGAATGCGAAGAAAATTGGAGTTTTCAACCTTGTGCATGCGAGCGCGAATGCCGAAGAAGCAAAAATAGAAATTGATATTTGGTTCAAACCGGAAGAACTTGTAAAACATAGGCCAGGGTACACCCGGATAACGCTACGAGAGAATGAATGAGCGAGCAAAATGTCCAGAAGTGGATAAGTGAATTTAGGCCCTAAAAATGGGCTGTTTTTTTGTCTTGCTCCGTGTTAAGCGAGGGGTATAATGAAGGCAGCCCTTTTGTAGGCACAAGCTTTAGACTAAGTAATTTGCATCGGGATCCTCACATCGCGCTGTCCTGTGGGATAGCGCTGCGGGAACCCACTTGCCGTCGTGCTAAGTCTTGTTGCTTATGAGGGGGCGTGGTCAAACTACAAAACGGCCTGCGGGCCGTTTTGTAGTTCTTGTTGATCTAGGAATGTGGCCACTCAATCGCATGTAGTTGCGTTAGTAATGGTTGGGCCGTCTTCGTATTGATGGATTTTATATAATCAATTAACGATCTTAGACTTTCCATCGTTTTTGCTGGGTTGGCTCGATATTCTTCATCAAAATTTCCCTGCCCATATATCCCTAACGACCTTTTAATTCTTTTCAACATTTCAGCACTTATATCAAGATTTTTGTCGTTCACTTTGATTCCACAGACAATTTGTTCTGATGTCTTTGCCTGTTCTCTGCGTTCTGTGCGTTTGTGCATATTCAGCTCGTATCCGTTGTTTTTTAATATCGAAGATGTATTTCCGAATAATCGGTTAGGGTTTCTCGTCCCAGAAATTGTCATATCGTCAAAAAAACGAGTGTATGTATATCCACGCGCTTTACACAACTTAAAAATTCTCTGATCTACTGGCCATAAAATCATATTCGCGAGGACGGGACTTGTTGGAGCACCTTGGGGGAGTTGGTAATCATAAGTTGTAAGTCGGGTTAAGCAATCCGCAACATTATTATGACATCCAAGTTCTTCATAGAAATGCCGAACTTTCTTGAAGTGCGTCGATGGAAAGAACTTCTTTATATCAAGGCAACTTACCCACCCCTTTTGTCTATGAGGTAGCGCATTCGTGATGATTGATCTCCCTTGGATGCCTCCGTGTACATAATGAGGAAATTCAATATGAAATAGTTTATGCAGGATCGTTCGTTGTACATTCTTAAGGTTCTCGGCGGGAATGGAGAGTGTTCTGCCTGCTATCGGTTTTTCTCTGTACAGGTATTGTGTTCTCGCCGCCAGGCTTAGAAGATATCTTTTTGAATATCCAAGAAGTTGGGCAAGTTGACCAACCGTTTCAATATTTAGGCGCCACTCCGTAGGATACATGGTTCTTTAACGAACATTACCAGCAGAATTTGCTGGTAATGGTTGATAATACGAGCGCAGGTTCCTGAATATTTCCAGCATTGTCTTAACGATATCTAATAATAGACGAATGGTGGGGACTACTCCTAAAACCTTGCGCCACGATAACCTTCGTATGAAGTTTCTCATATGGGTAACGTGGCTAAATTAATCAGCGCAATATTATTGCTGACGACCAATTTAGATACTCTAACCAACAATAATTTAATCTCGTGGATCACTGCGCTGTAGATTTGCCTCTTAACGTCAAGAAATTCTTGAGGCGTGTTGCCGTAACAAGTATAGAGCTCGGTCTCATGCTTGAGAACTTGCCCCACGGCATTTTAAAGTCGCCCGATGGCGATCAGACAGGTGTCTGGTTATTTTGGAGAGTAATTTGCAAGGTTCTATGTACGAGACTTAGAAAATTATAGCACAAAAATCTTCCGTGTGGAAGTCCGAAGGTGGATATCTTATCGGATTACATGTTCCTGTGAATTTTTCGTCGCCATGGTCGGGCTAGTGGGAGTCGGACCCACCGTTTCATGCACCCCATGCATGTGTGTTACCGATACACTATAGCCCGACCGCGACGACGAAAACAAGTTTTCTAAAATTCCCGTTAGAATGCTCCCAGCATTCTAGCCCCCCAGCATGTGTAATACCGTTATACCACAGCCCGAAATAACTTTTTGTATTATAGCGATCGGGCCGGAGAACGAAAGACCCGGACTACCGGGTCTTGTGGAGCGCTTTGATACAGTCGGTGCAGATTTTTATCCGCTTACCGTTCACGCGTGCCCATTGCAGATTGGGCATACTGCGGTGCTTGCCGGTTGGATTATAATGGCCCCGGAGTAGTTTTCGGGTGGTGACCATGATTGGTTTTTTGCCGCAGTTAGGACAACGAGTTGCCATATAACAAAGTTTATAAAGTGAAAAGTTCTTAAAGTTTGTAAAGTAAGAAACTTTAAAAACCTTATGAACCTTAGGAACTTTTAACTCACAAAGCGGTTTACAGCATAACGCGAAATTGGTATTTTGGCAACATGGATGATGTAATGCTACTTCTATTCCAGATTGTTGTGCTGGTGTATTCTGTGGTGATTCACGAGGTGTCTCACGGTCTTGCGGCACAAGCATTGGGAGACCATACCGCCGAACACGCTGGCCGCCTAACTCTCAATCCGCTTAAGCACCTGGATATGTTCGGGTCGTTTATTCTGCCGCTGTTGTTGGTGGTGGCACGTGCACCGTTTCTGTTTGGTTATGCGAAGCCGGTACCCTATAATCCGGATAATTTGTCAGATCGCGTCTACGGCCCTGCCAAGGTTGCTATGGCTGGTCCGGTATCTAATCTCGCTCTGGCAGTCATATTTGGGTTGGCATTGCGTGTAATGGTTGAAACGGGATATAGCGGCCTTTTCACAAATCTCTTTTCCTACATTGTGGCGCTCAACCTCGTGCTCGCTATATTTAATTTAGTCCCCATCCCCCCGTTAGACGGCCATTGGCTACTGATGATCGCGTTACCCGTGCGCTGGTTTGGATTACGGACGGCCCTCTATCGGTATAGTTTGCCGTTTCTCTTTATTTTTATTGTCTTTCTGTTTCCGTTCCTGTCGCCTGTCATTGCCGGACTCTATTTTCTCATTACGGGCCAATCGTGGCAGTAATTGACGAAGATGCCTATTTTTGTTACCATGGCTCTGCTTTTTTATGCCAACGTTCAATCAAATTCTTCGCGCGCCGCGCAAAGTTTCCCGGGCTAAAACAAAATCCCCGGCGCTTACGTTTGGCTTTAATACCCTTAAGAATCGGCCCGTTGATTTCCCCGCGCCGTTCAAGCGCGGTGTGTGCGTAAAAGTGACCACTACGACGCCGAAAAAGCCCAACTCGGCATTGAGAAAAATTGCCCGTGTGCGCCTCACGAACGGTATGGAGGTCACCGCCTATATCCCGGGTATTGGCCACAACCTCCAGGAACACTCCGTCGTGATTATTCGTGGCGGTCGCGTGAAGGACTTGCCCGGCGTGCGCTATCATGTGGTGCGTGGCTTGCTTGACGCATCGGGCGTTGAGGGCCGCCGACAAGAGCGCTCAAAATACGGAGCCAAGAAACCAAAGTAATGCGACGACCCATTAAAAAAAGAAACACTATTCAACCAGATCCGCGCCACGGCAGTCTTGTCGTAGCGAAGTTTATTAATAAGGTTATGGTGGCGGGCAAAAAATCAGTGGCCAGCCGTATTGTGTACGGGGCACTCGATAATGCGGCAAAAAAAGCCGGCAAAACCCCGAATGAACTTTTAGAAAAGGTACTTGAACACGTGTCGCCCACCGTGGAACTTAAGTCTCGCCGCGTAGGAGGCGCCAACTATCAGGTGCCCATTGAAGTGCGTCCGGAGCGCCGTCTCGCGCTGGCCATTCGGTGGATTGTTGACGCCGCTCGCTCCCAGAAGGGCAAAAATATGCACGTGCGTTTGAGCGAGGAATTTCTCAATGCATTCAATAATACTGGCACTGCAGTAAAAAAGCGCGCCGATGTGCATCGTATGGCCGAGGCCAACAAGGCCTTTGCTCACTTAGCATGGTAAGGGCTTTGCCCGTGCGCAGCGAAGCGAGCACGGCTGCAAAACCTTACCCGCCTAAGTTTTGCTTAGCAAAATTTAGGCGGGTGCTGAGTTTTGTAAAATGTTCGTTTGCTTCGCGTTAACTCACATAACAAAACTCGCATGGCGGATTACCCAATCGAAAAAATAAGAAATATAGGAGTTATTGCCCATATTGACGCCGGAAAAACTACTACGTCCGAGCGTATTTTGTTTTACACGGGAATCTCACATAAAATCGGCGAAGTTCACGAAGGGGACACCATTATGGACTGGATGGAGCAGGAGCGTGAACGCGGCATTACTATCACTGCGGCCGCGACGACTGCGTATTGGGTTCCAACAGAGTTCCTTGACCGGCTAAAGCACGGTCAGGAAACCACTCCGAGCACCGATGCGAAAGATAAAGACACTGACAAAGTAAAACTGAATATTATCGACACGCCTGGGCACATCGACTTTACCATCGAAGTGAAACGTTCCCTGCGTGTGCTCGACGGCGCGGTGGTGGTGTTCGATGGAGTCGCCGGCGTCGAGCCGCAGTCAGAGACCAACTGGCGCTATGCGGATGACTACAATGTGCCGCGGTTGTGTTTCATCAATAAACTCGATCGTCTCGGGGCCTCTTTTGAACGCTCCTATCAATCCATTCTTGAACGCTTGTCGCCCCACGCGGTAAAGTTCCAAATTCCCGACGGACATGAAGATCAATTCAAGGGCGTCGTGGATCTTTTAACCATGCAGTATATCACCTTTGAGGGAGACAAGGGCGAACGCGTCATCAAGAGTGAAATCCCCGCCCATCTCAAAGAACAAGCGAGTAAAGAACGCGCGGTTCTTATAGAAAAGATTGTTGAACACGACGATCAGGCGATGCATGACTACCTTGAGGGTAAAGAGATCACTCTGGAGCGTTTGCGGACGATTGCCCGCAAGGCGACTATTGCCGGTACTATCTATCCGGTGTTTTGCGGTTCTGCCCTCAAGAACAAGGGAGTTCAACTCGTCCTCGATGCGGTGGCGTACTACCTTCCTTCTCCACTGGACATCCCTGCGATCAAGGGCATTGATATCAAAACGAGTCAACCCATTGAACGCCATGCTGATGACAAAGAGCCCTTCGCCGCGCTGGCATTTAAGACCGCCACCGATCCCTATGTGGGCGCACTGACCTTTTTCCGTGTATACTCGGGCACACTTTCCGCTGGTTCGTATGTGCTGAACGCGCGCTCCGGCAATCAGGAACGCATCAGCCGTATTGTGCGCCTGCATGCGAACGAGCGCCAGGAAATCAAAGAAGTGTTTGCTGGCAATATCGCCGCAACCGTGGGTCTGAAAGACACAAAGACAGGGGATACGCTGTGCGATCCCGAGTCCCCGGTTATTTTGGAGGGTATCGTAGTGCCGGAGCCGGTCATTTCACTTCGTATTGAACCAAAAACAAAAGCGGACCAAGAAAAAATGGGAATCGCATTAAAGAAGCTCTCTGACGAAGATCCCACATTCCGCATTTCAAGCGACCAGGAAACCAACGAGATGATTATTTCTGGCATGGGTGAATTACATCTAGAAATTCTTGTTGACCGCATGAAGCGGGAATTTGGCGTGGATGCCAACGTCGGCCGTCCGCAGGTCGCCTACAAAGAAACTATTACTGGCAATGCCGAAGCCGAGGGTAGATACATTCGTCAGTCAGGCGGACGTGGTCAGTATGGCCATGTGTGGTTGCGCGTGGAGCCGCAGGAACGAAGCAAGGGTTTTGAGTTTGTCGATGCGATTAAAGGCGGCTCGATTCCACAGGAATTCATCGGGCCGACACAGAAGGGCGTCATCGAAGGCATGACGAAAGGCACCATAGCCGGCTTTCCCATGGTGGACATGAAAGTCACGCTCTACGACGGCTCGTACCATGAAGTTGATTCTTCCGAAATCGCATTTAAGATTGCCGGCTCGATTGCGCTACAGGAAGCGGTCAAGCGCGCTAAGCCGGTGATCCTCGAACCGATTATGAAAGTGGAAATTATCGTGCCGGATCAGTTTCTGGGGTCAACAACGGGCGATCTCGCATCCCGCCGTGGACAAATCGACAGCGTAAACGATCGCGGTTCTCTCAACCTGAAAATTATTGATGCGCATGTGCCGCTCTCTGAAATGTTCGGCTATGCAACGTCTATTCGCTCGCTTTCTGAAGGAAGAGGAACTTTTACTATGGAATTTGATCATTATGAGCCAGTGCCGGCCAATATTGCCCAGCAAATTGCCGAGGGGAAGAAGTAGTTGCTTTTTTCTATAGGTAGAGTACAACAGGGCCATGGATATCAACGAACTAAAGTTTCTCCTCAAACATTCCGCGTCTGTAGTACTCATGGAAAACGGCCAGCCATCCCTGGTTATTGTTGATTATAATGTGTATAAGAGTCTTTTGCCGAGCGAACCAAGCATGCCTCGTGGGACAGATATCGGCGCCCAGCCGAGAGTCACGAACCCGGGATCTCCGGTCGGTGAACAGCAGTTTTCTCCCGAAGAACAAGAAGCGGTTGAGCGTCTCAACCGGGAAATCCAAGCCCTCAAAGAACAGATTGCGATGGAAGAGACGGGAGAGTAATCGTTTCGCGATAACCTCCCCAGACAGGCCGTGTCAGCGTGTCCAGCGACACGCCGCACTAATTCTCGGTGCGCTGTTCTGCTGAAACCCTGCCAGCGCACCTGCGAGTTGCCTGCGTAGGGGAGGTTATTGCTTCACTCCTAGTTTTCTAGGTATTACTTGACTTATTGCATCGCCCTGCTACAATGGACGGTACGTTTTAATTACGCATGCTCAAGGGATAGTACACGAGCGGGAAACCGCTCGCGTGTTGTCCAAAGAGGATCATGCGAGTGTTTACACAATGGCAGAGGCAACAAAGTTTGAACGGAATAAGACCCACCTCAACATCGGCACTATCGGCCATGTTGACCACGGCAAAACCACGCTGACTGCGGCGATTTTGCATGTGCTGGATATGCATAAGGACGAGGGCTACGGCGCTCGTGTGGAGCAGGTTGATCAAATCGACAGCGCTCCCGAGGAAAAGGCTCGTGGTATCACCATCTCACTTCACCACTCGGAGTACTGGACTCCCAAGCGGCACTATGCACACGTGGACGCTCCCGGGCACCAGGACTATATCAAGAATATGATCACCGGTGCGGCGCAGATGGACGCGGCCATTGTTGTGGTCGGCGCCTCCGACGGTCCCATGCCTCAAACTCGTGAACACATTCTCTTGGCTCGTCAGGTTGGCGTACCCTACATTATTGTATTTTTGAACAAGGTGGATATGGTGGACGATCCGGAAATGGTGGATCTCGTTGAAGCAGAAATCCGCGAGCTCTTAAAGAAATACCAGTTCCCCGGCGACACCACGCCTATTATTCGCGGCTCAGGTCTCAAGGCGCTTGAAGCCAAATCAAAGGACGACGAATGGGCTAAGAAAGTCAAAGAGCTCATTGATACGATGGATTCGTATGTTCCCGATCCCCAGCGCGAGATTGAAAAGCCATTCCTGATGCCCATTGAGGACATCTTCTCGATCGAAGGCCGCGGGACGGTGGTGACCGGCCGCATCGAGCGCGGCAAGGTCAAGGTCAACGAAGAAATTGAAATCGTAGGCCTCCAACCCACCTCAAAGACGGTGGTGACGGGTATCGAAATGTTCAATAAGCAGCTTGACGAAGGTATGGCGGGTGACAACGCGGGCGTTCTTCTGCGCGGTACCAAGAAGGAAGACGTGGAACGCGGTCAGGTGCTTGCAAAGCCCGGTTCCATTACTCCGCATACCGAATTTGACGCTGAAATCTATGTGCTGACTAAGGAAGAGGGCGGACGCCATACCCCATTCTTCAAGGGATATAAGCCGCAATTCTACTTCCGTACGACGGATGTTACCGGCGAGGTGTTCCTGCCGGAAGGCGCAGAGATGGTGATGCCTGGCGATACCGCCAACCTCAAAGTAAAACTCATCGCACCGATTGCCATGGAAGAAAAACAGCGCTTCGCGATTCGCGAAGGCGGCAAGACAGTCGGCGCTGGTGTGGTAACCAAAATTCACGCGTAAATCATCTTCCCGCCCCCGGAACCGGGGGCGGGATTCGTTCCTTAGAAAGCGATCATGGCGAAAAAAACATCCGAAGCCCAGCGCATCCGCATCAAGCTCAAGGCATACGATAGCAAGATTATCGATAAATCTGCCCAGCAGATTGTGGAGACCATCGAGCGATATGGCGGCAAACCCGTAGGGCCCGTGCCGCTGCCGACCGACACTCGCAAGTTCACCGTCAACCGCTCATCCTTCATCGATAAGCAGTCCCGTGAGCAATTTGAAATGCGAGTGCATAAACGGCTGATTGATATCACTTCGCCTACGCCAAAGATTATTGATTCACTGATGAACTTGAGTTTGCCGACAGGAGTCGATATCGAGGTGAAGATGTAATTATTACTTTACTTCCCGCATCACCAGCTATGGTGTGGGAGACTAAGGTAGTAATCCTTTCATGCATTACGCCTTACCGTGCTACCCGGCACGGACAAGCTGTGGCCGTGCTATTCTATGTCCCCAGCTCAAACTGGGTTTTACGTTTCTTATATGACAAGGTTTATTCTCGGCACCAAAGCCGGTATGACACAAATAGTTGATCGCGGTGTCGCCACGCCCGTGACGGTTATTCGCGTTGAACCCAATGTGGTCATTCAGGTGAAATCCAAAGAAAAAGACGGGTATGAAGCGGTGCAAGTTGGCACAGGCACAAAGCGGCGAGTTGCGAAACCGCAGAGAGGTCATTTCGGCGATCTCGGCACATTTCGCTTTGTAAGGGAATTCCGCGCAACCAAAGGAGGCGACAAGGAATTGGCCAAGGGTGATACGCTGGATGCTTCAATATTTACCCCCGGCGATACCGTAAAGGTGGCGGGGATCAGCAAGGGAAAAGGATTCCAAGGCGGAGTAAAGCGTCATGGATTTTCAGGGATGCCAGAAAGTCATGGTCACCATCACGTTCGAAAACACATCGGCTCCATCGGTCAGCGTTTTCCTCAGCACACGCTCAAGGGCAAAAGAATGGCGGGGCACATGGGAGCTGAACGCGTGACCATGCGAGGTCTGAAAGTACTAACCGTAGATGCTGAACAGGGACTTCTGGCGGTGAAAGGATCGGTACCAGGTCAGAAGGGGACACTGTTAGAAGTTGTCGGACAATAATGCATATGGAAACCACGCTCTACAATCAAGAGGGGCAATCCATCGGTACCGTATCGCTCAACGACGCGGTGTTTAACGCGCCTATGAATCGCGATCTGCTTCATCAGGTGGTTACCGCATACGAAGCCAATAAACGGCAAGTGATTGCTCACGCCAAAGGCCGTAGCGAAGTACGTGGCGGTGGCAAAAAACCCTGGCAGCAGAAAGGCACTGGCCGTGCGCGTCACGGATCCATCCGCTCACCACTGTGGAAGGGCGGCGGCGTGACATTCGGTCCAACGAAGGAACGCGATTTCTCAAAAAAGATCAATAAGAGCATGGCGCGCAAAGCGTTGACCGTCGCACTATCGGAGAAATTGCGCGTTAATGCACTGGCAGTGGTCGACAACATCACGCTTCCCGAAGTAAAGACAAAACATATCGCAAAAACGCTCGCGGGTATTGCCCATGCGTTCGGCGACCACGCCAGGGGTTCTCTGCTTATGGTGATTCCCTCGGTCAAAAGTCATGGCGGTTTGGTACGGGCATCGCGGAACCTGCCGGTTACCAAAACGATCGAAGTGCGTAATATCAACGCCCGCGATGTGTTGGCATACCGGCATATTGTAGTATTGCAGGAGGCATTGCCGACGCTTGGCGCGGCGCGTGCCCGTACCTAATTTTCTACTATGGCATTTCATTTATTTGGATCGTCAAAAAAGTCCCGATCGCAAAGCGATCGAGGATCCTCGATCCCGGAGGGATCGGGAAAAGCTCCATCGATAGCCCAGGAACAGGTTGCGCCCGCCGTAGGACCGGCGCTTGGTCCCATTGCCGGAACATCGGCATACCGCGTGCTCCAATCACTGTATGTCAGTGAGAAGGCCTCGCGTCTTGCGGGGAGTAATCAATATGTATTTCGGGTGACGCCCGATGCCAATAAGGAAGAGATCAAAAAACAGATCAGTCGTCTCTACGGCGTGACGGTGACTGCGGTGCGGGTACTGAATATGCCCAAAAAGCGCAAGGACCTTGGCAGACATCCCGGTTTTCGATCTGGTTTTCGCAAGGCAGTGGTACGACTGGCAAAAGGACAGACCATTGCACAGGCAACCCCATAACCTATGAAACAGTACAATCCCACAACGCCATCACGACGGCACATGAAGGGACACGATTTTTCCAATCTCGCCAAGATTGCTCCTTTAAAGCCGCTTGTAAAAATGTCGCACCGAGCATTTGGACGCAGTAACCAAGGGCGCATTACCAGTTTCCATCGCGGAGCTGGGGCAAAACGTCTCTATCGCACGATTGATTTCCGGCAAGACAAATTAAATGTTCCCGGCAGAGTATTTGCATTGGAGTATGATCCCAACCGAACTGCCCGTATTGCCCGTATCCATTTCGCTGATGGCGAAAAGCGCTATATTCTTGCTCCCCAGGGCCTGAACGTAGGCGATACAGTTACGACTGCCGAAAAAACACCGCTTCGTCCGGGAAACCGCATGCAACTGAAGAATATTCCGCAGGGAACCCTCGTACACAACGTTGAACTGTTTCCGGGGCAGGGTGGACGCATCGTGCGCTCAGCAGGTAGCGCCGCCACCGTGATGGCCAGTGAGGGCGGGTATGTCCAGCTTGCGATGCCGTCATCCGAGATGCGTTTAGTATCGGAAAATGCCTATGCTTCCATCGGACAACTTTCCAACCCTGAACATGCCTTGGTGGTGTTGGGGAAGGCGGGTCGTTCCCGCTGGTTGGGACGTCGTCCCAAAGTCCGCGGTACGGTCATGAATCCTGTCGATCATCCCCATGGTGGTGGTGAGGGGAAACAAGGTCGCGGTACGCGTCGTCCCAAGACACGGCATGGCAAAATCACCGGCGGCCACAAAACGCGCAATAAAAAGAAAAAGTCATCAAAGTTTATCGTTCGTCGTCGAACGAAATAATATACCATGAGCAGAAGCCTCAAAAAAGGACCCTACGTTGATCAAAAATTGCTGAAAAAAGTCAGTATGCTTCGGCCTGGCGGTAAAACCATCATTAAAACATGGTCGCGTGACTCTACGATTGTACCCGAAATGATTGGCTTTACCTTCGGTGTTCATAATGGTAAAGTGCACATTCCTGTATTGGCAACGGAGGATATGGTCGGTCATAAACTCGGGGAATTTTCATTGACCCGCAAGTTTGTTCGCCATGGAGGGCGCATGCAAAAAGAACTTGAGGCGGCGCAACGACAAAAGGAAATAGAAGCTGCACAAGCTGCCAAAGCAGAAACCGCCCCCGCCGGCGGTGCTCCTGCGGCAAAATAATTATTTATGGAAATACGCGCACGACTCAATCAGGTACACCTCGCCCCCCGCAAAGTACGGGCGGTGGTGAATGTTATCAAGAAAAAGGATGTGCTGATTGCCAAGGACCAGCTTGCCCATATGGTGAAACGTCCCGCGCATCAGATTGCCAAACTGCTAGATTCTGCCATCACCAATGCCGAATACGGGTATCAAATGGTTCCAAGCAATTTGTATGTAAAAAATGTGATCGTTGATGAGGGCACCAAGCTCAAGCGGTATTTCCCGCGCGCGCAGGGCCGGGCTACCGAGATTCAGAAAAAAACAAGCCGCATTCTGATTGTGCTTGATGAACGCGTGGCGGGTCTTAAGCAGGAGGTAAAGGCGAAAAAGAAAGAAGAAGTAATTCCGGTTCGAGGGGCTGCCACCGAAGCCACATCAACAGAAAAGAAACCCGAAATAAAAAAAGAATTAGGCAAAAAGAGCGGCCTGTTCGGCAATCTTCGCCGGAAGCTGTTCCAGCGTAAATCGGTCTAATGGGTCAAAAAATTTCTCCCACATCATTGCGTATCGGCATCAATCGTGACTGGGCGTCACGCTGGTTTGGTGGTGCCAAATATACTGGCTATCTCAAGGATGATCTGCGTGTTAGAACATATCTGGAGAAGCGGCTCAAAGGCATGGCCGTGGATCGCATTGAAATCGAGCGCGGCACCGATACGCTTAATGTCTCCATTATTACCGCACGTCCCGGTCTGATTATTGGCCGCGGCGGTGCAGGGGTGGAAGAAATTAAACAGGGGATCAGTAAATTATTGAAAGGGAAAATGGCGATTCGACTTGAAATTCAGGAGATCAAAAGCCCAGAAAGCTCTGCGGCAGTCATGGCTGAATCCATTGCTGACCAAATTGAAAAACGTATCCCATTTCGCCGCCTTCTGAAGCAAACGTTGGCCAAGATTATCGCAAGTCGCGATGTGAAAGGTGCAAAGATTCAAATTGCGGGACGATTAGATGGCGCTGAAATTGCACGCACGGAGCACTTGGAGGAGGGAAGTTTACCGCTTCAAACATTGCGCGCCGATATTGATTTTGCGCGCGCGACTGCGATGACCACCTACGGCACCATTGGCATTAAAGTGTGGATTTATAAAGGAGAGGTATTTGACAAATAATTATGCTTCAACCCGCACGCATTCAACACAGAAAAGTACATAAAGGCCGGATCGGCTCGGTGGCAACCCGTGGCGTAACTTTGAGTTTCGGCAGTTTCGGTTTGAAATCGCTTGAATCGTCGTGGATTAAGGCAAGCCAGCTAGAGTCAGCACGTCGTGCCATGGCGCGTTTTGTCCAGCGAGGTGGCAAGATATGGTTGCGGGTGTTTCCCGATAAGCCCCGTACCGCAAAGTCAGGCGAAGTGGGATTGGGCGGCGGCGCCGGTCCGTTGTCGCACTTTGTCGTGCCGGTAGAGGCGGGGCGCATCCTGTTTGAAATTGATGGCATTGCGCCGGAGCTCGCCAAGCGCGCGCTTGAATTGGCGGCACATAAACTGCCAGTGAAAACAAAAATCATTTCCCGCACGCATTAATATGAAAATGCAAGAATTACAATCAAAATCCCGATCAGAACTTGAGGCCACGCTGATCCAATTGCGCACGACATTGGTGCAGCTGCAATTTGATTTGGCGGACGCCAAAGTTAAAGATTTCAGTGCGATTGCCAAAACCAAGCGTGATATCGCCCGCATATTAACTTTCTTGCGCAACACTGCGTAACATCACTATGACTGATTTAACACAAAATCAAGGACGTACATTGCGGGGCGTGGTGGTGTCCGACAAGATGACCAAAACCGTCGTGGTGGAAGTTTTGCGCCTTAAAAAACATCCCAAGTATAAAAAATATTTTAAAGTCACATCCCATTACAAAGTGCATGATCCAGAACAGCAGTTCCATGTCGGCGATCGTATTCGGTTTAAAGAAACACGGCCGCTATCGAAGGATAAGCGGTGGATCGCAGTCGAGAAAGTCTAATCAATCTCCATGCTTCAACTACGTTCTATTGTAAATGTCGCAGATAATACCGGAGCCAAGAAAGTTGGCGTATTTAAAGTACTTGGGGGTTCGGGCCGTCGCTATGCGCGTATCGGCGACATTGTGGTGGCATCCGTCAAAGAAGCAGAACCGCGCAAAGCAATAAAAAAGAAGGATGTCGTGCGCGCCTTGGTGGTGCGCCAGCGCCAAACCTTTCGCCGTAAGGACGGCAGCTCCATTCGTTTCGACGAAAATGCGGTAGTTATTCTGGACGGCAAAGAGCCAAAAGGCGGACGCATTTTTGGTCCCATTCCGCGAGAAATAAAAGAGAAAGGATTTCATACCATTGCTTCGCTTGCCCAGGAGCTTGTGTAGTTCGACTGCGCTCACTACTTTGTAACCAACATGAAAATTAAAAAAGGAGACAAGGTTATCATCACGAGTGGTAAAGACCGGGGTAAAACCGGGAAAATTGTGCGCGTCGTACCGGATGCCAAAAGAATTGCTGTTGAGGGACTCAATTTGGTTAAACGTCATCTTCGCCCCCGCCGACAGGGTCAAAAGGGCCAGGTGGTGTCGCGCGAGCGGCTTATGAATGCCGCCAGCGTTGCGCTGATATGTCCATCCTGCGGCAAGCCCACGCGGGTCGGCTACCGAATAACGGGAAACGGGAAAATTCGCATATGCCGCAAATGTAACGCAGAGATCTAGTAAAAAACGGAAAGTATTGTATAATATACCGACGCTATGCCAAGACTCCTTGATACCTATAGAAAAAAAGTAATTCCTGCACTGCAGAAGGAGTTTGGTATCGCCAACATTATGGCGGTTCCGAAAATAACAAAGGTCACCGTCAATACCGGTATTGGCCGCATGGCCAAAGATGAGGCCGCAGTCAAAAAAGCCGAACGGGACATAGCAATTTTGACTGGCCAAAAACCCGTCTTCCGCCGAGCAAAAAAATCAATTTCAAGTTTCAAAATCCGCCAAGGGGTTCCCGTGGGATTGTCGGTGACGCTCCGGGGTAAGCGGATGTATGATTTTTTGGATCGCCTGGTGAGTATTGCCCTGCCCATGTCTAAGGACTTTCGCGGGATTGATCAGAAAAATATTGACCAGCATGGCAATCTCAATCTCGGCATCCGAGAACACAACATATTTCCTGAGATTTCCTACGAAACACTAAAAGACATATTCGGACTTCAGGTAACCGTTACAACCAATGCGAAGAATCGTGAACGTGGAAT
>ERZ1292629.1133-Hain-H43-01um-R1-1133-length-27166-cov-25_pt1 | contig 22797 bp, 24 predicted proteins | sample MGYA00564399_ERZ1292629 | MGnify/ENA primary metagenome ERZ1292629 (study PRJEB36523, sample SAMEA6512636) | groundwater metagenome | collected 2019-01-08 | study: AquaDiva: Metagenomics assemblies of 32 groundwater samples | reverse complement strand
TCCTCAAGGAATAAAACTCGATGAAGCCATTATTGAAATAAGAGCTGGCGCCGGCGGCGACGAAGCCGCCCTTTTTGCGGCCGACCTTTATCGCATGTATTCAAGATACGCCATGCTTCAGGGCTGGCGGCTTGATGTTTTGGACTCGAGAATCAGTGAACTCGGCGGCTACAAGGAAATTGTTTTTGAGTTGGCGGGCAAGGGAGCTTTCTCGAAAATGCAGTACGAGGGCGGAGTCCACCGGGTGCAAAGAATTCCCCAGACTGAAAAACAAGGACGAGTCCATACTTCTACGGTTTCGGTCGCAGTTTTACCCAAACCGGAAGAAACTCAAATTAGAATAAATCCGGCTGAAATTAGAGTTGAAGTCTGTAAGGCAACGGGTCCGGGCGGACAAAACGTCAATAAAAGAATGACGGCCGTCAGAGTCGTCCACTTGCCTACCGGCCTGGTCGTAGAATGCCACACCGAAAGAAGCCTTCCTCAAAACAAAGAAAGCGCCATGAGTTTGTTGGCGGCAAAACTGCTTGAGAAGCAAGAGATGGAACAACTAGGCACCCTTGATGAAAAAAGAAGGGTTCAAATCGGCTGGGCCAAGCGCGCCGAAAAAGTGAGAACCTACAACTTTCCTCAAGACAGATTAACCGATCACCGTGTCAAGAAAAGCTTCCATAATCTGGAAGGCATCATGGACGGCAAATTAGATAAAGTTATTCAAGCCCTCAGCGAGTCTTTATAAAAATGACCCCGCTTAGCGGGGTCATTTTTGTTACCGCATTCCTTTAATATCCTGTTCGTATTGAACGGCGATGGCTAAAACCGACCGACCGTAGAACTCCTCCCACTTAGACCAAGAGTAACCTGAAAAGTATCTCATGACAGCCGTAAATTCGCTACTGGCGCCTCCCAAGTCTTTCAAATAGACGCCTGTAGCCAAAAAGGCGTCTTTGATATTCCACGGATCAGCCGGTTTGCCGGTTATATTTTTCAATTTATCTTTATAAAGCACCCAAGTTGAAGGAATAAACTGCGAAGGCCCCATAGCTCCCCCCCAGCCGACCGGAGCTCCGTAAGAGTTCTTTAACGGGCAGGAAACCGGAGTATTGTAAACATCCCTGCCTAATTCCTGCGTAATTTGCATAAAGGGATTAACGTCTCTGCTGGGATTCATGACTTTTGTTTCTCTCGCCCTGGTCGAAGCTCTTATTCCCTCCCCCGTGCTTAAATTAGTCAAATAGCACTGGCCGACGTTTTTCCCAATGTTTGATTCCTGGGTTAAAACAGCGAGCAACAAAGCAGGTCTGATGCCTGTTTGTCCCGAAACGAATTTAGCGATATTGTAAGCTTCTTCAAAGGTAGGAGCTGAAGGGACGCCGATCAATTCAAAGAGCCTGCTTCGTATGGCTTGAGTTTGTTTTTCTACGCCGGTCTTTTCCGCGAGCTGTTTTTGGTATTCGGCATCAGTCAGTTTCAATAAAGAATCCTGCTCCTGTTTGGCCGAAGCATTCGCCTGGCGTTGCAAAGTTTGGATAACAACTTGTTTTTCCAAACCATTCTTTTCTTCGTCTAAAGATTGTTTTTGGTCTTCCAAAGATACCTTAAGCGCCTTGATATTGATCAAAAGTTCCTGATTTTTGGCGTTTAAAGATTCCAGGGCCACCAGATTATCAAAAAAGTCCGAAATACCTTCGGAAATAAGTATTTCGATCAAAGGGCGCTGATCTTCTTCGTAGGTTCTTTGCAGAATGGCAGCCAACCTGATTTTCCCCTCCGCTATTTTTAAAGAGGTTTTTTCAATAGAATCTTCAGTGTCTACAATCTGCAATCCCAAGTCTTTAATGACAATATTGCTTTGGCTGATTTGAAGATCAAGTTTTTTGATTTTATTTTTAAGCGAGGCAACCGTGTTTTCCAGGGTCTTTTTCTCCTGGGCGGTAGCTGTAATGTTTTTGTCTATATTAAGAAGTTGTTCATCAAGCCGCTTTAATTCGTCTTCCAGGGCTTGCCGTTCTTCGCTCGGGCTGGGGTTGGCTGAAACAACCCCCCACCACTTTTCAAGAAAAGTGGTGGGGGGCGGTATAACTAAAACCGAGACTAATGCTGAAGATAAAATAATTTTTAATAATTTCCTCATTTTTTCGGCTGGAGAGAAGGCTTAGCTTCGGCCGGTTTTTTCTCCTCGCCCCCTTTAGGAGCAGCTTCTTTAACCTCTTCTTCGCCCGAAGCTTTGGCTTTCTTTTCCACCTTTTCCACGTCTTCCACTTTCTCTTCAATGGGCTTTTGTAATTCTTCTTCCACCTTCTCGGGCTGGGCGATGCGGGCGATGATTTCTTCGGGGCTTCTTAAGATTTTCACTCCCGCGGGCAATTTCAAATCCTTAATTAAAACCTTGTCTTCAAAGGTTTCCAATCCCCCAACATTAATTTTAATCTCTTTGGGCAGATCTTGAGGCAAGGCCCTTACTTCTATTTCGGAAATGTTTTTTACTAAGGTGCCTCCCAGGCTTTTCACGGCCGGCGCTTCTCCTTCGATAATCAAAGGAATTTTGACCTGGATTTCCTCGGTCAGGATCGGCTGATAAAAATCAGCGTGGGTCGGGTTTCCAGTCATAGGATCAAGTTTGATTTCGTGGATTAAAACCAGGTTTTTCTCTTTCTTGCCTTCGGTTTCAAGCGAAATCAAAGTGCTTTCTCCGGCCTCTATCAAAACCTTTTCAAAGTCTTTTAAATTGACCTCCAGACTTTCATTCTTGATCTTAGGGCCGTACAGAATAACGGGCAAAACGCCCTTATCGCGAAGAGCTCTGACTTTTCTGCCTTGAATTTTACGAATTTTTGCGGATAAGGTTAACATGTCATTTTTCAATTTTAATACATTGGACGGGGCAAGTTTCGGCAGCCTCGCTGTTGCATTCGATGTTTTTAACTTCAAGTTCGAAGTTGTCGCCAGCAGGCTTAGACCCCAGAAGTTGAACCTTACCGTCGTCTCCCATCTTCCAAAACTTACTGCAAACCGCTTCGCAGGAACCGCAGCCGATGCAATTCTTAACCTCTAAAATGATTTTTACCATATTACTAATATACCCGAAAGGCCTGTCGTGGTCAAGATTTAATCGTTGGCTAACAAGTTTCTTTGAATACCTTTATCTTCGGCCACGATTGGTTTTTACGTAAGAGGCCTTCTTTAGCGCCAATTTTTGCGATAGCGAAGCTCGAGTTAGCCATGGCCAGCTGAATGGCGTAAACAACGTCATTTTTCTGAATTAGGCCCGAGACAAATCCCGAACCGAAGGCATCGCCCGCTCCAGTGCCGTCAACCAATTTCATTCCCAAGGATTTGGCGCAATAAAGATATTTTCCGTCAGAAACCACGGCTCCCTCTTTCCCCTTGGTCATAATAGCAATGCCCGGAGATAATTCATCAATCTTTTTGAAAATTTCATTTTCTTTTTGATAAGGAATGTTTGTTAAAAAAGAAGCTTCTTCTTGGTTTAGAATCAAAACGTCAATTTTACTTAAGATGTTGTGTAAAACCTTTTTAGGCAGGGTCAGTTGATTGTAGCCGGGGTTGAACGCCACCTTAATGTTATTTTTTTTAGCGAAAGCGACCAGTTCTTCTGTAACTCCGGTGAGTTTCCCGGCAAAAGGGGCCAGGTACAGCCACTTTGTCTTTTTGATCTTATCCCAAAGAATGTCTTTCTTATCTAAAAAATCGGAAGCCCCTCGGTAGACTAAAATAACGCGATCGTTGCCCGACTGCATTAAAATGACGGAAATATTCGTCAACATTTTTTTAGTCTTTTTAATCAAGCTCGTATCAATGCCGTATTTTTTGAGTTCTTTAATAACAAGTCCCCCTAAGCTGTCATCACCGATCATGCCGCAATAAGCCACCTTAAATCCTTGGTTGGCGAAGGTTGCAGCCGCATTGGTTCCTCCCCCGCCCGAAGCTAAAAAAGATTCTCGCACCTCGATTTTTGAGCCCATAGACAGGTGAATACCCTTGCCCGTATTAAAGTCTTTGCTCAGAACCGGCAAAAACTTCTCTGATTCAAGATATATATCTTGGCTGGCTGAACCGAAGGTGATGATGTCAAACATATAATTGGACAATTGTTCAATTGGTCAATTGGACAATTTGTTATCTTTTAACTCTTTTTCTTTTTTAGCGATAAGCAATATGGTCTTGATGACCGTATCGGGGTTCAAAGATATTGAACCTATCCCCTGTTCCACTAAAAATTCGGCAAACCCGGGGATATCCGAAGGCGCCTGGCCGCAGATACCGATATATTTTTTCCTTTTCTTGCAGATTTCAATTACTTTTTTTATTACATGCTTAACTGCTTCATTCTGCTCATTGCCGATATAAGCTATTTTAGCATTATCCCTGTCTATGCCCAGAACCAATTGAGTTAAGTCGTTCGACCCGATACTCATGCCGTCAAAGATATCCAGGAATTTGTCGGCTAAAATCACATTCGAGGGAATTTCACACATCATATATATTTTCACTCCCTGAAGACCGAATTTCTTTATTAATTCAACTACTGACTTGCCTTCTTTGACTGTCCGGCAGAACGGCACCATAACGGCAATGTTCTTTAAACCGAATACCTCACGGCATCTTTTGATCGCCTGAATTTCCATCTGAAAAGCCGGCTGAAAATCTTTGTCGAGATACCGACTGGCTCCCCTAAATCCCAGCATGGGATTTTCTTCACTACCCTCGTATAATTCTCCCCCGACGAGGCCTCGGTATTCATTGGTCTTAAAATCAGAAAACCGGACAATCACTTCTTTGGGCCAGAAAGCCGCAGCAATTTGAGCAATGCCTTCGGCCAGTTCATTAATGAAATACTTTTTCTTATCTTTATGTTCAACGGTTATTTTTCCAATCTGGCTTTTTAGTTTTTTATCCTTTAATTTATTAAAATGGTAGAGAGCCAGCGGGTGGACTTTGATTTTCTCGGCGATAATAAACTCTTCCCGGGCCAGCCCCACGCCGCTTTGCGGCAAGAACGAAGTTTTAAAGGCGACATCGGGACTGCCGACATTGACCATGATTTTGGTTTTTAATTGCGGGATTTTCTTCAGATTGTATTTTTTCACGGTGAAAGGAATGTCTCCTGAAAAAACACGGCCCGTTCCAAGACTGCAGTCAACGGTAACAATTTCGCCGCTTTTTAAGATTTTCGTGGCGTTTTTTGCTCCGACAATCGCGTTGATGCCCAATTCGCGGCTGACGATCGCCGCATGGCAAACTCTTGAACCTTCGTCAGTCACAATGGCCGAAGCTATTTTCATCGCCGGCAGCCAGTCAGGGTCGGTCATTTTGGTTACTAAAACTTCTCCCGGCTGGAATTCGTTTATTCCTGAGATATTCTCAATAATTCTCACCTTGCCTTTGCTGACTTTATTACCGACAGCAATGCCTAAAACTAGGGGCTGTTTTTTAATTTTAAGATTGTATTCTTCGTAAAATTGATTTTTTTGAGCGCCGTAAACAGTCTCGGGCCTGGACTGAACCACGAATAACTCTTGGGTTTTTCCGTCTTTCGCCCATTCGATATCCTGGGGCTTGCCGTAATGTTTCTCGATGATCACGGCCCAGCGGGCTAATTTTAAAATTTCTTCATCGGTCAGAGAAAAGAGCGCTTGCTCCCCGGCCTCCACGCCCACTTCTTTAAGCCCGCCTTTTTGGTTAAAAACATATTTTATGGATTTGCGTCCTAGATTTTTAGTGATAATAGATTTATAACCTTGTTCCAGAGTTGGTTTAAAGACTGTGAATTGATCCGGCGTAATCTTGCCTTTAACAATCATCTCCCCCACTCCAAAAATAGAATTGATAATAACCACGTCTCTAAATCCTGATTCCGTATCCAAAGTAAAAATAATGCCGGCGGAAGCCAAGTCCGACCGCACCATTTTCTGAACGCCGACAGACAAGCCGAGCTTAAGTTGCGAAAAGCCCTTCTCTTCCCGGTAAGTAATCGCCCGATCGGTAAAAGTCGAGGCAATAGAGTTTTTCACCGCTTCCAGTAATTTTTCTTCACCGGAAACATTTAAATAAGTTTCGAATTGCCCGGCGAAAGAAGCGTCGGCCGTATCTTCGGCCACGCCCGAGGTCCTTACCGCCACAGCCGGGTTTTTACCATACTTTTTACCTAACGCTTGGTAGGTTTCAATTATTTCTTGTTTCAGGTCTGTCGGAATCTCCCCTCTTAAAATGAGTTCCCTGGATAATTTCCCGGTTTTTTGCAAGTTTTCAATATTTTCGGGATTAAATTTTCGAAAAATTTCTTTTAACCCCTGGTCAATCTGATTGGCTTTAAGGTAGCGCCAGTAAGCGCGGGTAGTTAAAGCAAAGCCGTCAGGCACGCTGATCCCTTTTTCGGTTAATTGCGACAGCATTTCGCCCAAAGAAGCGTTTTTACCTCCAACCAACGGTACGTCTTTTGCCCGAATGTCTTTGAACCAAAGAATATATTTTTCTGATTTCATATTTTTAAAATTCATAATTCTTGAGCAATAGCCAGCTCTTCGTTGGGCTTAATCGCCTTAATTTTAACTTTATTCGGCTTGTTTAAAATAGCCAGATCATGGCAAATCATCTGCCTGATCTTTTTAGAGCCTGCGCCGATCGATCCGGTGAAAACCAGGGTATCGCAGCCGCCTAAAATGGCGTAATACGCCCCGATGTATTTCTGAATGCGATAAACAAAAACTTTTAGGGCCAGGATGGCTTTTTTATTTCCCTCGTCAACCTTCTTTAAAATTTCTTTCATGTCAGAAAGACCGCAGATTCCTTTTAAACCCGACTCGTGATTCAAGATTTCGGCTGTCTTTTCCGGCGAAAGAGTTCGGGCAAGCTCTAAGACTATCCCCGGGTCCAAATCGCCGCACCTCGACATCATAGTTAAACCTTCTAAGGGCGTAAAGCCCATAGAGGTGTCAATCGCTTGGCCGTTTTTAATAGCAGTAATCGAAGAACCTCCGCCTAGATGACAACTGATAACTTTTTCTCCTCCGGCCAGCTTGGCGGCGTATTTATGCGAAATACCGTGAAAGCCGAATCGCTGAAATCCATACTTTTTCCTGATCGTTTCGGGCAATGGATAGGTTCTGGCATACTCGGGCAAGTCTTTATAAAATCCGGTGTCAAAAACCGCCACTTGCTTTGTCCCCGGGAAAATTTTTGAAGCAACGCCGATGCCTAAAATATTAAAGGGATTGTGTAAAGGAGCTAATTTATTGCATTGGCGCAATTCTTTTAAAATAAGAGGTGTAACCTCTATTGGGTCCCTGAATTTTTGGCCGCCATGAACCACCCGATGGCCGACAACCTTAATCAGCCCATTGAAACTTTTCAACTCATTGAATGTTTTAACCAGCTTCTTGTCATAATCGCGCTGGCTCTTGGTGGCGACCGATTTTTCTTTTAAAACCCGAAAATCACTGTTGAAAAGCTTGTATTTAATCGATTGGCTGCCGCAATTCAAGACTAAAATCATATGATTAATTCGCCGAAAGTTTTACCTGTGATGCCTGCGGCATTGCCTTCGTCGGTATCTAGGTTTAAGGCTAATTGATAATTTTCGCCGATCCTTGCTTTAATATTATGGAAAATCAGCGATCTTGTTCCTTTAATTTTTACCGAAACCATTTTTTTATCCGTAATCCCCAATTTTTCAGCTTCTTTTGAAGAAACATGAAGATGCCTCCAAGCAATTATCACGCCTTCTTTCAGTGTTACTTCTCCTTTCGGACCGATGAGTAAAATCCCCGGCGTACCTTTTAAATCTCCCGACGGCCTAATAATTGCAGGCACTCCCAGATTATAAGAGTCGGTCAGAGAGATTTCTAATTGCGTTTGCTTCCTAGTCGGGCTAATAACTCTTACCTGAGAAATTTCTTTATCTTTGAAGCGCACAGTGACGGTTTCTTGAGCGGCAAATTCGTCTGACTGGGTCAGCGCTCTTATCTGGGTTAAGCAATACCCCTTGCCAAAAAGGGCCTCTAAGTCTTCTTGAGACAAATGAATGTGTCTGGCTGATACTTCAACAGGTATTTTCACGGGCATATTACTTGATTATATCTGAAAATCAAAAAAACAAAAAGCGATAGGCAAAATACCCATCGCTTCGTCCCCCGTCCTCACTTTTTTAAATAATTTTTGACCCTCTTTAATCCTTCTTTGATTTTAGCGGCGTCCAAAGCGTAAGAAAACCTGACTCGGTCGGAAGCGCCGAACCAATCTCCGGGATAGGTAATAACTTTGTGCTTTTTGAACATTTCCCAGACAAACTTGGTAGGGTTAGCGATTTTCGGCAGAACGTAGAAAGCTCCTTCGGGCTTCCATAAATCCAAGCCTAAACTCAATAATCCTTCGTAAATCAAATCTCTTCTTTGCTCCCAGATTTTCACTTGTTTATCAATATAACTTTGCGGGGTTTTTAAAGCTTCGAAAGCCATTTCTTGGCTCAAAATGCTCGTATTCATTGAGGTACGCGTTTTCATCTCGATGATATCATTAACCAATTTTTGGTCAGGCGACCATAAATACCCCACTCGTAGCCCACACATGGAATAAGTTTTTGAAAACGAGTTTATGGTGATGACGCGCGGTCCTTTAATCAAATAATTTTCTCTGATATAAATCAAATCTTTATAAACCTCGTCCGACAGCACATAAACGCCGAGTTGATTCGTCAGTTTCTCTATGAGTTTTAGCGTCGCCATCGATTCGACCCGGCCCGTCGGATTGGACGGCGAATTGATGATGACTGCCCGGCAATCTTTAATTTTGTTCTTAAAATCGTGGAAATCAATCCGGCCTTCAATCAAATCGGTGTAAACCGGCTCCATGCCGGCATATCTTACCAAATGAGGATAAGTGTAATAATAGGGCCTCGGCAGTAAAACCCTCTTCTTTTTACTGCTTTCCAAAAGCGCGATGGTCCGCAAGGCAAGGTCGAGGGCTTCGGAAGCGCCGTTGGTGACGACGAAGTTTTCGTCTGTTGATTTGGGATATTGCCTGGCCAGCGCCTCCCTTAAATTGGTTTGCCCCTGTATCAAACCGTATTTGAAACTCCGGAAATTCGGCAATATCTTAAAAACCGTTTCGGGCGGAGGCAAATCCGGCTGCCCTGAGCCAAATGAAATAATATCTTTACCAGAAACTCCGATAAATATTGAAGGCGATAATTTCTTTGTCGACATATAATTGATTATATCTAAAAAAGGCAAAAAATAAAACCCTTGGCATTAAAACCAAGGGTTTGCTTCTTATAAAACGTATTTCCCTCCGCGCATGATGACTTTGCCGTCAAGATAAACGGTGGGTTTTTGGATCACGCAATCAATATGAGAGTCGCTGTCCCATTCGGCTCCAGTTTCTTCGGGGTAAGCGCCCCCAAAAGCCAGATGGATTCCCGGAAATTTTTCATCCTGGAGCAGATTGCCGATAATTCTTTTGAGCCCGATATTGGTTCCCAGGGCGAATTCACCCACTCGATTGCTATTTTGATATTTGAAAAGATATTCGGCAAGTTCTTCAGCTAATTCTTGGTTAGCACATCGAATACTGTCCTTAACTGCCCGGCCATTCTCAATAAAGACACTAGCAGGCGTTTTTTCCAGAAGTCCGTATTTTTTATCAAAGTAATCGCCCAGACATCCGTCAACGACTAAGATGCCGTTAACATCGACTGGGCAGGTGAATACCTCTCCGTCAGGCAGATTGCTCCAATGACCGCTCGTAATATTGCCGTCGCAAACCACCCATTTGATCTTAGAGGAGAATCGAGCAATGATGTTTGTTCCGCCGCGAGCAGTCACCATAATTTCTTTAACTTGGCTGACTTTTTGATGAACCAATCCGCTAATTCTTTTGATTTCTCGGTAGTTACTGCACATGCCCTCCTTCATAATCTGTTCGGTAACGCCCACCATATGGCCGTGTCTCAAACGAGAATTCGCTTCAACAATTTCCAGCATCGGTCCTCTAAATATCTGGAGCTCCCCTTCAGCCCCTTGGGCAACATATAGACTGACATCAGCCTTTTTTAAAGCGCTACCTATCTCAACGGGAAAGCTTAGGGGCCGCGGGCCAAACTCTTCCATAACGAAAACCTGGATATTCTCGGTGATTCTTTCTACAGCTTCTTTGATGGCGTAACTGATTTCTATAGCTTCCAGATCGGTGATAATAACAACCTTTTCATTCTCTTTAACCTTTAGACACGTTTCAATCGCCTGCTTGGCTCCCTTTCTTACGCTACCCATATCATCTTTCCTCCGACTTCTTTCAACACAGGATAAGGCCAATCGATTTCGGTCGTCGGATCCACCAATAAACCAGCCCCTCTTTCCGCTTGTCGGGCAATGGGGTCTGACTCATTAAAACGTCTACCGTTTTTCATTTCCAAAAATTCGGTCGTTTCGTGGATAGTGGTGCTTTCAAAAAACTCTTTTGAAACCGGCTGATTTTTTCTTTTTAAGTTATCGCAGTCGCAACCGTCTAAACAAAAGTAGTGGCGCATATCAATCCAAATTTCATCAAGCGGAATGCATACATGAACTAGGCCGTGGCCGCCGTGACCAAACGTTACATCTACGTTGTTCCTTACCGTTTCACCACTAACCGCGAAGATCTTGAATCCATCTTCTTCTCTAATAAACTTTTTCCAGCGCTTGTTACCCGGTCCATTTAAATCAAAGTTCGGGTCTTTTTTTGGCGCTCTTTTTTGAATTTCATCTTCGAAATCCATCCAAAAAAATAATCTTCTGTCGGTCATATTCTTTCTTGCGTCCGGCATTGTCCACCTCCTTCAAAAGTATTTTATTGTAAAATTACCAACCATCTATGTCTTACCATCAGGATATAAAAAATCAAGCCTCTAAATAAAATGAAAGAGGTTCGGCCTCTTTCATTTGTACCTTTGAGTAAGTTATAAGCTTTTGCCGATATATTCGGCAAATTCGGCGAGCCGGCAGGCGTACGCCCATTCGTTGTCATACCAGGCGACCACTTTCACCAAATTATCGTTGACCATGGTCAGGGGCAGGTCAACGATGGCAGAAAAAGGATTACCGCGGTAATCCGAAGAAACCAGAGGCTCTTCTTCAACGGCTAAAATTCCTTTTAATCCTTTGGTTTGCGCCGCTTTTTTAAAAGCTGCGTTAACTATTTCCACCGAAGTCTTGTTTCCAACCTCGCAAATCAAATCTAGGACCGAAACCACAGGAGCGGGCACTCTTAAAGCGATGCCGTCCAGCTTCCCTTTAAGTTCCGGAATTACTTTGCCGATGGCCGAAGCGGCTCCGGTAGTCGTCGGGATGATGTTTAAGGCTGAAGCGCGAGCTCGCCGCAAATCTTTGTGGGGCGAATCCAAAATGCGCTGATCATTAGTATAAGAATGAGTGGTTGTCATAAAGCCCTTAATTATCTTGAAGTTATCATTTAAAACCTTGGCCACGGGCGCTAAACAATTGGTGGTGCAGGAAGCTAAAGAAACGACGTTATCTTTTACTGGATCGTACTTTTCCTCATTAACCCCAAAAACAAAAGTTGGGACACTGGCTGATTCGGAGGACGCCGAGATAATTACTTTCTTCGCCCCGGCTTCAAGATGTTTTTGGGCTCCCTCGATTTCAGTAAAAGCGCCCGAGCACTCCAAAACAACGTCAATTCCCAGCTTCTTCCAGGGAAGATTGGCCGGATTTTCTTCTGATAGTATTTTAACTTCGGGCCCGATGCCTTTTACATAACGACCGTAAACCGAATCGTATTTTAAAAGATGATTGAGTGTTTTTGAATCGGTCAAATCATTAATCGCCACCACTTGCAGATTAGGATGGCTGTCTAAGATAGTACGGAAGGCCGGTCGCCCGATTCTTCCAAAACCGTTGATGGCTACTTTAATCATGAAATCATCGAATAACGAATCCGTTTCGAATTTACGAATTCGTATATTCGTATTAAATTAGTTATTCGTTGATTTTTAATAATTGAACGATTTTCTTTTTATCAAAACCGATGACAATCTGGCCGTCAATTTCAATAACCGGCACGCCCATCTGCTGAGATTTTTGGATCATTTCCTCTCTCGCTTGGGCATCGGTGCCTACATTAAGATCTTCGTATTCAAAACCGTGCTGTTTCAAAAACTCTTTTAAGGTGACGCAATACGGACAGCTGGGAGTGGAAAAAATGCGAATTTTAGCCATAAATTTATTGAAGCGGGCAGCCGGATTTTTCGGCCAACCGTGTTAATGATAATTCGCCAGTTTCTCTGGTACCGTCAGCAAAAATCCAGGTTGGGAAGCTTTCAATCTTAGCATTTTTGCAAGCGTCAATCAGACTCCCCTGACTTGTGGGTGTTTGTTCGCACTCGATATAATTGACGTACTGAAACGCATCGCCGAGCGTCTTTTTCTGATTCTGGCAGTGAGAACACCACCAGGCTCCATAAAGCTTAACTCCCTTTTCGGTCAGACATTTGCCAAAATCAGCTGAAGCGGTTGCTGTCTCAACCGGAGCTTGTTCTTGAGAAACTGAAGCCGCGGCTGCCGCAAAGTCAATACCCGTAGGAAACAAAAACTTGCCGTCTTTAGTGATGTAAGATTCGTACTGGGTTTCATTGATCTTCAGGCTGATTTGATAAACCATGCCTTTTTCGGCAACCGCTACCAGAGAAGCGACCACTCCTTGTTCGATATTTTGATTAACAAAAGCAATTGTTTTGTCGGCTGCTTCTTGGGAAGATAATATCCCTAAGGGCCAGTAATTAATAAAAACGTAAACGCCGGCCACTAAAATTCCGGCAACAATTATAGCTCCCGGTATCAGATACTTATTTATTAAATATTTATTTATATCCATGTGTTTAAAGTATATCCTGGCTGCTATTTTTTGTAAACTCCATTTTCAAATGAGTACTGGCGCAAGCCGGCGTAAGGTATTTCCAGATTAATAATATCTTCGTCGGATATCTTCTCAATATATTTCACAATGGCCCGCAACGAATTGTGGCTCGCCACCACCAGCGCGTTTTTACCCTCTTTTAAATCCTTTTCAACGTATTTTTTTAAAAACGGGGTTGTTCTATGATAAACATCTTTCAGGCTTTCCCCTTCAGGCGGAGCGATATTCCAGCTTCTCCGCCACAGATGAACCTGTTTTTCGCCGAATTGTTTTTTCGCGTCTTCTTTGTTTAACCCTTGAAGGCGCCCGTAATTTCTTTCGTCCAAAGCTTTATCGATCACGACAGGCAAGTCTTTCTTGTCCAAAATATTTAAAATTAGAGAAACCGTTTCTTTATTCCTGATAAGGGGCGAAGTATAAACTTTATCAATTTTAAAACCAGCAAGCTTCTTCGAGGTTTCTCCGGCGCTCAAAATCCCCTCTTCGCTCAACGGAATATCAGTCCAACCTGCCCAGCGATTTTCCTTATTCCACTGAGACTGTAAATGCCTTAATAATAATAACTTTGACATAACGGATATTTAGGCAGTCCGACTGCCCTTTTAATTTTAAGGGCAGTCGGACTGCTGTTAATCGTTAAATGTTTTGTATTTCCTGCTCGATCCTTAAAACGCGGTTGTATTTGGCCACCCTTTCTCCTCTGTTGGGCGCTCCGGCCATCAAGAATCCTGTTCCCAGGCCGACCGCTAGGTCGGCCAGAAACGTGTCGCACGTTTCTCCCGATCGATGTTTGACAAAAACATCCCAATTGTGGTCCAAAGCAAGCTTCGCGGCTTTGATGGTTTCTGAAACCGTGCCTGTTTGATTCGGTTTTAAAATCAAAGCATTGCAAGCTCCTTGTTTTTGCGCCTCTTGAATCCTTTTAATGTTGGTGGCCAGCAGATCGTCGCCGATAATATTTATTTTTTGGCCCAGGATTTGGGTAATTCCTTTAAAGCCCGTCCAATCGTCTTCGGCGAAAGGATCTTCTATGGCGATGACGGGATATTTTTGGCAAAGCTTGGTGTAAAATTCAGATAAGCTTTTCTGATCGAAGGTTTCCCCTTCAAAATAATATTGGCCGTTTCTAAAAAAAGTGCTGGCGGCCATATCAAGAATAATCTTAACTTTTTTTCGGCCGGTTTTTTTAACAGCAGTTATAATCAAATCCAAAACATCTTCCGTCTCCTGCACGGGCGGCGTGAAACCGCCCTCTAAACCGACGTTTGTTGACGCCTTGCCGAATTTTTTATTCAAGATCTCCCTCAAGGCGTGATAAGTTTCCGTACCGAACCTCAACTGTTCATGGAAAGACCCGTCTTCAACGAGTACCATAAATTCTTGGGTGTCCACATTGCCTCGGCCGTGTACGCCCCCTTCAACATATAAAAGACAGGGAAAGGGCAAAAGAGGCTTGGTTTGAGCGATTTTGGAGATCCATTGCCACAAAGGCACGCTTTCGGCCGCAGCCCCGGCTTTAAGAACAGCTACCGAGACTCCCAGGATAGCGTTGGCTCCGAGCCGCGACTTATCTTCTGTGCCGTCCAATTCAATCATTAGATTATCGATTTCTTCCTGTTCCTGCGTATTTTTACCGATAAGCTTCGGAGCAATAACTTCGTTGATGTTTTGTACCGCTTTCTGCGCTCCCATACCCATATACATCTCGCCGCCGTCTCTTAACTCTTTGGCTTCATATTTGCCGGTCGATGTGCCCGAAGGCACGGAAGCCGTAAAAATACCAGCTTCGGTGGTTAACTCCACCTCAATCGTCGGATAGCCCCGGGAGTCCAGAATTTCTCTGCCCTTGATTGATTTGATATTATGCCCGATCATTTTTTTGCAGATAGATAGAAGCGGAAATCGCGGCTTTGGCTCCTTCGCCGGAAGCGATCACAACTTGCTTATAAGGCACATCGTCCACGTCGCCGGCCGCAAACAGCCCGGAAGTGCGAGTCATGCTCGTTTTCGGATCAGCGACGATTTCGTCTTTTTCATTAAAATCAACCAAATCTTTCACGAATGAAGTAGCCGGTTGCGAACCTATTTCAACGAAAATGCCCTGAACCTCCAAGGTAATAAGTTTCTTTGATGTTTTTTCCTGGTAAATAATTGACTCAACGAAATTATTTCCTTGAATTTTCTGCAAAATGACTTCGGTGATTAGGGAGATCTTGGCGATTTTTTTAACTTGGTCCTGGATTGCCTGTTCGGCCCTGATTTTAGCTCCCGATTCTAAGATGTATACTTTTTTAGCGTAATTGCTTAAACCCAGCGCTGCTTCGAATCCCGCATTGCCTCCGCCGACCACTACCACGGTTTTTTCGGCGAACAGAGGGCCGTCGCAAGAGACGCAATAAGAAACGCCTTTGCCGATGAATTCTTTTTCACCTTCAACTTCCAGGGGTCTTGGATCGGCGCCGGAAGCGATGATCACAGTTTTTGATTTAAATTCTTTTCGGTCGGCCGTCATCAGCGTAAAAACGCCGTTGTCTTTTTTCACGGCTTTGACTGCGTTAATTTCAATATCTATTTTATGGCTTCTTAAGTGTTTCTCGAAACTTTTGATCAATTCTTGCCCGGAAATTTTCTCGAATCCCGGATAATTCTCGATATGGACTACTTTTTTCGCCATCTGGCCGCCGAAATCTTTAGTAATTAATAATGTCTTTAATTTCTGGCGCGCAGTATAAATGCCGGCTGTCATGCCTGCCGGTCCGCCGCCGATGATGATTAAGTCGTAGATGTTTTCCATTTGATTATTTTACCACAACAGCAACCACAAAACAAAATGACCCCGCTTAGCGGGGTCATTTACTATGTTGAATTATTTGATTTGTTTTCTTGCGGTTTTCTTCTTAAGAAAGCCGGGATATCCCACTTCTTTTCTTTTTCCTGCATCTCTTCTTCAACTTTTTCTACTTCTTTCCTTAAATCAAGGGCATTTCTCCTGGTCAGGGTCTTGGCCGGTTCGTCTTCATTGTTTATCACTTCTATTGGGACAGAAATCTCTACAGACTTTTTTGCGCCTCTTCGGCGCACTGGTGCGCCATTGAGGCGCATCCGCCGACGAGGCGGATTTTTCTTAAGCGGTGATTTCGCTCTCGGTTTTGTCTTAGGCTTCTGCTTTCCACCCGAGGCGGATCTCAACCCAAGGCTGATGAGCCTCGGGCTCAGGCCTTGGGCCGGCTTTTTCGGTTTACGTTTAGGTTCAGGCTTGGGCCGGTCTCCCCGGCCGCAACCTACGGCCAGCAACGAAATTTTAATCTTATCCTTATAATTATTATCTTGAGAAATGCCGAAAATTATTTTAGCCCGGCGGTTGAAATCGGAAATTGCCTTCGAGATCTGCTCCACTTCCTTCATGCCGATATCTTGAGAGGCCGTAATGTTAAAAAGTATTTTTTCCGCTCCTTTGATATCATAATCGTTCAAGGGGCTTTTCAATAATTCTTTTAAAACTTCTTCGATGCGGTTGGGCCCTTGAGATTCGGCGCTGTTTAAATAAGTCAGCTTGCCACGGCCGTCCAAAATCGTTCTGACGTCGGCAAAATCAATATTAATGAGGCCCGGCATGTAGATCATGTCGAATAATCCGCTAAGATTTTCCGAAAGCCGTCTGTTAATAACCGAAAGGGCTTCTTTTAAAGGAGTCTTCTTGTCAATAATTTTGAAAATATTTTCGTTAGGAATAACAGCAACGGTATTAAGGTCCGGTATCATTTTATCTAGACTGTTTTTAGCCAGAGAATACTTTTTCCCGCCTTCAAATTTAAAAGGCATAGTAAAAATGCCGAAAACCATGGTGCCTGCCTCCCGGCCGATTCGGGCAAATTCGGGAGCTGCCCCCGATCCCGCGCCGCCCCCCAAAGAGGCCACCAAAATACATAAATCAATGCCTTGGAAAAGCTTGGCAATTTTAGCTTTATCTTCCCTAGCCGCTTTTTGGCCGAGCCTTGCGTCCATGCCGCAACCGAGCCCTCCCGTTATTTTTTGCCCCAATTGCAAGACTTTGGTATACTTGGACGCTTCTTTTAAAGCTTTAAAATCGGTATTGGCCACGACAAAATCCACTTTTTTTAAGCTGCGCGCGATTTCCGAAACAATCGAACCCCCGCCGCCGCCCACGCCAATCACCCTGATCCTCGTGCGATGGACCAAATCTAAAGGCGTAATCTTTGGTTTTTTGTTTTTTAAAACTTTTTTGATTTTCCTTTGCCTCGCCGTAGCTTTAGCGGAGGCGGATTTCCTCTTTTTTTTCTTGGCCATGAATTTAGTGTCTTTATCAATTATATCGGTAATGATTAGGAAAGGTCAAGTCAATATTGAGCAATAAAAAAAGAGGCTCGCTTAGGTAAGCCTCTTACTTTATTACTTTTGTCTTAAGCTCTGGGTATGAATACCACACTCCCCGCCACATTTGCTGGTGCCTATCCAACGGCAATCACGCTCCATTACTCCCCCGATACCGGAGCAAGGCGCACAGCCCAGAGAGCGGTAACCCAATCCATACCAAGGATGGGGTTCAATCCCTCTGGTGGACATATACCGCCAAACCTCGGCTTCGGTAAAGGTTAGAATCGGATTAATCTTAATAAGCCCGTCCTTCTCTTCCACTTCCTGGTAATCCGTTCTGGTTCTGCCCTCGGTGCACCTTAAGCCGGTTATCCAGGCATCTAAATTTTTTGTAGCCACTTTAGTGGGGTCTACTTTAAGCAAACGGCAGCATTCATCCGGGTCTGCCTGATACATCTCCAAACCGGTCTGATATTCAACCTGAGACGCTTTTTGGACAAACTCGGCGGTAGGTAACAATACCACCTCGATAGTTTTATCCCGGAGAGCCTTAGGCGCGCTATCCGCCACCATATATACCGTGACCTCAAGATTCATTTCCTTATTCATTCGTCTGAGATAGTCCAAGGTTTCTTGGGGTTTATACTGAGTCATCACGGCGAAAACCTTAATATTAGGGTCTACCTCTCTGGCGATATGCGCCGTAACCATGCTGTCTTTGCCAAAAGAGCAGGCGACGGCTATCTTGGGATATTTCTTTATGGCGTCCTCAATCACTTCTCTGGCATGCTCAATCTTCTCTACTTCGTTCATTGCTACTGTCGTCATTGTTAATCTTAACCTCCTTCTTTTATTTTTAAACAGCTTGCTATAGAACAATTTAACAAAATCAAAACAAAAGTCAATGCCATCACATGGTTTAGGCGGCTAGCCAGCCGCCGTCTACTACGACGACCGAGCCCGTCATATATGAAGACTCGTCTGAAGCCAAGAACACAACGGCGTTCGCCACTTCTTCCGGCCTGCCCACCCGATGAAGAGGCACGCGTCCCAGAATTCCTTCCATTGAGGCCTTGTCCTGTTTAACCTGATCAATCATAGGGGTGTCAATCGCTCCCGGAGAAACGACATTAACTCGGATATTATACGGGGCTAATTCAATCGCCATGGCTTCGCTCATGCCCACGATACCGCCCTTGGAAGCGCAATAATGAGTCAGGCTCGGAAACCCGACGCCAATCTGCCCCATGGCTACGGAGGCGATATTAACGATCGCTCCCGACTTTTGTTTTACCATCTCTTTCGCCGCCGCCTGAGCGCAGAGAAAATATCCTTTAAGATTAATATTAATGGTTTTATCCCAGTCCGCTTCGGTCATTTCTAAAAAGGGAGAAAACTGCGCGATGCCGGCATTGTTAATTAAAATATCTAATTTCCCCCATTCTTTCACGGTCGCTTGGATCATCGCATCCACTTCTTCTTTCTTAGAGACATCACACTTAATAGCAATGGCTTCTCCTTTCGCCTTTTTGATTTCCTGAACGACTATTTCACACTCTTCCAGAAAAATATCGGAAACAACCACCTTGGCTCCGGCCCGTGCCAGGGCTAAGGCATGAGCTCGGCCCATGCCCCTTCTCGCTCCGGTAACGATTGCCACTTTGTTTTTTAAATCTGCCATATGTTTTATATTATCGTTTTAATTTCTACTGATTTTATTATACCCCAAACCTCCTCAAAACAAAATGAAAGAGGTTCGGCCTCTTTCATTCAAATGGTTGCGGTAAAAAGAAAGGAAGACCAATAGCATAGCTACGGGTCTCCTTGATTAATCATGACACTTAGAAGATGTGCCTGATGACACTTATATTTTACCGCGCCAGGCGCCCCTGTCAACTAGGAGTTATCCCCAGCCAGGTATCCCGTACTCCAGCACATTTGCAAATTGAAACCGCCGCTCGGACCGGCAATATCGATAATCTCTCCGGCAAAGAATAAATTATCGACTATTTTTGATTTCATAGTCTTGTCGTTAATTTCTTTTAAAGAAACTCCCCCGCTCGTGACAATCGCCGATTCAAAGCCCAGCAATCCCTCGACTGTCATTTTAAGATTCTTCAAAAGTCGGACAAGCCCGTGTCTTTCTTCTTTGGTGATATAGGTCACCTTCTTGAAAGGATCAATACCCGAGAACTTCACGATGACCGGAATCATTTTCTGGGGTAAAAGGTCGTCCAGGGCATTCTGGAAAAGCTTGCTGTGGTATTTTTGAAAATCTCTCTGAAGCCGCTCGTCCAATGTTTTAAAATCCAAAGCCGGTTTTAGATCAAACGATATTTCGACCGCCCCCTTTTTCAGAAGCTCACCTACTTTCTTACTCACATCCAGAATAATCGGCCCCGACAAGCCGTAATGCGTAAACAAACATTCACCAAAAACATCGGTTTGCTTTTTGTTTTGTTGCAAGATAGTCGCTTTGACGTTCTTCAAACTTAACCCCTGTAGTCCCTGGACCCATTCTTCTTTAATCTTTAAGGGCACTAAAGCCGGCATTAAGTCTTCGATACGATGACCCAGAGCCTTGGCCCATTCGTAACCGTCTCCGGTAGATCCCGTGGCCGGATAAGACTTGCCGCCGGTGCAGATAATATAATTCCTGGCAACAATTTCGCTGTTGCTCTCTTTTAAAATCAGCTTATTAATGTGGTGTTTTTTTCTTTCAACGTCTATGACTTCAGCGCCGTAAACAAAGTGAACCTTGCCTTTCAGTAAGTACTTCACAAAAGCTTTTAAAACATCGCTGGCCTCGTCGCTGGCCGGGAAAACCCTCTGCCCTCTTTCTATTTTTGTTTTCAAACCCCACTTCTCAAAAAACTCAATGGTTTTTTCTGGCCCGAAGACGTGAAAGGCATGGAAAAGGAATTGGCCTTTTTTACCGTAATTTTCCACCAGTTTCCTCAAATCAAACTCGGCATTGGTGATATTGCATCTCCCCTTGCCCGTGAGCACCAACTTTCTGCCCGGCTTTTTATTCTTTTCCAAAAGCACGACCCTTTTCCCGAGTTCCGCGGCACGGCCTGCCGCCATCAATCCTGCGGGTCCTCCGCCGATCACTGCCACATCAAAAATTGTCTGATTATTTTTAAGCATTGCCTTATCTTATCATAAATAGCTTAACAAAAAGAGAGTCATCGACTCTCTTTAAATTTAGAAAACTTGCCCAAGGTAGTACCGACTTTCTCGCCCCGGCTGAATTTGATTAGAACATCCTGTTCCATACCGGCAATCGCTACTTTCATGCCGTTTAAAAAACATTTTTTGGCTTCGAGCACTTTAGCTGCGATGCCTCCCCGTCCCGTTTCAGAAACTTCAGAAACGCTCTTTTGCTCGAAAGCGAAAGGATTTATCTCGCGATACATCTTGGCATCGGGGTTTGTTTTGGGGTCATCTTCATAAACTCCGCCGGCGTCTGTCAGAAAAAGAACTCTTTCCGCCCGAAGAAGTATTGCCACCATGCGCGCCAATCGATCATTTTCGCTGAAGCCTTTTTCCATAGAAACAATTTCTGCATCAGAGACAGGATCGTTTTCATTAATAATCGGGATCAGCCCGTTATCTAAGCAATTAAAAATATTAGACCTAATGCTTTTAATTTCGTTAACATCCTGCCAGTTGGCGTAAGTCACCAGGAGTTGGGAGATTTCTCTATTAAAATGGATGAAAGCAAGACCCCAGCGAAAAAGCAAATGCCTCGCTCCGATGCCGGCTAAATCTTTCTTCGTCAAATTTTTGGCGACAAAGTTTAATTGAATCAGCCTCTCCGTACCGGCCTGAATCGCGCCGGAACTGACAATAACCACCTTTTTCCCTTCTTTCTCGACAATACCGACTTGCCTCGCAATCTCGCTAAATATTCCCTGGTGAAGCCGGCCGTCGATCATTAGGTTTTTCGTGCCGATTTTCAATACTATAATTCCTTTCACCTAAACCTCCTGTATATTAATGTGCCGCTCATATCGTACATAATTTATGAGGAAAATCAAGCTCCTAAAATAAATTGAGGGAGGTTCGGCCTCCCTCAATTTTACTCGCTGAGCTTGCCGTCAAAATGTTCGTCAGACGCTTCGGCCTCTTCTTTTGTTCTGAATTCAACGCCATCAGCGTGATTGGGCGGAGAATAAATCGTATAAAGTTTCAATGAATCCACTTGGGAATTGTTGATAATATTGTGCTTGGTGCCGGCCGGAATTACCACGGCGAATCCGTCGGTTATTTCAGATTCTTGCCCGTTGATAACTACCTTGCCCTTGCCTTTTTCAAATCGGAAAAATTGGTCCAGGGTTTCATGAACCTCTGCTCCGATTTCCTCGCCCGGCAATAAACTCATCAAAACCAACTGGCTATGTTTGGCTGTATAAATAACTTTTCGGAAGTTCTCGTTTGCCAACGTTGCTTTTTCAATATTTTGGACAAATCCCTTCATGTGTTTAAAATTAATGATTATCTATTTTTATTATAGCACCAAATCAAATAAAAAGCGGTGCTGGTTGGACCAGCCCGCTTTACTCGTCTAGTTTTCTTTGTTTCTCAGCTAAATATTTGTACACCGCCGGTGGCAGATCTTTTCTTGTTTCCTTCAATCTACCGAAAGTAATAAGCTCCCTGCTGACGAGCCAGCTCAACCGTCAATCCCCCGAAATTTTCCACTTCAACATTTCTTCTTCTCCTACAAAAGAATGATAACTATCAACCAAATAAGAACTAAATGCATGGTGTTGTCTACCACCGCATAAACGAGACAGGAAAACGATAAATCGATATCGCGATATTTATCTTTGGATTCGAACGCCTTGATAAAATCGCGGCCGCGGATCATCTTCAACCACTTGGATCCCAGCGAGTACCGATCGATAAACCAGTGGCTTAGAAATATCAGACACACCACCAAGGGATCGGCCGTCCAAAGAAACAAACAAATCCAGGCCGTGTAAATCAAGCAGTGCCAAACGCACCACCAATTTCCTCTCCAGCCCTTTTCTGATTTCTTCAGCGCCATAGCTTTACTTTGGAACATATAATCTCCGAAAAGATGTCCGAAAACAATTTGCGCAAACATCGCTTATCCCCCTTCCGTATTTTTAACGTGCTGATGTTGTTTTATAACCCATCCTCAAATTAAAATCAAGATGCCCTAATACCCCTTGACAGATTTATAACAAGGAGTATAATGCACGTAGATGAAGAAGTCGAGGTATCGTAATAGATATAGCGACTTTAGTAATCATTAAAAAGGTCGCTATATTAATTTAAGCAAAACAATGGAATTCAAGAAATTTGACGACAGACCGGCGCGAGATTTTGCTCCTCGAGAAATGGTTAAAGGAAACTGGAAATGTTCCGATTGCGGAACAGAGATTGCCGAGCTTCCGTTTCAACCTTCAGGAGACAGACCGATCTACTGCCGCGACTGCCATTCAAAGCGCAGAACCCAAAGATTTGGGAGATAAGCTTTAGAATGCTGAACCCCGCCCT
>ERZ1292629.761-Hain-H43-01um-R1-761-length-35168-cov-6_pt2 | contig 22800 bp, 21 predicted proteins | sample MGYA00564399_ERZ1292629 | MGnify/ENA primary metagenome ERZ1292629 (study PRJEB36523, sample SAMEA6512636) | groundwater metagenome | collected 2019-01-08 | study: AquaDiva: Metagenomics assemblies of 32 groundwater samples | reverse complement strand
CATTTGATTTGTCTAAAGTGAATAAAGGCGGCGCGGTTTTTTCAATGGACAAATTGAACTGGCTGGCGCGCGAACACATGAAACAGGCGAAACCTGAAGAATTGGCGGAGCGCGCGAAGCCGTTTTTTGAAAAGAAAGGGCTGCGGGGAGACGCGAAACAGCTCGCGCGCGTGATGGCGGTGGAACAGCAGCGCATTGCTACTTTGTCTGAAGCGGGTGAAGAGACGCAGTTTGCATTTGAGGAAACTCTGGATTATAACGCGAAATTACTGGTCGCAAAAAAATCCAGCAACGCGGAAGCGAAAGACCGTCTTGAGAAGGCGCGCGCGTTTTTGGAAAAACTGAAAGAGAAAGATTTTGAAACCGCGGCGCTTGAAAAAGAATTGCTTGCGTGGATAAAAGAAAATAATCTCGGCAACGGCCAAACACTCTGGCCGCTTCGCGTGGCGCTCACCGGACGAGAAAAGTCGCCCAGCCCTTTTGAGGCCGCGGCGCTTCTTGGCAAGGAACGAACATCGGCGCGGATTAAAGAGGCGCTGGGCAAATTGTGATATACTTACCCCAATGGCTTCCATAGCCTCTCGTTTTGGCATCGCACTTATCGCCGTTCTCGCGATGGCTGTTTTTGTCGTTTTGCCCGTCCGCGCCGAAGAGAATCAGGCACTCAAGGAGGAAATCGCGAAATTGCAAGATGAAATCCGCGCCAAGAAAGAGGAGTCGGCGAAAATTGAGGAAAAAATCGGCACCATCAAAAAGAGCATTGAACGCAAACAGGTTGAGGCGTTGTCGTTGCAGAACCAGATGGGCATTTTGGAAGAACGCCTTGAAGCGGTTCGTCTGGATATACAGTCCACGCTCGTGGAATTGGAAACCGTGCAGTTGGAATTGAAGGAACTCCGTCTTGAGATGGATGAAAAGAATAAACAAATCGCGCGGCATAAAGAAATTTTATCAGAACTGATTCGCACGATTCAACGCGAAAGCGACCGCAACTATTTAGAATTGCTGCTTTCCAATGATTCGTTTTCAGAATTTTTTTCTGAAGTGCAGTATTTAGAAGAAGTGTATCTTGATGTCGGCGCGCAGGCGCGGACGCTACGGCTCGCCAAGGAAGAATTGCAGACAAAAGAAACAAAACTTTCGGATAAGGAGCGCTCGCTTGAAAAACTGAAAGAAGCGCTCGCCGTGAAACAGCAGCAAGTCGCGGAACAGCGCGTGTACAAAGATAATCTGCTCAAAGAGACGAAAGAAAATGAGACGGTGTTCCAAGGCATGTTGGCCGATTTGCGCCGGCAAGCTCAAACCATTGAAAGCGAGACCCAATCCATTGAACGCAAAATTCGCGCGAAGCTGGAAGGGAGCGACAAATTGCCGCAAGGCGGGGATACGGCGTTTTCGTGGCCGGTGCCGAGCCAATACATCACCGCGTATTTTCATGACCCGGATTATCCGTTCCGCAACATTTTTGAACACGCCGGCATAGATATCAAAGCCGGACAGGGGACCGCGGTTCGCGCCGCGGCATCCGGATATGTGGCGCGCGCCAAGCGATGCGGTGAATCATGGTGTTACAGCTACGTCATGATTATTCACGGCGATGGCTTGTCCACTGTTTACGGACACCTCTCGCAAACGGCGGTAAGCGAGGACCAGTTTGTGGCGCGCGGCGATATAATTGGCTATTCCGGCGGAACGCCCGGGACTGTCGGCGCAGGACCGTTTGTTACAGGGCCACATTTGCATTTTGAAACGCGTCTCAACGGGATTCCGGTCAATCCGTTGGAGTATTTGTTGTAGAAATAATGTCATTCCGAGCCCTGTCGAGGAATCTAATTAGGTCTCTCGACTCGTCCGCCAAGGCGGACTCGCTCGAGATGACTTTTGAGGTTTTTTCGTAAAACAAGCCAAAAAATAACACCCCGCCCTTGACAAAATCGGCAGGGTGTGTTATACTACCGCGTTCGCACGATGGACTAGGCCAGGGTGGTCTTTTCCTAGTGGCGAATGTACATATCAGCCGTCCGACAGCGGCTGGAAAGGGAAGGGGAATGTTCAATCGGAATTTCGGTGACGGGTTCGAGCGCCACTCGGCGCGAGACGCGCGGTTCCGGAAGTTCGTTGCGGACGGGCCCGGCATCGCCGGGTTCCAGTTCGCCGTCGACCCCGAGGTCGACAACGACGAGGCGGCCCAGTTCCTCGCCGGCGCCGACAAGGCGCGCGTCGAGGAGACGGACGTCCGGCTCAACCGGGCCCGCGAGTGGGCCTTGTGCGACTCGCTCGAGGCCCTCGAGGGCCTCGGCACGGAGTTCGCCGACGCGGAGACCGCGCCGGAAGACGACGAGGACGAGATGGACGAGAACGACGACGGCGACGAGGAGTTCGAGGAGGGGACGGCCGTCTTCCATTCGCCGGAGGTGGTCGGAGTCTACAGGGACGGCGAGTTCCTGACGACCCACGTCGCGCAGGGGTGGGGAAACGGCGGACGCCTCTACCACGAGCTCGTGGTGGAGCCGAAGCTCGCGGCCGTGCGGCTCGTCAGCGAGGTGCTGGCGAGCGCGGCCGAGACCAAGGCCGTCACGCCGCCCGTCGGGAAGTACCTGGCGGCCACCGTCGCCCGCCACGTGCCCGGCAAGGGCATCGTGGTGGACCTCGGCGGCGACGTCGAGGCCCGCGTCCGCATCGCGGACGAGTACGGGCACGGCTCGTGGGCCGCCGCGGAGCGGTGGCTCATGAGCCACGCGGTGGGGTCGCGGGTCCGGGTCAAGGTGATCCGGACCAACGGCCACATGGAGGCGGTCCTCTCGGACCGCCACCGGCGGCCGTTCTGGGGGCGCCGGCCCGCCCCGCGGCAGCAGCAGGAGGCCCGCCCCGCCAACTAGCGGGGACGGGATGGACGAAGGTCTTAAACCTGAAAGGAGGAGACGCTTGATCGTCTTATCCCAACGAACCTCGTCCACTCGGTAGAAGAAGCAGTACACCCCGCACTCTGAAATAGCGCAAGCTATGAACGAGTGCGGGGGATTTTTTTACTTTGTCATTTCGAGCGAGCGCAGCGAGTCGAGAAATCTAATTATATCCCTCGACTCCAGCCCGAGGCGGGCCTTCGCTCGAGATGGCAGTTAGTTCCATGCGAGTGACAAATCTTCCAAATGCGGATTGATTTGTCTCATAAGCGCCTCTTTCTTTGCACGTGACCACCGTTTCAGTTGCTTCTCTCGCGCGATTGCTGTTTCAGGGTCGTCATACGTTTCGTAATAAACGAGTTTAGTAATATTGTATTTTTGCGTGAATCCCTTGGCAATTTTTTCTTGATGTTGCCAAAGTCTTTTTTGCAGATTACTGGTAATACCAATGTATAGTGTCGTATGCAGCTTGTTCATCAGAAAGTAGACGTAATAATGCCGCTCCTTCATAAACCGGAATTAGATTTCTCGACTCGCTGCGCTCGCTCGAAATGACTTTAGGAATTTTTCAAACGGTAGCGTATTCAGCACATCCCGCGCCTCAACCCATCCGCGGCGCGCGGTGCCGATGCCGAAGGTAAAATCAAAGTTATCCACATCGTGCGAATCCGTGCTGATGACGAGCGGCACGCCCGCCTCTTTTGCCATGCGGCAATGCAAATCGTTCAAATCCAAACGATACCACGATACGTTTATTTCCAACGCCGTGCCATGCGCCTTTGCCGCCTTTATAACTTCCGCAACATCAACCGCGGTCGGTTCGCGCCGACCCAAAATGCGCGCGGTGAGATGTCCAATGGCGGATACGTATGGATTCTGTATCGCGCGAATGACGCGTTCAGTCATACGCTCGCGCGGCTGTTTGAACGCCGTATGCACCGATGCCACCACCCAATCTAATTGTTTCAACACGGCATCAGGCAAATACACGCGGCCGTCCGGCAAAATATCCACTTCAGCGCCCGCGAGCACGCGAATGCCGGAAACTTTTGCGGCCGCGGCGCGAATATCCGCGATATATTTTTTTACGTTGTGTGATTTGATGCCTTTTAACATCCCCAATGGAGAAGCGTGGTCGGTGATGGCAATGTATTTTAATCCCTGCGTTTTAGCCGCGCGGATTATTTCCAGCGGCGTGTTATGTCCGTCACCGGACCATGACGTATGCACATGGAGGTCGCCTTTGATATCCTCGCGGATGATGGGGGAGGGGAGACGGCGTTCAAGCGCCGCGTCAATTTCTCCGCGGTCTTCGCGCAACTCCGGCGGAATAAACGGGAGTCCGATGGCGCGAAATACAGAGGCCTCGGTGCGCGCGGCAACGCGCGTGCCGCGACGCTCTGCCGTGCCGCGAAAAATGCCGTATTCGTTGATGGTGAGTCCTTTGCGAATTGCAATTTCCCGCGTGCGCACGTTGAATTGTTTTGAACCGGTAAAATAAAATAATCCGGCGCCGAATTCGTCGGGTTCCACTACGCGCAAGTCCGCGTCTATGCCGTTTTTCAACACGACCATGCATTTCGTCGGCCCTTTGGCGAGGACGGTTTTTACTTCAGAATGATTGGCGAAGAGTTCAATCAGCTTTTCCGGTTTTTTTGACGTGGCGAGGATGTCAATGTCGCCGATGTCTTCCCTCATGCGGCGAAGACTGCCGGCGATTTCAACCGCGTTCGCATAGCCGCTCTTTTTGAGCGCTTCAACCATGGCGAGTGCAGAGGCATACACCACGCCAATCGGTTTTCGTTCGCCGTATTCGCGGTGCAATTGAATCGCGCGCAGAATGTTGTCGGCAGTTTTTTGTCCCCATCCCGGTTGTTCTATCAGCGCATCGCCGCGGCAGAGTTTTTCCAAATCGCGAACGGTCTTTACATGAAATTTTTTCCAGACAAATTGCGTTTTCTTCGGGCCCATGCCCTCCAATTCCATAATTTCAAGCAATCCGGCCGGCACTTCTTTGCGCAGTTTGGTATAAAAGTCAAGCCGTCCGCGCCGAACGAGTTTTTCAATTTTCAGCGCGAGTTCTTTACCGACGCCCGGAATGTCCATGAGGCCCTTGAGGCCGTTTTCTTTATACATCGCCGCCGCTTCTTCAATGAGGCCTTCAATAACGGTTGCGGCTTGCCGATAGGCGCGGACGCGAAACGGGTCGGCGTTTTGAATTTCTAAAATATCGGCGATGTTGTAAAAAATGCGGGCGATTTCCTGATTGAGCATACCGTATCTATTCTAGCATCTGTGGATAATTTTGCCACACCCTTGACAGCATTTTACGCGTTCTTTATACTGATGGCTTCGTTGTTGAGCGGTACACAATACAACGGAGGAGGGAAGGGGAATGGGCATCCGAAGGTGGTGGAAAACAGTAGTCCACGGGAGCAGAGCGCCGGCGGTGGCTGCAAAAAGCGAGCCGACCGTTCTGCCGCTTCGGTTCTGGGGAGCGCGGCGAGTCATCGTTGCGCTTGAGCCGCCGGTCCAAGGCCGCGACAGCCTGATTCTGCAAACGCGATTCCATTGCGGCACGGCGCTTTCGTTCGCGCAGACATTCTATCAAGATGTGCAGAAGGCGTTGAGCAATCCGCGCGAGTGGGCGCGGTTGGAAGATGAGATTCGCGCGTACACTGCGGGGCGGGGATATGTTGGCACGCTGTTCGTCTTTTTCGTGACTACCGACGACGTCTTCCTCATGGCGTGCATGCGCCAAAATAGGCTGCTGATGCAGTACGTCATTGAACCGGCACTCCGGCAGGTGGCTCGGATGCAAATGGGACAAGGCGCTGGCGCCGACACGCTGGTCGCGCTTGTCAATCCTGATGACTTTGCTCGCATTTTTAAGCCGTCGGGGCCCACGCCGATGCGCGCCGTCGTCCCCGTGTAGGGGAGCGCAGTTCTCGGCCTTCGCGTCACCGCGAGGGCCTTTTTGTATGCGCGTTATTAAAAATTTTTTGAAGCGCCCTTAATTCTTCCCGCTCTTTAAAAAATAAAAAACGGGCGAGTTCGTTTTGCGGAGTAAAAGTGAACGCGAAAACAGGCTCTTCAGGGTCCGGATATGGGATTATAATTAGTTTTTGAATGGTTTCATTTTTGAAATAGCTGAAAATTTTATTTGGTTCAACGTTCCCACATTCTATTAAAATGCACCTATCAGGCGTTATAACATCTGGCCTACAACCTTCAAATTCTCGTTCAAACAAGGCAATTTGCGACCCGTGGTTGTGTAAATATTTTTGTGCGATTATCTTTAATGCCATGTGGCCGTTTCCACCGCCATCAAAATCTGCAATTGGCTGGTCACCCTTTGTAATTCTATCTACCTGCAAGAAGTATTCCTGATGTGAGGTAACGATTTCTCTTTGAATATTCAAAAATTTGTTATTCACAAGATACGTAATATCAACGATAAGCTGGTCATCAGTTGCGGGGTAGCTGCCGGAATAAAATATTTCCTTGATTGCCGTTTTATCCCACATATAACTAGGTGCAGTCGTTTTTTAATGGATGAAAATCACTGTGGACTTTTTCTGCATATCTATCGGAGGCGTGTACATAACGGGTAGTGGTGTCAAGTGATTCATGCCCGAGCAAAACTTGAATTGCCGCGGGATTTGCGCCTTGTTCCGCAAGATATGTTGCGAATCCATGACGCAGGGTATGCGCTGAAAGGGGGACGTTGATGTAAAGTAGTTCGCGATACCGTTTAATCTTGTTTTGCAAGTAATTAGGTGAGATGCGTTTTTTGTTTTTTGTTTCCGGTGTGGTATTTCGGCCGCGATAGGGGATAAAGAGCGCGTCACTCGTATCCGTACGAGTAGCGAGATAGTTTTTAAGATGATGATACGCGCGCGGGGTCAGATACACGAATCGTTCCTTTTTTCCTTTACCACGAATAAAAATACGGCCCGATTCATCAATTTGCTGACGATTGAGGCCGATTAGTTCAGAAATGCGCATGCCGGTTGAAAAAAGCATTTCAAGCATGGTACGGTTGCGAACCGCTATTGTTTTGTTTTTTTCAAAGGTTGATGGTGCCTCGATGAGTCGCACCAAATCATGTAGTTCAGGCACACGCGGGTGCTTTCGTTCTTGTCTGATTAATTTCACCACTTCAGGCGGAATGGGTGAGTGAACATCCATTTCTATAAGATAGCGGAGATACGAACGCAAAGATGAGAGATGGCGATTAACGGAAAAACTAGTAAGTTTTTTCCCCTTGTTTTGCTCCTTTGCTGTCCGTCGGTCGATTGAATGTAAGTACGCTTTATACTGATTGATGGTCTCCTTACTTATTTTTTGAAAGGGAAGTCCCAGTTCGCGTAAAAACGTCCCCAACACAGTAAGGTCGCGTTCGTAATTATAAATCGTTTTTTCGGAATAGTTATTTGTCTGAAGATAGAGCAGGTAATCGTCGAGATGGGGGAGCATATGGTTTCCTTATAAGATAAGTATATGCGTGTAAGGGATATTATACGCACTTTATTTTAACTTAAAAAATAAGCCACTACAACCCACTTATCCACAATGTTTTAGTTTGGCAATTTTCTTCTTTATTGAATCATTCTCTTACTTATCTATCTATAACTATTAGTTATAAGATTATTTATGCGGGAGCTGGCGGGACGAAAACTGCGTAATTGTGCGACACAATAAAATAGGCCTTCGGAAACCCTAGGTAATCTCATACGCCCACTTCCCTCTCTCCTTACCTATCGGTTTTTGGAGGGGCGGCAACGCCACCCTCTTCAAGGTATACGCGGCCCGGATAACGGGCATTTATATATACCGTTCGCGCGCGTTCTTTGCGAAGTTCGCGTTGCCATGCTTGTCGGAATGTTTCTAATTGTTCATCAAGTTTTTCAAACGGATTGAAAGAAACGGTTATGCCGTCGCGATGCGCCGCCTGAAGGGTCTGGTACTCGTTTGGATAAATAAAGTGATGTGTCGCAAAATCTGTGTGCTGGGAAAGATAGGTAAAAATTTTAATGACGCTTTTAATGACCATCGGGTCTATTTTTTCTTTCCGTTGAACATACAGCACCGGATATGCGCCGAAGCGAGCGTTGAGCGCCACGACATCCGGATAATGCACCGTTGTGGTCGCGGTTCTGCCGCCCTCCCCTACCCTCGTTTGTTCCTTGCGTTCATGCACGGCAACGGCACGCAATGTTTTTTGTGGTACTCCTTCTTCGTCAACGAGCGTGTACTGTTCACCATCATCGTAGATGACGAAAGCAAGACGCTCCGTCACCGTGATACGAATCGCGTCCGGAAATTGCGTTTTTACAACAACGGTTTCAACCGGATACTTTGTTTTGAGTATGGTTGCGAGTCGTTTTTTATCAAGCGCAAAAAAATTGTTGTGCGGAACAACATACCAGCGTTTGCGCGAGAGCGCCGTGGTCACCGTATCCTGCAACGCGGTTTCGGTTATGTTTTGCGTGCCGGTTACGATAATATTGCGAATGTGAAAATACGGATGAAAAAGCAGCAATCCAGCCCATGCTCCGAGGATGAGGCTCAATGCGATGAAAACAACCGCGGTGCGGCGGGAACCGCGCCGTGCGGTGGCGGCCTGGCGCTCGCGTATTACAACAGGAGCAAAGCGGCGCCACCAGCGTCGTTTTTGCTTGGGACCGAGCGCTGCGTAACTTTTATATCGCATAGGGAGCTGCCGCCGAATGCCATTTCAACTGCAATCGCAGCATTTCGGCCATAATCGCCTCAAAACTTTTCGGCTTATCTTATGCAGATAAGCCTCAAAGTTTATTCAGCAATTCTGTCTCAAAATGCTGCGATTTCGTTATGAAAGCGCATTCGGCGGCAGCTCCCCGTACTGTCAGGGCGCGACAATTTTTTTGAAGCGAGTGTATTTTTGCAGTACCACCGGCACGAGCACGGAGCCGTCTTTCTGTTGATAATTCTCCAAAATCGCCAAGAGCGCTCTGTCGGCCACTACGGTATTATTGAGCGTATGCACGAGATGCTTTTCACCGTTTTTATCACGGTACTTGATGTTCAACCGCCGCGATTGAAAATCCGTCGTGTTGGAACCGCTTCCGAGTTCGCGGTAGCAGTTTTGTCCCGGGAACCACCCTTCAATATCAATGGTTTTTGCGGATTGAAATCCCAAGTCTCCGGTGCAGAGCGCCACGAGACGGTACGGCAATTTGAGCGACTGATAAAATTTTTCGGACAAGCGCACCATGGCATCCAGCAGTTTCCACGACGTTTTCGGCGTTGCGAACGCAACCATTTCCACTTTATTGAATTGGTGGACGCGCAGGATGCCTTTCAGGTCTTTCCCGTAACTTCCCGCTTCGCGACGAAAACAGGATGAAAAGGCGGTATAGCGGCGCGGCAAATCTTTTTCATCAAGCGTTTCATCGGCATGAAACGCCATGAGCGGCTGTTCAGAAGTGCCGATAAGAAACAGGTTATCTTCGCCCGGATTCACCGCGTACACCTCATTGCGGCCGTTCGGAAAATAGCCGGTGCCGAACAGCGTGTGCTCGCGCACAAGAAGCGGCGGCGTGATAAGTTCAAAACCGGTTTTGGTGATGAAATCCAACGCATACTGCATGAGCGCGCGCTCCAGTTGCGCGATAGGCCCGCGAAGATAGTAAAAACGCGCGCCGGATGTGCGTGCGCCGCGTTCAACGTCAAGATACGGTTTGACGGCGGGAATATCAAAATGTTCAAGCGGCGCGGTGAGCCGCGGACGTTTTCCCCACGTTTTAAGCGCCTTGTTGTGCGTTTCATTCTCCCCCACTGGCACGCTTTCATGAGGAACGTTAGGAATGGCGAGGAGTATTTGTTGATAGCGCTCGTCCGCGACGGAAAGCTCCGCTTCTTTTGTTTTAATCCGCTCCCCCATTTTCTTCAACCCCACAATTTCCGCCGGCGTCGGTTTTTGTTTTGAACGCGCATTGCGTTCGGCTCGCAACTTCTCCACTTCTTGAAGCAGTTGCGCTCGTTTTTCGTCAAGCGTAAAAAAAACGTCAATATCTACCGCAACATGGCGATTGCGGATTGCCTGCGCAACCAACGAACGCTGCGCGCGAATGAAATGGGGGTCTAACATACTTACAACGGAAGATGAAGCAACGCGGCGGCCTCTCGTATGATTTTATCATTCCCGCGCAAAAGCGTATAGTGGAGAGCTTCGCGCGGCGTCACCCAGCGGCTTTCAAGCACCTCATCATGATTGGGTTTGCTTTCGCCGCCGACCACTTCGCTCACGTAGGACAACACGTACAACTGGCCGTAGCCGCTTCGTCCGCGATATGCGCCAAAATAGATGTACGGGACCATGCCGCGTACGCGGATATCATAACCCGTCTCTTCTTTCGTTTCGCGAATGAGGCACTGTTCAATATTTTCTCCCTCCTCCACTCCCCCGCCGGGGAATTCCCACTTACGGTGCGCGCGACGGTTCGCAGGGTCATTGCGGCGATTGATGAGAATTTTTCCGTCTCGTTCAATGATGGCGACTACGGCAACAAACTTTCGCGGCGCCGTGGATTCTTCCTTGAGCACCAGCGCGCGGAGGTGGCTGCTTTTGATGCGGTCTGGTTTATACGGCGCGAGACGCACGATACGAATGTTGAGTCCGCGTTGCGCAAGTTCTCCTTTGAGCGCGAGCGCAAACGTATGCTGCTGGTCATAGCCGAGACAAATGACGTCCGGCTTGATTTCCGCAATCATCCGATACGGGTCTTTGCGGTCGCCCAGCACCGCGCGGTCTATGAGACGAACCTGCTCCACGAGAGCTTGACGCTCCTGTTCGTTATGAATGGGCAGCCGTCCTTTTATTTTTTTCACGGTTGCATCGCGCGCGACGAGCGCAACCACGTAATCGCCGTATTTACGCGCCTGTTCAAAGAGATATAGGTGGCCCCGATGAAGGAAATCAAACGTGCCGGTCACGAGTACTGTTTTCATACCGCACGCTTGGGTCGGAGAACGGGAAATGAAATAACGTCGCGTATGCTTTCGGTGTTGGTAAAAAGCATCGCCATGCGGTCAATGCCGATAGAGAGGCCGCTCGTTGGCGGCAAACCATACTGTACCGCCTCAAGAAAATCATGGTCAGGCTGGTGCACATCCTCAACCGCGCTCCCCTTTTTTGCCTTTTTCTGCTCTTCAAGGAATCGCTGTTTGAGTTCAATCGGATTGTTGAGCTCGGTGTAATGATTACCGTGTTCAGAACCGAGAATGAAGTGTTCAAACCGCTCAACAAATGCCGGATTGCTGGGGCAGCGCTGCGCGAGCGGCGACGTTTCCACCGGATGGTCGTAAATTATAGTCGGCTGAACGAGGCGCTCCTCAACAGACTCCTCAAACAATGTTGCAATGGCAAGGCCGATGCTGTGCGCTTTTTTTATTTTTTTCTTATCCACGCCGGCGCGCGTAAGCGCGGCATGGGCGTCTTTGAGCGTCTTCCACGCAGCGACATCCGTTCCGGCATATTTTTGAATTGCTTCCACCATGGATAGTTTGGTCCATGGCCGTCCAACGCGAATCACGCGGTCGCCGTAGCGAATGTCGGTGGTGCCGAGGAGCGTCTTGGCGCAGTATTCGTAGCATTCCTGCACGAGTTCCATGTTGTATCGGTAATCATGATACGCGGCCATCGTTTCAAGCATCGTAAATTCCGGATTGTGGTCATGGTCTACGCCTTCATTGCGAAACATTTTGCCGATTTCATATATTTTTTCCAGTCCGCCGACCACCAATCGTTTGAGATACAATTCCGGTGAAATACGAAGGTACAAGTTCAGCTTCAACGCGTTGTGGTGCGTGGTAAACGGCCGCGCTAATCCCCCGCCGTAGAGCGGCTGTAAGGTTGGCGTTTCAACTTCAAGATAACCGCGTTCATTGAAAAACTGACGGATGGCGCCGGTAAGTTTGCTTTTCATGACGAGACGCGCGCGGACGGCTTCATCGGCCAGCAAATCAACGTAGCGCTTGCGGAGACGCGTTTCAACATCCTGGAGTCCGGCGCGCTTTTCGGGAAGCGGCGACACGGCTTTCGCGAGAATACTGTAGGATGAAATGAGCAATGATTTTTCTCCGCGTTTCGTGGTGAACGGCGTGCCGGTTGCGGCGATGATGTCGCCGCGGTCAAGATAGCGGGTCAGCACCGCGTACGCGGCTTCGCCAACGGCATCGCGTTTGAAAAACAGCTGCAATTTTCCCGATTGGTCTTCAAGGTGCGCAAAGGTGGTGCCGCCCTGCGCGCGGATACTGATGAGCCGTCCGGCAACGGTGACGCGCTGGTCGGCGCCAAGCAGTTCAAAACGCGCGAGCACATCTGCGTTCAACAAACGGTCGTCGTTCCACGATGGGAACGGATTAATCCCCGCTTTTTCCAGTGCGCGTATTTTATCAAGCCGCGTTTTTGTTTCGCTCTGATGCGTTGAGGCCATAGTTACAAAATATGTTTGACACGATACGACCGCGTGCCGTCAGGCACCGCAACGTCAACCGTATCGTTCGGGTGTTTGCCCAAAAAAGCGCGCCCGAGCGGCGATTCATTGGAAATTTTTCCCCCTTTCGGGTCAACTTCCGCGGGCCCGACAATCGTAAATGTTTTTTCTTGGCCGTTCCATTCCACCGTAAACGTGGCCCCCACATAAATGGTGTCTCCGCCGTGACGATTCGCTTGAATAATAGCGGCGTTTCGGAGCGTCGCGTCAAGTTCTTGAAATCGCGTTTGCGCCCACGCCATTTCCTCTTTTGCCGCATGATATTCGGCATTTTCGGAAAGGTCGCCAAGCTGGCGCGCTTCATCTATGTGCGCGGCAATGGCGGGAATCGTTTCTTCCTTCAAAACGCGATATTCTTCTTGCAATTTTTCTAATCCTCCTTGCGTGAGATACGAAACATCCATAGTAAAAAAAGTATATCACGCTAGCGCGCGCGTGACCAGTATTGAAAAAATTCGCGCGCGACGGGAACCGCGGTTTTACTCCCCTCGCCGCCCTCTTCAATAATAATGCTCACGGCGATTTCCGGCTGTCCGACCGGCGCAAATGCCGTGAACCACGCGTGCGTTTTTTTATCGGCCGACCATTGGGCGGTTCCGGTTTTGCCGGCCACCGGAACCGAAAGGTCGGCAAGCGCGCGACAACTGCCGCTTTCCACGCAGGCGCGCATGCCGCGACGCACCGTGGCGAGATGCGCCGGCGCAACGGGCGCTTCGCCGATAATTTGCGGTTCAATAGGCTGCACCTCGCCGGTGATGGGGTCAATGACGCGCTCAACAAGGTGAGGACGATATGCCGTGCCGCCGTTGGCGATGATTGCCGTTGCGTGCGCGAGCTGCAGCGGCGTAACGAGCACATCGCCCTGACCGATTGACAGATTATAAGTATCGCCGATGTACCATCGTTCTTTTTTTGTTGATTCTTTCCATGACGGTGAGGGAAGAAATCCCGCTGCTTCTCCCGGAATATCCACGCCGAGCGCGTCGGCAAGCCCAAAAGCGCGGAGATACTTTGTGATAGTTTCAACTCCCAGTCCTTCTTGATTTTTATAGCCGCCGCCGATGAGGTAAAAAAAGGTGTTCACCGATTCGGCGAGCGCTTTGATGACATTGGTTGCGCCGTGACCTCCGGGTTTCCAATCCGGAAAAAACCACTGCCCCACTTCAAGGCCGCCCGTTGAAAGCACCGTTGTTTGCGGAGTAATGCGTCCCTCCTGAAGCGCGGCGGCGGCAATGAGCGGTTTAATGGTGGAGCCCGAAGGATAGGTGCCACTGATTGCGCGCGGAAAAAGCGGCTGGTCGGGATTATTCACCAGCGCCGCGTAACTATCGCGCGGAATACCGTGAATAAATTCGTTGTTATCATATGCCGGAAGACTCACGAGCGCGCGAATAACCCCAGTGCGCGCATCAAGCACCACGGCGGCTGCGCGCGATGCGCCTGACACGCGAAGCGCGCGGGCGAGCGCCTGTTCAAGAACGCGTTGCCACTCCATATCAATGCCGAGCACCACATGGCGGCCGGGCAACGGAGTGTCCTCGGCAAGCACGAGCCGCTCGCGGCCGGTGACGTCAACTTCTGTTTTGCGGCGTCCATAGGTTCCGCGTAAAAAATCTTCGTAAGAGGATTCAATGCCCGTTTTTCCGATACGGTCGGATGGACTGTAACCGAGGTCATATTTCTCCTCAAGTTCGTTTTTTGTGAGTTTCCCCACGTACCCAATCAAGTGCGCCAAACTGTTGGGTGTTGAGGTGGTGACCGGCGCAAAAAGATTCACATAACTCCGTTCCGTGCTTGCCTCAATGCGGACGCCGGGCATATCGGCGCTCGCAATTTGCAGCCGCAGCGCCGTTTCAAGCGGGATACCTTCCTGAATGGTCAACGCTTCAAATGAGTACTTTTTGTACTCATCCAATGTTGCGTAAATATCCGCTACCGGCAATTCGGCCAACGTCGCAATAGACTGAATGATGCGGTCTCGTTCTTCCGGCTGACGCGACAAGTCGTTGGGTAAAAGGTTGAGCGCAAAACTGGTGGCGTTTGTCACGAGCGGTCGCATTGACCTATCATAGATAAGCCCGCGTTTTGCGGGTATGGCGTGTATGCGGATGCGATTTTCTTCCGCGGCGGTCAAAAAATGCGCGCCGCGAATACCCTGAAGATACACGATGCGGCCGGTCAACACCGCCATAACAATGAGCAGGCAAACGCGCAGCCACGCAACGTGTTTGGCGTCCAGCGTATAGCCGACAAATTGGTCGCTCGCGGGCAGGGGGCGCTGATTTCCTTGGGACGTTGCCACCGTAAATGATTCTTCAAGCCACTTATAGCGAATAAAACCGCCCACGATGCGGCGGCGATGGCCAAACCATGCGCGCATGCTAGAAATGAATGCCATAGGGTCTTGCCACACGCACCGTTGCGACTCGATGCGGAAGCGGAAGCGCGGCAAAAAGCAAAGCAGCTGCGACGGTAGTCATCATGCCTTCCGCCACCATTGATTCTACCGCCTGAACGGATAGCTGCGCGCCCGCGCCGCTGATTAACCCGACGATAATAAGCAGCGCTATAAACGTAAGACGATTCACGACGACCATAACGAGACACAATGCAACGCTTCCCCAGAACGAATTGGTGGTAAGCACGCGCATAGCAAAAAATGTACCGGCCAAAAGCGCGACAATAAACGCGCCGAGCAGCAAACCGAACGGCGTTATCGCATACAGTTCAATAATCACACCGACGGAAAATGCGGTTGCAATGGCGGCGGTGACGCGGCGCGTGAGGAGCAAATACACCAGCGCAATCGTGGCGATATTAATGAGATTGAGCGGATACGGAAAAATGGTCACCCATGCAATGTGCAGCGTGCTCGTGCCGATAATGGCCGCGATAATTGCGATAGCGCGAAACAACGCCTTCATAATGACGATGGCGGCGGGAGCACCCCGACCAGCGTAAGCCGTCCCAGTGGCGCGGCGGGCGTGATGGTCGCCTCTTGGAACGGACGATAATTTTCCTTTTCAACATTCGCAATGGTGCCGATAAGCAAACCGCGCGGCACAAGTTCTTCAAGCCCCGACGTCACCACCAGGTCGCCGGCCTCAAGCGTGTCGGCTTGCAGCACCGTGGTAAGCGTGACACTGACGCCGAATCCTCCTTCAACGAGACCGATGCTTTTGTCTTTATTTAAAACCGTTACGGCTACTTTACTCCGCGGGTCGTTGATGAGACGCACTATGGCGGTATGGGGATTTACTTTCGCTATTTTTCCCACCAATAAACCGTCGCCCGCGATAACCGGCGCTTGATTAACGACGCCGTCCGCTTCGCCGCGGTCAATAATAACAGTGTTGGCGGTATTATCAATTGATTTGCCGACCACATAGCTTACAATGGGCGTAGTTGCGGTCCGCTGCGCAAATGTGAGTTGTTCGCGAAGCGCGCGGTTTTCTTCCTCAAGGAGCGTGCGTTCCGCCGTTTCCTGCTGCTGTGTCGCAAGCGCCGTTTCAAGCGTTTGCACACGTTTCGTCAGCGTTTGTTTTTCCGTAATATACCCGCGCAAATCGCCAAAAACGGCGCCGAAACGTGAAAGGGAACGAATGCCCGGGGTGACAATCCGCGTAATCCCCTGCTCCACGGGCCGCAACACATTGAAATAATGCAAAAAAAGAATACCGGCAAGAACGACGAAAATAATGAACACGTGTTTGCGTTGTACGGTGAACGCCATATCGGATATGGATTTCGGTTACTCTTGTTCGCGCGACGAAGGAAGCACCACTTCGCGCAACAGCGTTTCATCATCAAGAAGCATGCCAGTGCCGCGGACAACGCAGGTTAATGGGTCATCCGCCATGCGCACCGGAATGCCGGTTGCTTGCGCGATAACGCGGTCAACACCGCGTAGCAACGCGCCGCCGCCGGTCAGCAAGATGCCGCGTTCGTGAATATCTGCCACCAATTCAGGCGGCGTCGTCTCGAGTGTTGCCTTGATGGCCTCAATAATGGCGGTAATGGACCGTGCGAGCGCGTCGCGGATTTGCGCGTCCGTTACCAGCACCTCTTTGGGAAGTCCCGTTATGAGGTCGCGGCCGCGCATCGGATACGTGATGGATTCTTTGAGCGGCAGCGCGGACCCCGCTTGGATTTTTATTTTCTCCGCATGGCGCTCGCCAATGAGCAGATTAAAAACGTCGCGCGCGTACTGCATAATGTTCCGATTCATTTCTTCGCCGGCGATTTGAATTGATTTCCATGTAACAATGCCGCCGAGTGAAATGGTCGCGACTTCAGTGGTGCCGCCGCCAATATCAATAATAAAATTACCGACTGCTTCTTGAATTGGCATGCGCGCGCCGATGGCGGCAGCCATAGGCGCTTCAACGAGAAATACTTCGCGCGCGCCCGCCGAGAGCGTCGCATCCTCAATGGCTTTGCGCTCAACCTCCGTGGTTTCAAGCGGTGCGCAGATAATCACGCGCGGACGGGGAATAATGGTAAAACTTTCTTCGTGCACGCGGTCAATAAAATAGCGCAGCATTTTTTCCGTTACCTCGTAATCCGCGATGATGCCGTGCAACAGCGGACGGCTGATGATGATATGGCCCGGCGTTTTTCCCACCATCTCGCGCGCTTCTTTTCCGACGGAAAGAATCTGTTCGGTGCGCGCGTTAATCGCAACGACGCTCGGCTCATTAATGACAATACCCTTATCTTTCACGTAAATAAGGGTATGCGAAGTGCCGAGGTCAATCCCGATATCGCGGCTGAATTTACCGAAAAATTTGTCAAACATGCGTGAGGAGTTTCCGCCCCTCCTGCATGGTAATAATGCGCGTTTCCGAGGAGGAGCGTTCTTTAATTTCGGCCCCCTCCCCTGTTTTTTTGCTTATAACCAGTCTATACGGTATACCAATCAAGTCGGCGTCTGCAAATTTTTCACCCGCCGACAATTCACGGTCATCCCACAAAACGGCAACACCCATTTTTTCCAGTTCATGGTACCATTCTTCCGCGCGCGCCTGCACGGCGCTGTCACTGCCGAGCGATAGCAGGTGCGCCCGATAGGGTGCAACGGTTGTTGGCCAGATGATGCCGCGGTCATCGTGATGCACTTCCACAATCGCGCCCATCACTCGGCTTGGCCCGATGCCGTAACACCCCATAATGACCGGAGCGGGAGTTCCTTCTGCGGTCAGGTAAGTAAACTTGAATGCATCGCTAAATCGCGTGCCGAGTTTGAAAATGTTGCCTACTTCAATGGCCTTGAGTTCCTCCCGTTTTTTTCCGCACGTCAAACATGCGGGCTGCTCAACGATTTCTTTATTTTGGTAATGATTACAATCTTCACACGCAAAAATGGTGTCCTCGCCGTACGGCGTGGCAACCTGATATTCATGGGAATACTTTGAAAACGCGCCTCCCGATGCTTCGGTCACGTGCGCAGCAAGCCCGCATTGTTCAAAAATGAGGCTGTACGCCAACATCGCCTTTTCATAAAAACGCTCTAAATCTTCCTCGGTAGTATGAAAACTGTACAGGTCTTTCATGCTGAACTCGCGGCCGCGAAGCAGTCCCGATTTTGCGCGCGGTTCATTGCGGAATTTGTCCTGTATTTGATATACCGCGACAGGCAAATCTTTATATGAGTGCACAAATTGCTGCACGAGCGGCGTGATGATTTCCTCATGCGTCCATCCGAGTCCGTACGAGCGGCCGTGGCCCTTGAATTGAAACATCACTTCCGTGCCCGGCTTGCTCCATCGGCCGGTTTTTTTCCACGGGTCATGCGGATGCAGCGCCGGCATGCGCAGTTCCTGCGCGCCGAGATTGTTCATCTCTTTGCGGATAATGTTCTGGATGCGGTCAATCACGCGCAATCCCAGCGGAAGATAGGTGTAAATACCGGCGGAAACTTTGTCAATAAAACCGGCGCGCGCAAGCAGCGTGGCATTGATGCTCACCTCGTCTTTCGGCGCCTCTTTTTTCGTTTTACCGAACAAAAGCGATTGACGCATATTAAATGGTATGACTGGAACGAGAAAGAAACAGCGATTCAATAACCACGAGCGCAAACAGCAGCACGAGCGCCGACCACCACGTGAGCCAGCCGTTCGCGCGCAGATACAGCGCCCCCGTTACCAACGCCGCAAAGAGCATCCCCTGCCGGAATGTCTTTCGCACATGGCGTAACAATACCACGGCCTCGCGCTGCTGCCAAATGCGCCAGAGAAACCCCAATAGCGTAAAAGTTCCGAGGAGCGCCAGCAGGAGGCTTGAGTAAAAAAAGAAAAAGATAAACCACGGAGCCGTCATTGGGTCTGTGGAACGAATCACCAGCGCCCACGCCACCCAGCAAATGACGGTGCCAAGGAACATGAACAGCGCATACCAGCGAGTTGACATAGGTGATTAGGAAAAATAGCGAAGACGGTCAACGAGCGAGACGCCAAGCGTTTCCGTCAGCTTGGCGAGAATGTCCGATTCACGCAATTTTAATTCCTGCGCAACCGTCGTGCTGCTGCAACTGACGGTAAGCGTGCGATTTTTCAAATAAAGCGGTTTCATGTGCGTCGCAACTGCCGGCGTAAAAATGGCATCAAGCACCCGTTCGGCGGCGGCTACGACGCGCGTCGCGTCAACGGATGCCGCAACGCCGGCCCGCTGCACGGATTGCGTGAGCAGATGTTTCATGGTCTCCATAGCGAATATGGTATCACGTTACGACAATTGGCGAAACTCGCAGATGTCGCGGAAATCGCAGGTACGGCATTTGAACGGACCCGGGTCAGGAGCAAAATCGCGCGCTTCAATGCGCTGAACCGTCGTAAGCACCTTTTGTTTATAACGTTCAAGCGCTTCCGGCGTGCCGATAAACGACTGCCGGCTTCCATCTTCCAAATAATAAAACGTGAGTTCCACGGTCTGGCCGAGCGCGCGAAGTTCCGGCACTTCGTTTGCCGCAATGTGATACAAGTACAGCTGCTCTTTATCGTCCGTGTCAAGCGCCGTTTTCGGTTTTCCCGTTTTGTAATCAATAATGACCAATCCACCGTCTGCGGTTTGGTCAATGCGGTCAATGCGTCCGCGCACCGTGACGCGGTTGATGCGTATGGTGAAACCGCGCTCCAGCAATCGCGGCACGCGCCATCCGGCAGTTTCCTGCTGTTCAAAAAAATCGCGCAGCATGCGTTTCCCCTCCTCAAAATACGTATCGCGCTGTTTTTTTGAGCCGTACCATTCATCGGCCCATGATTGCGCGTAGATATCCAGAAGTTCATCGCATGACGGCACGCGTATTTCTTTTGACGCCGCTCCGGCGGGCGCGACAAAAAGATTTTGCTGCGTGACGCTGTTCAATGCCTGCACGCGCTCGTAAAAACGTTGCAAAGTGCGGTGCATGGTTTGTCCAAACGTAAACGACGGTTTGCCGAACGTGGGAATATGGAGGATGTGCGCGAATTTATACTGAAGCGGACAGGTTTCGTACGCTTTGAGCTGCGAGAAACTGAAGTGTGTCGGCAGCGGCAGCGCGGCAGCCGCGCGCTCCACCGGCGGCGCAGCGGCAGTTATCGCCGGTTTTTGATTGCTTCCGCCAGAGGCGGATGTTGATTCAACACCCAGTTCTTCAATGAATCGTGATACTTTTTTATCGCGCGCGCCGCCGTATGAGGTAGCGCTCGTGGCGGTCACCGATATTTTTGCGCGCGTCAGCGCCACGTAAAAGAGGCGACGTTCTTCTTCAAGATGATGGTCGCCCGGCGGAATGGTTTCTTTCACCAGCGCATCCGGAACGGGAATCGCGTCATGCCGCGCATCGGTCGGAAATCGCCGTTCAACCAGATTCACAACGAACACGTGCTGGAACTCCAAACCTTTCGCGCCGTGAATGGTGAGCAGCTGTACGGCATCAAGAACGAGAAGCGGCCGCGGCGCGCCGCCCTCGTCGCCGGATTCCAACAGGTCATCAACGTAAGCGACAAATGCACGCACAGTCGGCTCCGGATACGTTGCGCAAAATTGTTCAATAAGGTCAAAAAACGTTTGCAGGTGCAAGAGCGTTTCAATCGCAACGGCGTCTTGTTTATGCGAACTATCCGCGAGCTGTTTGAGATATCCCGATTCTTCCAAAAATGAAAGCAGGATTACGCCGGCCGGTTCGTCGTGAATGCGCGCGGCGTGACTGCGGATGAGTTGCAAAAGTCGCGTAATGCGCGCTTTGCCGTCATCAGAAACTGCGGCGCCGCTTGTCAACGCGCGATTGAGCGTATCGTAATAGGTTGTTTCCCGTCGCTCAAACGACAAGAGCGCCGCATGGTCGTCAGGATTCAGCCGAAATGGAGGCATCTGCGTCACACGATAGAGTGCCGTGTTATCATAGTAACTCATTAACGCGCGCAAAATCGCGAGCGCGGTTACCGCAAACGGCGTTTTCAAAAGACCCGTTGCGGCATGATACTGGTACGGAATGCCATGGCGCTCAAGCGCCTGCACGAACGAATCAAGATGGCTGTGTGCGCGCGCAAGCACTGCCATCTCGCCCCAAGGAGCCCCCTCCTCATGGAGCGCGCGAATGCGGGTTGCGACGAATGCGGCTTCTCCTTCACCGGTTGCGGCATTGACGTGCGCGACCGTGCCGTCATGCGTCCGCGCGGCGCGCAGCTGTTTTGACACGCCAATCTGCACTTCAAGACGATTCGGATTGTTTCGCTGAATGACTGCGTAGGCGCGGTCAAGAATCGGCTGCGCGGAACGATAGTTCGCGGTGAGCGCGACTGTCCGCGTCTGCGGAAAATCTTTGGTGAATTGGAGCACGTTGCTGATTGCCGCGCCGCGCCATTTGTAAATTGACTGGTCGTCATCCCCCACCACCGCGATGTTTGCTTCGTCGTTCACCAATTTTCGCAACAACTGATACTGCGCCCAGTTGGTATCCTGAAACTCATCCACCAATATAAAACGGTGCTGTTCCTGCAACGCGCGCGTGACATTCGGCCGCATTTCAAGAAGGTGGTGCGCATACAGCAATAAATCGCCGAAATCCAGCGCGTGATGTTCAAGCAGTATCGCTTGATACACGTGATATGCGTCCGCAATTTCTTTCGTCTTTGCAATTTCAAGGATGCGTTCGTCGTCAGCGGAACCGACGCGCATTTTTTTGCGCGTGAATTCAGCGAGGTCCGTGTCTCCTTGCAGTTCTGTTGCGTAATGAAGATATTCTTCCGGCAAGATAAGTTCGTCTTTACATCGTGAAAAGTGCTGTATCAGTCCCTGCAAAAATCGCGTAGGCGTAGCGAGCGGACGATAATAATCAAGATTGAAACGCTCAAAATTTTCTTTCATGAGCCGCCAGCATTCTGGCGGCGTGAGGAGACGAAACGGCGCGGGCAATCCGATATCCAATCCGTAGCGCTCAAGCAGTTGCTGGCAAAATGCGTGAAACGTCGCGATGGTGATGCTCGTATAGCTGGTGTTGAGCAGACGGTCAACGCGGTCGCTCATTTCACGCGCCGCTTTTTCGGTGAACGTAAGCGCAACAATCTCTTCCGGTTTCGCCATCCCCTGTTCAATAAGATGCGCAATGCGGTGCGTGAGCACGGTTGTTTTGCCGGTGCCGGCGCCCGCGATAATAAGCAACGGACCGCTCGTATGCGTGACGGCCGCGTGCTGTTCATCATTGAGATTTTCCAAAAGATTCGGCATGGCCCTCATTGTAGCGCAATAACAAAAAAACGCGCAATGTCGGGGGGTTGTAGTGACCCTTGAACATTGCGCGGTTCGCGGCGTGGATTTTGAGAACCACGCGAAGCTCGTTCGTGTGCCAAAAGCGAATGGTCCCTGACCTCCTTTTGTGAGGCCGGCCTTCGGCGAAGCGCCGTTGACCGGACGTGTCTTGTTTGCCGTACCTCGTTTCCCAGTTCTTCAGCCTTGCTCCTCGAGGCGGGCGCCGCGAACAACTTTAGTATAGTCCTCGTGAAAAAATCGGGAAGTGGATAAGTGCTAACGGTCGGCAAGCGTCAGTTCAACCGCAAGACCGGGGAAACGGACAGCAATAAGGTCACGAACGGTGCGCATGTCCCGCAAATGTTTCTCGTGTTCTTCCGCACGTGACGCAAATGCCGTGCGGCCGCCGTATGCGCCGCAATCCGTGTGATTCATGAGCATGACTGTGTCAATATGATGCAATGCTTTTGAAAGTTCAATTTGTTTCAGCAATGTTTGCGCAGTCGGACCGTTCAGGTCATCGGCAAGAGATTTTATGCCGCCCGCGAGCGATACTTCATCGCATAAACCGACGAGTCCGCGTTTTTTGAGATAGGAAAAAATCGGCTCCATAAGCCGGAAATCCATAC
>ERZ1292629.1206-Hain-H43-01um-R1-1206-length-26265-cov-8_pt1 | contig 22802 bp, 20 predicted proteins | sample MGYA00564399_ERZ1292629 | MGnify/ENA primary metagenome ERZ1292629 (study PRJEB36523, sample SAMEA6512636) | groundwater metagenome | collected 2019-01-08 | study: AquaDiva: Metagenomics assemblies of 32 groundwater samples | reverse complement strand
TCTACAAATTCCGTCGGCGCATGGGCGACGACAACGCCGCTGCCAAGGGCGATATATGCTCCTGCAGTTGTAAATAACGGATTTTTATACACGGCAGGAGGATGTAGCGTCGGAACGTGCACCACCATCACTTCAACCGTCTTCTTCGCTCCTATCTCTTCTACAAATTCCGTCGGCGCATGGGCGACGACAACGCCGCTGCCAAGGGCGATATGGGTCAGTTCCGCTGTAGTTAACAATGGATTTATTTATACAACAGGGGGGCAGGATTCAGCGGGTACCACCTCCACCGTCTTTTCCATCTCCGCCGCCTCGCGCAATACCTACTGGGGCCTCACCGCTCCCGGCGGCTCCTCTGCAGGGGATTATACCGGCACCAACACTTTCACCGCGGTGTTTCAACCATAAATTCATCATTTCATAAATATCAGATGTGAATTATCACACTTCTGTCCGATCGGACAGAAGTGTGATTGCGGTGAAAAAGTGGTACTGGATTTACCGCAAATTCCAGCTGTAAAAACTGAAGCATATATTATAAACACATAGTACCAATTATCACATATCTGTCCGATCGGACAGATATGTGATATGATCAAGTTAAGAAGAATGAAACAAAAGGAAGCGTGGATAGGAAGGATTTGGAGGAAGGATAGCGGAATCAATCAATAAATCCAGCCCATTCCCGCGGGGTATTACACCAGCGCGGGAAGCCGAAAATGTAGCCATTCATCCCGCGCGGTTCACCCAGCACTACTTTTTCTTTTAGAAAAAGTAGTGCTGGGCAAGGAGCCGCGGGGCATTCTGGAAGGAGCTGGATAAAATCCATGAGAGGCGACGTTAAGCGAAAAATTCTTGAAATTCTCGATGAGTCTCCTGGTATTTTCGGAGACGTGCTTGAGATTTTCTCCATGCCGTATGGTACTTCATTGTCTGGTATGCACTACCGACTTTCTATGAACCAGCGCGCGAGGTCGAAAGAAAGAGCGGAGATGGCAGAGCGTCATCGCTTCAGCGTTCTTCTTTATAGATTGAAAAAAGAAGGCCTCGTGGAAGAAAAAATTTCCTCGCGCGGGAAAATACTGAAGCTCACCGGAATCGGAAAGAACTTTCTCGCAAAACTTCTGCACGTAAAACGCGGTGAGGCGTTGCCGCCTAAGCGGTATAAAAAACAGGAAAGCAAAGAATTGAAAATTATCACGTTCGATATCCCCGAACGGGATCGTAAAAAACGGCGCTGGCTCCGCGGCGCGCTTTTCAACCTTGGATTCGCGATGCTCCAAAAAAGTGTATGGACCGGCAACGCAGAAATTCCTGAACCATTTCTGAACGATCTCCGCGTATTGCGTCTTCTGCCGCATGTAGAAATTTTTTCGGTCAGCAAGAAAGGAACGCTCGAGAAAATCGAATAACCAACCCAATTCGATAATTTCGGTGGCAGATAGATTATGTAAATTACGCATGCAAGGCGATAATGGCGTGATCCATGCGCGGATCAATTATCACATTTGTGTCCGATCGGACACAAATGTGATAATGCGATCTTACTTCATTTCGAAACAGATGTTTTTAAAACAACCTAACGCGGAAAATATCTGCTAGTGATAGAAACGATTTTCCTGAATGAGTTATAATAAACATTATATGCGCAGCGAAAATAATTTTGCAGCTTTCATGGGAAAGATATTAATCGCCGGAATTTTGGTGGCAACCGCGATTGCTGCTGTACATAGTACATTCGCCGCCAACACCGCGACGAGCAAGGTGACGCTTGTTTCCTCGGGTGGAAATAATTCGCCCACTATCTCGGCGGTAAAAGTTAACAACGACGACAACATAACTCTCGTAGCGAATACAACAACGTCCGTTTCTGTGACTGCGACGGTGAGCGACAACGACGGCTGCGCGGACATAAACGGCGGTACTTCAACGATTTTACTCTATCGCTCCGGCGTCGGGTCTTCGACATGCGGAAGCATTAAAGGCGGAGTCACCAACAACTTATCTTGCTATCGCGCGACCGCCTTCACTGCTTCAAGCACATGCTCGGCGACGAGTAAAAATACCACAACGACATTCGGTGTATTCTATTTTGCCGACGCGACCGACAGTTCGTCTAGTTACCCGAGCCAGAACTGGATGGCAACGGTGTACTTTACGGACCCGCAGGCATCCTCGACCTACGCTGATTCCTCGAGCGCCAGCACGACGGCTGATATATTGACGTTGCTTGCGATTGCGGTAACGACCGGAACAACGCAGACTGCGATCGATTACGGCACACTAGCGGCATCTTCGACAACGGGAAGCACGAACCAACTTGCAACAATCAAAAACGCCGGAAATTCTTCAACAACACTTAATCTTTCAGGAACGGCGCTCGTTTCCGGAGCAAACTCCATTGCCACAACCTCTCAGCACTATGCGACCAGAACATTCACATTCGGCGGCAACGAGCAGGCGTTCCAGGAAACCCAGACCGCAGTTTCGGGGTTCTCTCTCCTCCGCCCTCCGCTTGACGTCCGCTGGACAAAAACAACTTCTCTCCCGCGTGGATTGAACGACCACGCTGCCGTTGCCTATAACGGTTATCTCTACACGACCGGAGGAGGCGATGATGACGTCGTTACCACTTCCACCGTCTACTTCGCCCCCATCTCATCAACAAACTCCGTCGGCGCATGGGCGACGACAACGCCGCTCCCAAGGGGGATCAAGATGCACACTGCCGTCGCATACAATAGCTACATCTATACCGCCGGGGGTCTCGACGACGGATCGGTAAACACCTCCACCGTCTACTTCGCCCCAATTTCGTCAACAAACTCCGTCGGCGCATGGGCGACGACAACGCCGTTTCCCAGAGGTCTCCGTTCTCATGCCACCGTCGCCTCCAACGGCTACATTTACACAGTCGGCGGGCTTGATAGCGCGAACATAATCACCTCCACCGTCTACTTCGCCCCAATTTCGTCAACAAACTCCGTCGGCGCATGGGAGACGACAACGCCGCTACCACGGGGAATCCGCGACCATTCCGTCGCCATCTACAATAGGTATCTCTACGTTGTCGGCGGGCGCGACAGCGCAAGCGTCATTACCTCAACTGTCCTCCTCGCCCCAATCTCCGCAACAAACTCCGTCGGCACATGGGCGACAGCGACGCCGCTCCCGACGGGAACCCAGTACCACCCGACAATCGCCGACAACGGCTTCCTCTACACGATCGGCGGCGATCAAGGCGATACGACTTCGACCTCGTTTTATATCCCCATCTCCGCCACCAGCACCGTCGGCACGTCTTGGGCGACGACCACGCCACTCCCGCGTGGCATCTATGACCACTCCGCCGCCGCCTACAACGGCTACGTCTACGTCATCGGCGGATTTGACGACGCGACGACTGTCACCTCCACCGTCCTTTTCACCTCTGCGGCATCTCGGGATACATACTGGGGTCTCACAATCCCTGCCGGGACTGCGACTGGGACGTATACGGGGACGAATATATTTACGGCGGTGTTTCAACCGTAATGCAGTAAAGAATTAGAAAATTGATACATTAACGAATTGCGAATTAGCGTATCGGCTTTAGATTTTTAAATTCGTTAATGCATTAATTCGTTAGTCCGTTAATTTCATATGCGCCAATCAATTAATGTAGTATAATTTCGATAATGAATAGAACCGAAAAAGGAATAGTGATGGTAACAATAATATTAGCGTTAAGCGCTGCCGTGATTGTCGTTCCCGAAATAACAAGCGCCGCTTTCGGAGTTTCGCCACCATACATAAATGCGGACAATTTAGTGAAGGGAAGCCGCTACGCTCAAATCGTTACACTTGTGCAGGATCAGCCGAACATAGATTTGCCGATCAAAGCGGTTCTCAAAATTTCCGACACGGCGCGTCCGTGGATTTCGATTGACAAAGGATTCGATTTCGTGATTCCGAAAGGCATGCAAAAATTTCCGGTGGAGATAATCGCGCAGATTCCGCAGGACGCGGGGCTTGGGGATTACAGCGGCAGTATTTCGTTCACGAGCGCGCCGGCGAGCGCGGGTCAAGTGACTATCGCCCTTGGCGCGCAGGTCGCGATCAACTTGAGAGTTGGAACCGGTATCCATCACGACTTTTCCATTCCGCTAATCCGGTTTTCAAACATTGAAGAAGGATGGAATCCGCGCGTGCAGACGCGGATAGTGAATAACGGAAACGTTCCCGAATCACTTGACGGTGCTACGCTTGAGGTTTTCGATAGGTTCAACACAGTGCGGCTTGCCCATATTCAAGTAAACGATTTTAAGGAAGTTCCGCCATTCACGACGAAAGAGCTTACCGTCGAATTCCCGCTCGATTTTTATCTCGGAGTAGGAGACTACTGGGGAACCGCGTCGTTTTATAAAGGCGAGAAATTATTGGCAAGCGAACATACTGTATTCCAGGTATTCGAAACGGGAACGCTCTCCGGCTTCTGGGGTAAATTCAAAAAAAGCCTACGGGAACATTGGGGGTATTATCTTGCAGGGGTTTTAGCTGTTTTTATCGCTGCGTTATGGTTCTGGCGAAGACGGTCGCTGTAATTCAAAATTCTTCCCCGTATAGTTATCCACAGCCAACGAATTTGCAATAGTGTATACTTATGGGCAGAAGGAACGAGAAAGAACGAGTTAGCAGTTTGAGACTTTATGCTTGAAATTTAAAGAGTTTATAGCTTGTCGAGTTATCCACAGCCAACGAATTTGCAATAGTGTATACTTATGGGCAGAAGGAACGAGAAAGAACGAGTTAGCAGTTTGAGACTTTATGCTTGAAATTTAAAGAGTTTATAGCTTGTCGAGTTATCCACAGCCAACGAATTTGCAATAGTGTATACTTAAAAACAAGAAAAACAATGACCGGTGATAGCAAAATTATAAAAATAGTCGGTCGCTTCATACTACCAGTAATTGTGGCGACAGCTTTTGTATCTGCGCTCACTGCTATCGCAGCGGACCTTACCAGTCAGGTTATCGTAGGTAATGCGGCACCGACAGTAACAAACGTGGTTCTGAACGGGGGAACTAATATCACGCTCACCGCTAACGCGACCACGTCATATAATATCAGTTACACGGTTTCCGATAACAACGGGTGCGCAGATCTCGGGGGCGTGAGATTTAGCACGTCTACAGCGTTCAGGAACGGTTCAAGTTCCATTTGCGCCACGCCAAGCCCGACGACATCAACCATCAGTTGCTATGTTAATGTTACGCACGTTACTAGCACCTGTTCCGGCACGAGTATAAACGTCACCGACACAGTTCAAATTTACTATTTCGCTAACGCGACAGATTCAAGCTCAAGCTTCCCCAATGACCATTGGGAAGCATTTGCTTTCGTTGCCGATTTGAATGGCGGGACAAGCACCGTTGCAACTTCTTCCGCAGTTGAGGTTTTGACACTCACCGCGATCAACGTAACGACATCATCCGTCAACTACGGAACGATTACGGCGTCGTCGACAACCGGAGCAACTAATCAAACGGCCACAAGTACAAACGCTGGTAATTCCTCAACAACACTTCAGCTTAAAACTTCCGCGACTCTTACGTCGGGAGTGAATTCCATCGCCACAAGTTCGCAGCGCTACTCGACCACAACATTCACGTTCATCGGAACTAGCATCGCGCTTACAGCAAGCGATGTGACAGTCGGCGGATTCTTACTTCTCACCCCAACAAGTACGACGAATGTTTCTAAGGTAATGTTCTGGGGCTTAGAAGTTCTTGCTGGCACGCCGACTGGAACGTACACGGGCACAAATGTCTTCTCATCGCTCTTCCAGCCGTAGGGGAATGATGTGAACAAAAAAGCGTGAATTAAGAAGCATAGTTTGGATCGGTGACCCATAATTATCATTCTTAATCCATGATTCGATAATAAGAAAGAGGGCAACACGATGCCCTTTTCTTTTTTCTGGATTTGATATGATATACTGAACTTACTTTAATGAAGAACGCATATACCATTACTTTCCGCCTAGTGATTTTCTGCCTTATTGTCGTAGCTGGACTGATCGCGGTTACGCCGAGGACTCAAGCTGCGTTTGGCATTTCCCCTCCGTTTATGAACGCCGACCATCTGGTTGCCGGCGCGAAATACACTCAGACTATATATCTTGTACGAGACGACCCGGAAGCGGAAATCCCAATCAAAGCTGAACTGGACGTGCCGAACTATATTCGCTCATGGATATCGCTTGATCAGGGGTATACCTTCATCATTCCAAAAGGAGTGAGGCAGTTCCCGGTTAACGTAACCATACAAGTTCCAAAAGGCGAATCAGTCGGCTCGTATACCGGACGTTTAAGCTTCACGACTGCTCCGGCGTCTCAGGGGCAAGTTACCATCGCTCTTGGCGCGCAGGTCGCGATCAATCTTATTATCGGGAATGACACCTATCGAAAATTCAGCGTACCGCTTGTGAGGCCTCTAGACATTGAAGAAGGATGGAATCCGCGCGTGTATGTCAAATTCAACAACGAAGGAAATATTCCGGAAAGTTTCACCGGTGGAACGTTCGAGCTCTTGAATCAATACGGCGGTATAAGATTGGCGTACGCGGAAAAGCGACGAGATTTTCCGGAAGTTCCTCCTTTTACAATCAAGGAGTTTACAGTAGAATTTCCGATTGATTTCCACTTAGGCATCGGACAATATTGGGCAGTGGTCAATTTTTATCAAGGAGAGAAGGTTGTGGCGAACCAGAAGACGGTGTTCAACGTATTAAAATCCGGCTCGCTCTCTAGTCCACTCCAAAAAGTTTTGAACTCGATGCGGGACTCATGGGTATATTATGCTCTCGGGCTATTGATAATTGGTATTTTCGTGACATTGCGGAAGCGCCGGAGATCCGGAAAATAATCACTTGCAGTATTTCGAATAATGATATGGAAGTCCGTTTACATAATTTTTCTCGTTGCTTCGATCACTATCATTTTCTGCGTTTTTGCCTACGCAGTTAATCTGTCAACTAGCGTTGTTACTACAGAAGCCAGCGTAACTCTCACGCAAAGCGATTATAGGTGGTATGAGAATGCAGATGCTTTGACTCCGACAAACGCATTGAGTTCAGAAAATTCACCGACATCAACTCCCGCAATCGGATCAGCCCGGCGGCTTAGGATAAGTATTGCGGATGCCGGCGTGGCTCTTTCGGCGGGCGCAACGTTCAAGCTTCAATACGCGAATTCGACATCCGGCGCGTGGACAGACGTCGGCACATCCACGGCCGCGTGGGTATTTTTTGACAATTCGTCCGTCGCTGACGGCCAGATTATAGTGACTACGGTTTTAAGCGGTTCTGATGTCGGCGAAAGCTACGGCGAGTCCAATCCAACGGCGGCGACGCCGAACACGATATTGCAAAGCCAGGAAGGAGAGTGGGACTGGGTTTTGTATAACAACTCTGCTTCGACGGCAAGCAACTGGTTTTTCAGAATGATATATTCTTCATCTACCGTCCTTGACGCATACAGTAATTTCCCAAAACTCTCCGCGGTTTCCGAAACGCCTTCGGGTGGCGGAGTCCCGCCGATAGTTGGCGTAGGCGGAGGGCCCCCGCCAGGAACTACGCTTCCCCCATATAAGCTTCCGATCCCTCCTCCGCTCGTACCGCCGTCATACCAATGCATCGATTTTAACGGCGATTACCGGGTTGACATCGTGGATCTTTCCATTCTTCTCTATTACTACAACGGGCCCCCGGAGGTGGAATGCTACGATTTGAACAACAACGGATTGGTGGACTTCCCGGATGTTTCGATTTTGATGTATTACTGGACAGCATAGGGATAGAAAGTAGAAGCTAGAAATTAGAAAATAGAATCAACAACGATGAGCATGCAATTAAAAAACGCAATAAACGGTTTGTGTTCAACCTTCTATTTTCTATTTTCTAGATCCTGCCTTTTATTTGGAATCATTCTACTTTCTACTTTCTATTTTCTATTTTCTATGTCGGCCTCCGCCGCTTCGCCTTCACTTTATTTCTCGCCATCCGCAAAGGATGTACGCGTTGGCGATTCGATCGATGTCAAAGTTCTTATTGATTCAGACCAACCTTTAAACGCTTACGCGGTGGCGTTTGCGTATTCTTCCGACTTGCTGGAACTCGTAGGTTTTGACAATAGCCGTTCAATCATGGACGTGTGGCAGAAACAGCCCGCGGTCAATAAAGGGGTGGTTACGCTTAACGGAGGAAGCATCAAGCCGTTTTTTGGCACAGATGGCGAACTTCTCACGTTGCGACTTAGTGTGATTAAGGAAGGCGTAGCGCGCCTTGCGTTCAATGAGAGCGCGGCATACCTGGCGAATGGGAAAGGAACAAAAGTAATTCCAGTGAAAAGGGATATAGCTCTTGCCATCAGTAAGGCGCCTGTTTCTGATAATGATGCGATAAAGCCGATGCCGGCGCCGAGTGAGATAGACGATACACCTCCAGCAATCTCATTCCTCTCTTTAATTGATAATCCATTCAATGAAGGGCAGAAACTGCTTGCATTTCAGATTTCCGACACTGGTTCCGGAATCATGACGACAACAGTACGTTTTTTCTCGCTCCTGTCGTGGAGTGAGTGGTCATCCGCGCAGAACCCAACCGCGATTCCCAGGTCAGCGTGGATCGTCAAATTCAGGGCCAGCGACAGTAGCGGCAATATTATTGAGAGAACAATGTATAATTGGCAAGGTCTGCTAAGTCTGCCGTTCTTTGCGATCGTCGGGATTGTTATCGGACTTCTGTTGTATGCAATTTATATGGTTATAAGGAAAAAGCTAAAAAATAAACATATCCATATATGATTTTTTCCTACGCATATGAAATTTGAACTGCCGAAACTTTCTTATGGATACGACGCGCTTGAGCCGTATATTGACGCGCGCACGATGGAAATACATCACGCAAAACATCATCAAGCGTACATTGACAAGTTGAACGAGGCGCTGGAAAAACACCCGGAGCTGAATGAAAGATCTATTGAGGAACTTTTGGAGCGTATAGAATCGATTCCTGAAGACATACGAACCGCAGTTAGGAATCACGGAGGCGGGCATTATAACCACTCTCATTTTTGGAGAATTATGGCGCCTCATGGCAAGGAAGGCGGGGGAGAACCGGGCGGCATGCTCTCGGAAACGATTATAGAAAAATTCGGCTCATTCGCGGATTTCAAGAAAAGTTTTAATGCCTCCGTGACTGGCGTGTTCGGCAGCGGCTGGGCATGGCTCGTCATTGACGGAAAAACCGGCGACAAGCGACAGGAAACAAGCAAAATTGAGAAAAAACTTAAGATAATTACAACGCCGAATCAGGACTGTCCGATTTCGCAAGGACTTACGCCGATTCTTGGTCTCGACATCTGGGAGCATGCATACTATCTGAAATATCAAAACAAGCGGCAGGAATATATTGCGTCTTGGTGGAATATTGTGAATTGGCCGGAAGTAGAAAGAAATTTTGAAAAATAGAGCAATGAACATGCTATAATAATCAGAATGCCTTTATCGTCGAAAGGAAATTGGCACGTTTTTTTGTTATCGTTGTTTTTTGTATCCATCGTCCTGTGGGGTTCTCCGACGCGCGCCGATGCCGCTGCCTCGCTCTATCTCGCCCCAACAAGCGGCACTTTTACGATAGGAAGCACGTTCAGCGTTTCTTTCTACTTGAATACTGGAGGGCAATTCGTAAACGCAGTTGAAACTTATCTTTCCTATCCTCCAGACAAGCTCCAGGTGATCTCTCCCACAACCGGAAAATCTTTTATACAAGTCTGGTTGACTCAACCGACATATTCAAACATTGACGGCACTCTGAAATTCCAAGGCGCGGTTCCAACGCCAGGAATCAACACGGAAGCCGGCCTCATTTCAACAATTACATTCAGGGTAAAAAACTTAGGAACCGCAGCGATCAAAATACTCGATAATTCACGAGTGCTCTTGAATGATGGGAAGGGGACAGACGTGCTCGGTCAGACTACCGGCGGGATTTATTATCTCACGCTGCCGCCTCCGGCAGGGCCAATCGTTGTTTCGCGAACTCACCCGGATCAAGGAAGATGGTACAACCAAAAAGATGTTTCCCTCGAATGGAATGCCCCGCCTGATATTCAAGGGTATAGCTATATTTTGAATTCTAGTCCGGTTGACGATCCAGACGATATTTCAGAGGGCGTAAAAACCCGCGTTGTATATAACGATCTTCCCGATGGCACATACTATTTTCATATTAAATCATTGCGATCCGGTGAGTGGGGAGGCGTAACTGACTACGCTATCCACGTAGATAAAACGCCGCCGGCTGAGTTCAAAATCTCGTTCTCGCCAGGTTTTTATACATCCAACCGCCGACCGATAGTGGATTTCACCACAACCGACGCCATGTCGGGCATTGACCACTACGAACTTAAAGTCATACCGCTTGATCCACCGCTCGCGCTTGCGGAGCAAAACGAAACCCCGTTTTTCATCGAAGCGGCGCCTCCTTATTCGCGGAGTCTTGATGTCGGGCGCTACCGGATCATCGTGCGCGCATACGATCAATCGGAAAATTACTATCAGGCAGAATCTAATCTCACAATCTCGAACCGTCTTTTTGAAATTGCGTCTAAGTATGGACTGCGCATCGGAGCTTTTACACTTTCGTGGCCAATCGCCGGAGTAGTTGCGGTCATTATGCTCATTATAATCGGGTATATTGCAAAAAAAATATGGAACCTGCATAGGAAAATCGAAAAGCATTTGGAAGAAGGCGCTTTGCGGCATCCCGCCATAGCTCCGAAACTACAAGAGCTTACAACGAAGCAAAAGGAATATAGCGGCGACAAAAGACTTCTTGTTTTATTGCTTATGGTTTCCGTTCTTGCGTTCGGGATGTTTATTTCTATTCCAGCGTTTGCAGAGGACGATGCGGATACTGCGGGTTCTTCCGTCGAGCCTCCTATAGTGACGCTTTTCCCGAAGTCGGTCTCGAACGATGAAATCGTCTACATTGGAGGGCGAGCGAGCGCTCCGGGGGCGCACGTCATTATTTATCTCCAGAACTCCGAGACGGGAAGCACGCTTAACCAAGCCGTGGCTACGGACAAAACAGGAGCGTGGTTCTATTCATTTCCGCAATTTTTAACTGTCGGAAAATATATAGTTTGGACGCAGCTTAAAGTAGGGGAAGAGTTAAGTCCGCCGAGTTCTCGTATGGATCTTGCGGTTGCGCCGACGGCAATCCAGTTCGGGAAAAACCGATTTAGCTACCAGAGCTTATATCTCGTCTTGTTTATTCTTTTTGCCGCAGTTTTCTTCGGATTGCTCGCTTTTTTCCTATATCACTCATATCATTTCAGGGCAAAAAAACGGCGGCTTATTTCCATGATCAAGGAAGCAGAGGAATCTATTCGTCGCGGTTTTTCTATATTGCATCACGATATTGAAGCGGAACTCAATGTCATTCGCAAAATAAAAATGAAAGGCGAGCTTTCTGCGGAAGAAAAATTCCGCGAGGAAAAACTCCTAAAAGATTTTAACCAAATAAGCGGTTATATCGGGAAGGAAGTTTGGAAAATCGAACGCGCAGAAGAAGAACTCTAGATTCTTTTCGCAAAGGGCGCGCAAGATGAGATATGTGGAGCGCGAATATGTCTCAAGCCAACAGGCGGGATTTTTCGTCGTCTATTATAGAGCCCTCGTATTTACAAGATCATAAGCAAATTTTTATCCACAGAAGCGTCCGCTTGACGAAGTAGCGCATGCGCAATATCATCTATAGTATCAATATGACGTTCACGCAACAAAACCTTCATATCGCCAGGATTAATACCCATTTCGCTTGGGCGGATTTTTGTATGTCTTATAGCGTCTCGCTTAAGTCAAAGCAAAACGCCATGGGGGTTATGCAGTATATGGATCATCTTAGTACCTAAGAAACGCTACAACCATATATCTAAAAACCTCCTTGGCAACAAGGAGGTTTTTAGATATCGCTGGGGAATTGACCTTTCGAATTTTCTGAAATCGAGAGGCCAGCGCCCGAGCAAAAATGCGGAAAATGCGCGGATGCTGGAATAGTTGCTCATTGTTAAAACCAAAACCACCGAACCGAACGAAAGAATCTTAGTTATGCTTACAATCACAGGCGGAATTAACCGCATCTTCGCGGTACCAAGAATCATATTCACACTCAAAGGCAATCCCGCGAGCGAAGCAGTTATTCAATCGCTTACAGCGCTCGAAGGGAACGAACCCGGAGAATTTGCGTTGAAGTCATCCGATACTCACGCGCCAAACGGCGAGACACTCTGCGCCGTCTTCGAATCCGCTCCGGACATCCGAAAAGTCTTTGAGAGCGGGATTTCTCCTTCATCGGCAGTCGTCTTGTTTGACTCTAGATTAGGGAGAGGCTTTTTTCACCCGACGACAAGGTCAAGGCACGAATCTGGAAAACTGATGCCAGAGTGGGCATGCGGAGCGCAGTGGGGCGTATTGGTTGGACAAAAAATATCCACCGGTACGTTTCAAGGACGTCGCGCCGCAACCTGCGCAAGACAAATCCGCGCCGACTTTAGGCGGAAATTTTCCGCACAGCTCCAAGGGGGCCAATATCCGTGGGGGGCTCCGCGGAAGGGAGAAAAGGTCGCTCAAGACGTCAGCTTCGACACGAATCTGCATGGATTGATTCAAGCGTTGAACAGCGGCCCAGACCTACGAAGGGCGATCGCTCATACGGGACACGAAATGGAACTCCCTCCAAACTTCCGTATTAGCTGGCTTAGGGTAGCCCCAGAGCCAATCGAATGCGACACAACGCAGCTCAACGCAATTCTCGAGGCATTTCGCCTTTTTGAAGGAGCGTGTTCTGCGCTTACTCGGGAATATGAATATGTTCGGGAATTTCTGCTTGCTGGAGTAGATTTCCCGCAAGGCACGTTGCTTGCTGAAGCATATGCGGTATCAAACACAGACTGGTTCTCCGTCCGGAGACCTGATTTGCACTGGAACGGAGCGCGATTCTCGGCTAGCGAAAATGATGAAATGCCGGGCGGATTTGCCGAAGCGTTTCACGTCGACACCGCGTACGGCCTAAACGCCGCGAGATGGGAAGAATGCTTCCGATACCTCACATCGGCCGGCCCGCTACTCATCGTGGTTTCCCACGAATGGTCGGAGGTTTACATTCCGGAGCTTGCCTGGCTTGTGGAAACTCTTGCAAAACAGGGGTATCCGGTACATCTCGTCACCACCGACAAAATGGACGATGTTCGTATTCATCAAGACGGCGTTAGCCTCGGCAACATCAAAATCGGCACCGTTTGGCGGCAATTCCCAATCTTCGAAACCGAGGGGAAACTCGAAGAACTCGTGATGGCTTCGCATCTGGGAACCGTGCGAATGGTTCCGGAATTCTGCAGTCTCGGAAATAAAGCTTGGTTTTCCATGTATTGGAAGTACAAGCATCTTTTCGAGAAGCACATTCCTCGCAGCGTGCTCGAAATGCTCGATGACATCCTTCCGGACTCCACTCTCGTGGTTTCACGGGATTCATTCCCTGTTGTTGTTGCTGGCCACGCCATCGAAAACCTTGATGCCTTGCGAAGACTCCCTCATGAAATCAGGGATTCTCTCGTTCTCAAGGTTTGCGGGGCAAATGTCCTCGCGGCCAGATCCTTGGGCGTACTCATGGGACATGGGCTACGGGACGATGTGTGGCAGCAATGGATTGATGAACGCATAAAGCACGCTCAACCTTTCATCGTTCAAAGCAGGTTCGAAACTGCGGTTGCGCAACTGCCGGTCGTTCACGCGAAAGCGAATCGTCCGGAAATGTTCAACTGCAGGCTCCTTATCCGGCCGTGGCAGGTCGGAGGTAAGCTCGTTTCGGTCGCATGCGTCGCCGTTCCGTCAAACACGCTCCGTGTTCATGGGATGGTGGACATGGCGGTGGTGCCGGTAAAACTTATGTGACACAAAAACACCTTCGCTGGGCATCGGAACGCAACGCGTATCCGATGCCCAGCAGAAGTTTTTCCGCAAAAATATTAATTTTATATTATCAAACCCGCATGAAAACAAATAAAAACCAGCAAAAAAGATTTAGAGACTACGGTTTCACCGTAGGATTTTTGACGCCCGGAAAAAGAAATGCGATTACCGACGTTCGCGGCGTTCGCGTGGGACATGCGACGAAAATTCAAGGTACGCAAATTCGAACGGGGGTGACGGTTATTGATCCAGGCGTCAAGAATCTTTTTGAAAAGAAACTCCCTGCGGCAATTAGCGTCGGGAACGGATTTGGAAAGTTAGCAGGATTCACGCAAGTTGAAGAGCTTGGCACTCTTGAAGCGCCCATTGTGCTTACCAACACTCTTGCGGTCGGGCCGGCGCTTCGGGGCATGGTGGATATCATGCTCGAGAAAATACCGCAACGTCTTAATCAGCATAGCGTGAACGTGGTGACAGGAGAAACAAACGATGCTTTCTTAAATGACATTCGGCGCAATGTGATAAACGGATCCGATGTGGCGCGCGCGTATAAAAATCTTTCTGGAAACGTCGCGGAAGGGAATGTAGGCGCCGGCACGGGGACGCGCTTGTTTTCATGGAAGGGGGGAATCGGAAGTTCGTCGCGAACCGCGAGTATCGGAAAGAAGCGTTTCACGCTCGGCGTATTGGTACAGGCAAATTTCGGCGGAGCGCTGACGATTGCTGGCGTCCCGATCGGTGCGATGCTTTGTAAAACTAATTTCGACAGTTTCATTGAGTCGCAAGGCGACGGGTCATGCATGATTATCGCCGCAACGGACGCGCCGCTTTCAGCGCGGCAGTTAAAGCGAATTGCCCGTAGAGCATTTCTCGGACTAGCTCGGACCGGATCTGTCATGTCCCACGGAAGCGGCGACTATGCTGTTGCATTCAGCACGTCGCGAGAAGGCATCGAGGGTTCCGGAACCATGGGCGCGTGCATCCCCGACGAACTCCTCACTCCGTTCTTTCTCGCAATTACGGAAGCGGTCGAAGAGGGCGTGTATAACGCGTTATTTATGGCAGAAACGATGAGGGGCAGAAACGGAAATATGCTTGAGGCGTTGCCAGTCGAAAAAGTCGTCAAAATATTGCAAAAAAACAAACATGAACCGGAAAATCAAACCTAAAAATCACCGAATCGGAATTATCGGGGGCATGGGGCCTCTCGCCGGAGTTCAACTTCAAGAACTTATTATTAAAGCTACTCCAGCAGCAAAAGACCAGGATCATCTTGAAGTGGTATGCTTTACCTTTCCCTCAATTCCAGACAGGACAGAATCTCTTGAGAATGATGGCGGCGCATCATTCTCAAGCGCCGTTTTAAAAGCAGCGCGTTTTCTTGAAGATGCGGGAGCGACGGTATTAGCGATTCCGTGCAACACCGCCCATGCCAAATTGGAAGACATACAAGGGGAAGTTAACATTCCCGTGCTAGATATGATTGATTTTGTCATACAGGAGCTCAAGGCAAAATATGCGAACGGAGTTTCAGTCGGTCTTTTGGCAACAAACGGGACTCTCAAAGAAAAAATATACGAGAAAAGAGGACAAGGCAGATTTAGATGGATTATTCCGGATGAATATGATCAGAAAATCATTACGCAAATTATCTACGGCATTAAAGGAGGCGTGGATCCGAATAAATTTATAAACGATATCGAGAAAATCGTCTCATACATAGTCCAACAAGGAGCCGAGAGCGTCGTACTTGGATGCACGGAACTTTCGCTCTTCCGTGCGCAGCTGCAAAAATCCGAATATCCGATTGTGGACCCGCTAACTATACTGGCGGAACGCCTCGTATCCCTATGCGGTACTCAAAAAAAATCAGTAAAAAGAATTGAATTGTACTCCGGAGTACGGTAAGCTTTTCTAATATGAAGCTTTCAATCGGCATCGTCGGACTTCCGAATGTCGGGAAGTCGACGCTTTTCAAAACGCTCACAAAGCAACAGGTGCATATCGCGAACTACCCGTTTGCGACTATAGATCCGAATGTGGGCGTGGTTTATGTTCCGGATGAACGCCTGGATAAACTTACGAAACTAAGTAAGTCAAAAAAAACCGTGCCTGCAGTCGTTGAATTCTATGACATCGCCGGGCTTGTAAAAGGAGCGAATAAAGGCGAAGGATTGGGCAATCAATTTCTGGCGCATATCCGCGACACCCAAGCGATCGTGATCGTACTCCGTATTTTCAAAAACCCGGAAATCATACATGTTGAAAATTCCGTTGATCCAATTCGCGATATGGAAATCATAAACACGGAATTGATTCTGAAAGACCTCGAATCAGTGACAAAGCGTCTAGGCAAAGCCGAATCCGATGCAAGGAGCGGAGGAAAACCGGCAGCGCAAGATTGCGATCAGCTCGCAACAGTTAAAAAATGGCTCGATGACGGAAATTTGCCGACCAGCTCGGAAGATATTATGGGTCTAATTTCCGCCAGAGGCGGACAGGCGCGCCTGACCGATAAGCGAATAGAGGAACTCAATTTACTGACAGCAAAACGCCAGCTGTATTTGCTGAACGGCGAGGAAAAGGATGTCTCGCCGGAGCTAATCAAAAAAATAAAAGACGCGGGCGCGGACTATGTCGTAGCTGATCTTGCGGCAGATGCTTACGTCCCCGCGCTCATTAAAAAAGCGTACGAGATTTTAAACCTCATAAGTTTCTTTACGACAGGAGAAGACGAAACTCGCGCGTGGACGATTTCAAGAGGAATGAAAGCTCCGCGTGCATCCGGAGTTATCCACACTGATTTTGAGGCGAAGTTCATCCGCGCGGAGGTCATCAATTGGCAAAAACTACTTGAAGCAGGAGGTTGGGTTCAGGCGAAACAGAAAGGGCTTATTCGCCTTGAGGGAAAGGACTACGTTGTGCAAGACGGGGACGTGCTCGTGGTAAGGCATGGATAAATAGCAAAACCTTCTCAAAAAAAGAGTTTAATGAATGATTTATTTCTGCCAATAACACTGCCTTTTGAAACCGTATCGGAGCTCGGCGGAGCGAGATCGAGGAATTTCGCTTCGGGCGAAATATCCTGTGTTTCAAAAGGCAGTGTTATTGGCATTCCCGTTCATCAAACTCAAATTGGCAATCTTGACACCAGATTGCCAATGGCTATAATGGAAGCACGAATGATTACGGAGCGCGCGCAGAAAATACTTAATGCGGCGATAGAGGAATTCATAGAAACAGGCGAGCCGGTGAGTTCCGCCCAGCTATATGAGAGTCATGATTTCGGCATACGGCCAGCCATGATACGTTTTGAGCTTGAAGAACTTGCGGAGCGCGGATTCCTTGAGCATCCTTATCGCTCGGCCGGCAGAATTCCCTCGGACAAGGGATATGAATTTTTCGCGCATCAAATCATATGCCAGCCGGACCAAAAAATATCACACGAGGACCAAGCTATTTCAAGTCTTTTCGAAAAACAGGAATGGATGGAATTGCTTGAAATGCTTTCTTCAAAGCTGGGAATTCTAGGGGTTGTGCGCGAGTATGAAAATGTGTATAAAAATGGACTGGAAAATCTTATTGAACGCCTGGAATTGGAAACGCATGACGAAATAAACGCGGTCATCAAAGATTTTGTTGAAATCGACAATCGGCTCGACAAAATGGATAAACTCATAGAAGAAACCCCCGAATTTTTTATTGGAAAGAAAAATGAGATAATTAGAAGCAGAAATCTGGCGGCTTTTGGCGGTAGTTACGATATCCATTCGACCAACTCAGGACAAACTGATGGGCATCAGGTTATAATATTCGCCATAGGGCCAAAACGGATGGATTATAAAAAAACGGTCAAAATTTTTAAAAATCTGAAGCGGAAAACGTCGAAAATTAGCCACTAGCCAATAGGGTCTAGGGTTATTAGAAAACAATAAATTAAACCCTAATCACTACTACGATGGATGAAACAAAAAATATAAATCAAAGTGCCGATGACGGAAAAGCAAATTCGCCGAACAGCGAAGGAGCCGCCGATGAGCTGAAGAAAAAGCTTGAGCAATGCGAAAAGACAAGAGATGAATATCTGGGCGGCTGGCAGAGGGCAAAAGCAGACTTTATAAATTTTAAGAAAGATGAAGCGCGACGAATGGATGAGTTGATGCGTTATGGCAATGAAGATTTGATAAGGGAACTCATCGTCATATTAGACAATTTCGATTTAGGACTCAGAACGCTTGAAAAAGCTGGTACCGTCGAAAAAGGAATATACATGATTCGGTCGCAAATTGAAGATATATTAAAGAAGCGCGGGCTTGAAAAAGTTACTTTAAAACCGGGAGATAAATTAGATACCGCCGTAGCGGAGGCGATAGCGGAAGTCGAATCGGAGAGGCCTCCGGGAACGGTAGTCGAAGAAATCGAGCCAGGGTATCGGCTATATGATAAAATGATAAGGTCGGCGAGAGTCAAGATTTCAAAAGTTAAATCTCAAAACTAAAAAATAAAATAGCATATAAATCACATGGCAAAAATTATAGGAATAGATTTAGGAACAACAAACTCCGCGGTGGCAATTATTGAGGGCGGAGAGCCGCGGATACTTGAAAATGCGGAGGGGAATAGAACCACGCCTTCGATCGTAGCGATGAGCAAGTCTAACGAGCGGCTCGTGGGACTTTTGGCGAAGCGACAATCAATTACAAACCCAAAGAGCACTATTTTTTCAGTGAAGCGTTTGATGGGCAGAAAATTCACCGACCCTGAAATTAAGAGAGATAAAACATGGCTTCCGTATGAAATTCGAGCAAACACGACTGGCGGCGTGGAGATAAAAATGGCAGACAAGTGGTACTCTCCGGAAGAATTATCGGCATTCGTTCTCGGAAAACTCAAAGCGGACGCCGAAGCGAAACTTGGAGAAAAGGTTGATGAGGCGGTTATTACCGTACCTGCGTATTTCGACGACTCACAGCGCCAGGCGACCAAAAATGCGGGGGAAATCGCAGGACTCAAAGTGCGCAGAATTTTAAACGAACCAACCGCTGCCGCATTAGCATACGGACTCAACAAACAGAAAAATGAGAAAATCGTGGTATACGATTTTGGAGGCGGAACATTCGACATTTCCGTTCTTGAGGTGGGAGATGATGTAGTCGAGGTGAAAGCGACAGGTGGCGACACGCACCTCGGAGGAGACGATTTCGACAAGCGGATTAACGAGTATCTTGTCGCCGAATACAAAAAACAGGAGGGGATTGATATTTCAAAAGACCCGCTCGCGCTCCAACGCCTCAAGGAAGCCGCAGAACGCGCGAAGCACGAGCTTTCAACAGTCGCGGAAACCGAAATAAATCTTCCATATGTAACGTCAGACGCGGCTGGACCAAAACATTTCCTCATAAAGCTCACGCGCGCAAAACTTGAAAGCCTCGTAAAAGACTATATCGACAAATCAATCGAGCTTACGCGCGAGACCGTAACTGCCGCCGCGCCGAAAGGGGCCGGATTCAAACTTTCCGAAATCAACGAAGTGATTTTAGTCGGAGGGCAGACAAGAATGCCGGCTATCGCTGAAGCCGTAAAGAATCTTTTTGGCAAAGAGCCTCACAAAGGCATAAATCCTGACGAAGTCGTCGCGGTGGGCGCTGCGGTGCAGGCAGGAATTCTTCAGGGCGACGTCAAGGATATTCTTCTTCTCGATGTCACGCCACTTAGCTTAAGCATAGAAACCTTGGGAGGCGTTGCAACAGCGATGATTCCCAAAAACACCACCGTTCCGACATCGAAGACCCAGGTGTTCTCGACTGCCGCAGACAGTCAAAACTCGGTGGAAATCCGCGTTGTGCAGGGGGAGCGGCCAATGGCCGCGGACAACAAGACGCTCGCGCGGTTTATCTTGGACGGCATACCGCCTGCTCCCCGAGGTCTTCCGCAAATTGAAGTGGTATTCGATATTGATGCGAACGGTATTTTGAATGTGTCCGCAAAGGACAAAGCAACCGGGAAATCTCAATCGGTTAAAATTGAAGCAACAACAACTCTCTCTAAAGACGAAATAGAAAAGCTTAAAAAAGAAGCCGCGGAGCATGCGATGGAAGACACGCGGAAGAAAGAACTAGCGGAAGCGAAAAACCAAGCCGAATCGACTGTTTACCTGGCGGAAAAATCCGTAAAGGACGCCGGAGATAAGATAAGCCAAGATATAAAAACGGCGATTACTGAAAAAATCGAGGCGCTCAAAAAAGCGAGCGATGGCACGGATGCGGAAGCCATAAAAACCGCGGCAAGCAATCTTTCGACGGAGCTTCAAAAAATCGGCCAAGCGCTATATGGCAACCAAGGCGGAAATCAGGAAGAACAAAAAGGTCCAACAGAGCCGCAGCCGAAGCAAGAATAAACGTAGTTTTTTTAGCCTGATACGTAGATGATCGAAATCAACAAGCTGCCGCCGCAAAGCATCACCGATAAGAATTTAATAAGCCAAATTAAAACACCGCCGAAATTCACCGAAACACCGATTTACAAGCCGCTTATCCTCGACGCGCTTACGATATTTTCCGCTCTCTGGTTTGGCTATGCATACGCGCAGTTTTTAGTCGGCGGTAGCGGAAGGGCGCTCTTAGTGTCTCTTGGCATATTCTCAATTCTCTCGACGATTCAGATCTTTTTTACAAAGGCTTTTAAGCGCCGAATATTGGTCATTGTTCTTCAAACTATTTGCGTTCTTGCCCCATTTTATGGATATGCAATCACATTTCTCGCAGCCGCCGGGGGCATATTTATGTTTTTTACCGTATGGGGAGAACTTCTCGCATACGGAGAACTCGAAAACAGCATGGAAATACGCTTCTTTAAGGCAGCGCGCTTAAGCCTCAAGAAACTAACTACGGCGCTTGTGCTGCTTATGATTATTCTCTATTTGCCGCAATGGAATGAAAAACGCGCGTTTATTCCAAAAGAAAATTTTAGTAGTTTATACGCATGGACGGCAGGCGCGGCCCGAAGCTTTTATCCAAACATTGATTTCAATTCGACGGTTATCTCATTCACTAGGAGCTTTGCTCGGTCGCAGCTCGAAAACGACAAAAATTTTACGGTTCTTTCTGATGCAAATAAAGAAGCGATGATACAACAAGCATCAAATCAGATTGCCGCAAATATCAGTTCGAGTCTTGGCGCAACAGTTTCCCCGGAGGACGCGATAAGCGATGTTTTTTATAATTCGATACTTAAACTTCTTGCCAATCTCAAAGATCGCTTCAAGCAGTCATTCCTGCTCATCTGGGCGCTGGCGGTATTTCTCTTGATTCGAGGGTTCGGAGTGATATTTTACTGGATTGTGATGCCAATTTCCTTTATACTCTACGAGCTGCTCCTTACGTCTGGATTTATTCGAATCGTGGGAATTTCAAAAACCCACGAAGCCATTGATTTCTAGCAAAATTCCTGTTTCATAATTTCTAATTCACAAAATGCCGAAGGACTACTATAAAATATTAGGCGTGCAAAAAGTTGCCACGGACGATGAGATTAAAAAGGCGTATCGCAAGCTTGCCCATCAATACCATCCGGACAAGCCGGGCGGAAACGAGCATAAATTCAAAGAGATCAGCGAGGCTTACCAAGTTTTGTCGGACAAAAATAAGCGGATGAATTATGATCGGTTTGGAACGGCGGAGCCGAATATGGGTTTTGGAGGGGCGGGCGGCTATGATGGATTTTCCGGCATGCCGAATTGGGAGAATTTCGGTTTTTCGGCGGATGGAGGAAATTTCGGAGATATCGGAGATATTTTCGAAACATTTTTCGAGGGACTTGGCGTCAAATCCCGAAGGAGGACGTACGAGCGAGGGGCGGACCTTGAGACAACGGAAGAAATAACGCTCGAGGAAGCGTTTCGCGGCGCTGCTAAACACATAAAGATAAAAACCGCTGTCAGGTGCGAAGCCTGTAAGGGGCAGGGAGGAGATCCGGCGGCGGGATTTAAGAGTTGTTCTACGTGCGGCGGTCGAGGGGAAATTAAGGAGCAGAAAAAAACATTTTTCGGCAGCTTCTCGCAGGTTAAGCAGTGCGCTTCATGCCAGGGATCCGGGCAAATCCCAAATAAAATATGCGCAACTTGCAATGGCGCCGGTAGGATTATTGGAGAGCGAAATATACAAGTTGACATACTTCCAGGCATAGAAAATGACCAGCTCATAAAAGTCAAAGACGCCGGAGAAGCTGGGGATAGAGGAAGCGCCACTGGAGATTTGTATGTCCGAGTAAAAATAAAAAAGCATCACTTTTTCGAGCGGCACGCGGAAGATCTTATTGTAAAAAAGGAACTGAAGATTGTTGATCTGCTTTTGGAGCGCAAGATTGAAATCCCTACGATCGCGGGCGGAAAAGTAAGCATTGAGATTCCTGCGCATTTCAATCTTAAAGAAAATCTCCGTATTGCCGGGGAAGGGATGCCTAAGTTCGGGGGTTTCGGTCGCGGCGATTTGCTGGTAAACTTCGTTATTAAAGCTCCTAAAAAACTAAGTGCTAAAGCAAAAACGTTGCTTGAAGATATAGAGAAAGAGCTATAAAGTTTCGGAAGCGGAAATATATGATCGTTTTCTTGGTGCGCCCATAGCTCAGTCGGTAGAGCAGCTCCCTTAAAAGGAGATGGTAGAATATTGAAATCAATTCTTCGTGCGCCCATAGCTCAGTCGGTAGAGCAGCTCCCTTTTAAGGAGATGGTCGCAGGTTCGATTCCTGCTGGGCGCACAAAGAATTGATTTCATGGTCGCAGGTCGAAGATG
>ERZ1292629.907-Hain-H43-01um-R1-907-length-31585-cov-8_pt1 | contig 22816 bp, 23 predicted proteins | sample MGYA00564399_ERZ1292629 | MGnify/ENA primary metagenome ERZ1292629 (study PRJEB36523, sample SAMEA6512636) | groundwater metagenome | collected 2019-01-08 | study: AquaDiva: Metagenomics assemblies of 32 groundwater samples | reverse complement strand
GTCCCCATCTCGCGCTTCAGAGTGGTCTGGATGCCGGCCTGCTCGGTTGTCAAACCGACCTCGGTTCCGAGGCGCTGGGTCCCGATCCGCTCCCGCATCCCTTGGCGCTCCCGGCCCAGAGCCGTCTTCTCCCGCACGTAGTCCATCACGCTGGCGGCGGCCGCTTCGTCCATGCCGCGCGCGCGGGCCGTCTCGGGGCGTTGAAGCGCGGCGATGCCTTGGGGGGACTCCGTCCCGATGCCGCCGCGCCGTAGTCGGTCGGCAGTCGAGGCGATCATGGGGGCATAGGATCGGGCTACCCGAGCCTGCTGAAGTTCCCCGCCGGGTTTGATGCGTTCGAGTTCCTTGCTGGCTTCCTCAAAGGTGATTTCCCCGCTTTCGAGGAGTTTGGCGAACGTCCGAACCGCATCCTCGCGCAAACCGCCATAGGTCGTGTTGATGTAGTTTTCGAGCGAGCCGTAAGTGTCCTTGATGTTCTGGACCATCTGCTCGTTGGTCTGGCCCTCGCGGCCCATCATCCGATTCGCAAGGTCTGCGATGGTCTGCGATTGTTGCTGCTGGTTCCGGGCGATCTGCCCGCCACGTTGCCCTTGGATGTCCCCGATAGTCTGAGAGACATCGTAAGCTGGTGTGACGTTAGAGTAACTGGCGGCGATCTGATCCGCGAACTGGCGCCGGCGCTGCCGAGCGCCTTCCATGCTGGGCAAAACTTCTCCGCCCGTGGTGTGGACAGCCCCAGGCGAAGGCAGGCCGGCCGTACGCCCCGTCCAATACTGATAGCCCCACTGTCGGTACGGGTCAGCTTGCTCGCCGAAGGTGTTGGACCTGCGCAGCCAATCCTGATACTGCTGATAAGCCGAGGCCCCATAGTCCTCCATAGACCTTCGGGCCCTCTTGCCTTCGTCGGACATTCCCCAGAAGCTCATGGTACCTCCTCAATCTCCGTGTTCAGGTCGCGGATCAGTTCGTCGATTAAGTTGACCAGATGATCGTCTCGTTCCTCGGAGGGTCGCCGCATTTCCACGGCCCGTTGAGCGCGCAGACGGACGCGCTCGCGTTCAAGCTCAACCCGATCCTGTACTTGTCGCATGTCCATTCTTCAATGTTTGAGGTAATGCGCGAAGCACACACTAACCACACTGCTCAGCACCACAGCGGCGCCCAAGCCCATCCAAAGAAAGCGCTCCAGCCTGTTGACACGATGGTACAAACGCCCCAGCGTGCCCGGCTGACCATCGCCGAACAGCCGCGCCTCCAGGTGCTCGATATCGGCCTCGATGCGGGCCAGTCGCTCGAGGATTTCGCTATACTCCACCATCGCCGACCTTGTTGGTGAAGTAACCCAGCAAAGCGATCACAAGGCCGCTCAGCACCTTGCCGATCTCGGCCTGATCGCCTGCCAGCAATTTGCTCAGGTCCACCTGAGACCAAAAGCCAGCCCCGAGCAGCACGCCCAGGATCGTTGTGAGTTTGTCGTTCTTCATGTCCTTTCCTTTCAGTACCATGTAGTGCCGTCAGAACGTAACGTAATGGCCTGGTTTTGCACGACCGCTTGAGTGCGGGCGATGTTACCGCCGGTGCCCACGCCATCATGCGCAGTGCCGGTGAAAATCAGGGTGGCTTCACGCCCGACCCAGGTTTCGAGGCCCAGCGTCGTGATCGTGACCGTCCCGGTGATGATCGCTATAGTCTCGTGCGCTTTGAGGTTGACCGTGGCGCCGGAGGCGTAGGTCGGAATAGCGGTCTCACTCCAGTAGTTTGGTTGGATCTTCAGCGCCCGATTGGCGACAGTCAAACTACCGACAATCGGGTCGCCAGTGCCGTCGATATAGTTATTGGTGAATATGAATCCATTGTTCCTCATTGCCGTCGAAACATTCAGCGCGTGGAGATCGCCCTTAAACAAGTTTCCGGAGATGTTTACCCACCCGCAATTCCCGGCACACTTGATTCCGGTGTCATCATCGGGAAGAGTAACGGAACTGCCGTTTACCGTGAACTCTACTCCGGTAATATTGATCTCGCTGGCGGTGCCCGCGCCAGATGCGAGCACAATACCCGGCCCGGTTGAGCTTCCAATTACCCCACCCTGGACGTGGAAGCCAGTAACCGCATTGATCTTGATGCCCGGCTGATCCGAAGTTGGCCCGCCGGCCCCGGACGTTTCGACATAGATGTTCGTGAAAGAGATGCGCTCAAGCGGCGCTGCCGCCGATAGGTCAATGCCTGGCCCGCTGGTGGTGAGCGAGGACACTAGGCCATACGCCCGCCAGACCCGCACGTCGCCGCTGGCATAGTAATTGCTGACGCCGTTGCTGGCCGCCGTGGTCTCGGTAAAGTGATAGCCGGTGCCCGTAGCAAGATAGAATCCGTAAGTGGTGTTACCGTTAGATTGCGTAGCAATAACTCGCGTCTCATTCCCGTTCACTTTGATACCGGTAGCGTTAGTGTCGGCTGTAGACTTAACGATGGTCCATGCTCCAACGAGATTTAACCCGGTGCTCTGATTGCGGACCCAAACTTCCTCGATCACACCCATCACAATAGCGCCAGAGGACGTAATGCCATGGGCCGTTCGCGCACCAACCCCCGCGTGCTTGTCGAGCTTTAGCCGACGAACTCCGGCATTGCTGACGACGATGTTAACAATGTGACTGCTGGTGTCGTTTGCGTGGAGAATCGTCGCCGCCATCCCTACACCCTCGATGTACACGGGATTGCTGATAGTAAGCGGCGCATAGAACTCAAACTCGCCTGGTGGGAACTGAACGGTTCCACCCGCAGCCCCAAGCACGTTATGGGCCTCCTGGCCACCAGCCGTCGCGCTGGCGATGGCCCAGGCACCGCTGTGGTTATTACCAGGAGTAAAGGTAATCGTTCCAGTGACCGCGCCAGAGGTGCAGGTGCCCCCGGTGATAAGCACCGCCTCGGCCGTGCCGACGCCGCCAGAAACATAGAGGTAGTGGTTTGTGTTAGTGCCAGCGACCCCGAGCGGGCAGGGAGTTAGCGTCACCGTGGCGGGGACGCTGGCGGTAAGAGTCCCGCCCGGTGTCTGAGCGGGGAAGTTATAAGCTCTCGAATCCGCCAGATTCGCCGCCAGCGCTTTGACTTCCGCGCGCAGGGCGTTGTGGTGCCAGGCGGTGACTTGCGCCCGCGCCGAGGCCCCTACGCCGTGCGTGCTCGCCGTGGAGCCGTCGAACCCCCGACCGTCCACGTTGGGGCAGGATGTGTGGCCTACCGTGAGCGTGTTGCCAACCACGTTACAGAGCTTCACGCGCTCGCTGCCGCTAATCGTCACTACCATGTTCGAGACCAAGCTGGCGCCGTTTGCGACGCTGATTGAGGTTTGTGTAACCGTGGCGATCGCGGCCGATAGCGTGCTGCTGGCGCGATCCCTGGCGACTAACAGGTCGGCATCCGTGGCTATGGCGGTCGGGAACTTAGCGGTCTGGGCGCACAGTACGAGCGCCGAAAGGATTGCGAGTGCTGTCTTCGTCAAGGTCGTCTGCTCCAATCCATCACGCGGAGCGCGGTCGTCTCTGGCGGGATACCGATCTCCACGAGCGTCGCCGCCGGTATCTCGGTGGCCGGAGCCGTTATGCCGCCGAACAGCGCGGCATCGAACCCGGTCGCGCCGAACAACGGTGGAGGTAGCGCCGGCGGCGCTTCGGGCGGGCCGCCCAGGCCCGCGTCATCGAAGAGGCTCCCATCGAAAAGGCCCGAATCGAACAGGAGGCCCGTAGGAATCATGATCTCGCGCGCGCCGAATCGGTAGAGATACCCCACCTGAACGGCGCGGTCGCTAATCAAGCGACCGAACAACACCAAGACAACGCCGCTGAAGAGGCCGAAACCGCCGACTGTGCCCCAGGCCGCGCCGGCACGCCCGAAATCGACCTTGGCGATGTTCGCCCAGACGCCCTCCAACTCGCTGAAGTTGGCTATCTGCCGGGCGTACCCCGCGCCCCATACCTCGACGTAACCCGAACCGTCGGCGGCTGGCATCGTGGTGAATAGGGCCACGTCATAAGCGGGCACATCGTTTTCCTTCAGTTCGGCGGCGCGGTTGGCGGCTGTTCGTCCTGCACAAGCGCTGTCCCATCCGGTAAGAGGTTGAATTGCCTCGAGAGATCCGCCCCGCTCCGTTCGGCTATTACGGTTAACAGCTCCTGGACGGCGCGTTGCTCGCGCTCCGCAATCTGAAGCGCGATCTGCTTCCTGTTCAGGCAGTCCCGAACCAGGCCCTTCTCACGCTCCGACAGTAGAATCGTCATCCCTCGTCCCCTTATTCGCTAAGTCAGCAACCCCAACTTGTAGTTGTCCGTCGCCGTGTTCAATGTGACACCCGTAAGGAAACTGGAACCGCTGCCGGTCACCTCCTGAACAACGGTGACCTGCTGGTTCACCCCACTCCAGTCCTTGTAGTAGATGGTAACGTAGGTTTTGTTGAGGCTCAGCAGCGCCGTCCCGCTCGCGGGCGTGAGACTGTAACCCCGCGTGTTTGCGATTGTCACACCGGGATAGTCTACGGACGCTACCGTCGCCGTAAATCCTGTGCCCTTGATCGTGCCCCCGAAAATATTCCTGGAGGCGTCAATGACAGTTGTGCCGCTGATTTTGACCAAGCCGCCCACTACGTCGATGTAAGGCGTAGCCTCGCATATCAACTTGATCCTGTCCTGAAGCGCGGAAGAAACGGACAGCGTGAGGTAACTGCCCGAGGCGTTGGTATAGGCGTGAAGACCGACGTATTGCGGCCCGGTCGAAGTCGAGCGAAGGATGAGGATGTCGCCCGCGCCGGTGGTAGGGTCGGCCTGAAGTTGCACGCCGCCGAACGTGTACTGGCTCACGCCCGGCATCCAGATATAGCGATTGACGAAGACGACGCCGGCCTGAACTTGACAAAACGAGTAGTCGGCTTGGGCGGCATGGTTCAATCTCACGTCCAGACCGGCGTAACCGGAACCCTCGCCCGCGAAGTTAGTGATCTGGGCGGTAACGCCGTTTAGGTTGAGGGTGAGCGTGCCCTCCATAGTGATATCGCCGCTGACATCAGCGGTAAACTTCGGTGTCGTCTTGCTCGCGCCGCCGATTCGTAAGGTCTTGAACCACCCGCCTTCCAGCCCCCATACGCAACTGTAAGTTACGTTCGCTTGCGTGCCGGCGGTCGTCGTCAGCGTGATCTGGGTGGCGCTGACGTAGCTGAAAACGGTGTAGGCTACGCCATTGATGTAGATCGTCGCCCCAACCATGCCGGAGACGAACGTGTCGCCCGAAACCCAGTTCACCGTAGTGCCGGCGGTGTTGACCCGACCGGCTTTGGAGTTGTCCACCCCAATGAAGCCGATCTCGGTCCCGATGAGGTTGTAAACGCTGATCCTGCCCACTCGGCCCCCAGCCCCACCGCCGATTAGAAGCTCGTTGCCTCTCAGTCTGTCCGTGGAAACGGTCCCGCTGACAATCAAGTCTCCGTCGATCTGGAGTATCCTGAATTTGTTGCTGGCGATGACGAAGTGCAGGTTCTCGAAGCTGTCGGCATCGGCCCTACTGAGCACCAACTTGCCGGCGGCGTTCCCGACAATGACATCCTGGGACGGGGTGATCCCCGTCTGGATGTTGTTGCGCCGCCCATTCACGTCGAACGAAACGCCGTAGACCGTCCAAGCCTGCGCGCTGGTCGGCACAGGCATGGTCCAAATTGCGGGCGAGGACCGAACGCGAGCGCGAGTCGCGTAAACTGAGGCGTCGTAGGTCACCAGATCCAGGCCGCCCCAGGTCGGATCGCTCGGCGGCGTGAAGGTGGCCTCGACGCGCGCCCGATACGTGCCATCGGCGTTGGCCGGATAGGTCACAGCCACGCTGAACCCGGTCACCACCGCGGTGTATTCCGTGCCGGCAGTTCCGAGGCTGGGCGAGGTCAGTTGGATGGAGGCCGCTGGCGTTACTCCGTTGACGTAGGTGTTCGTCCGGTTGTTGGTGTCCACGCTCAGCGCGTAGACGGTGACGTTCTCGGTGGTGGCGGGGAAGTGCGAAAGTTCGTAGCGGTGGCTCGCGCCCGTCTCGATTCCGCTCAACTCGTAATGGACGCCGCTGCGGATCATCTTGATCCGGGCGCCGCCGTAGAGCACGCTGGAGGGTTTCGTCCATGACGCGTCGATGAGAAAGACCTTTTGGCCCTGGCCGTTCGTTCCCCAGCTTGTGTTGACGCCGAATCCCGTAACCAGCGGCGCGTACTCCTGGCCGGTGGACCCGACTTGCTTCTGGACGGTAAGCGTTTTTTTGGGGCAGCTTGCGAGCGGCAACTTCACCGTGTTGTCCCCGTAAATCGTCTGGGCGTAAATCGTGATTTGGGTCGCCACATCCGGCACGGGGATCGCATTCGATTTCGAGGAGGTAAACCCTTCCTGCACCGTATCCAGAAGGACCTCGCCGCTGCCCAAGCCGGTCATGACGATCTTCACCCCCTTGAAGCGGGGGACAGTCGGGTTCGTCCAGGTGGAAGTGACGCGGAAGGCTTCCTGGCCGCCTTCGCTCTTCTCGTAGGCGACCGTGGCATCGAAACCGATCACGTCGTCGTTCTTCGCCAGGGTGCTAAGCGTGACCGTCTTCCCGGTGGGGTTCCCATTGCCGTCTACGGAGAGTGTGGCCTCCGCGTCCAGACTCGCGGCGATGAAAACCCAACTTTCGACCGGGTCTGGGATCGAATCCGCTTCCATCGACATGGTGCCCTTGTAGAAGCGGTCGGCGCCCAACGTCGTGAAGTCTTTAAGCGGTACGGGCCGCGTCGCCGCCTTATAATCGAAGCCTCCACCGGTGGCTGGCGATTTGATCCAAACTTGCACGCCAGACCAATTGTTAAGGCTCGCTGGCGCGATTGCCGCCCAGTCTGCGATCATCCGGCTGCGCAGGGTGTCCCAGTACATATTCGGGGTGAACACCCCGGCGGCATTGGACTGGCCGGCGAGGAACAGCGCTAACTCGGGCACAGCGGGCGACACGGCGGACAAATTGACGGGGATCAGCTCGCTCTCGGCGTCGAGGACCTCGTTGTAGGCCGAGAGATAAACCACAGTGGTCCCCGCGGGGATAGCGATGGCCCTTTGGCCGGCGCTGAGTTCGTAGTCGGGTTCGTTCGCGTCAGTGCCGAGTCGGACCCGATAGTGCGTCACGGGCCGTTCGTTTCGCGCGGTCGGCGGCTTCCAGGAAAGCAAGCGACCCGCCGGGGCGAAGAGCGGCTCACGGGGCGGGTTGGGGCGCCGGTGGGTCACACCGAGTTGCCGGCTCGCCAGACGCTCTGCCGCTCTGCTCACGCCCGGTTCTCCATCTGGCCGATGTGCAGCAGTAACCGCAGGATCGACCCGTAGAAGTTTTTCGCCAGATCGCCCTGGCTGCTGGGCGGCTGGTGTTTAGCGAAACTCGCGTCATCGCTGGAATGGCCGCTGAGTTTCAGCACGAGCTTGAACCAGAAGCGGTGCCCAGCGGTAAGTTTTGCGCGATAGGACGAATCGGTGGTCGATTGCGGAGCTTTGGCGACGATCCCGGTTTTCTTGTTTCCGGTCGTCACCTGCTCGAAGTCGGCGTACCACTCAACCACGAGCGGACTGACGCCCCCGAGCGCAGTGGAAGGCGCGCCATCCCCAATCACATCCAACTGCGGGAACTCTTTCCTCGCGTTGCTGTCGGTGAAGTCGTCCCAGTTGCGGATGTACTCGCCGCTAATCTCCGCCGAGGTTTTGTTCTGCCCCGTCCCGGTGAAGGTCTCGTCGGTGGTTGGGATCAGACCGTCTTCGGGTTGGCCTTCCTGGGTGTAGAAACCGGCCTTAGCGACGATGTGGTGAGGCACGCCAGCCGCGCTGTAGGCCGTACCCGCTGCCGTGAAGTCCTGTCCGGTCGCCGTGTAGGCTTCGCCACCGATGGCGAAATCGTAGATGACGGAGGTGTTGTTGCCGAACCACACCTGGTAACGGTCGATCTCGTTGACAGGATCGAGCAGGTAATCGGCGCAACGGGGCGTAAGGCCGGCCAGCAGATTCTGGAACGGCGCGCTCACGATCTGCAACTGGCGGCTACCGGGCGCGAGCAGAACGATCTGGTTGCGCTGAGTGACCCAAACGGTTCCATAGGGCGTGCTACGCAAAGTGGCCGGCACGGAAATGCCATGGATGCGGCTGACGCCGATCCACTCGTGGAGGCCGTCGCTCTGCTCCACCAGCAGCGATGTCGCGGTCGGCGTGATGACCAGCACCGGCACTTGACCGTCAGCGTCATCGCTGGCCGGCGCCACCACCAGTGGAGCGTCCAGCGATGGCGTGTAGGCGATGTCGAGGGCCGGCCAGGACTGGAGCGGATCGCCGAGAACGTCCGCTTCGATGGCGTCGCCGGCTGCGGCGCTCCAAACCACCGCCGCCAGCTCCCGCGAGGTCGGAACGTAAGAGAAGTCCGGCCTCGGCACAGTGCTGCCGGGGATGACTTGCGGCACGGCCGAGCCGGAGCCGCCGGGCAGCAAGACGCCGTACAACCGTCCGTTGACGTAAGCGATCGACCGCATTGGCCGCGGCGGGTCGTTGGTGATCGGGACTTCTTTGGTGAGATCCCGGTCGAATCCGTTATCGGCGGTCGCGCTGATCGACAGGCTCGCCGAAGCGGAGCCGGCGGCAACTTTGTGCGGGCCGTCGAGCGCCGAGTTCAGGATCAGGTACGGCACCTCGCCGCCGTCGATGGTGGCGTAGAAAACGTAGTAGAGTTCGTTCTGCTCAGTGGAGTTGTGGTAGGCGTACTTCAGCCGCGAGAGGTTGGAGACCGTGATCGTTCCCAGCACGCTGGTGGTCGCAATCGTCCCGCAGTAGACCCCGTTGGAATAGTGGCCTGTGGCGGAGTTGTAGAGGCCGGCGTAAATCTTGAGGTGGGTGAGGCAGGTGTTGTACCCCGCGCCAGCGGCGAAGGCCGCGGTAGGGTTCAACCCACTGGGACAGAAGGCGTCCAAGCCGAAGTAACGGACCACACCGCCGGCGTAAGTCGAGAACGGTGGCTTGCTATCGGAAACCCCGCGCGCGCCCAAACCGTTATAAAACAGCGGGCGATTGTCCAGGTTGCACACTGCGGCGGGATTGCTGGCCGACCAAGCGCTGTCGTAGGCCAGCGAGATTTCCTCGATCCCAAACGGGTCGATGACGTAGGTGAGCAACGAAAACCACGTCCATTTCACCGCTGGGCCGCTATACTTGATCTGGGCTAGGTGGTTGTCGGACCCGGAGAGATCGACAGCGCGGAACCGATGCACGCGCTGCACCTCGGCCCCGCTGACGTAGTACCGGCCTTTCCGCCCCCCCCGCGTGCGCAGCCAGTACCCGGGCATAACCCTGAAGTTTTCGCACTTGGCGGATGTCCCTCGCGGTCGCTGAGCGGGGTTCCCGGCGGTATAGACGCCGTGGAGCTCCAACTGTTGAGCCGGTGGTATCTGTTGCGCCATCGCTTAATCCACGAACTTGGGTTTCACCTGGGCCGACAACTCCTGATTCTCGGCCGCCAGCGCGATGAATTTTGCGAACTCCGTTTCGGCGTCTTCCTTGCGGGCGTCGCCGAGCCCCCGCCGGACGCCGTACAGGTAGGCTTTCAAACCTTCGACCAGACCCCACTGGAATTCGGCGGGGACGTACTTGTCGATTTCCACGGACGTTGTATCGTCCGCGAACACGATGTTCATGTTGTAGACGTACCGGCACGTGTAGGCGAGATCGGGCGGGCAGTTGAACCTCAGGCGTTTGAACAGTTCGGTGGTGGCGCGCCGGACGAAGTAGTACCCGGTCGGTTTGGCCGCAGTCACCGTGCCGGCGGCCAGAACCACTTTCATCGGGTCGTCGCCGATGTACGTCAGTTCGGTGTACTGTACCGTGCTCGATTGCGGGCTGTTAAGGGAGAGCGACTTCATGCTGCCGAAATCGTCGGGGAGATCATATTCCTGGGTCGAGGCTACCAGAGATATGGCTGCGTTCTTCCGCCGCCAGGATGGGTAACCCACTCGGCGCAGAAACTCCGGCACGACTTTCCGGCGAAGAATGATCTTCAGGTCCACATCAGGCTGGGCAATGCCTCCGACGTCCGCGTAGGTTTCGATCTGCCCCGTTGTCATTGCGCTGCCTCCGTTTGCGGCGCCCGCACCTTCGGTCTCAGCCATTCCGGGAGTTCGTCGAACGTAACGCCCAGGTCCCACGGCCCGTAGGGGTAGTCCGCGACGTGCGCCACTACCGTGCTCGTATCAATCGCCGTTTCGATGCCCAGCCAAACGAGTTTGCGGCTGAAGCACACGTCTTCGCCCAATCTCCGTTCACCCGGTTCCATCTCCCGGTCGAAGACCTGCGCGTACTTGTCGGCCTCCCAATTCACCCGCCGGATCTCCTCTTTGCGCGCCCGTTCCTTCTCGCGGTATTCGTTGTGCGCATGCAGCCGATCGTGTTCCCGCCGGTTCCCTTCCAGCCAATCCCGCGCGGTGAGGAACTGTTCAACGAGCGCGTCGATGGTGGGCCGGTCCACCAGCAGGAAGGCGGCCCCAACCGAAAACTGCCCTACCAGCAGTCTGTTTGGCCTCAACTGGTACAGTGGATTGAACTGTTGCGATGCGGGGTCCCACAACTTAAAGGGCAGATCCACGGGTGGGCGCGTCACACAGTACGCGCTGACGACTGGCCGCTCGCAGGCGAGCAGGCGGACCAAGGCGTCGGTCTGCATCAGCATGTCATCGTCGATCAACAAGACCCACTCCGCCTCGGGGCGCAACTCGCCGATGGCTTGGTTGCGCGCGCGGTCGATCAGCGCATTCCCGTAGCGCATCCACCGCAGGTTGATGCCCTGCGCGCGCGAGTGCTCCAGCATGCGGAAGATCGCCCAAGGGCAGTCCGGTGGCCCGGCGCGGTAGGTGAACAGGAGTACATCTACGCTGGCGATCTCGATGGCAACCTCTTCTCCTGCTGGAGTTGGGTGAGCAGCCGGTTATGGTCCCGCAGCAAGCGCTCGTGTTCGCCCTGCATGATCTTCAGTTGCACCTCGGGCGGAGTCGTCCGCCGGTTGTACTCGCTCGCGTCGAAAACGTCGCCGCCGGCGATCATCTGGCGTTCCAGGTAGGCGATTTCCTCCGGGTCGGTCGTGACGTAACGGCCATAGCCGTCGCCGGTGGCGGTAAACTCGATCATCTTCTCGTCCAGCCGGACCACGTGGCCGTCTTGCATCGCTTGGCGGCCCACATTCGAATGAAGGATAAGGTTCGCCGACCGCGAGTAGAACACTTGCGGTTGCGTTGGTGCTTGGACTTCTGACATTGGTTCTCCTGATTAGATGGGGCGGGCCGCGAGGCCCGCCCCTTGAGTCGGCTTACCGTTCAGCGGACTAAGCCGAATAGTCGGTGCAGTTGAAGAGCCGGGCATGGAACTTCTCCTGCTTGATCTGGAACCCGGCTTCAGTGAGGATCTCGTCCACCACGCCATCGCTCCCGTCCTGGACGACGTTCTCGGTGAGCTTGGTGTCGCGGTTGAGACCGTTATCTTCGAGGTAGCGGTAGAAGAGTTCGTTGAGGTCGATGCTGAACGCCTGGCCGGCGAAGCCGCTCTGGCCCGTCACACCGTCTTCCAGCATCCAATCGCGTACCAGGAGCCAGACTCCGTGGCCGGTCTGGACCTCATTGACGCTAACGCCGAACCTCTTCTCGCTCGGTTTCACCAGCAGGAACTGCGTGGCCCACTGGTTGATGGCCGAGATGACGATGGGCGAGGCCAGCAAGGTCTTCTCGCTCTTGCCGTAGCGGAAGGCTTGGCGCGCGAAGGACTCGAATACCTTCCGCGTCAGCACCCCGCCGGCGTTGGTGATGTTGGTGGTGATCCGGGCAAGCAGCCCATCGGTGGTCCGAATGGGTCTGCTACTGGCGCCCCCGGTCAGAGATTCGCTGGCCCGCCCGAACAGGGCGGCGCCGTTCAACTTCTGCTTGTGCTCCCTCAGCTTCTTCTTGTGCTCGCGCTCGCGGTCGCCGGTGGCCGCGCCGTAGACCTCGGACGCGATCTGGGTCTTGGTGAACTCGGCGACGGTTCTGAAAATCTGGGTGTAGCCCACGATCTTGGCCGGCGTGGTCGTTTTCGAGGTCCCGATCGCTTCCTTTTCCTCGTGCGCGTCCCCGATGAGCCGCAGCGCGGCGCTGGCGGAGATGGTGTCCACGCCGGCGGCGCCGACGTTGCGAACCACCGTCAATTCGTGGGTGGTCCGGTTCACTGCCGTGACTCGGCAGACCTCCGGCGCCGTCGAGGAAGTGACTGCCTTCGGAACGACGAACAGATCCCCCACGACGAACAAGGTGCTGTCCACGACCGTTACCGTGGTGGAGGCAGTGGTGTTGGCGACGGCTGCGGAGCCGTTCTGCGCCCACCGCGCCACGTAGTCGTCTTCGAAGTGCTCGAACCGCGGCGAGGGAGTGCGTTTCCGTTGCTTCTGGCCGAAGTTGAGCATCGTGATGAGTGGAGCCAGATCCGGCTCCAACAGCCCGATATCGGCATCGACGACGCGGACCAGGCGCTCTTCGCTGATGGCCTGGCCGGTCGATCTTACTCCAATTACGTTTGGCATAGGGCAAAGTCTCCTTTCGGTTGCGGAGACTCAACCCGACAGGCGAACCGCCCTGCCTTCAGGACAGTTCGTTGAGCTTCCTGATGTAACTCTCCGGGGCGGCTTTGCCGCCGATCCCGGTCGCTCCGGAGCCGGCGTTTATTTCGTGCCGCGCCCGATCCCCGGCCTCGCGTTCCTGGACTTTCGCCCCGGCCGCGAGCAACTTCTGGGCCTTATCGGCCTCGATGGACCCCTGTCGCTGCCGCATCTTGTAGATGCGCGCGATGGCCCTGTACTGGTTCAGAAACGTCAAAATCTCGGCCTTCTCCGGGTCAGTGTGATCGACGCGGATTTCCAGAATTTCCGGATATTCGGCGAGTATCCGGTTGAGGGGATTGTTCGGGAACTCCTTGCCGTCGTAGGCGATGGGCGGTCCCTCTTCCACCTCGAACAGTTTGGGGATAGCGTCTTTGAACTCGGCCAGCTTGCCGAGTTCGGCGACTGCGGTTTCGCGGTGGTCGCTCTGTTTGCGCTGGCGCACGGTGGTCCGCACATCCGGCAGGACATCGCCCAATTCTTTCTGGATCAGGGCCTTGATGCGTTGATCGACCGCCGGTATGCCGATCCCCATGAACCGGCGGAACCAGAGCGCCGTGTCGATCTTGTCCAGTTGGGCGTGGTCCGCAGACGCCCAAGCGTCTTGGGCCGCCTGGTAGGCATCGGCGGGCGTCTGCCACCCGTCGCCCACATCACCGACCTTGTTGGCTTCGGTAACCGCAGCCTCCGCTGGTACGGGCCCGCGTGTTGCCGCTTTCGGCGGTTGGGGTTCGATCTCCTCGCCCGAGTCGCCGAAAAGAGCGCGCTCGAACTCGGTCACGCCTTCGGGCCCGGTCTCGCCGGCCGGTTTCCCGCCCCCGCGGGGGTGCAATTGACGTTTCAGCTCCTCGTTTGTCTCTTGTAGCGAACGGATGAAGATTTCCTTGTCGGCCAGGCGCTTCAGGTGTCTCCTCTGAGCGGGGTCGTTGGGATCGACGCCGTACTCTTTGGCAAATTCCTCGATAAGCGCCTCGACCTGCGGCTGCAATGCCGGGACCTTCGCGGCCTCGGCCTTGGGTCCCGTTTCCTCTGGCGGAGCGGTCTCCACCGGGCTTTCCGTCGCTGGTTGCGCGGCTTCGCCATCGGCGACCGCCTCGCCCGTCCTACCGCTCCCAACTGTCGGATCGAGAAGCGACTGGACGTAACTCGGCGTCTCCGCTGCCGGCTGCGCCACTACCGTAGTAGCCATATCTCACTCCTTGCGCCGGGTGGTCCCGGCTCGAAACTGATCATTGCGGCGCCGCGGTCGGCGCCTGAAACTTGTTCGCGTAACCTTGAAGGATGCTCGGCAAGTCTTCCATCACCGAAAGCATGCCTTCGGCGCGCGCCGCCTCGAGGTGGTTGCCCACGCGCACCCACTGGCGCAGGTAACCACGCTCGACTTCGGCTTCGGCGGCGACGACTTGGCCGATAGCGGTCTGGAAGGCCGGCTCGTCGAGCAATGCGCGCAAATAATCCGCGCTTTCCCTCGTAAGTGGGCCGGGCGTAACTGTCTCGCGCGCCGGTCCTGTGTACCAGCGCCACATAACGCGGAGTCCGGTCCATAGCCGTTTCACCGGCCCATCTCCTCGTCGAACGGGTTGCGCCCTTGCGACGCCTCGAACGCCTGCGCTCCAAGCGGCGGGACGAGCGGGGAGTCGCCGGGCGGCGCGCCCAAAAGGCCCGGCGGTGGTCCGGCCTCAGGGCGAATCTGGATGCCAGCTCGCGTCAGAAGCTGTTCCCTCTCGGCTTCCGAGAGCAATTCCCATTTCACCGACACGGTGATGGATGCCCGTATTTCCGGCGGCGGCGGTGGCGACGGCGGCGGCGCGGCCCACTGTTTCAATTCCCGGCCCTTGCCCATGGCGGTCAAAAACTCGTCGCGCGCTTTGGCGACGTTGAACAGTCCCGGCGAGGACATGGCCGCCTGGAACAGATTGGTCGCCTTGGCGACCTTGGATTCGTCGTCGTCGGCCATGGTGGAGCCGATTTCGGCCGTGATCTCGCCGTCAACCTGGAAATGCAGCGGCTCGGCCCGCACCCAGTTCTCGCGCAATTGGTCCCGATCGACGGAATAGTTGCGGTCATAGGGCTGGGCATCGAATTCGATGGCGTCGGGCAGCTCGGAGCGGTTGAGCAGGAACATCATCTCGCCGTCGGCCTTGACGGAAGACTCGTTGAACATGTCCACCAGGTCCTTGGTGAGCACATCCTGGTTGAAGGCCAGTATCCGCGCGCCGGTGGCCGTCCGCGCCTGTTGCGGGTCCACATTGGCGGCCATGCTCATGTTGGATTCGCCCGAGGCGAACTGAAGCAGCCGCATGATGGCGGATTCGTCCTGAAGCCCGGCGGCGGCCGAGGCCAAGGCGGCCTGTTCGGTCTGCATCCAGAGGTCGCCGGGGCCCCGCATATAAACCAGCCGGAATCCTTTGTGGCGCTTGAGCGCCTTGTCGGCGTTTTCGTATAACTCGCGGTTGCTCGTTCCAATCAGTGGCCGGAGCAGGTTGTAGATCAGGTCGAATCTGACGTTGACCTGCCGCTCGTGGAGGAGCTGGAGACCCCGAATGATTCTCGGGACGGAATCCCCGATGCCGCAGAGCAGATCGTCAATCAGGACCAATTCGGTGAAGGCGATTCTGCCGTCGAGGTCGTAGGGGTAGTCGATCTCCCCAATCCAGGCGCTTTCCTCGGCTACCAGCGCCAGTTTCGCGGCTGCGCCCGGGGTGTGCTGTTCCAGGATGGTCCACCGCGGGTCGCGCTCGTCCGCGCCGAAGCTATCGGCGGTCCACTGTCTGCGGTCGATAGCCGAATGGAGCATCTCGCGGAGGTCCGCCGTCCCTTGCCTCGTGACCGGCTCCGCGCTGCCGTGGGGCTTGTCCCGCAAAAGCTGCTCGAAACCGGCCTTGAATTCGGGGAAACGTTTGACCGTCTTCTCGATCCATTCGCGGTTGCGCCGACGTTCGACGATGAACCAACCCGAACTCTGGAGCGTCTGAAAATTCGGCTCGGGGTAGCAGTCTCCTACGAACAGAAAGTCGCACCGTGGTCCCTGATAGGCCACGTATTTGTACTTGACCGGGAGTAGCCGGCCCCGGCTGTGCTCCGCGAGCAGCTCGGCGCGGGCAACGGGATCGGCCAGGCTTTCCGCCGGCACTCCATAGGTATCGGCGATCTGTTTCAGGGTCGCTTCGTCGAGATCCGGTCGCAGCGGGTCGATGCGCTTGGACCGGGTGTACTGGTCCACGGAGAAGTGCCACGGTCGGACGCTCCAGCCGAACAGGAACGCCTGTAAGACGTGGCGCTTCTGGTTCCGTTGCACCCCGCCCTTGTCCCACTGGTACATGAGGGTGCGACTGATCAGGTCGCCGATGGCCTGATCCCTTGCGTTGAAGCGCAGATTCGGCGCCTGCGCGGTCGTCCGGGCAACCCCACGGCGAGTGATAGCCCACGTGTCCGGCATGCCGAGGGAGGTCTGGGTGAAGTCGCTCTGCCCATCCGGGTCCTTCTGAACGTCGCGCTCGGACTTGTAGTTCTTGTAGACGGTTTTCCATTGGGCATAGAAGTTGTCTTCCATCCAATTGCGCGAGCGCGTTCTGCGCGCGACGAGTTCGGCTGCTCTCTCGGTGTTGTCAGGGTAGTGGGTCACTTTAGCGCCCCCACTCTTATCGCACTGCTTGCGCAGCTTGACGCTTCGCAGGGCGACCTTACCGCGTCGTCCTCCACGCCCCGATGCGGCGCTTCCCGCCGCCTTAATTCTTCTCTCGCCAAGCCCGCGATCATACGGGCGGCATTAACATCTCTGTCAATCCTGGCTCCGCAGCCAGCGCAGATCCACACCCTGTTGCTCAACGTCTTGCCTTGCGCCTTGACGCCGCATCGGTGACAGGGATAGCTCGTCGGCTGCCACTGGTCGATTTCCACGAGCGGAACCCCGGCACGGGCGCACTTGTAGGCAAGTTGCCTGCGTAGCTCGCCCCACCCGGCATCGGCAATCGCCAGCGCCAAATGCCTGTTCCTCATCTGGTTGCTGATCGCGGATTTTTGGAAGGCGATGGCTTGGCTCTCACTCACCGCCTTCCTCACAAGGTTCGTAGAGACCAAGTGGATCTCGTAGAGCCTCGAATTAGAGATCTTCTCGTGCAGCCGGGCTATTTTGACCCGCTGGCACTCTCTCCGCTTGCTGCCTTTCACCTTGCGGGCCAGCCGTCGCTGCTCGCGCTTCAGCCTGCACAAATTGGCTCGGTAGTGCTTTCCGTGGCCGATCTTGCGACCGGTAGACAGCGTAACAAAATGCCTCAAGCCTTCATCAATGCCGATCACGCCGGATACCGAGGCAAGTTCGGGCGGCTTTTCTTCCGTCTCCACAAGGACACTGGCGAAGTACCTCCCGGATGGCGCGTGGCTGATTGTCAGGCGCTTCCTGCCCCCAACGGGCAGGGGTCTATGTTCCGAGAACGGGATAACTCCAACACGGCGACTGAAGCAAATCTGACCCCTCGAAACGTGTGTGGTGGTGACCGATCTGCGCCCCCGCTTGTTCTTAAACTTCGGAAAGGCTGACTGCTTGCGCCAGAATCTTCCAAACGCGGCATCCAGCGCCGCTATTGCCGTGCGTAGGGCGTCTACCTTGGATTCAACCAACCATGGATGTTGAACGATCAAATTGGGCAACATCGCCTGCATGCCAAACCGAGACAACATCTTCTCCTTGGTTTCCAACCGTTGCTTCTGAAGCGCAAGAAAGTGATTCCACACGAACCGCTGGTTGCCGAACAACTGCGCCAGCAAGCGTTCCTGCTTCGGGTTTGGATAGGCCCGGTATTTGATCGCCCTCAGCATTCAAATTGACCCACTACCCACTAGTCGCTCCGGTTAATCGCAAGCGCCGGCGCGGAGGAAGCGCGGCGGCTCGACAGGAGGTCAGTCTACCGCTGCGGCATACTCGCCCGCGCCGGCGCGCTCGCGCGCTTCGATCGCGCGATTTCTACCACCCGCTGCTCACGACCGCGTACCACACCTTGCCGCGCAAGACGCTGGTGGCCGTGGCGCCGCCGAATTCCGCAGCTCCCGTGTTGTGGAGCACGAGCGGAACGTTCTCGCAGCCCGCCTTGGCCGCAATCGCGTCGATCTTCGGTTCCACCGTCGTCATGGTGTCGGCGGCCTGGTCGATGAACCCGGTCGTCTCGATGGCTTGGGAGGCGATGACCCCGGCGCCATCGACGTACCTGACGGCGAGGTTGTAAGCCGTCTCGGTAAAGACGGCGGTGGCGTAATCCAACAGCAGGATGCCGCCGAGGAGTTTGGCGATTTTCCCCGCGCCCGGCGCCGCGACCAAGGTCACCGGCGTCGCTCTGAGCGTCCTGACGGCGCCAGCGGCAATCGACACCTCTGCGCAGCGGATGCCGCCGTTAAGGTCGGTGAACCAGTCGGTGCCGTTACTGACGATGGTGAGGAGTCCGGCGAAACTCAGCGGAACCGTGAGATCGGCAGCGAAGCCGTCAATGGACTCCGAAGCGGCCCTCGCCAGGACAACCGCTTGGCCGGGAACCTTGTCAATCCGGAGGAAAAACCCCTCCTTGGGTGTCGGTAGCGTCAGCGTGACGCTGGCCGAAGCCCCCACGTTCGAGAAAGTCTTGCCGTAGTCGGTCGCCACGATGGTGTAGGCAGCCGTCTTGGCGGCATAAGGGCTGAAGGAGCCGGCGTCGGCGCGCCGGTAGCCGTCCCCGCAGTCTCTCATCAGTACCGCTTCCATGTCTGTATCTCCTTTTTTCGAGTCAGAATGTCCGCCGGTTGGCGGAATGGGAAGCCGTCTCCCCGGTTTAGGACGCGAGGCCGCGCAGGTAACCGAGCTCCCCTGTCGCCAGGTAGCGCAGGCAGTCGATCAAGTGCCGCCGAGCCTCTATCCCCTGTTGTTTCAGTTCGCGCGTGTCCGTCCATTTGGACATCATCTGGTAGCGGAAGCGCGCGAGTTCGGTTTGCAGCTCCACGCAACTGGACGCGATGTGCAACCGCGGCCAAATGCCCCTCAAATCGTGCGCGCGCGACTTCAGCCAGGCGCGGATGGCGTCTTCGCCAGAGTGGTGGCTCTTTTTCGGGTCGACGCACTGAATTCCGAAGCGGTCATAGCGTTTCGCGTACGATTCGAGCAAATGGGCCTCGTCGCTCGCCTCGAAACCCTTCCCGGCCTGGTCCATGAAGCGATAGACGACGTTCTCGCCGCCGGGCTGGCGGCGATACACGCCGTACTCGTCCGGTTTCTCCGGGTTGTGCCACTCGATCAGATTGCCTTCCAGACAGGCGATGGTTTCGGCGTACTCCTGGACGGTATAGCGGTTGTCTTCCTCGCTGTCGTTCAGGGTCCGGTCGAGACCGGCGACCACGCTGGGCCAGAGCTCCCTGTAAACATAGGCGTCGCCCCACTGGTCCACGAGCACCCAGAGGAAAGCGTGCGGCGTGCGCGGGTGAGGGTCGATAGCCATGTAGCGGCAGCCATGCCTGGGAACCAGCGTATCGGCGATAACGTGGATGGCCGGATCGAATTCGGGGTACACCCGCTGGCCCTGGAGCGCATCGTCCCGGCCCTCCATTTCCTGCTGCCAGAAAGCCTTCGAGGAGTACTTCGCTTGCTCCTTTTCGAGCGTTTCGCCGCGCATATCGGGTCGGGCCGAGTAATGGACCGAGAGCACCGGGATACCGCTTAGCGCGCGCCGGAGGCCGACGCCTGGGCACGGCGTTTTCACTCCGAAGGGCGCCAGCAATGTGCTCACGTTCCCCCCGCTTCGATGGCGCGGCGCCAGCCGTTCGACAGCCAATGCTTACGGAAGTACGCCGCATCGCAGCCCGCCGCGCGCCATTGGAGCGCTTCGTCCAATTGGCTGTCCCGGTAGATATGGAAGGGCGTGTACCCGGTGTCGGCGCGGAGCGGGATGCCCCGTGCCGCGGCGCGAACCGAGAAGTGCCGGTCTTCCCCAGGCCAGGGCAGCCCCGCGACGGGCGAGTAGTTCACGCCGGCGAGGAGCGCATCGCGTCGCATTAAGGTGACTGCGCCCAGTCCACCGACCTCGTAGGTCCCGTATCGAGCGAGCCGCAAAATAGAATCGGGGGTTTGGAACTGGTAGTTGTGAACGTCCCAAACGTTCGGCAGCCAAGATTGGTTCGGATGCCATTGGGTCCAGTAGACTTCGCTGACGATCGGGAGTCCGAGCGACGCCAGGTGCTCGGCCATCTCCGGGTGCGGCAGGACGTCGCTGTCGATCATCAGCAAGTCCGTCGCGTCCGTCTTCAGAAACTCTTCGATGGCGAGGTTGCGAATCTGGGCCAGCCGGTTCATGAGGCCGGGCGTCCATTGGTGCGTGCCGGCCTTGGTGTAACTCTCCTGACGGGGCAAATCCAATTTGGCCAGTAACCGCGTGGAGGGTTGTTCCCGCAGGAGACGCGACGATTCCGGGTCGTCGTTGTCGTCGTAGTACCACCACCGTTCGACGCCCTTGAGGGCGCGGAAGGAGACCAGGACCTCTTCGAGCAGGTAGGCGGGTTGGCGGACGGGGCTGAAGAGAATCATGCGCTCTGGGCGTGACGTAGCCGCAACTCATCTGTGCGACTGTTTCGGAAGCCGAACAAGCCCAGCAACTTCAAGGGCTTGTAGTGCGGTTGGAGGTTCAACGGAAAACTAGCCAAAGCGAACCGGGAACCGAACAGGAAGACGTAGAAATAGAAAGTGGGCCAGAGGTGCAGGTGGATGTTAAACCATCTGCCACCCTCATTGATCGAAAAGCCCAGCCCGATCCGTTTCTGGCAGGCAAAGTATGTCAAGCCTCTGCCTGTCTTGATACTTGCGATCATATGGTGCCTCCTTAGCGTGGCTTTGGATTGCCCCCGTGTCCTGCCATTTGACCTTCCTAACCCGGATAATCCGGCCAGTCCAGCCAACGGGCCGCCGAGATAAACTCGGCGAACCAGCCAGGACCCGCCGTCCCGATCAATACGATGTGCGGTGCTTGGGTGGCCACGGCCGTGTTGTAGCTGGCCTCGGCCTGTTCGATGATGTTGGCCTCTTCCATCACGTAAATCGTGGGGTGTTCGGAACGAATCTGGTCCGGTTTGCCCGGGATACCAACCAGCTCCGAGCCGTTCGCCAGCAGAAAACGGTTGTAAGGCTGCTGATCGAGCGGCTTCGCCAGTTTCCAGCGGCGCCTGAGCGGTTCGATGGAGTTCTGCCAGAGGATCTTGGCGTAGTCCACATCATGGCAGGCCCGTTTCTCGTCCTGGCTCTGGAAGACGACCTTGGTCGCAGGCCGGTTGAACGCCTTGTGGGCCGCCCAGCCGCTCACCACCCACGACATCATGAGCGTCCGGCTCTTTTTTACGGGGGCGACGGGTTCGTTTTCCAGGTATTGGAGGGCCGGCTTGAAGTAGGGCCATAGGGGAAAAGGCTTTAGCGGGTCGCCCGCCATTTCCTGCTCGTCCCGCGTGCGCGTGCATTCCGTCAGCCAGTACAGGCAGTCCCTCACCGCCATCTGGGCCCGCAGCTCCTCGTGCTGCTCGACCAAGGCGGCGAGTTGCCGGCCGATGATCGGCGAGAGCTTCGCGGAGCTTTCGGATGTTGTCTCCGACCTCATCGAGCTTGATCAACGCCTCTTCCTGGGTCAGATCGAGGATGACTGTGCGCTGGTCCACTTCCAGTCGTTCCGGCATGAATGCGCCCTCGATTCTGAAGGCTAAACTGGCGGCCGCCATGCGGGCGTTCCAGTCGGGGCTGTCGTTCCACAACGGTTGGCCGTCCGCGCCGGTCACCAGCTCGCCATGACGGTCCAGGACCGGCTTCCGTCGGCTGGCCTGGAGCGCCTGCGCGGTAGTCTTCAGCGCGTCGACCAGCAGGTGCCCCAGGAATCCGGCGATTTCGCGCCCGTGCTGAGGCACGGCCGTCTGGATGCCACGCATGAGCGAGGCGGCCTGCCGGGCGACGATGTTCTTGACCGCCGCTTCGGTGACCGAGTACCGCGCCGCGGTTTCCGACACCCACGATTCGTAGGCCAGCCCAGCGGCCGGTCGGGCCTGTTCGTAGTCCTGCCAGATCAGGACCTGCAACTCGAAGTCGGGTGTCACGGCTCACACTGGCGTGTAGGTCGTTCGGCGCTCGACCTCGAACGCTTCGCCTATTTCGACCTTCTTACCGGAGATCGAGTAAGGCGCAGCCATGGTCTTGCCGTCGGACTCGAAGATGACGTGGCTTTCGGTCTGGTCGCGCACCCAACAGTTTGCCTCTGGCTGGAGGGCGGCCTTCTCGCCGCCCTTCCCCTTCTCGCCGCCCTTCCCCTTCTTGCGGTACTTCTCATGCACAGCGTCCTGGACCATCTGGCGTATGTCGTCGAAAGTGGGGTCGGAGATGGCCTGGGGTTCCGCTTTCTTCGCCGGTTTCTTCCCTTCCGCCGGCAAACCGCGACCCATTATGTGCTCGGGCCCGGTGATGTACCCGGTCCGTTGAGCGCGTTCGTGGACGGTTTCGAGCTTGTGGATCATGTTTACCTCGCTGGCGGGATTGGCGCGCCAGCCCGTCGCGCCTTATTCAGCAGAATCGCCCGCCGTTGCTTCCCGGCGCGTTTCGCCCCGAATTTCCGCCGGGTGTGCTCCAGAATCGACGGCGGATTCGTCTTGAGCTCGTGGCCTATCGCCTGAAGCGTCGCCATCGCCTCGCTCGCCTGGTGTCTTTTCGGCATCTTACGCCTTCAGGCAATCCAGTACCGACTGGATGTACGCCGGATGGAATATCAGCCGACGAAATGTCCACACTCCCTGTGGGTTCGTGCTGGTCTCGCGCCGGTGGCTGTACCGCTGGCCGAACGTTCCCCCCGAACTGGACGTAGAATCCGCCCCGGCAGGCCCCGTTAATGGCAGCAACCGCAATGTCCGAACCACGCGCGGATTGTCAATCAACTCGACCAGCCCCGGCTTCCTCAAGTAGGTTTGCGCCTCGTCCGCAGACAACTCCCGCACGAAGTTACCGAAGGAATCGAGTAAACGAACCGAAGGGGAAATTTTAAGCAGACTACCTCTCGTGGATCTCCGGGCCTCTCGACGCCAGCGCTACCGGACCTCGCGCTTGGCTCGGCGGGTTGCTAAGCGGGGCTGGCCTGTCTCACGACTGTCCAGCCCCAGGAGG
>ERZ1292629.1457-Hain-H43-01um-R1-1457-length-22816-cov-8_pt1 | contig 22816 bp, 54 predicted proteins | sample MGYA00564399_ERZ1292629 | MGnify/ENA primary metagenome ERZ1292629 (study PRJEB36523, sample SAMEA6512636) | groundwater metagenome | collected 2019-01-08 | study: AquaDiva: Metagenomics assemblies of 32 groundwater samples | reverse complement strand
ACACGCTGAAGGCCAAGAAGAAGGCCCTCGACAAGGTGGTCAACGACTACAAGGACGATCTCGACCAGGCGCGCGGCGTCTACCGCTCGGCTCGCAAGCTGGCCAAGAAGGAGGGCGTTAATCTCAAGGCGTTCGACATCATGTCCGAGCTCGAGTCGGAGGACATGGGCCACGTCCAGGTCAACTACGCCGACGTCGCGCGCTACCAGAAGATCACCGACAGCCCGTTGCTTCAGCTCGAGATGTTCCAAGGAATGTTGGCCCCGGAGCCAGCAGTGGACGTCGCCCTCCAAGGTCAGAATGCCGGCAAGGGAGGGGAACCGGCCGACAACAACCCCTATCCGGCCAACACCGATGATCATGTCATCTGGCGAGAAAATCACCAGCTCGGCGTCAAGCAAGCGACGGAAGCGCTGACGCGGCACTGATGCCCAGACTGCTGGCGATCGATTGCTCGTCACACGTAGGATTCGCATTCTTCGCGAGTCCTACGGCGACGCCCAAACTGGGGACGTTCAAGCTACCAAAGTCTTGGGCACAGGAAAACTACGGGCCGCGGTTCAAGGCGTTCCATGACTGGCTGTGCGATGTGGTGACGACGTTCGAACCGGAGGTGCTGGCATTCGAGGGGCCTTTCCTGCCTCGCGGCTCGTCTTCGTTCTCCTCTACCGAGCACACCCTGCGCACGCTGATTGGTCTGGCCTCCATTGCCGAGCTTATCGCCAACCTGCGTAACCTGCGGTGCTTTGAAGTGAATGTCTCCACCGCCAAAAAGCGCCTCACAGGCGACGGCCGCGCCCAGAAGAACGATATGATTATAGCAGCTACGGCGCTGGGCTACGAGGTGGCGAACGATCACGAAGCCGACGCCATAGCCGTTGCGCTCACAGTTTTTGACATGTTGGAGGCCTAGATGGCCCGGCGCCAGGCGAAGGAAGCGGCATGAGCACGCGGATCATGGTTGGCGATGTGCGGGAGCAGCTCCGGCTTTTGCCTGACGAGTCGGTGGACATCGTCATTTGCTCTCCGCCGTATTGGGGGTTGAGATCGTACCTTGCCGCCGATCATCCCGACAAGCACCTAGAGATGGGCTCCGAGCATACGCTTGGCGAGCATATCGACGCCATGGTCGATGTCTTCCGTGAGATGCGCCGAGTGATGAAGTCTGATGCACCGTTCTGGCTGAACTACGGCGATTGCTACGCCACGGCGCCCAACGGTCGATCGGCTGCGGCGACCAAGGCCGCCGGGAAAGACGATCGCACATTCCGTGACAAGCCGTTCTCAACCGTGGGTCCGGTCTACGATCCTGACGGGGGACAAAAAGGCGGGGGAGCTCGTGGGGCCAACAAGGGAAATACTGGCGGCGCTAATCCTGGGAGGGTTGTCGCGGGCGGCTACCTGAAGCCCAAAGACCTGTGCTTGATCCCGTTCCGGCTGGTGCAGGCGCTTCAAGAGCCGTACCACGTAGGTCCGATCAAGCGCGAGGTGGATCGGGCGTGGCTGGCTGGCATCATCGACGCCGACGGTTGCATCGGCATTCGTCGTGAGAGCAACGGCGACTGGAACCCCGGCTTCATCCCCTACCTGACGGTCGGATGCTCGGACGCGCCCATCCTGCAGCGATGCGTCGAGATCACCGGCCTCGGCAAGGTGAACCTGAAAAGCCATGCGGGCGACACTGACCATCGAGGCATCAAGCAGCGCCGCGACGGCTACGTCTGGAGGCTCGACGGGCAGATCGCATCGCGTGTGATCCGGGACATTTTCCCTTATCTTATTCAGAAGCGCGCTCAGGCGCTCGTGGCGAACGCCGTCAACGTCAGTCAAAAGGGCGGTCGGGCCGAGCGCGGCAAGCCGGTACCGGCGGACGTCGTCGATTACCGCGTCCGGCTCTACGAGCTGATCAAGGCACTCAACCAACGGGAAGATGTCATTCTTCCTGATCTGCCGGAGGTAGCGTCGAATTTCGAGCAGGGATTCTGGATCCGCTCGCGCTGCATGTGGGGAAAGCCCAACGGCATGCCGGACAGCTCGGGCAAATACCGGCCCTCGGTTGCGCACGAGGAAATCTTCCTGCTGAGCAAGAGTGGCGATCTGTTTTACGACGCCGAGGCAGTCTCGAGTCCCGTCAGCGGATCGACCCACGCCCGTGTCTCGCAGAACGTGGCTGCGCAGAACGGTAGCACACGGGCAAATGGCGGGCGCAAGACCAACGGCAACATGAAGGCCGTCGTCCGCGGTCGAATTCCGGGGGTAACTCCCAAATCGGCAGGTGAGGATACGAACGTGCGCGTCAAGGGCTCGTTTCATGCCAGCACTACCGCTGTCGTAGACACCCGCTATCTCCGCACCTACGAGCCCGAGGTCTGGCATATCGCCACGGCAGCCTACAGCGAGGCGCATTACGCGACTTTCCCTCCAGCGTTGGTGGAGCGCTGCCTGATGGCGGGAACACCAAAGAACCGGCGCTGCGTCGTGCTGGATCCGTTCGGGGGCGCGGGCACGGCAGCCATGGTTGCCGATCGCATGGGCCACGATGCCATCCTGATCGAGCTCAATCCAGCGTCGGCAGAGTTAACCCGAGCCCGCATGTTGAAAGATGCCGGCATGTTCGCAGACGTGGCCTGATCGCCCACGGGGAGGGGACGAATGGACGAGCTTTTGGAAGCGATGGCGCGGGTTCTGGCTGTCGCTGAAGCTAGGCGGCGCTTCAAATGGACGCCGGAGGGCAAAATCTTGGACGAAATGGTGCCGGGGTTTCTCCCCGCCGGCCGCGCCGCGCTATCGGCCATCTCTGCTGCTGGGTGGGCGGTGGTGCCGAAAGAGCCAACGGCGGAGATGTTACATGAAGCCGGTATTGAAGTGAGGAAGCCAGCGATGACAATTGAGCCGTCTCGGGGACGGGGTGATATTGATGTCGCCTACCGGGCCATGCTCGCTGCTGCGCCCAAGGTGCCGTCGTGAAGCGCAAGGTCGTTCAGCAATCATGCCGGACGTGCGCCTTCTGGGGAAAGCCAGCTGGGGTGCGAGCGCTGGCGGATTACATATATCCATGCACGGCGCCCGTTGCCCATATTATGGCAGCGCTACCTGCCTCTATCCAGCGATTTGGTGATCGGCGGCACATGGAACGGGACGAGGGCAAGACGTGCCCGTGCTGGGAGATCATCACATGATTGCGCCGAGCGGCTGCGGAAGGCGGCGCTGATATGAGGCGCGAAGCTGCACTGGGATCGCTCCAGCAAAAGGTCATTGACGTGATGGCATTGATTGGAGACGCCTCAGACAACGTGCCTGGGGCTCCCGGGATCGGCAAGATAACTGCCGGCCGGCTGATCGAGCGGTGGGGCTCGCTGGATGCCGTGATGATCTCGGCAATGACGGGCTACACCGATCGGGTGCTGACGCCGCGCATTGCCAAAATCATCGTCGATAACTGGAAGCAAATTGTCATGTCGCGCGAGCTTGTGCGGCTGGACTGGCAGTAGGGCGCGACCATGACAGCCGCGCCCCGCCTGTCCCCGCTACCCCCGATTCGCACAGGGCATATTTACGCCCGCGGCAGAGATGAAATGCACACTGGCTTGAATGCGCGAGGGGATTCGCAAAATCAGTGGCAGCGCGGCGGGAGTCGTGGCAATATCCAGATACGGCAAAGGCCCCTCGGGAAAGGAGCCTTTGGCGCCCTCGGTTGCGGTGTAGGGCCGCAGAGAGGGGATGGTTTGAGCCACCCGGCGCTGCAACGAATATACAGCACCTCGGTTCCCCCCGTCTACCCGTCAGGACCCTCCATAGCCCCCTTGTTCAGGGGATATAGCTGGGCCTCTCGGGTCACCCCCAGCCGAAATACCGACCAATCCGAGGGGAAGATCGACCCTCAGCGTGACGGGGCTCCTGGTATGGTCTCGGCATGTGCCGCTTGTGTGACGCGCTCTCATAATGCCCCGGTGAACATCGGGGGGCAGCCTGGCGAAGGGCGAGAGATACCAGTTGGTGGGGTTGGCTCCAGCAAAGCAGAACAGTCCTCGCCGTTTTTGGTTCAGTCCAGATCGGCTAGGACGCTCTTGGCAGGAGTTCCACCAACAAAGCAGGGTTAAGGACTAGGATAATCAAAGGGTCTCAATCAGCAGAGGAGTCAAAGATGGAAATGATTCGTAAAGCAGTTTCGCCCGCAGCCTTGGAGTTGTTCAAGAATCTGGTGCCGGCCGATGAGCAGCCCATGGCCAGCAAGTGCGAGCCGGTTGGCGACGATGCGCCCAAGCGCATTGCCGCGCGGGAGAAGCTCTTGAAGGTGCTCGCAGGGGGTGGCCGTGAGTAAGCCGATCCTCTGCCTCGACTTCGACGGTGTTCTGCACAGCTATTCGAGCGGGTGGAAGGGCGCTGATGTCGTGTCCGATCCGCCAGTTCCTGGCATGGTGCCGTTCTTGGCTGCTGCCAGTGCCAAGTTCGAAGTCCATATCTTCAGCAGCCGTAGCCGACAGGATGGTGGCCAAAAAGCAATGCAGGATTGGCTGTTCCTGCATGTAACGGGGCAAGAATACAAGGCGGACGAAACGATCTCGGCCCCTGTGTGGCTGTTCCAGATCAAATGGCCGGAAGAAAAGCCGCCCGCGATGGTGACGATCGATGACCGTGCGATCACTTTCGACGGGGCATGGCCTGACGTCGCCACGCTGCTGGCATTCAAGCCGTGGAACAAGCGATGATCAAGGCCACCGCACGCGGCAAGGATGGCCGCCAACTCGTGGTGCTGGGCCTGAGCGACGCCAATGTGGCGCGCGCTCGCGAAGGCAAGCCTGTCCATGTGATGGCCGAAGAGATCGGCCTGACCGGCTTTACGTTGTTCATCATCGTGGGAGAGACGGAAGCCACGCTGCAGGAATCTCTGGGCGGCCTGATCCATCCGACCAAGACGACCGTGGTTGATCATCGCGTCAAACCCAAGAACTGAGGCAACCAAGAGAGAGGCGGCGGAAGGCGCCGAAGCCCATGATTTTTGTGTGTCATCTCCAGCATTCGGCTCCTAGGGCGCCCGGCTGGTACTGGTGGGTTGAGGGCGACGATCACAAGGTTGGGCCCTTCGATACCGAAGCCCAAGCGCACACGGATATCGGCTTGGTGAGCCAGGAAGCGGACGGTCGTTGATGGCGGGTCCTGATTTTCTGGTGTGGTCATGCGCAGGATGCGGCGCGCGAGCGGTGGGCCTGGAAAAGCCCTGCGATTGCCCGACCAATGTTGGAACGCGCGAAGGGCCGAACGGCAAGTGCGAAACGACATGGTGGGCAGAGCCGCTGCCTGAGATGCCGCGCGTTCTGAGCGAGCTGGTGGGCGCTGTCGGCATTTACCTTGGTCGCGTGGGATCAGCGCATAAAGGCGACAAGGCTCGACTTGAGCGCGCCTTAGATCGGGCGTTGGCCGATGGCAGCGCGCAATATAACGTGAAGGGCTGATCTAGTGCCCACGATCACCTACCGCACCCGCGATCCGATCGGCCTGGGTGAATGGGTGCGATCGACGCGCCGGCCGCGGTACGCCTATTTCATCGTCGGTATCCAGGACAAGGGCCTGTTCAAGATCGGCGGCACGGTCGGACTGCATGCGCCCCGGGTCTACAAGCTGGAAGTCGAGCGGCGCCGGCACGATGCGCCCCAGAGCGGTGACGTCGTGCATCCGATCGTCTGGGACAGGAGGGGCTGATGCTGCCAAGAGCTGAAGACACATCGGACGGCTGCATGCGGCTGGCGTTCCAGGCCATCCTGCGCTGCGACTACGAGGAGCGTGACAGGCTTTGCGATCGTGCCAAGTTGCTCATCAAGGCAGAAGGCGAAGCGTCGGCTATGGAGCGCGTTATGGCGGTCGATTTCTACGTGACCTGTGGCGGCTGCGTCATTCCCACGGCGCGGATGGCGAAAGTCGCCGGGGCGATACAGTAATGGCGAAGGCAAAGCCCGCAGCCCAGCCTGCGCGCCCGGAGAGGACTTATCGTTATTACGAGAAGTGGTCTGGTCCACGCGGCGTCCGTCAGCGGTCAAGGCGATGGTCTAGCTTTGAGGAGCGCATGGAATTCTGGACGATCCCAGAGCCAAACAGTGGGTGCCTCTTGTGGCTCGGCGGCGTCACAAAGCACGGCTATGTTCGCGTCGATTGGCGGGGCAAAAAGGGAGAGCGACTTAATCGGGTAGTGTGGGAGGAGGCCCATGGTCCCATCCCCGATGGTCTGCATGTCCTGCACAAATGCGACGTTCGATCTTGCGTCCAGCTTCAGCATTTTTTTCTTGGCACCAACGACGACAATATAGCCGATAGAGTGGCCAAGGGACGCTCAGGGACCGTCAGAGGAGAAAAGAACTTCAATGCGAAGTTGACGGCTCCTCTTGTTAGGCTGATCCGGCTCCGCAATAGATCGCCGCGCGAATGGGCTGAAGAATTGGGGGTAAGCGAAACCCTGATTTACATGGTGCGAAGCAACAAAATATGGAAGCACGTCACATGAAGCTGTCGCAGCCTGTGTTGTTCGGCGACGGCGAGATAGCCGACGCGCCCTCGGCTCCGGTCCAATCCTGCTATGACCTATGGAATCTCTTCGCCAAAAAGAACGGCTGGCAGGAGGCCAAGGTTCTGGACACCGGCCGGCGGGCCGCACTGAAACGGGCCTGTAAGGACTACGGCGGTGTGCCGGGCTTCCAGGCCATGCTTGAAAAGATCGAGCGGAGCGACTGGTGCATGGGCCGGGTTGCCCCTCGAGACGGCCGCAAGCAATTCAAGGCCGATCTGGACTGGTTCACCCGGCCTGTGACGGTCCGTAAAGTCATTGAAGACTTCTACAATGGGGGCACACCGTCTGGGGGAGTGGCCGGATCCAGCAGCACGGGGCCAGTCGTGCAGGATGATCCTTGGCGGCGTTGGCTGAGTTACAGGGTTGGGGGCTGGTGGCCTTCACACCTTGGGCCGAAGCCTGACGAGCCTGGCTGCCGCATGACGCCGGCCCTGCTGATGAACTGGCGCCGAGAGAACAACGTCGAGGTCGTAGTGCCCAAGGACCAAACTGAGGAGGAGCGGCTGACCTCGTCAATCGTGTCGCTCCGGAGGTACGAGAAGTGGGACCGGGCGAATGCTGCCGAGGAGCGCCTGGCAGCCCTCCAGAAGCGGCCTCCCGTCTTGGTCCCGGCTCCGGACGCCGCCCAAGCGGGCATGCCGCCACGGGCAGAATTCCGGCCCGCAAATGGTTCCACATCGGCCCCAATGCGGGATAGTCAGAAAGCAACCGGCGTGGCGTCGGTTAATAACTCGCGCATGGGCCACAACCGGCCGCCCGGCCCGATCACAGACGTTCCTTTCGACGATGCGCCGCCGTGGGACGATGCTATCCCAGAGGGCGACCCGGCTATGGCTGAGCCATGATCCTAGGCTTTACAGGAACGCGGGACGGGATGACCCGGCTACAGCAAGCCCTGTTCGTCGGGGTGCTGGCCCGGCTATGCCCGGAGGAATTCCACCACGGCGACGGATTGGAAGCCGACGCTCAAGCCCACAACATGGTCCGCCAGCATGTGCCGCGGTGCCGGATCATCATACACCCGCCGACCAATGACGCGCTACGGGCGTTCTGCGAGGGCGATGAAATCCGGGCACCCCAGCCGTATCTGATCCGCAACTTGGCCATTGCCGCCTGTGTGGATGAGCTGGCGGCGGCTCCTAAGACCAGCGTTGAGGAATTGCGCAGCGGGACATGGGCAACGGTACGCTATGCTCGCCGGGCCTTGAAGCCGGTTCATATTCTCAAACCGTGGGACCGATAGAATGCTGACGCGAGCCAACGTAAAGACCGAATGGTCCGATGACGATGAGATGGACCGCTACATGCAGATGTCGGATGCTGAGCGGGCTGCATATGATGCCGCTTTCAACCGAGAGGCCGAAGGATGGGAACGCGAGCATGCGGCGCGATTGCGGAGGCTGACCGCCCTGCAGCGCTATCGGTATGAGCGTCACCATTCGCTGATCTCTCTATTGCGCTGCCGGTCGCGGCTGGAAATGTACCGGCGCGAGGCGATGCTGGATTTCATGGCGGCGCGCGAAACGGCGTTCTTGAAGAAACGGCAGAGCGAATTGCTGGATTGGCGGCGGTTCCTGGCGAGTGGGATTGAGCCGGCGCGTGGGGACAACTGAAAATGACCGCCTATCTTGGGGACGAGTCGCAGGCTGAGGCATGAGACCCCTAGCGATCGATCTCTATTGCGGCCTACCCGAGGCCCAGCTTTTCAGCGGTGCAGATGCCGCGATCAAGAAGCTTGTGGCAGGTGGGGCACAATATCCAAACCATGTGACCCTGAGTGTTGGACGCCAGCCGCCACGCGCCGTTGCGTTTGAACGCCGGCTTGTGCGCTATCTCCAGAATGCGATCTTCGCCGCACGCTTCGCAGGCGGTAGGCATTTCGGGATATCGACGCTGCAGTCTGTTCAGTGCGGTATCCTTGTAGGCACGGGCGGCCTCATATTGGGCGCGTCGTTTAGGATATTCCCGCCGCGCCCAAGTCTTTCGCAGTTCGCGCGCGGCCGTAGTGGCGCATTCAATGGAGCAGTAGCGACGGTTGCAGTCAGGAGGCTTTATCTCAAAGTGCGCTCCGCACCGACCGCAATCGCGTCCCGCTTCCGTCGTGCCTTTGTGCTCTTGTCGTCGGATGCGTCCCGCGCGCGCGGCGCAATAGGCAGAGCACCATTTTTTGTCAGGTCTGCTGGCGCGGAAGGGGGTGGAGCATTGACCGCAAGACAATTCGTGCATCGGGGGACACTACCATGAGTAAACCCTTGATGATCGACCTTTTCGCAGGCCTTGGAGGATGGGCCGAAGGCGGTTTACTTGAGGGCTATGACGTGATCGGCTTCGACATAGAGCAGCACGTCTATGGCGAGCATCGTTACCCGGCGCAATTGGTGGTGCAGGATGTTCTGACGCTGCACGGCTCGCAATTCAAGGATGCCGCCTTGATTGTAGCAAGCCCTCCCTGCCAGGAATACAGCTACATGGCAATGCCGTGGAAATTGGCGAAAGCGAAGGCCGCGGCTATCCGGGCAGACACGACGGGGGAAAGTCTGGTCGCTCTCAACCGATTGTTCAACGCCTGCTTTTGCATCCAGGCGCAGGCCAGCCTAGCTGCGGGCCGCTACATTCCCATGGTGGTCGAGAACGTGCGCGGAGCTCAGCCGTGGGTCGGTCGCTCACGGTGGGCGTGGGGGTCGTTTCATCTTTGGGGCGACGTGCCGGCGCTGATGCCGATCGCCATCCGAGCGGCCAAGGTGCCAGGCCTTGACTGGAACGGCTTCAAAAACGGTGATCCAAATTACCGCGGGCAAGCCTTCAATCCTGCTGCGCAAGGTCGGGCAATGCAGGAAGCTCGAGCCATCAAGAATGGCGGCGGCTCTTGGTTCAAGATCGCCCACAATACCACGAGCGGCAAAGGCCAGAACCCGGACGGGCGCAAGACGTCAGGAGCGCCGCATAGGCGGGAGGGCCAGCCCCACACGAAGCATTTAACAAATCCGGGTGAGCACTATCCAGATGAGAACGGGCGCAAGGTATCTGGAGATTGGTTCGGGAGTTATGCAGACATGAAGGCTGCGGGCAGCATATCTCCGGGGCGCCTGCATGGCAAAGGAAGCATCAAGCGCAAAGCCGCCAGCGCGATGATTGCCAAAATCCCGCTGCCGCTGAGCCGTCACATCGCAGCGATTTACCGTCCAGCGCCCTCCAGCCGATGAAAGGTAGGGACTGAGGGGTTACGGGGCCGGTGCTCACGAGGCGCCGGTCTGTTTCGACATTGCGGATAGTGGCGCGGCAGCGTTGGCAGGTTACTTCATCGTTGGTCTCAACTGCCTCAAATCGAGTCCCGACGTCGGTTTCAAACTCCCGATCGGTCCCCATTGCGGCTGCGCCAGATCGACCGCAAAGGGTGCGCCGCCAATCGGGCCAAGTCTTAGCTCCATGCCGGGGGAAGAGGCGATGGATTTGCCAAACGCGCGGAGCCATCACACCGGCTCCACGACGACGAACGAGCAGCCGAGTATCCGGTCGGGCGCGATGCCGAGCTCGCCCATGATCCTGTCGGCCAGTTGGTCGAGCACTTCTTCCACCGGGCGATCCTTGAAGCTGTGGCCCTGGGTGTTCAGGATGATGGCGCAACGGGACGCCGCTTCCTCGCAGGCTTTGATCGAGCCCCAGTCCTCAGCATAGATCGAGAACTTGTGCGGCCCGATCTGCACCACGCGCCCCATGGATCTGAGCACGTTCACCTCATGCCGTGCTCTATCGATTGCGTATTGCTCGGCACTGACATTCGGCAGGATGGGCGCGGGCTTGGCGAAGGCGCGGCGGAGGCGGGCGAATAGGGCGGTCATGACTTTTCCTTCCAGCAAAGGCAATTCTTGCCGTCGTTGCGCTCCATATAGGAGCGTCGGAATTTCGCCTCCACGCTCGCAGGATATCGAGCGTCGGGAATTGGCGCTGTGCACGGATATACGAAACCCTCAAGAGCGCGTTGCTTTGGCGGCTTGTCCCAATAGACGCAGGTACGGCACGATTGAGCCTTGGTCATTATTGAGTTCCTCCCCTCGTCACGGAATCCGAATGCGCTGGCCGGGAAAGATCAGGTCTGGGTCAGCGATGATCCGGCAGTTGGCGGAATACAGGAGTGGCCAGCCCATGCCGTAGCCATAGAAACGGATCGCGATTGCCCAAAGGGTGTCTCCAGGCTTGACGGTGTAATGCTGTGCCATCGTTCTTTCTCCCTCTGCTACAGGCTTGAGGGCCGACCGCAGCCGGCCCTCTCGTCAATGGCAGCGGCTAGGCATGTTCCTTGGCGGCGCATGCTTCCTTGAAAGCCTTGATAGCTGCGCGCCCCTGTCGTTCTGGTAGGATCTGGCCGCTGAGGGCTTCCAGTTCCTCCAGAATGCGGGCGCGGACTTGGTTGTCGTCTTCGGCGCTGTCCACCGAATTGCCGGCGAGGTAATAGGCCATGACGGCAAATACCGATTTCGGAATTGCGTCGTAGCTGTGCCCGAAGAGATCACGCGCCACTTGATCGTTCTTCCCGATTGCCATGCCCCTACTCCTTCGGCTTATTTTCAAACCAACGCATGAAGCTATCGAAGCACTCCGGGCAGAGGTCCCCAGCTTGATCGCCTTCGGTCACGACGTTTTCGCGACTGCCGACCTTCTGGCATGTAATCTGCGCCCAGCCACGCGCCGAGGGATTGTACTGGGGATGATTGTTGTCCCAGCACCGCTGACAGGTGGCCTCAACTATTGTCACCTCAAACATCGGCTACTCCTTCGGCTCGATACCGGCGGCGCGCGCGGCGGCGATGGCGCCTTGCGCTTGCCCTAGCGCATCTTCTAATTGGCTGTAGAGTTCGGGCTGTGCTGTGGCTACTTCCACGAGGTTATCCAGCGCAGCCAGCATGGCCGCTGCGGCTTCGCGCAAAACCTGTTCGTCGCTCTTATGGCAGTTGCAGTCACGGGCGGTTCGCTCGCCCACGAATGGACATTCGGCGGTCGTGCATCGGTGTAGGCCCATCTATTTCTCCCTTGTTGAAACTGGCGCTCACATAAGCCGACCGACACGCGGCACGGCTCGCGGTGAGGGTCAGCGCTGCAGGAAACGAGGCGTGAAATTGTCCTCCAGTTCCATCGTCTCCCGGTTCAGGTGGCGACGGATGCCGCCGATGTCGTGGGAGAAGTTGGCAAGATCGGCCGTAGCCAAGCGGTGCAGGTCCAGCGGCGTCTTCTCGTGAACCGTCGTGAGATCCATGAGGATATCGAGTTTGGTGGGCAAATCTGCCCACGGCAGTTGCAAGGCCCTGTCGGCAATCTCTCCAATCGTCCGCATATCTTCTCGGCTACAATTCGGCATCTTCTGTCTCCTCTGTGATTTGCCCGGCTCATGTGGCGCTACCGGCCGCACCTTGGGTGGTTAGGCAGTCATCGGAATGCGGCCACCGTCGACAAGTTCGGCGTCGATCCAGTCGCTGATTTCGGCGAAGTCCGATGACAGGGTGAAATGGCCCTGCTTCTCCATGCTCTCGGCGATGGCGAAGCGGACGAAAGCCAGCTTGGAGCCGTGGCGATCCCAGAGGCGACCGTAGCAGGACAGCGTTAGGCGCTCCTGCGTGGCAGCGGCAGCATTGTAGTCCTCGCGGTCCCACACCTTGCGACCGGCCTTGGCGGCGCTCTGATTTCCCGCATCCCAGGCGCTTGCCCGGAGAAGGCTCGGCAGCGGATTGACTGTGTTGCGACCTGTGGACTTTGCCATTTGGGCGTCTCCCTTCGTTAGCGTGGGAGAAAGGTAATCCGGTCTTTCGTGGTTGATCATGTGGCGGGATGTCACACCATCCGTGACGCAGGTGCATTCGGTCGGAAACTGCCGGGAACGGTCACAAACTAGTTTCCGACCTCAGTATATCACACGCCCGCTTGAGTTAGATGGATTTTGTTGATTTCGGTGCGCGCTGGGCGTAGCCTCAATGCAGAACGGCCCACCGTGATGGGTGAGCCGTCCTAGGTTCAGTCTGTGGGCACAGTCCTGAACCGATGGCCGATGACGCGGCCGGTGATGTGAAGGCAATTTACATCCTCGGTTCCTCCAAGTCCACCCGATGTGTGTCCCCCGAGCCTAGGCGTTACCTGGGCCGCTATGGGTGCCGAGCCGTATAGTAGGGCATCGAAACCGGGGAGGAACTTTTGGCGAGCAATCGCACGTTCCGCCTCAAGCTGGGGGAAGACCAATAGCCCAGCTATCGAACCGTCCGGGCTTCGGCCCCCGTCATGCTAAGCGGATGGCACCGCTCCACCAAATGCAGGCGGTTCGTTTCCCGGTTGAGACTGGCCCCGAAAGGGTAGCGCGAATCGTTGTCCCTAGGGGGTATGACGGTAGCGGAACGCTTCAATGGAGAGACGCGCGCAGGAAAGTATCCTGAGATATCCCATTGCCGCGCGACCCCACCGCGCGTATTGTCTGATATCCATATTGAGGATTGAGGGCAGATGATCAAGGCAAGAGAACCGGCGAAGGCAAAGCGGGCACCTAAGTTGCCTCCCAAGAAATCCGCGCCGCGCCGTTCAGATCCTTCCACCTACGCGCTTTTGGTCCGGCAGATTCCGCTATCAATGCGGGCGCGCCTGGATAGCACTCGGGCCAATCGCGGGCTGCGGTCGATCAATACCACGATCCTGGCCCTGCTGGATGAAGGAGCGGAGAAGTGAGCGCCGCAGCACAAGCGATAGGCACGTTCGCCGTTGTATATGGGGTTTTCTCGGTGGGCGGATCGATCTTGTATGCCCTTTTGGGCAACGATCTGAAAGCGACCGCCGCCGCACATCATGCGATTGGCTGGTTCGCCATTGCGGCCCTTATGTGGCTGGTGGCGAAATGACGAACGCCGAAGCCATCAAGCATATCGAAGGCATGTTCGCGGAAGTGTTGCGAGACATGCGCCACATGTCCGATGCCGAGCTGCTGGAGAAGTGCAATCGACTGCTACCGGAAGGAGCCAGGGCCGCCGATTTGACCAGCGCATCGCACGCCCTGACGGCTGTCGCCGCTTTCGCGGTGTTCCTGACGACCGAGATCGAGGGGAGGGTGAAGTGATGGACGCCGCCAAATTGAGAGAGGCGATCCAGGTTATTAGGCTGGGGAAGGCGCACTTTACGCACATCGATCTTGGAAGCATCTCGGGTCATGTAAATTTGGTTCTCGCTGCAGCAGAGGCCCATTTGACGGGGCTCCTAAAGACCAAGGAAGTGGACGTGTGGCGCGTCGAGTACGCTCAATCTGGGCTGCCGTATAGCGCCGCGTTTCACTATCGTGCCGACGCCGACAGCTATGCGGGCATTGTTTCTCGCTGGCTCGATACAGCCTGCATCCGCGTCACCGGCCCGCATAAGCAGACGGTTCCGGAATGACCTCTATCGAGAAACTGGCGCGGCGCATCTGCTGGCTGGAGTTTGTGAAGCTGCGCAAGCTTACCGGGAAGACAGAAGCCCGGTATTGGGAATCTTTGCCGCAGGATACGCGGGATTCTTACATCATGGACGCGCGGTATTTCATATGGCTGAGACGAGAGAGCACGCTGACGCATTCGTCGGCCATGATCTTCCGATTGTCCTAATTCGGACAGCACCGTTCTATGACTATCTGATCGATCAACCCGAAAGGTTCGAGGGCTACACCCAGTGATTCTGTTCTGGCTGGCCTTTCCCTTCTGCATCGCTCTTGGTTTCTCCATTGGCAGGTACTGGCCGCTGTAGCCGTAGACGCCCGTTCCCCGCGAGCGTATCCTCTCCCATCGCAATTTGAAGGAACCCCCATGGCCCTCCCTCCCGCTGCTGCTGCTGCCCCGATGCCCGCTGCCGACGCCGCCATGCCTGCCGGCGACATGCCGATCGACGCCGCCGCTGAGGAAGGCGCGGAGCCTGAGGTGGTCGCGACGATCCTGAGAGGCCCTGACGGCGGCTACATCCTTGTGACCGGCGACGAACCGGAGCCCGGCATGGAAGGCGAAGCGCCGGCCGGGACGCCGTTCGATACGCCCCAGGCGCTGATGAAAGGCATCATGGAGCTGCTGAATCCGGCCGAGGGGGCGGAGACCAGCTTTGAGCGGGGCTTCCGCGGCGAGGCGGACGACACCGCCATGAAGCCGCCTGCAGGCCCGATGGCGTAGCAATACAGAGACGAGACTGCCCGAAAGGGCAACGAGGCGAGGGTTTCGGTTGGGCGCCCCAGACACGAATGTGCAGCCGGTCAGAGCGACGACAGGTGAAGCTCCGGAGAAAAGCCGGAGAAACCGATGACAGCCGGGAAAGACCGGCACCTTTTGGGAGGCAAGAAATCGATGCCCAGCGATCACGTCGCCCGAAACCAGACCCGCGCCCAATTGCTCGACGCGACCGGCACGCCCATCCCGCCGAAGCAGGAAATCCCATTCATTCAATGGTTGCCTGATGGCAAGAGCATCGGGCGCGGGATCGATCGCGGCACCAACGTCTACGAGCAGTGCAAGCCGTTCATTGCCTGCGGTGGCCGCTATTCCTTCATCCTGAGATCGGATGACAAGGCCGAGCTGGTTGCGGGATTCCCGGTGAAGGGCGGCGAGAAGGGCGAGATGGTCGTGGTGGCTGAGGAAGTCGTGCTCAACGGGCCAGAGATCGGCCCTGCAGTTGATCGGCTCGTGGCGGCGAGCGTTGCCAACCTGCACAAACTGCCCGTTACGGAGACGATACAGTAGTGCGCTTGGCTCCCGCACATGGATTCGAACCACGGTTTCCCGATTCAAAGTCGGGCGTCCTACCGCTAGACGATGCAGGATCAGAAGCACTCACTGTCGTTGAAAGCGTAGACGTTCGGCGTGTCGCGTTCGCTGCCCTTGGCAAAGACGACCGTATCCAGATCGGCCACGATGTCACCGATGGCGCGGTGATCCCAATAGCGATGGATAAAGTCTGGCTTGCCGAAGATGCGAACGGCGCTCACGTACTCGCTGCCACGAAATCCGACGAAGTGCAGGCACGCCTTGGTGAAGTGACAGGGCTTGATATCCTCGGGTCGCCGGCCGAACGCGTCGTGCGTGCCGTAGGCCTGCGGCGGCGGCTCGGGCTTCATTCGGTTGTAGGCTCGCGCCTTGGCGTAAGTGGGATGCATGGCGTTCGTCCTGGAACAGATGCCGGGCTGGCTCTTCATCGCGTCTGAGCTACAACCGAGTAATCCCGCCCCGCCTTAGCTATGCTGTTTCCATCTGCGCCTAGGGTTCGCAGACGTTCATGCAATCCCGCTCTGGCGTCTTGCTACACTCGGCTGGCCGGATGCGATCCCGGCGCTTTCGCCCCATCGTGCCCCTTGCGGGGCGTCTCTAAAATTGGTGCCAGCGCCCGGACTCGAGCCAGGAGCCTGATGTTTACAAAACGCCTGCTCTACCAGTTGAGCTACGCCGGCCGGAGATCATCCGGCGCGTGTCTGTCGCTGTCGTTGCGAGGGAACCATCGGGCGCATGCCGAGCATGTATCAGAACGCCCGCGCGCCGTAAAGGCCAATCGTCACTTAGGACGTGACAGGCTCTCGGCTCGGCCGTAGGATGCGGGCATGGCGCTCTACGAATGCTGGCACGTTGAAGACATCCCGGGCGATGATGTGGAGTTGGTCGCCGGTTATCAGGACGGGCGCTCAGGTGAGCCTGAGCCTGGCGCCAATCGATCACCCGCTTATCATCATGGGTGGTGGGCTGGCCTATCGGATCGGGATTATTCAAAACGCCCAGAGTGGATTCCAGCCCTGGCAAAGGAACTCTTCGCCAAATGATCCGCATCAAGGAAGATAAACCCCAGAAGGGTGCCGCTAGATCGCAAAAGCGACCGGTCAAGCCGGAAGCGGCGGCACCCGTGGTGGTTCGGCGCCCCAAGGCAAAAGCGGCCCCAGCGCCAAATTCAGCCTCCCTGCGTGCATGCGCAACCTGCCACCGCCCCTTCCCGATGACGGCAGCGGAGCGCCAGCGCAAGCACAGGGCGGCGGTCGAGGCCGCCATTCCAAGGAAGTGAACGCATGAGCGCCGACCTGATCCAGAAAGTGGGACTTGCCGCCTATAACGCCTGCGAGAATGGCTTTCGGCGTTTCGATGGCGAGAAGGAAGATATTCAGGCCTATCTTCGCGCAAAGCTCGCATTTATTGGCCGCACTGCTCTTGAGGCAATGCGCGAACCCACGGAGAATATCGTAGGCGCTGGCATGACTGTCCCGGAAAAGATTGCATATGAGGAAGGCGCCATCGTGATGTCGATTGACTACCGCGCCATCTGGGATGCCATGATCAGCGCCGCTCTTTCGGAGAAGCAATCATGACGATTTCCGACGAATTCGCAGCCGAGCTTGTGGCCAAGATGCGCGCCGATTACGGAACCCGTGACGAGCTGACGGCCGACCCGATCGACCTCCGCGACTTGCTGATCCTGAAGCTCTACGACGACCTGCAGGCGCTGACGAAGAGCGTCGCCTTCCTGGGAGGCGGCATCAAGCCGGTGCAGCGTGTCGGCTGAAGTCCTCGCTGGATGCGACCGGCATGCACTCTACGCGTCGCTCATTGAGCCCCTAGCTAAGGCAGTCGCCGTGGCCGAAAGGGCCTATAGTGACGCGCTTTTCCCCGATTGGGAGACGCTGGACGAAATGGGCCGCGACCATCTGCGCAGGGAGGCGGGGCAAATCCTAAGGGTTCTGTTGGACAATCCTGATTTAGCGGAATCTATCGTTTCCTTGCGGGCATCGAAATGAGCAAGATGATCGAGCGCGTGGCGCGGGCAATGTGTCGTTGCGATTACCCGCATCTCAGAGAAGACGACTTAGATGGGTATGCCGATCAGGGTGATGAAGGGCGGCGCCCGGTCCATAAGCCGCGCTGGCAATGGTATGAAGCCAAAGCCCGTGCCGCTATCGAGGCAATGCGTGAAATGACCCCCGAGATGTACGAGGCTCTGTCCGCCACCGGCAAGATGTGGCGCGAGATGGACTCGCGGGAGGTCTACACCACCCTGATCGACGGGGCGCTGAAATGAGCGGCGACGTCGTCCCCCTCAAGATCGTGGATAGCGAAACGGAGCCAAACCCGGAAGTGGTCGCGGCTCTTGAAGGTCTGCTTGCTGAGGCGAAAGCTGGTAATGTCCGTGGTCTCGGCTACGCCCTTGTCCTCGCCGATGGCTCATTCCAGACATTCTGGACCGGAGGCAAGAACATGAACTTTGCGCTGGCTGCTGGAATCATGCGCCTGGCATGGCGCTATCAGTCCGAAGCCTTCAATGAGCGCGAAGGCGAACACGGAAAGCCTGCGTGATGCCCAAGCATGTCACAAAGAGCGTGCCCACGATGCGCTGCAGGGTCAGTGGCGCTGGATCGGTCTGGGAGGTCGGGCTGCTCCATGCCATCACGGTCCGTGTAATTGAAGGCGTGCTATACGATACGGGCCGTTTGCCGGAGCAGATGCCTCCCGCCTATCCCACAGAGGACGGCACCTATCTCCTGATCGACAACGTCTGGTCACGGGAAGCGTGATGGCGAAGGCAAAAGCACGCGCTCCGGCCCTGTTGCTAACAAGGGAATACAGCTATGGCCTTTAAGAAAGGCGAATCGGGCAATCCGAACGGCCGGCCCAAAAAGACACCGGAGCATTACGAGGTGGAGGCGCTTGCCCGTCAGGCGTCTCCGACGGCGATTGCCCGGCTGGTTCACTTCATGAAGGCAAGGGGCGACCCGCGAGCCTCGATCGCTGCTTGCGTTGCGATCCTTGACCGTGCATTCGGACGACCGGCCCAGGAGGTCAGGCATAAGGGGCATGTGACGCATGAGCTCGAAAACTTCGCGGACTCGCAGCTTGCCGCCATTGTCGCCCGTGGAATTGCAAGAAATGGAGGAAGAGGAGCGGGCGGCGAGGATCGTGCAGACCAGGCGCGCCGTACGAACAAGCCCCATTGAGTGGTGCCGGCTGCTGGGCTACGAGCCGGCCCCCCACCATAAACTCATCCTCAAATCTATGGACGACCTCATGTCGTCTACTAGTTACGACACGCTCCTGATCTTCGCGCCTCCGGGTTCGGCCAAATCGCATCACGTCAGCGTGGCCTATCCCCCTTACTGGATGGCGCAAAACCCTGAGGGGCGGATTATTGCGGCGTCGCACAGTTTCGATCTGGCGGCACGCTGGGGTCGCCGGGTCCGAAACATTATGCTCGAGCATGGGCCTACACTGGGCGTGACGCTGGCGACGGACAGCCAAGCGGCCGACCGCTGGGGGCTTTCAACTGGCGCCGAGTACATGGCTGCCGGCGTGCAGGCTGGTATCGCCGGGTTCCGCGCCGATCTGGGTATTATTGATGATCCTTTTGGTTCGAAAGAGGACGCCTATTCGGAGCGCATCCGCAACCGGGTATGGGACTGGTATCTCAACGACTTCTCTCAGCGTCTGAGCCCGCACGCCAAGCGCGTGATCATGCATACGAGATGGCACGCCGACGATTTGGCCGGCCGCATCATCGACCAAGCCACGGCGCTGAAGCAGAAGATTGAGATCCTGAAGCTCCCCGCTATTGCAGGGGCTAACGATCCGCTTGGTCGCAAGCCCGGCGAATACCTGTGGGATGATCCCAAGGGATACGATTACGCCAAGTTCCTCCGGGACCGGCATCGCGAGATGGCGCCGATGGAATGGTCTGCACTCTTCCAGCAGGAGCCGGTGCCGGAAGAGGGCGATTATTTCAAGCGCGACTGGTTCAAGTATTACGACGACCTACCCCGCGGCGTTCGCAAGTTCGGGGCGAGCGACTACGCGGTGAAGGCAGATGCAGGTGATTGGACCGTGCATGGAATGTGCGCCATCGATTCGGATGGAAACCTCTACATCGATGACATTTGGCGCGCCCAAACGACCTCGGATATTTGGGTGGACGTCATGCTCGATATGGCCGCCGGGCATCAGCCGTTCATGTGGGGAGAGGAAGCGGGCCAGATCATCAAGAGCCTGGACCCCTTCATCAAACGACGCATGAAAGAGCGCAACATCTTCTTCCAGCGGCAGCAGTACGCTTCAACATCGGACAAGGGCACCCGGGCGCAATCGATCCGCGGGCGCATGTCTCAAGGCAAAGTTCTCTTCCGGCGCCATGCAACGTGGCGGCATGAATTCGAGGCAGAACTGCTATCATTCCCAGCCGGCAAGAACGATGATCAGGTCGATATGCTGAGCCTGTTTGGTCGGATGCTCGACAGGATGTACCCGCCGAAGGTTTCGCCCAAGCTTGTCCCCAAGTTCCGGGGCACGGTGAAGGGGGCGGGGATGCTCGGGTAAGGGGAGCGATGGTAAAGTGTGATCGAGATTGCAATGTCGACCGCGAGCGCAAGATGGTCGAAGCCTCCCCAGATGCTTGGTGCGATCCCTGCATTGCAGCCGTTATCTACGCGCTTAACGCTGGCGGCGTAAAAACGATTGCTTCCTGCTGTGGTCACGGCAGGCGCCCGGGGTTCATCGCTTTGGTGGACGGCCGCGTGCTTGTCTTGGCCCGGAGCCTGGATGAAGCTAAAGCCATTACCATGGGGTTCCCGGATATTAACAGCACGCCATGCTAGGCTGATCACGTAGCGCGTGACAATCGTAACGCGGCCTGTGACAATAACGGCGGACGTGACAATGGAGGCAAAGAGATGACCGACGCATTCAAGGGATTGCCTTGTGAACGCACCGATTGTGCCCTGTCGGCCGTCTCCAGCATGTCGACGTGCATGGGCTGGACGCCGGTCTATGGGCGCGACGGGCAGCGCCTCGATGACGGCGACCCAAACATCACGGCTAGCATCTATCTCTGCTCGACCTGTGATCGTCGGTTCGGCCATCGCACCGCAGGCGGATGCAACCCACTCGACGAATGGTCCGAGGAGTAGAGCATGACCGACCCCAAAGACTCCACCCTCGTGGCGAACAGTGGCCACGGTCATGTCAGGCCAAGACCGGATGGAGTGAAGGCGAGGTGCGGTGGACCGGCGATCTGCTCTGAATGCGCCCTTGAGCTTGCTCGCAATCCGATGGTCAACAGTGCCGATCTTGAGCGGCTCAGCGTGTCCAGAGCGCAGGCCGAGAAGCAGGCCTCTTTCCAGACCGATCCGAAGTGGGCCGCAAAACTCTTGGCCGAAGCCGAGAAGGACGAGCTCACGCCCTACGCTGGAGTATCCGGATGACCATCCGTTGCATTGACTGCAAGTACATCGACGTCACGGTCCAGCGCCCCGGGCAAGATCGCGAGCAGACCGGCATGTGCCGCTACCCGCCGCCGGTCGTGACAGCAGTGCCAGGACAGCCGCAGTGGCCGTTCTGCAAGTTCACGGACTGGTGCGGGCGGTTCGTTGAGAGGGTCCAAAGTTAGGAGGCCTTTCGCTTCTGGCGAGAGGTTTAACGGGCGACGTCACAGGTTGGCGTCGCCCTCTTTTTGCGCGTTGAACGGAATGTACATCATTGTACAATGGTGGAGCTGCGGCGATGCAGACGCTGAGCGCTCGGCCCTGCATCCCAAGCGGCACGTTGCAAACGGACTCGCTCCCAACGTGATGTCGGTGTCGCCCGATCCGCAGCATCTTTCCCCATTGCGTCCCGGAAGCATCGGCGTATCATCGGGCTGTGGTCAGCATCGGGTACGCTGGCCCTTTCCTGAGTTGCGTTTGCCATTGACGATCTCCCCCACAAGGACGGCGCCCAATCTCCCCCGGGCGCCGTTTCCTTTTGGGGACATAGCCAAATACCACGGCTGGTGGTAACGTCTCGTGACCACGCGCGCTTTGTAGCGCCCGATCCCGTGACGGAGGCCTGATAATGGCGATGCCGATTTTTAAGTCGTTCTGGTCGACTGTCCAGATTTGGCGCCCGAGCGCGTGGCGCCAGGAATACAAGATCATCACGGACAACAACACGGGCGCGCCGATCGGCCTTTTGTCGATGAACGCCAACGGGCCGGATGGAATCTGGGCGCCGGTCCCTCTCTCGGCGTCGCAGATCGCGTCCCCCGCTGCGACGATCCTCGCCGACCTCAATGCCACCTATCAGCTCAACGTGGCGCCCTACACCCGGTACTACTCCGACGGCGATTCGCTCGTTCCGTTCGATCCGAGCGGCGAGATCGTGATTCCGGCCGGGGTCAACGAAGTCTGGTTCTCCCCGCTGATCGTGACGGAAGGGCATTCCGTGACCGTGGAAGGTGGCCTCAGACTGATCGAATAGGAGCCCAAAGCATGACGCCGGATCAGATCAAACACATGGTCGACCGTTTCCTGAGTTGGAAACTGCCCTCAGATTTCACCCCCGATGCCGGGATCAGCTTCAAGGCTGAGTTCAACGAACACACGGCCCACCTGATGAAACACGAGCCGACTGGCACCAACCTGTTCGACTACAGGCAGGCGGAAGCGATGGTGCAACACATGATCGATGGAATGCCAGAGTAGCGTAAGCGTAGCAGACAATCGGCCCTCCCCGCCCGCGTCGGATGACGCCGGCAACACTGAATCTCACGGGAAATCTCTTGTGAGAACAGGCCCATAGAAGGATCTTCAAAATGGCGGCCACACCCTCAATCAATCTCACCGTCTCCGGTACGACCCTCACCCTTTTCGCCAACGCTGGCTCCGGCGCGGAGGCCGGCGGCGCGCTGATCGTCCGAGGAGGCACGGCGGGCACGCCCAACGTCGCGGGCGGCGCCATGTCGGTTGCCGGCGGCGCCGGTGACGGGACCGGAGCCGGTGGCGCTGTATCCCTTACGGGCGGTGCTTCGGGCACTGGCGCAACGGGAGCAGGTGGCGCTGCGACCGTAACCGGTGGTGCTGCGCTCTCGACCGACAATGTGGGTGGTGTGGCTTCCTTGGTCGGCGGTGCTGGTAACGGCACGGGCGCTGGTGCGGCTGCGGTCGTCACAGGTGGCTTGGGCGGCGCAACGTCCGGTGTCGGCGGCGCGGTCACTGTCACCGGTGGAGCAGGCGGCACGTCGGCAGGGGCCGGTGGTGCGATCAACATCATTTCGGGTGCTGCGACGGCTGCAGCCACCGCAGCGGGCGCGATCAACATCCATCCCGGTGCCTCGACGACCTCGGGAACCTCTCCGACCGTCACGATCACGGGCGGCGTGTCCGGTACGACGGGGCCTGGCGGTCCGGTTGTCATCGTCGGCGGCGGCGGCGGTACGACCTCGGGAGCTGGCGGCCTTGTTTCGCTCACCGGCGGTGCCGGTGGAGCTGCTGGCACAGGTGCT
>ERZ1292629.1456-Hain-H43-01um-R1-1456-length-22822-cov-7_pt1 | contig 22822 bp, 28 predicted proteins | sample MGYA00564399_ERZ1292629 | MGnify/ENA primary metagenome ERZ1292629 (study PRJEB36523, sample SAMEA6512636) | groundwater metagenome | collected 2019-01-08 | study: AquaDiva: Metagenomics assemblies of 32 groundwater samples | reverse complement strand
GTCAAACACCCCAAGTACAAAAAGTACATGAAGAAGACGCAGAAGTTCTCCGCGCACAACCCGGGCAACAGGGCCAAAGAGGGGGACACCGTCACCATCCGGAGCTGCCGCCCGCTCTCCCGCACCAAGCACTTCGAAATCGTGTTTGAACAAGGAAAATAAAAAGAATATATGATCCAAGACCGCTCACTCGTACAAATTGCAGACAACTCCGGCGCCAAGATCGGACGCATTTTCAAAATACCCGGCTCGTCCAAAAAGCGCTATGCGGAGATCGGCGAGCTTGTGGTGCTCTCGGTGCAGACCGCCGAGCCGCGCAAGGCGGTCAAAAAAAAGGATATCTTGACCGGCGTGGTGGTGCGCCAGCGCAGGCCCTTCCGCCGCAAGGACGGCAGCTACATCCGCTTTGATGAAAATGCGGTGGTCATCCTCGACACGGGCGGCAAAGACAAAAAAGAGCCCAAGGCCGGCCGCATCTTTGGCCCTATCCCGCGCGAGCTTCAGGACCTCGGGTACAAAACAATAATCTCCCGCGCTCCGGAAGTCGTCTAAAATTTATTTTAGACCAATCAACAAGAACTATATGAATACGATTCACGTAAAAAAAGGCGACACGGTAGTGATTATTTCCGGCGCTGACAAAGGCAAGAGCGGCAAGGTCACGCGCACGTTCCCCAAAAAGAACATGGTCATAGTCGAGGGCGTGGGCAAGAAGGTCAAGCACCAAAAGCCGCGCAAGTCGGGCCAGCAGGGCCAGATTATCGAAAAGTTCCACCCCATCAACGCGAGCAACGTTGCCAAAAAATAATATGCCGAAATTAATTCAAGAACAACAGAAGACTGCTTTTGACACACTCAAAAAAGAGTTTGGGTGGACTAATATAATGCAGGCGCCCAAGATTACAAAAGTGGTAATCTCTGTCGGTACCGGCCGTATGGCCAAAGACAAAGGCAAGGTGGAGTTGGTGGCCGACCGCCTGGCCAAAATCACCGGGCAAAAGCCCGCCAGCCGCGGCGCCAAGCAGGCTATCTCGACCTACAAGACCCGCATCGGCGACAAGGTGGGTTACCAAATAACCCTGCGCGGCAAGCGCGCAGAGGACTTCCTCAACCGCGTGGTGCACATTGCTCTGCCGCGCACCAAAGACTTTAAAGGACTTGTCACTTCTGCTATCGACGAGATGGGCAACTACACGCTCGGCGTGCGCGAGCACACGGTCTTCCCCGAAACGGCAGACGAAGACATCAAAGACATCTTCGGCATGGCGGTCACCGTAGTCACCTCTGCAAAAAATAAAAAAACTGCGGAAGCGTACCTGCGCCACCTCGGCTTCCCGTTCAAGAAGTAAACGATTGTAAAAATAAAACCCCCGGCACAAAGTCCGGGGGCTGGCACATATTCTGGTCTTGGTTCAGTCATCGAAGCTGTTACAGTCGTCGTTGGCGTCTTTCTTCATCCGAATGGGATTGAAGAGGTCCCAGCCGACGAAGTAGATTGGGGCAATGACCGTTTCGATTAGGATGATGCTCCAGATGACGTTCCCCGCCGAGATTTCGTAGCAGACATTCTTGCTCTTGCTAGAACTCTGGTTGAGGAACCCGTAAGTAGGATAGAGCACTTTCTGTCCATCGGACTTGCCGAGATATTGCGGTTTGCCGCAAGCGGCGAGCGGCAGGCTCAGCGCCACAATCACTGCGATTGACCTTTTCATTCCGCCCTCCAGGGTTGGATTGCCGTGTACTTAAAAACTTCCCAAGTATTATACACTCGGTTTATCTGGTCTGTCAAGTAGTCGAGAGTCCTTGTAAGTAGTGGGATTTTGGAAGCTTTAAGTGTAGTTTTTTGCAACGCATCTTTCACAGAAAGGTATTTTAAAACTCCCAGGGTGTTTTTGCGGAACAACTGCTAAAAAATAATTTATAAAAAATAAAAAAAGCCCGGCACGTGCCGGGCTTTTTTGTTGGTGGGGGAGCGGGTTAGGGTCCTGTCCCTGAATCAAAACCATCGCATATCTTCTCCGCCCAGCGGTGTAATTCATCGGACGGCGGTATTTGCTCATTGCTCCCCTTGAGCTGAGCAATCCGCATCTCCACCAACTGCTCAATGGCGAGCTGCTTCAGGCTGTGCGGTTCGCCGTCTTCAGGGACCGGTTGTGTGGTGTCTGTTCCCAATTTCAGCTACTCCTCTTGTGTGCGTTCATCTCTTTCTAACCTATATTGAGGCTTATGTCAAACAATTTGCATTTCTCTGCCCACTAGAGTATAGTCATTTTAGCCCAACAGGGCTCCTTTTTTCTGTCAGGTGCCGCTTAGTCATCAGCTTTGCTGAAATCAGTAAAGTGGCGAGGCATACCTTCAGAATCGTAACTCCGAGGCACGGGAGTACTAGAAGCATTATGGCCAAAAAATCTACTGTCGCACGCTCAAACCGCACCCCGAAATTTAAAAGTAGGGTAGTTCGGCGCTGCTTCCGCTGCGGGCGCAAGCGCGCGTTTATGCGCGACTTCGGGATGTGTCGCGCGTGCTTTAGGGAGGCGGCTAACGAGGGTCTTATCCCCGGCGTCAAAAAATCTTCATGGTAACCCCGACGCGCAAAGCGGTCGGGGCCCCGACCGGAGCGTCGGGGACGACCAAATAAATTATGACCAACGATCCAATATCAGATTTACTCATACGATTACAAAACGCATCGCGCGTGGGCAAAACTTCTATATCGCTCCCGTTCTCTCAAATGAAACTCGCGATAGCGGATGTGCTCTCCAAGCAGGGCTATGTCGGCGGCGCGGAGAAGAAGAACCACTCGCTCGTCATCCCGCTCTCGTACAAAAATGGGGCGTCAGCAATCACCGGGGTCAAGCGCATCTCCAAACCCAGCCGCCGCATGTATATGGGCGTGCGCGACGTCCGCCCGGTCAAGCGTGGCCACGGACTCCTTGTCCTCTCGACCCCAAAAGGCGTCATGTCGGGCGCGGATGCCAAGCGCGAGCGCGTCGGCGGCGAGGCTCTGTTTGAAATTTGGTAGAGAGATGCCAATACACGAATGCATACGAATGACACAAATGTAAAACTATGAGCAGACTTGCTAAAAGACCAATAACAATACCTACAAAGACAGAAGTTGCCGTCTCTGGCAACTTCGTCACGGTCAAAGGGCCCAAAGGCACGCTGCAAAAACCCATCCACCGCATGGTCACTATCGAGGTCGGCCCCGAGGGCGTGCAGGTTGCCCCCAAGGGCGTGTCGCTCGAGTCGCGCGCGCTCATCGGGACCTACGCGAGCCATGTCAAAAACATGATTGTCGGCGTCAACACCGGTTTTAGCAAAAAACTTTTGATAGAAGGCGTCGGCTACAAGTGGGATGTCAAAGGCAAGGAGCTCACCATGGCGCTCGGCTTTAGCCACCCAGTCAAGATGGCGATACCCGAGGGGCTTACGGTCAAGGCCGACAAGGGTGCGCTCACTATCGAAGGTTTTGACAAAGAGCTGGTCGGGCAGTTTGCCGCAAACGTGCGTGCGATGAAGAAGCCTGAGCCGTACAAAGGCAAGGGTATCCGCTACGAGGCGGAAGTCATCCGCCGCAAGCAAGGCAAAAAGGCCGCATAATATATTTAAATATTTAAAAATTTGAATATGACAACTAATCTTAAACGCCGCCACAACCGAATACGCGCAAAAGTAAGAGGCGTAGACACGCGCCCGCGCTTGGCGGTGTACAAGTCAAACCGCTACCTGCACGCGCAGATTATCGACGACGAGGCGGGCAAGACGCTGGTCGCCGGCTCGACCAAAGAGATGGGCAAGGACAAAAAGACTGCGGCGGCACAGAAGCTCGGTGTTGAGCTTGCCAAGCGGGCCAAGGCGGCGGGTATCACCAAGGTGGTGTTTGACCGCGGCGGGTTCCGCTATACCGGGCGCATCGCAACGCTCGCAGAGGCGGCCCGCAAAGGAGGTTTGGAATTTTAAAATATGCGAAGCCCGGTTAAATAAAAATGTATGACTGATGAAAAAGAAATAATCGCAACCCCGCAAGCCGAGCCCTCTTCGGATGTTTCTATGGAGCTCGCTCCTGCGGTGGTTGCAGTTCCTGCGGCGGCTCCGGCACGCGCGCCGCGCCGCGGCGGCCGCGACCAGCGCCCCGGGGGCCGCCGGCAATCCAGCCGCCCGCCGCGCGCTAAGAGCGAGTTTGACCAAAAGATGATTACCATCCGCCGCGTGTCGCGCACGGTCGCCGGGGGCAGGCGCTTCTCATTTTCCGTGGCGCTTATCATCGGCAACAAAAAAGGCAAGGTCGGCGTGGGGCTCGGCAAAGCGGGGGACACCACGCTCGCGATAGACAAAGCGGTCCGCGATGCCAAAAAGCACATGATCACGGTCAACTTGACCAAAGACAATTCGATTGCGCACGAAGTGTCGGCCAAGTACGCCGCCTCGCGCGTGATGCTGCTCCCCGTGCGCGGCCGCGGGCTGGTTGCCGGCTCATCGGTGCGCCCCGTGCTCGAGCTTGCCGGTATCACCAACATTGTTGCCAAGCTCAACTCCGGCTCCAAAAACGGCCTCAACAATGCGCGCGCCGCGATTGAGGCACTGAAATCGCTCAAAGCCTAACACTGTATGCAACTCCACGATCTAAAAAGAAAGACGGAAAACAAAGGGCCAAAGCGTGTCGGACGCGGCGGTTTGCGCGGCAAGACCGCCGGCCGCGGCACCAAGGGCCAAAAGGCCCGCGCCGGTCACCGCATCCGCCCCGACGTGCGCGAGCAGCTCAAAAAGTTGCCGAAGTTGCGCGGCCGCGGTCGCGCTGGGCTTTATACTATCCAATCAAAGCCCGCAATCATCAACCTCGCCATACTCGAGAGCATGTTCGCCGCGGGCGACACCGTAACACCTGAACTATTGTTTGAGCGCGGCGCGGTCAAAGCGCGCAAGGGCATAAAGCCGGTGGTCAAACTCCTCGGCGAGGGCGAGCTCACCAAGAAATTCATCATTACCGGCTGCAAGTTCTCGGCATCCGCTAAAGAAAAGATAGAAAAGGCCGGCGGGAGCATCAAATAAAATCATGAACGAATTTGCTCAAAAACTGACGCTCCTTATCACCGACAAAGCGCTCCGCAACCGCCTGCTCTTTGTAATAGGCGCACTTGCCATCTTCCGCGTGCTCGCAAGCATCCCCATCCCCGGCATCAACGCAACACAGCTTGCGCTCTTTTTTAATAACAACCAATTCTTCGGCCTCTTAAACCTCTTTTCCGGCGGCGGGCTCTCCAACCTCTCGCTCGTGATGCTCGGCGTCGGACCCTACATCACCGCATCAATCGTGATGCAGCTCTTGACGCTCATGATTCCGCGCCTTAAACAGCTCTATCAGGAAGAGGGCGAGGCGGGCCGCGCAAAGTTCAGCATGTACAGCCGGCTCCTGACGCTCCCTATCGCGCTCTTGCAGGGCATCTCGTTCCTCATCATCCTCGAGCGTCAGGGCGTACTCCCGTCGCTCGGGCTCTTCCCCTTTGTTGCCAACCTCATCACGGTGGTTGCTGGCTCGATACTGCTTATGTGGATAGGCGAACTTATATCGGAGTACGGCTTGGGCAACGGCCTTTCAATCATCATCTTTGCCGGCATTGTCGCCGCGCTACCGAGTAGCGTGAGCCAGACCATCTTTTCGTTTGATTCCAGCCAGGTGCCGCTCTATATTGCCTTTACGGCCGCGGCAATCGCGGTCACCGCGGCGGTGGTGTATATCACCGAGGCCGAGCGCCCCGTGCCGGTCACCTACGCCAAACGCGTCCGCGGGATGAAGTTCTTCGGCGGCTCTTCCACGTACTTGCCGCTCCGCCTCAACCAGGCGGGAGTGATCCCTATCATCTTTGCGCTTTCGTTTTTGCTTATCCCGCAAATGTTTGCAAGTTTCTTCCAGGCAAGCAGTATTGCCGTCTTGGCCAACGTTTCAACATTTATTTTGAGCACGTTCCAAAACCTCGCGGTCTACGGGGCGCTCTACTTTATCCTTGTGTTCCTCTTTACCTACTTTTACACGGCGGTGACCTTTGACCCGCACCAGATCGCGGAGAACCTGCAAAAAAACGGCGCATTTATCCCCGGCGTACGGCCGGGGCAGTCGACCGAAAGCTATCTCGGCCACGTCATCACCCGCATCACGTTTGTGGGCGCGCTCTTTTTGGGGCTTATTGCGGTCCTGCCTATTGCGATGCAGCAGTTTACCGGCATCCAGAGCTTGACCCTCGGCGGCACGGCGCTCCTGATTGTCGTCTCGGTCGTCCTCGACCTTGCGCGCCGCATTGACGCGCAGATTTCTATACGGGAGTACTAAACTTTGGTAGAGTAAGGAGCGTGAGCGATATAAAAACTTTTGTGATGATGGGCGCTCCGGGGTTGGGGACGAGTTTGTGACCCAAAGAGTCATTTGTTATACTAAGGTCATGGCGAAAGACTGGACTGAAATACAGAAGAAATATAAGGGTCTTTGGGTTGCTTTGGCGGACGATGAGGAAACAGTACTTGGTTCCGGCAAAACTGCCCGCGAAGCCCTTGAACAAGCTCAAAAAAAGGGTCACGAGTATCCTATTTTAACGCGTATGCCGGAGGAGATTGTCACCTATGTTGGAGGGTTTGACTTGCGTGCCTCCGCATGAAATTTCAATACAAGAAATATGGGCCATTTTTGCGCCCGGTTATTTCGATTAGGTTAAAACATAAAGAGATTGTTCGTGATTACGAAGTTTTAGTAGATTCAGGAGCCGATGTTTGTATTTTTGACTCTGAAATTGGGGAACTCCTCGGTATTGATATTTTAAGTGGAAGACCGGAAAAGGTGACCGGAGTTGCTGGGCAGTCTTCCGTCTACTTTGTACATTCAGTTGAAGTTGTTGTTGGTGGATGGCCGCATACTATTGAAGCGGGATTCATGCCGCATGTCGCGGGCGCTTTCAACTATGGAGTGGTGGGGCAAAAGGGATTTTTTGATAATTTTATTGTAAAGTTCGACTTACTAAAAGAGGAAGTTGAATTGAAACAAAGAACAAAATAACATGGACAGCATTCGGACATTTTTGATGATGGGGCCGCCCGGGTCGGGCAAGGGGACCCAGGCCAAACTCTTGGCCAAGAATATTGGCGCGGAGATTTACTCTTCGGGCAACCGCCTGCGCGAGATGGCCAAAGGGGACGGTTTTGTATCGCAGAAAACCAAAACAGAGATTGAAAAGGGGGACCTATTGCCCGCGTGGTTTTCTTCGCACCTGTTTGTCGACGCTTTGCTTGGACTCACTCCGGAAGACAAAATAGTGTTTGAGGGCGCTTGTCGTCAGCTAGAAGAGGCACGCGCGTTTGATGAGACGGCTCTGTGGCTCGAGCGCCCGTACCGGGCGGTGTTTATAAACATCTCCGACGCCGAGGTTGAAAAGAGACTTGCTTTGCGCAAAGGCGCCGAGGGCCGTGCAGACGATGCATCGGACACGGTGGAGCACCGCATCAAAGAGTTTGAAGAGAAGACGGCTCCGGCGGTCGAGTTTTTTAAGTCGCAGGAGACACTGGTCGAAATCAGCGGCGAGCAGCCGATAGAGGCCGTACACGCCGCCATTCTAAAAGCTTTGGAACTGTAAATGATAGCCACGACCCCCGAACAAATAAAAGCTCTGCGCGCCGCCGGCAAAATCCTCGCCGGAGTGCTCAAAGACGTGGCTGCATTGTGCAAAGAGGGTGTCACCACCGCTGAGCTCGACCTCTCTTGCGAGCACATGGTCCGCGCGCGCGGGGCGGTGCCCGCGTTCCTCAACTACCAGCCCGACGGCGCCTCCTACCCGTTCCCCGCGTCGTTGTGCGTCGCACTCAACGACGAGGTGGTGCACGGCATCCCCAACGAAAAAAAGATTTTGCGCAAGGGCGACCTGCTTACACTCGACGCGGGGCTCTCGTACCAGGGCTATTTTGTCGACGCGGCGCGGACACTTTGCATCGGAGAGTGCGACCAGCAGGCGCACAAGCTTATAAGCGCGACCAAAGAGGCCCTGCAGGCGGCGATTGTTGTTGCGCGCGCGGGCGCTCGCACTGGCGACATCGGCGCGGTGGTGGCGGGCATTGCGCGAAAGTACAATCTTGGCGTGGTAAAGGATTTGGGCGGCCACGGTGTGGGCTCGTCGGTGCATGAAAAGCCTTTTATCGCCAACGAGGGGCGGCGCGGCGAGGGCGAGAGAATAGTTGCCGGGATGGTGCTCGCGATAGAGCCGATGCTCGCCGAGGGCAAGGGCGACATTATTTTGGACGAGGACGAGTGGACCTACCGCATGCGCGACGGCAAGCGCGCCGCTCATTTTGAAGACACGGTGTTGATAACTGAAAGCGGCGCAGAAATCTTGACCGCATAGTTGCAGCCGGAGCATTTTTTGGTTACAGTACTTGGCACAATGGCTACTATAAAAGAGGAGAGGACGTTCGTGCTTATCAAGCCGGACGGGGTACGGAAAGGTCTTATCGGCGAGGTGATTAAACGTTTTGAGCAGCGTGATTTAAAAATAGTGGCGCTCCAAATGATAAAGCCGAGCCGCAAGCAGGTGGACGACCACTACCCAAAAGACAAAGCGTGGATAGAGCGCGTGGGAGGTAAGACAATCTCGACCTACGAAAAGTACGGGCTTGATATAAAAAAAGAATTTAAAAAAACTGACGCGTTTACCATAGGCAAAGCGGTGCGCGGCTGGCTTATCGACTACATGACCTCCGCGCCGCTGGTCATGATGATGGTGGAGGGGCTCCACGCGGTAGACATGGTGCGCAAGATTGCCGGCCCTACACTCCCATACATCGCCGACATGGGCACTATCCGCGGCGACTTCTCCAACGACTCTCCGGCACTCGCCAATGTCGAAAAACGGGCCGTAGCCAACATCCTCCATGCCTCGGAGACCCCACAGGAGGCTAAACATGAGATTAAGCACTGGTTTGGCAAGGCGCAGAGCCACAGCTACAAGCGCTTCGGCGTTGACGAATAAATAGGTTTGCTATACTGGGAGAGGACTACGGATGCAAATGTCCTTAAGTGATCTACAGGGAGTTTGACGGCCGGTGCGCCTTGGTGCACCGCATAGAACACCCACCTTGCACAAAAGTAGACACTTGCATCCGGAGTCCACTAAAGAATTCCTCGCGGAGGAATTTTTTAGTGGGGTTTCGAGTATAATCAAACCAATGCATACATCTTCATTACTCTTTGCCGGTGCCGCAGGCATGGTCACGGGTTCCAATTTTTTGTTGGAAACTTTTAACCCCGACGGTACCGTCGGGGCTCGATTCCTCGTCGACTGCGGGCTTATGCAAGGGATGGAGGAGGAAAAAAATTGGGAGGAGTTCCCCTACGATCCGTCAACTGTGTCGCATCTTATTGTCACGCACGCGCACGTCGACCACATCGGACGCATCCCGCGGCTGGTCAAAAAAGGGTTCAAGGGCAAAATTATTTCAACCAAAGCGACTATGGCGCTCGCAGAGCCGCTCCTTTTGGATGCGATGGAGATTGTCGGCCACGCTGCCGAGCGGGGCGGGCACGAAGAGTTTTATAACGAGCACGATATCAGTGCGACGATGCGCTTGTGGAGCGGCATCGGGTATAACAAAAAGGTAGAGCTGCCGGACGGCATCACGCTTGAGCTGTTGGATGCGGGGCATATTTTGGGCTCCGCCATGGCCCGGCTTAGCCGCGAGGGGAGGACGATTGTCTTTACTGGTGACCTGGGTGGGGGCAACAGCCCGCTCTTGCCGCCCACACAAGCACTCGACGGTGCTACCTACTTGGTGATGGAGGGGACCTACGGCGACAAGGTGCGGCCGGAGGATAAAAATCGCCGCGAGGAGCTCGAGAACGTGATAGAGGACACAGCGGCGCGCGGCGGCACCCTGCTTATACCCGCGTTTTCCACCGAGCGTACGCAGGACCTGATGTACGAAATCCGCAACCTAATGGTGGAGAAGCGCATCCCGTCGATGCCCGTGTTTGTGGACTCGCCGCTGGCGCAGAAGATAACCGCCGTTTTTTCTGAATATCTTCCAGAGTTTGACTTTCACTTCCCCGAATTGCAATTTGTGGAGGGAGTTGATGCGTCGCGCAAGGTCCACGAGACTTCCGGACCCAAAATAATCCTCGCGGGCTCGGGCATGTCGAGCGGCGGGCGCGTTGTGGGGCACGAGCGGACTATACTACCTGATCCAAAATCGACCTTGCTTATTGTGGGCTACCAGGCCGCCGGGACACTGGGGCGTCGGCTCATCGAGGGTGCCAAGACCCTCAAAATATATAAAGAAAACGTGCCCGTGCGGGCTAAAGTGGTGACGCTCTACGGCTACAGCGCGCACCGCGACAGCGAGAGCCTGCTGGAGTTTGCCAACAAGGCCGCAGAGGGTGGTGCGGAAGAAATTTTTGTAGTCCACGCCGAACCGGCCGCAGCAGCTTTCCTTGTGCAACGAATAAGGGATTACTTGGGAGTTAAGGCGACTGCGCCGTCGGCTGGTGACAGAGTTACTCTGCAGCTTTAAGTAAATACACTATCAGTAACCGGTCGGAGAACATTAGTGTATAAAAAAGTTGTAAGAAAGTAGCGTAGAATTTCGCACATGCGAAATTTTACGCAAGTCTTGCGTTTTTAATAAAAAAGGGTACAATAAGACACAATCAGCACAAGTCAGGCAGAGGGAGATGCACTATGTGGAAATTCGACAGGACGACTGGGAAGAAGTATCGAGACCTTGGCGATGGACTCATCATGTACCAGGGTTTCGAGAAATTTCTCAAAGGGCTCCGCTGTGTTAGCAATGCCGCCATGGCTCTAGCTGTCGTTGGCGTCAGTGTCGCTGTTATGGTCTCAGAACACCCGCCTTTGGTGTTCGTTTTCTAATTTCGATTCGACGCAATCCCGGCCATAAGCGGCCGGGATTTTCGTTTTAGTATTTTAGAACTTGTTTATAGTTTGTGATTTGCTATTTGTTTTTTACTTAGTGGTACACTAAGTCTGTGGACCCCGAACATACCCATCTGCAAATAAAACTCTGCGTCAGCGGCGCGGCCGAGACGGGGCACTGCGGTATTGATGCGTACGACAAAGGGCTCGAGCTTGGGCGCGAGGTCGCCCGGCACAAGGCGGTGCTGGTCAACGGGGCGACGACCGGCTTCCCCCTATGGGCGGCGATGGGCGCCAAAGAAGAAAAGGGGTATACCATCGGATTCTCCCCGGCCAATTCGGAGAAAGAGCACATCGAGCAATTTAACCTGCCGGTCGAGTACCTTGACCTTATTGTCTACACCGGCTTTGGCTACCCGGGCCGCGACCTTATTTTGACCCGCTCGTCGGACGCGGTCCTGTTTGGTTGTGGGCGCATCGGCACGATACACGAGTTCACCATCGCGTTTGAGGATCAAAAGCCCATCGGGGTTTTGGAGGCAAACTGGGAGACCGACGAAGAGATTAAATATATTTTGGAAAAGGGGCACCGCGCCAACGACCGCATCCTCTTTGACTCCGACCCAAAGGCGCTGGTGGAACGTGTAATTGAGCTGGTCAACAAAGACAAAATAAACAGAGCCTCGTTCCGCTTCGACCCTACCGCTCCGGCTTTACCACCCATCCCTATCGAGCAATAAACAAAACCCCCGCTCCAGGAGCGGGGGTTTTGTTAGGCGACTTTTTTTACTATCCGGGCAAATGCTGCGGGGTTGGTTTCGGCTAGTTCGGCGAGCATTTTGGAGTTGAGCTCGACGCCTTTTTTGTTGGCCGCGCCTATAAATTTGCTGTAGGAGAGCTTTTCATCTATCGCGCGCAGTGCCGCGTTGATGCGCACGTTCCATAGGCGGCGAAAGTCGTTCTTTTTGTCGCGGCGGTGGGCAAAGGAGTACTTGCCCGCGTGGAATATAGCCTCGCGCGCCTGGCGCTTTTTTGTCGAGCGGCCGTGGCGGTAGCCCTTGGTCATCGCCAAGATATTCTTGCGGCGCTTATTCGATGTTACTCCTCCTTTTACGCGTGCCATGTTTTTCAGATTTAAGAATTAAGATTCAAGATTCATGAATCGTGCGTCATGAATCTACTGCTTCTTCGGATTACCAATGTAGCGCTGCATGACTTTGGTCGTCATCATCTCCACGGGCAAGTGCTGACTGCGATTGCCCGCCATCTGATGCGAGCGGCCCTCTTTGGCATTAAAGTGGTTTTTGCCCGGCTTGCGCGAGACAAGCTTCCCCGTACGGGTAACCTTGATGCGCTTGCTAAAAGATTTGTTGGTTTTCATGTGATTTTGCGAAATCATGCCGCATCAACGTCCTTTAAGATGCGGCCTTCTTGCTTCTCTCGAGTGTCGTGGCAAGACCCTTAGGGCTTTTGGATATAGGGTCGGCGAGCTTGTAGTCGGCGGGTATCAGTTTGAGGAATCGCTCCAACCGCTCTTTGAGGAAGGCAAACTCCATGTACTTGTACCGCCCCCACAAAAACAGGTCTACCTTGACCCGGTGGCCCTCGGCCAACCAGGCGGCCGCCTTTTTGGCCTTAAGCTGCATGTCATGGTCGCCGGTGCCTATCTTGACCTGGACGGACTTTGTCTCGGTCGTGTGTGATTTGGCCTTTATTTCTCGGCGTTTTTTCTGCTGCTCGTATTGGAATTTACCATATTCCATTACTTTTGCAACCGGCGGTACCGCATTGGGGCTTATCTCTATAAGGTCGAGCCCAAACTCAGCCGCCTTGGCAATGGCCTCAGCAAGTGGCAACACTCCAAAATTCTCCCCCTCGGGGCCTAAAACCCGCACCTCCTTTGCCCGTATTTGATGATTGACGCGAGTAGTGTCCAAAGTGTTGTTGCTGGGTACTATAGCACAAGATTGGCTGTTGTTGTATACTGTAGTCATGAGTAGCATCTTCGGCAAAAGGACGACGTTTGTCTTGCTGGTCGTCTTTGTGCTCGCCGTCACCGTCGGCGGCGCGTTTGTTTTGTGCAGTATGAACCCCCTCGATCACCTCTCCGAGTGGCAAGGAGCTTTTGCCTCTATTGTTTCGCTCCTACTTTTTGCACTGATCGCGTTTCGTTATTTTTCAGAAGACTTTTTTATTCCTGCACAAGCAAGAGTAGTTGTCGTGCGGCGCCAAGACACCGGAAGAGTGTTCGACCCTCTGCGGCTGGCATTTGCCCGCGGTATTTTACACTCTAAGGCCTACTAACAAGAGAGCGGTTGCGTTGTCTCTGCAACGCTTTTAAACACTAACCGTTCTCTATGACTCATACCCAAACCTACAAAATCAAAGGGATGCACTGCGCCTCGTGCGCGGCCATCATCGAAAAGACGTTCAAAAAGCAAGAAGGTGTGCACAGTGTGCAGGTAAACTACGCGACCGAAACCGCGCGTGTTGCGCACGATGCGCAAAAAACAACTCCGCAGCAGCTGTCGGCGGCAATAGAGCCGCTCGGTTACTCGCTTACGCTGCCCGTTGCCGAGCAAACGGCGGAGCAAATGGGTATGTCGGCAAGCGAGCACGCGGCGCACTTGGGGCTCAACCAATCAAAACAAGAAAAACTCGCCGAGCTCGCGGCAATGAAGCGCCAGCTGATGGTTGCGATGCCGCTCGCCGCTGTGGCGGCGGTGGGCATGGTGTGGGCGATAATTCCGCAACTCCTCCTGCTTGTGATGGCGACCTACATGCTGTTTGTTGTGGGCAGGCCGTACCTACGGGGCGTGTATCGCTTTGTGCGCCACGGCGCGGCCAATATGGACACACTCATCGGCATCGGCACCTCGGCCGCATACCTCTACAGCGTTGTGGTGGTGGTGTTTGCCGGACAACTCAAAGCGTATATCGATGTCGACGCCACGTACTTCGACGTGGCCATCGTGGTCATCGCGTTCATCACGCTCGGCAAGTACTTGGAGAGCCGCTCAAAACTAAAAACCGGCGATGCAATAGAAAAACTACTCAACTTGCAGGCCAAAGTGGCGCTGGTGCTCCGCGATGGTAAAGAGGTTGAGGTGTCGGTTGATAAAATAATCCACGGTGACACCATCGTCATAAAGCCGGCGGGTAAGATTCCGGTCGACGGCACCGTAGTTGAAGGCTCGTCCTATGTTGATGAGGCGATGATTACCGGCGAGCCGATGCCCGTGGCAAAGGCCGCCGGCAGTACGGTGGTGGGCGGCACGCTCAACACCACCGGCTCATTTATCTTCAAAGCTACAAAGGTGGGATCTGAAACTCTGCTTGCCCACATCATCAAAATGGTCGAAGAGGCACAGGGGAGCCGCGCGCCGATACAGGCGCTTGCGGACAAAATATCGAGCGTCTTTGTGCCCGTGGTGTTGGTGCTCGCGGTGGTGTCGCTCGGCGGGTGGCTGCTTATCGGCACCTCCTACCTTGGGTTTGCCCAGGCGCTCTCGTTTGGGTTGGTGTCGTTTGTCAGCATCCTGGTGATTGCGTGCCCGTGCGCGCTCGGGCTCGCCACGCCGACCGCGATTATTGTCGGTGTCGGCAAGGGGGCCAAAGAGGGCATCTTAATAAAAGACGCCGCAACACTTGAAAAGTTGCACAAAGTAGAGGTGGTGGTGATGGATAAGACCGGAACAATTACAAAAGGAAAGCCGGAGCTGGTGTCGCTCAAAAACACGTCTGACAAAAGTGACGCTGAGATTGTCGCAATCCTCGCGTCTCTCGAAAATAAATCGGAACATCCGATTGCGCATGCCGTTGTAGCCTACGCTAAAGAAAAAAACATCGCGCTTCTTCCGGTCGAACAATTTGAGGCGATAAAAGGCAAAGGGATTAGCGGCACTATCGGCGGCGTGCAATACATTGCCGGCAGCGGGAAGTTGGTCGGAAGCAACGCGTCGCTCGACAAAGAAACCAGTGCCGGTAATACACCGGTGTTTCTTGCTGCGGGAGATAAGGTGCTCGCGATAGTTATGGTCGCCGATGCTATTAAAGAAAATGCAAAAGAGGCAGTGGCGCGCCTGCACAAGCTCGGCATCAAAGTGGTGATGCTCACGGGCGATGATAAAAACACCGCCGCGCATATCGCAAAACTTGTGGGCATCGACGAGGTGGTGGCCGAGGTCTTGCCGGAAGACAAACTCAACGTAATTAAAAAACTGCAGGCCGAGGGGCGTGTAGTTGCAATGGCAGGCGACGGCGTCAACGACGCGCCCGCACTGGCCCAGGCCGACGTCGGCATTGCAATGTCGACCGGCACCGATGTGGCGATTGAAACCGCAGGGATAACCCTGCTCCACGGCGACATCTCGAAGTTGGTCAAAGCCATAGCGCTCTCAAAAATTACAATGCGCGGCATCAAACAAAACCTGTTTTGGGCCTTCTTCTACAACATTGTCGGGATTCCACTGGCGGGTGGTCTACTCTACCCGGTGTTCGGCTGGCTCTTAAACCCCGCCTTCGCCGGGCTGGCGATGGCGTTCTCCAGCGTGTCGGTGGTCGGCAACTCACTCCGCATAAAAGCTAAAAAAATCTAACCATGAGTACTCAAACACTCACCCTACACATCAAGGGGATGCACTGCTCCGCGTGCACATTACTTACCGAGACAGAAGCTACTGCGTTGCCGTACATCACCCGCGCTCATTCTGACTTGCGGCATCACACAATTGCACTCGAAGGCGACTTCTCCAACAAGTTGCCGGAGGAGGTCGCTCTCGCATTGACCGAAAAGTTGCATCTACATGGGTACACCGTCTCGGTTGAAAAACAGGCACATCACAGAGGCTGGGCCGACTTCAAAATTGCGATACCGATAGCTCTCGCGTTTATCGTCGGCTTTATTGCTCTGCAAAAGTTGGGGCTCGTCAGCCTGGTGCCCGGCGGCAGTGTGACCTACAGCACCGCGTTTGTGCTCGGCATCGTTGCCTCGCTCTCCACCTGCATGGCGGTGGTGGGCGGGCTGGTGCTGTCGATGTCGGCGACCTTTGCCAAAGAGGGGGATAGGGTGCGGCCGCAAGTCCTCTTCCACATCGGGCGGTTGCTCTCGTTTGTGGTCTTGGGCGGCGTCATAGGCGCCTTGGGCTCGGCGTTTGCTCTAAACGCCACCGCAACGGTCATCCTATCGCTCCTCATCGCGGCGGTGATGCTGATACTCGGCATTAACCTGCTCGGCATCTTCCACTGGTCTAAGCGCCTACAGCCCGCCATGCCAAAGTTCTTGGCACGGCACGCCTACGGCGCGGCAAAGCTCAACCATACGCTCACCCCGTTTGTGGTCGGTGTGGCGACATTCTTCTTGCCGTGCGGGTTTACCCAGTCGATGCAAATCTACACACTCTCGACCGGGAGCTTTGTTGCGGGCGCTCTTACAATGGGCGCCTTTGCGCTCGGCACGTTGCCGGTGCTTGCCGCAGTGAGCTTTAGTTCGTTCAGCATCCACGACCGCTCGTATGCAGGCATCTTCTTCAAAACTGCGGGGCTCATCGTGATACTCTTCGCCCTCTACAACCTGATGAACGCCCTGGTGGTCGCGGGGGTAATCGCGCCGTTATTCAGCCTCTAACTACCACTGTATGAAATCAACTGCACTATCGATAGTGATTGCGGGCCTGCTCATCGGCGGGGCGATACTCTACACGGGCATTAGCTCGACCGGCGGCGGCACTGATACTCCGGCAAATAATGTAAGCATCGTAGACGGCAAACAAATCGTGGAGGTGTCGGTGCAAGGCGGCTACCGCCCTAAAAAAAGCGTCGCCAAAGCGGGTGTGCCGACCGTTCTGCAGTTTGTCACCAACAACACGTACGACTGCTCAGGCGCGGTGCGCATCCCGAGCATAAACTACAGCACCTTCCTCCCCGCAAGCGGGAAAACCGATGTCGACCTCGGCACTCCGCAACCCGGAATACTCCGCGGTATGTGCGCCATGGGCATGTACACGTTCGAGATTGAGTTCAACTTATGAGTGGCTCATGCGTTCTTCAGACGGCACCCGCTAGGCTGAAGCTTGGTTTTTAACAATAATAAATAATTGTCATGGTAACGGTAGTAAACAATCCGGGCCCGGGTTCAGAGGGTTCCGGCGCGGCGGGGTGGGCAGTGGCGGTCATAATTCTTATTGTGGTGGTCGGAGGACTCTTTTGGTACTTCCGCTACTACCGCGCGGCAGCGCCTGCCCCAGCACCGGGCACGACCATACAGGTCAACGTCCCGACGAGCAACCCGCCCGCTCCGGCACAATAAAGAAAATCCCCGCTGACGCGGGGTTTTCTTATTTTTGTGGAGATGGGCGGAGTTGAACCGCCGTGCAACAAATGATGCGATGCGCGTCTACGGAGCTTAGAGTGCTTTAATGTCTCGGCGTGCCGCATAAAAAGCAAACAAAAGCGCGGTACGCTAAAGCTCTAGTCTTAGCCGGAGTAGTGAGCAACTATTTCGGAGCGTCTCGATGATATAACACCTTGCTCCTCCTCACGAGAGTTGGAAGAGAGGCGACGAATTACGCCTTAGCGTAGGCGAACTCGAAATCATTCGCCGTGAAAAACGGCGATGCAACTGATTTGGCAGTTATGGTTTGGCGGATTGTTAGAGAAGTCCCGCCACTTCTGCCCAGCAGCGCAGTTGCATGCATCTGTTGTCTAAGCCTGTCATCCCCGAGAAGTGCCCGACGCTAAACCGGCGCTTTTCGAAAACTTTTGGCTTATCCTATGAAATAAAAGGTGACACCTTTTATTTGTTTTTCAATGTGCGGTCGATGTCGCGCTTGGTGTCCCGCTCTTTTAAGACCGCGCGCTTGTCGTATTTCTTACGGCCGCGAGCAACCCCTATGGCGAGCTTCAAGTGCTTGCCCTTAGAGTACACCCTAAGTGGCACTATTGTCAAGCCCTTTTGCGCCTCCTGCGCCGCCAAAGCGGCGATCTCCTTCTTGGTCAAAAGGAGCTTGCGGTTGCGCGCCGCGTCATAGCCCTCCGGCGTATTGCCCGCCTGATAGGGCGGGATGGACGCGCCGATTAAATATGCCTCGCCGCCCCTGATGGTAACATGAGCGCCCTCCAACTTACCCAATTTGGCTCGTAGACTCTTGACCTCGGGGCCAAGCAGCTCGATACCCGCCTCAAACTCCTCGAGTACTTCGTAGTTTAGATATACCTTTTTATTTTCGATGAGACTCATACGATATACCTTTTTGCCTGCCCCGTAGCCAGCTTTGCTGTGGTACTGGGGTGTTTAATAAGAGACATGGGCGTACTTTAACACGCGGGCTACCGCATGCTCGTGTAGCCGCCGGGAACGCCTTCTTTAGACAGCACGATTTGCCACAGCTGGGTTTGCCGCGCGCGGAAGAGACCCGCGCAGGACATCAGATAGAACTTCCACATCCGGTAGAAGCGTGCGCTGTATTTTTGTTTAAGTTGCGGCCATGCGCGATTGAAATTGTCGAACCAGGCCATCACTGTTTTGTCGTAATCTGGACCAAAGTTGTGCCAGTCTTCGAGCACGAACAAGTCATCAAACGATTTGCCTATTTGTGCGGCAGAAGGGATGACCCCGTTGGGAAAGATATATTTGCCGAGAAAAGCTTCGGTAGTATAGGTCGAAAAGTTGTTGCCGATGGTGTGGAGGAGGAAGAACCCGCCGTCTTTGAGCAAGCTGTGCATCTTCTGCATATACACGCGGTAGTTGTGCGGGCCGACATGCTCAAACATCCCGATTGAGACGATGTGGTCAAAGGTGCCCGTAGTGTCGCGGTAGTCCTCGACGCGGATATCAATAGGCAGGTGTTTGAAGCGCTCGCGCACGAGTGCCGCTTGCTCTTTGGAGACCGTGATGCCGGTGCCGGTGGCACCGTACTTCTCGGCGGCAAATTTGAGGAACGAGCCCCAGCCACACCCGACATCGAGTATTGTCTGGCCGGGCTTAAGCCCGATCTTGCGGCAGATCAAATCAAACTTTGCTTCTTGCACCTCGTCCAACGATTTTGCTTCGCCAGCCGGCGAACTCCAATAGCCGCAGGTGTAGGCGAGCGTCTTGCCGAGCATCGCTTCAAACAGGTCGTTGCCGAGGTCGTAGTGCTCCTCGCCGACCTCGAACGCGCGCGATTTATTTTGAAGATTGGCGAAACGCGCACGAATATAGTACCAGAGCGTAGAGAGGTTGCGCAGTTTTTTGTCCAAATGTGCGCGCATCACGCGATTGAAAAACTCCGAAAGATCTTCGGAGTCCCAGTCTCCGTCCATATACGACTCGGCGACCCCCAAGGTGCCTTGCCCCCAGGCGCGGCGGTACAGTGCTTTATTGTGCACTTTTATATCATGGGGCGCAGAGCCGTCGATGGTTACCCCCGCAAGTGCCAGTGTGCGACGCGTCTTCTCCTCAAGCCTGTTTGCCATCCGCGCACTATAGAATAAATACAGTCATAATGCTATATTAGTTATTCATATGGCGGACTTGAAACAAAAACCGGGGGCCAAAAAACCCCGCCGCGGCGGGATGCCGCAGATGCCCAACCTCATGCCGGGCGGGGACTCGTTTTGGGTCAACTTGGCCACGAGCGTTCTTCTGCTCCTTTTGCTCGCAGGCGCGTACAGCTACTTTGTCGGCGTGTCGGACAAGCCGGCTGACATTGCGCTCTCGCAGGTGGCGCAGGACATCAATGCGGGCAAAGTGAGTGCTGTTGAGGTCAATGGCAACGCGCTCAAGGTTATGTATGCCGACAAGATAATAAAAAATTCTAAAAAAGAGCCCGAGACCGGACTCTCTGACACCCTGCGCAACTACGGCGTCTCTGCCGAGGCGCTTAATAAAGTTTCTATAAACATCGCGCAAGAGAGCGGGTTCCAATACTGGTTCTTTGCACTCGCGCCGTTTTTGGCGCCGCTCCTGCTGTTGGCCTTCTTTGTCTGGTACCTATCGCGCCAGGTCAAGGGCGCGGGGATGCAGGCGTTTTCCTTTGGTCAGTCAAAGCCCCGTATCACCGACCCCAACGACGCGACCTCGCGCGTGACCTTTAAGGACGTGGCGGGGGCCAAAGAGGCCAAGCAGGAGCTGTTGGAGATTGTCGACTTTTTGAAGAACCCTAAAAAGTTTTTGGACATAGGCGCACGTATCCCAAAAGGCATATTGTTGATGGGCGCGCCCGGCACGGGCAAGACACTGCTTGCACGCGCGGTCGCGGGCGAGGCGGGGGTGCCGTTCTTCTCTATCTCGGGCTCGGAGTTTGTTGAGATGTTTGTCGGCGTGGGCGCCAGCCGCGTGCGCGACCTGTTTTTGATGGCCAAAAAAGCCGCGCCCTCAATAATCTTTGTCGACGAGATAGATGCGGTCGGCCGCGTGCGCGGTACCGGGGTTGGCGGCGGCAACGATGAGCGCGAGCAGACACTCAACCAAATCCTCGTCGAGATGGACGGCTTTGAGCCGAACGAAAAGGTGATAGTGATGGCGGCGACCAACCGCCCCGACGTGCTCGACCCCGCGCTTCTGCGGCCCGGCCGCTTTGACCGCCGCGTCACCATCGACCTGCCCGACCGCCAAGACCGCTTGGAGATTCTTAAAATCCACGCGCGCAAGAAGCCATTGGCCGAGGATGTTAATTTGGAGGTAGTGGCCGAGCGCACGCCGGGCTTCAGCGGTGCGGACCTCTTTAGTTTGATGAACGAGGGCGCGATACTCGCCGCGCGGGAGAACCGCAAGACCGTGGCGCAGTACGACCTGATCCGCTCGATAGAAAAGGTGATGTTGGGGCCCGAGCGCAAGAGCCACGTGCTCAATAAAAAAGAAAAGGAGATAACCGCCTACCACGAGGCCGGCCACGCGCTGGTGGCGTCGGTGCTCCCATACGCCGACCCGGTGCACAAAATTTCTATCATCTCCCGCGGCCGCGCCGCCGGCTACACGCTCAAGCTCCCGTTTGAGGACAAAAAAATGCAGAGCAAAAAAGAGTTTTTGGATGACATCGCGATGTCTTTGGGCGGCTATGTCGCGGAAAGAGAGGTGTTTGATGATGTAACGACAGGCGCAAGCAACGACCTACAGGTATTGACCGCGTTGGCGCGCACGATGGTGACGCGCTATGGCATGAGCGACAAAATGGGCACGGTGGCACTCGAGGGCGACGGCGGCCGCACGTTGTTTGGCACCGGGGTTGAGAGCAAGTCCTACTCGGAAAAAGTCTCAGCCGAAATAGACAGCGAGGTCAAAAAAATAATAGGCGAGGCGTACGACAAAGCCGAGCACATTATAAATACGCACCGCAAACTCCTGAACGCAATCGCCAAGCGTCTTGTTGAAAAAGAGACCATGGAGCGAGAGGAGTTTGAGCAGATGCTCGTGGTCCACGGCATAACCCCAAAGAAAAAAGACGACATCCTGATCGAACCGCAAGTGGTGAATTTTTAGCTGAATGTAAAAACCGGCGCCTACAGGCGCCGGTTTTCGTCAGCATCAGTCTTCGTCCAGGTCAGCCGGAATCCCGCCTTCAAGCATCATCAGGATGGATGCGGCGAGGAAGACAAGTGCGAGGACGCCAGCTCCCTTAAGCCGGCCACCGATGCGGCGAGCCAAGAGGACAGGAGGCGCAAAGATGTAGGTGAGCACTACCGCGGCCACGATCTTCGCTTTTTGCACGGCCGAGGAATCGTACCAAAACCCGCTGTGCGGCAGGATCTGCTTTTGCATGATTTCCCCCGGTTAAGCTGAATGTCCTTACGTCCTAAGCGTAGCACAAAGCCCTAGTTTCGGGTAGAGTAAAAGCGTTCGGGCGCGTAGGCCCGACGCCTTGGTCGGGCTCCCGACCGAAGCGTCGGGACTCAGTGGTTCGTAGGGCGTGTAGCTCAGCTGGTAGAGCAGTCGACTTATACTCGACCGGTCCCTGGTTCGATCCCAGGCGCGCCCACAAGACACAAACATCTGCCCTGCGGCAGATTTTGTGCTTGTGGGCGAGGCGGAGCGATGTTTTGCACTTGCAAAACCGCGAGCCGGGTTCGCGAGCGATTTTGTTGACGAACAAAATCGACTCGTGAACGCCCACAGGATTAGAGATAACAGATGTACATAATTTCAGCTATCGCTGAGTTTATAAACACTTATTCAAAATGAGAGATTGAAGCGCGGTTACCCACAGCCTCCGCAAGCAGGGGATGTTTGAGCAACTGCTCGTCCTGCTTAATAAGCGCGAGCGCTTCGGTGCGGGCGGCTTCGACCAGTTTTAAGTTTTTAAGGGCTTCCATACCCACATCCGAGATGCCCCACTGCTTGCGGCCACTCAACTCGCCCGGGCCGCGCTGCAGCAAGTCCTGCTCGGCCAACTCGAACCCGTTTTTAGCAGTCACCAATGCTTTGAGCCGCGCGGTCGTCGGCTCCCCGCGACTCTCGGGCACCACAAAACAGTACGCCTGATGGTTGGAGCGCACTACCCTGCCGCGCAACTGATGCAATTGGCTGAGGCCAAACCGCTCCGCGCCCTCTATCATAATCATTGTTGCGTTGGGGACGTTGACCCCAACTTCGACCACCGAGGTTGCGACCAAAATATCAATTTCGTGATTAGAAAACCGCGCCATCACTGCATCCTTTTCGCCGGGTTTCATCTTTGAGTGCAGGATATCTATCTCAAACTCCGGAAAGATATCTTTTTTGAGCCGTTTGGCCTCGGCTTTGACCGACTTGGCCTGCAAGGCAAACGCTTTGTCGGGGTCGGGCTCATCGATGCGCGGGCATATTACATACGCTTGCCGGCCCGCTTGCAGTTGCTCGCGCATTTGTTCGTACGCTCGCTTGCGCTCTGCGGGGCGCACAATCTCAGTAATTATTTTTTTGCGCCCCGGCGGCATCTCGTCGAGCAATGTCAGGTCGAGGT
>ERZ1292629.1455-Hain-H43-01um-R1-1455-length-22865-cov-10_pt1 | contig 22865 bp, 18 predicted proteins | sample MGYA00564399_ERZ1292629 | MGnify/ENA primary metagenome ERZ1292629 (study PRJEB36523, sample SAMEA6512636) | groundwater metagenome | collected 2019-01-08 | study: AquaDiva: Metagenomics assemblies of 32 groundwater samples | reverse complement strand
CATATAAGAACGCCGAATGCCATCGATTTAAAGCTTGCGATAGAGCTATATAGAAGCAAGCACTCAGATGATTATGAAAGCACTCTCTCTGAAACAGCCCTACGCAGAGCTCATCCTCCGAGGCAGAAAGACTATAGAATTAAGAAACTGGAACACCAAATTAAGGGGAGAATTTCTTATTCACGCGTCAAAAGTCACGCATGAGGATTCTATGAAAAAATTCAGTTTCACATCACTGCCAACAGGAGGCATAGTTGGGAAAGTAACACTAGTAAAGGTAAAGCGCTACAAAACTCAAAAAGAACATCACTCAGACAAAAATAAGCACCTTGGAGATAGCACATGGGGAAGTTACGGGTTTGTCTTAGAAAACGCCCAAAGGCTCCCCTTTCACGCGTGTAAAGGAAGTCTCAATTTCTGGAACGCAGAAAGACAAAAATCATGATACATGAGAAGAAAACCTGGCCGAATATGTTTGAATCAGTTCTATCCGGGAAGAAAAAGTTCGATGTACGGCTGCAAGACGCAGAATATAAGGAAGGAGACACGCTGCTTCTGCGCGAATGGTCTCCAGAAACAAAGCAGTATACCGGCCGCGCCTTACATAAAAAAATAACTTTCGTTCTGAATACCAAACAAATGCCGTATTGGTCCGGAGATGACGTAAAAGAATATGGCCTCAGCGTACTCTCACTTGAAGACCTTAACCCTTAAATAAACCTCTTTCCTAAAGAAAAGAATGGAAGCATTAGTAACAGGAAACAAGATTACCTCAAGTTCGCACGAGGCGTTCTCATTATATGAAAAAGCACGATGGGGTGAGAGAAAACAGAGTCATATCGAGTACACGATGCTAGAAGCACTTGCGCTTGTGGCTCTCAAAAAAATGCAGGTACGAAGTGGAACAAAGTCGATTTCTGAGTCCCTCTTGCTAAAAAAAGCAAAGAGAAGTGATAAACGAGCAGAAGTAAAGCTCGCGGTGTTGCGTGACCTGCGTAAAAAAGGGTACATTGTCAAAACAGCGCTAAAATTCGGAGCCGAATTTCGTGTCTATGATAAAGGAATCAAGCCCGGCCAAGACCATGCCGCATGGCTTCTCATGCCTGTGAAAGAGAACGAACCGTTCACTTGGTATGATTTTGCAGCAAAAAGTCGTATCGCCACCTCGACAAATAAAAAGCTTATGTTGGCTATTGTGGATGATGCGGATGACGTTACCTACTATCAAGTAAACTGGATGCGGCCCTAGTAACATAATCTTTATATCGACTAAACCACGCCTATAAGCGATGATTGACGTACAAAAAGTCAATGCTACAAAAGAGAAGATACTAAACGTCATTAAAACTGTGGGTCCCAGCTTCCCAACACGTATTTCGCGAGAAGCAGGGATTAGCCCCCTTTTTATTGGTGCTTTGCTTTCAGAGATGCTTGCCGAAAAAAAGGTGATGATGAGCGCTATGAAAGTGGGTTCGTCACCACTCTACTTCTTACCGGACCAAGAAACACAATTAGAAAATTTCACGCAATATCTCAATCATAAAGAACGAGAAGCAGTATCTCGATTAAAGGATTCCCTCATCCTTGATGACGAAACACAAGACCCTGCAATAAGGGTAGCATTACGCAAACTAAAGGATTTCGCAATACCGATTACAGTACATGAAGACGGTACGGAAAAACTATTTTGGAAGTTTTTCACAACAAGTGATGAACGCGCAAAAGAGATAATTGAACCGATCATTACACCCAAGCAACACACAGAACCAAGAAAAAGTGTTGAAGAAACGCCACTGACCGAACGAGCGATTCAAGCGATAAAAGAAGAAGGGCGTGAAGAAGAAAAAGAGCCTAATGAAGTAAAGAAGATGGAGAGAAAAATGAAAAAAACAAAAGAGCCAAGTGCATTTTCCCGAAACGTCAAAGAATATCTTGCAGCAAAAGAAATAGAGGTTCTAGAGGACCTCCCGACAAAAGCAAAGGAGTATAACGCAAGAGTCAGAATAGACACGCTGCTCGGAAAACAAGAATATCTCCTCCTTGCCAAAGAAAAAAAGAAGCTTACAGAAGACGATCTCGCAATTGCGCTCCACAAAGCTCAATCCGAAAAAATGCCTGCACTTATATTAACGCCAGGAGAACTTGACAAAACAGCCAAACCCTACCTTGACCAGTGGAAAAACCTGCTTAAATTTGAAAAACTAACGTGATAAACTAAAATTAAACCCTTAAAATCATGTATTTTCACGGCCTAAAAGTCATCAAGAGAAAAAAGTAACTTTTAAAAAGCCATTTCCCAAAGGACAACCATGGGAAGAATAAAATCCATGCTGGTCAAGAGAACATCAAAGCAGCTGTTGCGCGAAAGCATGCCTTTCGAAGAAGGATTCGACCGTAACAAAAAAATGCTTGGGCAAGGAATCATGCCTAGTAAAAAAATGCGTAACAAAATAGCCGGATATATTTCTCGGCTTGTCAAAATGCAAAGAATCAAAACCACCGCAGAAGCAAGCAAAAAAAAGACTCCTCTGGTAGAAACGTATTCTGAATAAGCCCATCCTAAAGTCTTAAAAACACATCCTCGTTTCTCAGTTTGGCTCTGTAACTCAGCGGTAGAGTGCGGCTCTCATAACCTTCGACTCGGCAGAGAAGAAGGGCCAGAGAATATCAAATTCTCTGGAGCGAAAACTCAGAAGAGTTTTCGAGGAGTAAGGCCGAAGTCGGGAGTTCAACTCTCCCCAGAGCCATACTAACATTTAAAAGAGAGCTAAAAATAAAAAAGAGATGGTAGATACTCAAGAAAAAAACGAAGAGCCGCCCGATAGTAGCCGACGCTATTTCTCTCGAATAAAAACAGAAGACGACTTAAAAACCGCGGCGGGACAAGTCATCAGAGTTTGTGATAAACTGATAAGAGAAGAACCTCTAAACGGAGAATTAGAATATATTGAGAAGCTAGCAAACCACCTCAAAGGAAGGATAACCGATAAAGATAGGGGAACAATAAGAGATACAACGTATTTAGGGGGATTAGTAGAGATGCTGGGAAGGTTTAGCGATGTCCCCAATGGATCAACCTTTCCACGAGCACTACTCGAATTTGCAGAAGGAATCGAAAAATTGCCCCAATCGGACCCAAAGGATATAGCAAAGTACCGAGGAGCGTTGACATCTCTCGTGGGTTATATTGCAGCCCAAGAAGGGTCCTGCCACTTACGCTAAAGAGGCAAGCCCGTCATCCTCATTACGTGGCACAAGATGTACATGCGCGTGCATAACCACTTGCCCTGCACAAGAGAGATTATTCATGATTACATTAAACCCATCACCATACTTTTCATCAAGCAAGTCTCCTGCGACTTTTTTGATAAACGCAAGCAATTCTTCTCCAAGGCGATCGGGAATATCCAAAAGAGTAACATAATGCTCCTTGGGAATAATCAATGTATGTCCTTCAGACTTTGGATGGATATCTCGTATCGCGACAAAAGAGTTGCTTGAGGCAACAAAGTCGTTTTTTATATCTCCTCGGATAATCTTACAAAAAACACAATCAGTCATATCGAAAAAATAAAAAAGGACTATTTATGAATTGTTATTCCAAAAAAAGAAGCGAAGCCATAACAAGCACACCAATCACCAAGGAAAGAAGCTGATAAAATGCAGATTTCAATCCAACATCTTTATGTAGCTCGGGAATTAAATCACTCCCTGCAATATAAATAAAATTGCCTATCGCGAATGCAACCAAAAACGGAACAAATCCCTCTATCGAACCCAAAGCGAAAACAAGAAATGCACCTAAAAACGAAGTTAAAGCAAGTAAAAAGTTCATAACGAGAGCTCTTTTTCGCGTATATCCTGCATGTAACAAAATACCAAAATCACCTATCTCTTGAGGAATTTCATGAAGAAAAACCGCAAACGTCGTCGCAACCCCTGCAGGAATACTGATTAAATAACTCGCACCGATAATGATGCCGTCTATAAAATTATGCACTCCATCGCCAACAAGATTCATTGCGGCCACAGGATGCGTATGCTCTCGAGTAGTGGGCAAATGGCAGTGCCTCCAATGAATAAATTTCTCAACAATAAATGAGAACCCAATACCTCCAAGAATGATAAATGAATAAGAAAGTAAAAATCCTTCTTCAACGAGTTCGGGCACGAGATGTAAAAAAACATCTCCTAAAAGTGCGCCTGCCGCAAAACTGACTAAGAGTAAAATAACTTTCTTGAGTCGTTCTACCTTAAAGCTCAAAGTAGCCAGTCCAATCAAAGAAACAAGACTCACAACAAGCACACTCAAAAGTGTATATCCCAAAGCAGATGAAAAAATCATATTACTTCACCCGAGTTTCAACCAGCTTCCCCGCTTTCTCAAAAACAAGCTCTCCGTTAATAAGGCTCCGAAGAACATTCTTAAGCGCATCAATTTTAACAACAATTTGTTTCGTTGTATCTCTATCACGTATCGTGACTGTCTTCTTCTTTACACTCGACTCGTCGATAGTGATGCAGTACGGCGTTCCGACTTCGTCATTGCGAGAATAACGTCGCCCAATCGAACCGCTCTTGTCATAGAGCACGTTCCATTCCATCCGTAATTCTCTCACGATATCCTGAGCAAGAGACTCGTATTCCTCCCCCTTGACAATCGGAAAAACGGCAGCCTTATAGGGAGCGAGTCTTGGATGCAAATGTAAAACAACATTATCCCGTTGAGGATTATGTTCATAAGATTCCAACATGAAAACGATAAAGGCGCGCCCAACACCCAGAGAGGGCTCACACACCACTTCAGGAACAACTTTTATCCCCTTAGTCTCATCAACAATAACTGCCATGCTTCCCTTACTAGCCTTTTGATGTTCGGTCAAATCATATGAACCTCGATTAGCAAGACCAGCAAGTTCTCTCCAACCCATAGGAAATTCATATTCCAAATCCCATGTGTCAAGAGCGTAATGGCTCTTTTCATCAGACGTGTGCTGTCGCGCCCTAAATTTCTCAACACGAGCACCGAGCGATACAAACCACAATAACTCTTGCGCAAGCCAATAGGCGTGCCAGTCGCTCTTAATGACTCCTTTCTTCCATGCATCAAAAAGGTTCAGAACCTTCGCTTTTTGCTCCTTTGCCTGCATCTCTTGCGTATACAATGCAAGTTCAACATCTTTCACTTCTCCCATGAAAGGGCAGGACATATGGGGGGCTATAAAATACTCGAGTTCCATTTGCTCAAATTCCCTCGACCGAAAAAGAAACTCTCGGGGCGCAATCTCATTTCTAAAGGCCTTGCCAATTTGAGCAATTCCACAAGGCAACTTGAGCCGCGCCTGTTCATACACAAGCTTAAAATTAGCAAAGATAGATTGTGCCGTCTCCGGACGCAGATAAGCGACCTGCGCATCTTTCTTGACCGGACCGACCTGAGTAGTAAACATAGGATTAAACTCTCCAAGATTTTCATACGCTCCAGCACACTTATCACATTTCGCACTCTTCAATTCATGTTTGTCCACCTTAGTCTTATAACCGCACTTTTTACAAACGACAGCAACATCAACAAAATTAGCCACATGTCCCGAAGCTTCCCAAACTCGAGGATTTGTAATTATGGCTCCGTCAATGCCCGCAACATCGTTGCGTGCGTGTACGTGATACTGCCACCACGCGCGCTTTAAATTAGCAATGAGTTCCACACCCAAGGGACCAAAATCCCAAAATCCTGCAAGCCCGCCATAAATCTCCCCCGACGGATACACAAACCCTTTGCGCTTACAAAAAGCAGCAAGATCATCAATTGCAACCTCCGAAAGGACCTTCTTCTGCACCATTGCAAAAAGAGAAAGACCATCTATATAAAGATAAGCGCGGACCCGGATTCGAACCGGGGAGATACTCGGGCTGCAGCCGAGCGCGTTAACCGCTTCGCCATCCGCGCATAAACAAAAGTGAATGCGAGGATACTAAAAGCTTTGCTTTTTTCACCCGCATATATATAAGCGAAAGCCAAGCAGTTTTTAAAGAAACTATAAAGAAAAATAAAAAGAAGAAAATCAGATTAATTTCCTTCCTCGGAAGATCGTTGAAGCTCTTTGATACGTTCTGCAACGCCAAGTGACTCGCCATCGAGTTGTTTCTTATAATCTTGAAGCAATTCCACTTTCTCAGCACGCGTCAAAAACCCGCGACCTGAAGAGCAGCAACCGCCGCTAGAACAAGACATTTCCATAACACAAACACCTCCTTTCATCTTCCGCGTATACAAAGTATCGGACATACGATATTTGGTCACGGGTCTATTTAAATATATCGGTCACCCGATATATCGTATAAGCGACACTATTAAATAATCCCCTCGCCTTCTAAAAAAATGAAGAAATCATGTTGTGACATGCGAGGGCTACTTTCATTCCTCATACTATTTATGGTAACAAAAAAGCCCATGCACGGCCAAGAAATAGCCATCGAAATAGAAAGAAGAAAGGGATGCAAGCCGAGTCCTGGCACGATTTATCCTGCACTCAAACATTTACACAAACAAGGATTCATTAAAGAAAAAAAAGACGGGCGAAATATTGTATACGAGATAACTCTCGATGGAAAGAGAGCGTTTGACGAAGCAAAAAAACAGTTCTGTCAAACGTTTAGCGACGTTTTGTAATCCCTTTTAACAAGTCGCGAACACGGCCGTCAATGTCTCGGACACGAAGTTTAATCGCCGAGACATCATCCTGACTACAATCAGTAATAGACCACCGTTGAGTTTTATCGCGAGGAAAAACAGAGATATCAACGTTATCTGCAACTACAATCACTCTTTCAGCCCAAGAAATAAGATTTCGAGAAACAAGTGCGGGCGCATCGGCAACATCAATTATGCCGTATTCTCGCAAAACGTTCTTTACTGAAGCAGCAACATAGGGAAAAAACGCATCAAGTTTAATACCGGCACTTTTCGCTTGATGTTGTCCGAGCGAGTACTTATTAAAAAGAGCTTCCGCAACTTTACTTCTAAATCTATTGTGTTTGCATATAAAGAGCAGTTTCATGATATGATGTACGACCCCGACAGGATTCCCGAAGGTTCATAAGAACCGAGCGGGACTAAGGATTTATATCCTTAGGATGTTCAAATCATGCAAGTACGACCCCGACAGGATTTGAACCTGCGACCTACTGCTTAGAAGGCAGTTGCTCTATCCAGGCTGAGCTACGGGGTCTTATAGAACGCAACAAAAGTTGTTATTTAAAAATGTCGCTACACCCTCACGAGTAAAGATCTTCTAAAACAATTTGCCGCGCTACAACTCGAGGCATAAATCTTCGTGCTGCAAACTTCAAAAAAACAAGGGCAATAATCACAAGAAGCACTGAAAAAAGCCCAAGCGTCGGTGCAGAAGACTCAGAAAGAACAGCATATCCAGTCAAGGGACTTGCATAAGAAAAAGAAAAAGCAAGAAAAGCATGAAGAAGACCGATAACTGCAACAAACAAAAAGAAAAAGGCATAAAACTTAAGTACACGTTGAGGAATCATGAGTCTCGTATCGAAATCGGGATATGTCTCCTCCGTGATGAAAGAACATAATGCGAGTCGCGGATGTGATTATGATGTAACCAAAGATACCTACACACAAAAAAGAGGACTCCGATGGAAAGAATCGCAATACTCCAATGGGATAAAGTCCGTAAATTGGTATCCGAGATAGCTAATCCCGTAACGCCTGCACCCGACAAGAACACCTCGTGTTCAACCGCGAGACTATCTTCTTGTGCAGAAACATCCAACTCCAAAACAAACTCTCCAAAACTATCCTTGGGCAAAGCAAACTCAAACGTCGATGAGGTGCGTTCAAAGACGCCAAGAACACGTGAAAAGCTACCTGCGGTAACTTCGATGCCCTGTGCATTACGCAAGGCATAGTCAACAGAAATAGTTGAACCCTGGCCTGTCAAATCTTCAGCAGTATAAGAAACGCGAAGGTTGCTTCCCTCACGAGAATAAGCATCAATCGAAAAGTCAAACTCTGCAGGAACAACGACAAGCGGCAACACAAGCAAACCATCAGTTTCTGAACACGAAACGGTCAAATTAACAGTGCGTCCGCCAGAACTCGCATCTCTCGGCACCGAAAGAACAAACTCATACGATGCGCGTTCACCGGGGCTAATAGAAACAACCTTATCTGCACCAATCCAAGAAGCATACACACCCTCTCCCGTAACCGTACAGTTATTCAAAAACACCGTACCTTCATTAACTAGATTGAATGTAATGTCGGTCCGAGAACCGGGTCGCACACTGAGGGAAGAAAGTCCTTCAGACCCCACCTGAACGATTCTCTGAGAGCCTCCGCCACCACCGGAACCGCCTCCACCGCCTCCGCCAGAACCGCCTCCGCCACCAGAAGACGCACTAACAATAAAATTCGTGGTATTCAAAGCGCGATTACCTGCGGAATCGTTCACCATTAGATTAAGAAGATAGTTCCCAAAAGTCCCCACATCAAACGTAGTACTCGAACAACTAGACAAAAGAATATTCGAACCTGTAGAAAAGCCAACCAAACTAAAGTTATAACTACAAGAAACGGGGCTCTGATCGGAAACGCTAAAACTAAGGGGTATCGATGTCAAAGAGGAGTATGTCCCAGTTGGGGCAGTAAGCGCGAGAGAGGGAGCATCGGGATCAATCGAAAAACTTAGATTACCGGTCGAAGCAAGATTACCTGCGGAATCATTACAACGGATATGCCAAGAATAGCTTGCATTTACTAACTCAAGAAAAAAAGAACTGCCTACCCCCGAGAGAAGAGTCGTATTCGACTGATTGAATCCAAACGAACCGCCAAAGTCTCCCCAAAGGTCACAGGCCTGTAAATCAAGATCGGTCGCATTATACGAAAATGTCATCGAGCCATCAGTAAAATAAGTCGAATCGAGAGGAGAAAAAACTTGTATAGATGGTGCCCCCAAATTAACGCCGAAGTTATGCGAGACCGAAGAAGACGTGCCTAAACTATCGTTTGCGTAAAGAGACAATAAATAAGTTCCAGAAACCGAAACGTTAAACGTGGTATTTTGACAATTTGGGAGCGTAATATTCAAAGCGCCTCCCGACAGACTGTACCAGCAAGCTTGTATCCCAACACCAGAATCGATCGCAGAAAAGCTGAGAGGCAAGGAAGTATTAGTACCAAACGTTTCACCCTCTCCAGGTTGCACCAAATTCAATACAGGCCCTAATGAATCAACGATAAAGCTAACACGACTGAAGTTAATGTTATTTAGACTGTCGTTCGCATAAACGACAAAAATCGTAGGGCCCTCAGAAAACAAAAGGCTGACGTTCGTGCCACAAGTGAGACTAGTATTCGTAGCACCGTTATTTATTGAATACCAACAAGCCTGTGCATCACTCACCGAATAATTAATAGTAAGAGAAGCGTTAGAAAAATTTGATGCATTCACAGGAAAATGAATAGCAATAAGGGGCGCAATTGAATCGACAAAGAAAGAAACAGAAGAAGAGCCTACTTCTCCCAGACTGTCGTTCGCATAAACGATCCAAGCATTGGTTCCTTGAGAAGCACTAAGGCTGACGTTCGTGCCACAAGTGAGACTAGTATTCGTAGCACCGTTATTTATTGAATACCAACAAGCCTGTAAATTATCATTTGCATCTTCAACAGTGTAATTAAAATCAAGTGTAGTGAAAGAATAATTTGCGTATGCATTAGGATAGATAACACCAAGAACCGGCACAACATTAGTAAAGACATATTCGATACTAACATTATACAATTGCGGAGAATACGAAGTATTCAGTGTACTAAAACTTACGTTGTACTGAAAGTAGCGATTTTGAGCAACACTCAAATTCTGAGGAGAACTATCATTAATATCAACAAAACTCTCGCCGACACACACAGAATCATCACAACTGCGTACACTAAAGTTGAGTCTAAGCGCACCGCGATTATAATGATCAAAAATTTCACTTGCATTCAATGAACGATTGTAAATCGCAACCTCCTCAATCGTGCCGTTGAAATGATCAACTAATCCCTCGTAACCAACAAAAGTGTTATCGGTTCCACTTACAACCTGGCCGCTTGCAGAAGTAGAGGCATCTAATACGCCGTTGAGGTATAAACCAACGCCCGTGCCATTATAGGCCATGGCGAGATGGTACCACGTATCATTCTTGAGCGTAGTCGTAGAATAAACGGCTTTAAGACCGCCACCAACACGAAGATACGCCAAGGCTCTATTTCCGCCGTTGAAATGACCTGGTTCAGTTACACGTAACGCTCGATCAGGATCACCATTAGTAATAATATTTTGCAAATCAAAATCTTGGTTAGCATCACCCCTCCAATTAATCCACGCTTCATAAGTGAGCGCAGCTCGAGGATTTAATACTGATGAAAAAGGAACACTTATATTGGATAGGGGGGGATTGAAAGAAAAACTAGTTCCAAAAATACCTGACGCATTGTAACCTACATTTTGAGCAGTTACAACATGACCCAAACCACTCGAATCAACAAATCCCGTTCCCGCCCCCTCATTAAAATGTAACAGCAGAATATTCCCGCTCATATTAGCATTGCCACGCAACCAGTACATTTCACTCACACGATAATCTGGCAAGGCAACACCATACGGGCCACCTTGTGTCCAAGAGATATTACTCCAAGCGCCAGCCCCAGCATCAAAAATGCGGCTCGTGAATGAACCATTATAAAATCCTTGAGAAATATTCAATTGAACAAAGCCAATCGTGACGTTATAAAATGTACGGAAATAAGTGCCATTATTAAAATTAGAACTCGTGCTATCAGAAAAAGAGGCTGCACGAACGAAAACGACCGATACGATTAAAAAAAGAAGTATAACAATTGAGCTAGAGATCACCCTCTGAAAACGCATACCCTGATGAAAGCAAAAGGGATTTTAAACATTGTTGTTAGAGATAAGACGACCCCGACGACAACTAACATGAAAAACTACAATTGACAGACTTTGCTTCAAGAGAAGAATTCATAACAGAAGTTTCAACAAACCGAGAAATCACTGAGTAAAAAAAAATATCGTCAAGATATAGATTATCGTTAGATGCTGACATTTGTGCATCAACAGCTACATAAAAAGTAGAAGTCATTTCCATTGAAGAAAGATCAAAACTATAATAATGATAAGTATTATCAGAGTCACTAGCCGTAAAATGTTTGAGTACAGTCCAATCAACACCGTTGGAACTTACCATAATATCTGCAGCATCGGAAGCTTCAAAACTGTTAACTTTCGCCCAAAAACTAAACGTTACATTAATACGTCCAGAAAGATTAATCTGCCTATCAACATAACCATTAGCTGAACGCAAACGTAAATGACGCGTGCCATTATAAGGAGAATCGCCTGTAACTACACTTGAGCTCCCTTCATGATACCATGCGCCTACCCATGGCCCTGTTCCACCGGACCAACTATTTTCAAAACCATCTGAAGCGAATGAGGTGCCAAACGACTGATTGGTCTGATTAGGTTCATCAGCAGGAGGTGGTGTGATACAAGAAATCTCAAAGGCATCGAGAGATTGATGCTTTATTAACGTCGTAAACCCTGTTGCATTAGCTTGGGGACATATTTGTGCCGCCTTTGCCGATTCTTGACCCACAGAGGCGTATTCGAGATTAAAAACAGGCTTTCCTGCAAGCACAACAGGCATAAGCAACCCACATTCACCAAACGCGAAACACTGCTCGTTAATAGACCAGTCCATTTGAGGCAAAAGAGAAGGAATCAAATTAAGGGCATTCTTGAGACCAATCTGTTTTCCTTGAGAATGTGCATATCCTGCCAAAAAGGAGTAGTAGTCCATTTCGTCTTGTTCGGTGAGCGGAAACCCGCTATTCGCCCGATAGGTGTCCATATTATCGGGATCGAACCCATCGCAACCCTTAGAAATTCCGAGATCCATTCTCGCTCGCATTAAATCCCTAACTATAGAAGAACGAATATCCAAATATTTTTCACCAGGCCACTCGTCTAAATTATTTCCGATCACTTCGGAAGGAAACTGACCCGCATCAGGTCGCCAGTCTTCCCAAGAACCGGCACTAAAATAACACATAACAAAAGTCCCATTGGTACGAAGCGATTGCATAGTCTCGGAGGAAATATCAAAAAGGTCAAGATTCCAGTAAGCGACGTCCGATTGAGGGTTAGGAGGAGGATTGAATTGAATGTGCCATCGAGGCTGAACAAAAGTAAAGTTGGAACTATCAGGAACGCTGAAATTCAGGTCATCAAGATAAAGATAATCGTCAGTAGAAGACATTTGTGCGTCAATCGACAAATAAAATCCAGAAGTCAGACCCACAGGTGTAATATTAAACGAATAATAATAGTAAGTATTATCAGAGTCACTAGCCGTAAAATGTTTGAGTACAGTCCAATCAACACCGTTGGAACTTACCATAATATCTGCAGCATCGGAAGCTTCAAAACTGTTAACTTTCGCCCAAAAACTAAACGTTACATCGGAATAACTAGCAAGCGAAATAGGGCGATCAGCATATCCAGTACCACGACGCAACTGGAGATGATACCCTCCCGAATGCGGAGACCCGGTCGTCACAAGAGAAGAATCGCCTGAATGATACCAACCACCAGACCACCCTATACCTCCAGACCATCCTCCCTCAAAACCATCTGAGGCGACACTCTGCGCAGAAACAAGGGAACAGATAAGAAAAATCGAAACAAAAACAAGCAAATAAATTCTCACCTAAAAAAGAGGTAATGGGCTATTTAAAGATTATGGCAAAAAAAAGAAGGCGCACAATAAAACTAACCGATCTGTTTCAACACAGACTCATCAATCAAGACAACATCCTTAACGCCCTTAACAAACTGATAAGGCACAACAATTCCCTTATGCTTATTTCGATGTTTCGCACGTAGTTCAACGACGATAGAATGAATGCTATAATTCTCAAGATTGATATCAATTAATTTTCCTATATGTACCCCATGCTGAGTATATACCTCTGCACCCATAAGGTGCGTCAACCGTGTGGTATCGCGTCGTCTTCGACGAATCAGACGAGTAATGGTGATAATACAAAAGAGTACAATAGCAAGAGACACAAGCAAAATAAGCAAGTTATCTATAAACCGAACGACTACAATTCTATCAATATTGAAAGTGAAAAGACCTGTGAAAAACCCTCTTCGTGGCGCCTCGGCAGAGATTTCATCGCGATCACAGATAGAATTGCCATTTCGATCTAAGCAACATTCTCGCCCATATCGGATATAGGGCAAAGTACATATGACTTCTTCAGGTGAGAAATCATCCTCAGAAGGTAACACATGACGGATCACTGCAGCACCCGTAGTGGGAGGCGTGCTTCCTCCACCTCCGCCACCTCCAGAGTCATCGCCCCCGCCGTTATCTTCAGAAGCAACTTCAAAACTATCAAAGGCAGTCGCAGTACCCCCTACCCAACTAACAAGCGCACGCAAGCGATAGGTCGCGGGAGTTGCAGGGGCCACAAGATTCACCGTCGTGTTCGTACTTCCCGAAGCAGGCACATAAATCGTTTGTGCGCCCGAACTAAAGTTAACGCTTTCGTCATTACTCGTAATCCAATAGTCAACCTGAAAATCTTGTCCAATGTCAGGGTTCATATTTCGCACTTCAATGACAGTATCAAACGAAGCCGAAGGAGCAACACGTACGGGTGCGTAAACAAGGCTGTCTGCAGGACCACCATAACCCGGAATCGTCACAACAGGCTGATTACCATAAAACGTCAACGCATCGATAGTGGCCGTTGCAAGAGCAAACGTATACTGCTGATTGCTCGCAGCCTTAGCAATAATGACAAGCCCTGAATAAATCGTACTGCTTGCACGAGAAAGATTAATGACGAAGGAGGTCGAATTAATGTCAGTATCAAGATAAACAAGATTAACCAAGTCTTCTTCACCCGAGTTGTAGAGCAACGTGCTCACGTTATAAGTGACATTGCGACTCGTTTCACCAACGTACACAATATTTTTGATGAGCGTGACATGTTTACCCACGCTAAATCCAGGTATACTAATATTGAGGATAGTCGAATTAACCTGCAAGGGGGCTCCCGAGTAGCTGTCAACTCCATGCGCAAAAGCTTGAGAGAGTAAAGCAAAACTATCTGTCGACCCTCGAGTAAAATTGAGCAAATAACTTCTATCGGTGTAAGACCCTGCGGTAAGCGTCCCTACATTGTACGGTGATTCACTCGAATTCGCATCGCTCAGATTAACCGCTAGGGCGCTAGAAGCTCCAACGTTGAGGACGCGAAGTGAGATATTATAAACAATGGTATCGTTGCTAATCGAATAAAGATTCGCAGTCTTGTCGAGGACAAGCTGTGCAGGCCCACCTACTTGTACACTATCGAGGCAACTCACATTCTGACCCAAGTAAGAGCTTGAAGCGTTAAAGACGTAAAGCCCGACGGGAACCAATTCAAAGATACCTTCAAACCCCCCGTCATTTGCACTAGTTACATTGCGCGCGTAAACGCTACTGGTCGTATTACGTAAATCGAGCACGACTAACTGTGAACTGAGCGCTGCGCCTTGGAACGTCACGTTCCCAACGCTGACAACGGTCGCATTTGACTGATACGGTCCCCCTGCTTCGCAAACCAGCTCCAAAAGAGGAGGATAAGTTACACTAACAAACCAAGTCTCGCTTGATGCGGAGTAGTTTTGACTCTGTGCATAAAAAGCGCTCACATTAATTAAACCAAGACTAGTAAAATTAGTAAGATTATAACTGGGACTCGTTCCTGAATAAATAAGGGTTGAGTCAACCCACACACTAAGGCCGTTTTCTCCAGTAGTAATCGAACCGTTAATAGGAAGAAGGGTCCCTCGAATGATGCTGATATTGGCCCGCGTGTGGTTGAGGAAGAGAGAAACATTAGACGCCAATTGAGTAATGTTTAACCAATACGTCACATTCACACTCGAGTGATTCTGATCTCCCGAAGAAAACGAAGTAACGTTGTAGAAACCAGCCCCTCTTGTTACATTAAGATGATTCTGACTTGTTATATCAGTGCCATCCAATAAAAGAGTTACAGAGCCATAGGGAGTAGTTGCACTAAGATTTGTGGGAACAAGATAGGATACACTCAGATTTGATGCTAAACCATTAAGCAAAAGTCCAGCCGAACCCAAAGCAGGAACAACGGTGTAGTATCGCGTCTCGCTCGTATTATAATTGCCCCCCGTATCATTTGCCCACCAGTAATACGAATAAGTTCCTGCCGCCAAATCAGTCACATTAAAAGTAAACACCGTAGACACATTCCGAACCGAATAATTAATGCCATTAAACGCAATGCCTACTCGATCGAGCGCATAATTTTCAGTAACGGTGACATTAAATCGATACGATTGTCCAGTCACGTAAGAAGTAGCATTATTAGGATCTTCCACAAAGGAACTAAAGGAAGGCGCGGAAGCATCAGGCACAACACTAACAAACCAAGTCTCGCTTGATGCAGAGTAGTTTTCGTTACCTGCGTAACTCGCAGTTACGTTGAATAACCCCTGATTTGAGAAAAGAGTCAAGTTAGAAAGAGGAGACGATCCATTGTTAATAGTCGCTCCGTTAAGCAGAAGCGCGATCGAACCAGACCCATTAACGAGGGTTGCATTAAGACTAATAGATTGACCCAATTCAAGAGCCATATTGGTGCGCGTATGGTTAACATATGCATAAACTAAGCCCGTGCTCTGATTGACAATAAGGGCGCGTGAAAAACTTGCAGCGCTGTAGTTTTCGTTACCCGTCGTATTATACACATAGACATACGTTCCTGCTCCCAAAGTAACGCTATCAGGATTAGAAACGCTCCCGCCATTACGATAAAGGACACATGTCAACTCACCCACGCAACCTGTTCCTGAAACAGTTGTGGCCGCAGGATACACTACATTCGAAGAAGGCGTTATTGAAATATTCAAATCGGGCACGACGCCCGTGATAGTTGCACGAAGTAGCATCGAAACATCGGTATAATTTTGGCTTTCAAGCGCAAAAGCCGTGTAATTGTATTGCCCGACCGCAAGCCCCACAAATTGATGATTTTCATTCGTTACGTTGAGACCGTTGCGATACAACTGAACACCACCGGTAGTTGAAGTAGCGGACGCATTTACCTGCCCTGGGTAAGAAATCGTAATATTTTCTGCAGAGCCGTTGAGGAGAAAAGTTACCTCTCCTTGAGCTCGAGCAATATAGCTCCACAGAGTTATACTTGAACTCGAATAGTTTTCGTTGCCCGAACTGAAGGCAGTCCAATTATAATTTCCAGAAGCGAGTTGTATAAGATGGTGATTGGTGCCCGTCACATCAACACCATCACGATACAGGGTTACAACTCCGTACGGCGTTGATGCAGAAGCATTAGTCAAAATCCCATAAACGCCCGTCTGATTAGAAGCAGAACCGTTGAGAAGTAACGTCGCCGCACCGATAGCCGGACTAATAAACACCGAACGAGTAAGGTTCAATAGGCTATAGTTTTGATTTTCAAGTGCAGTCGCAGTATAATTGTACTGTCCGCCCGCAAGCGTTACAAAAAGATGATTCTCCGATGTCACGTTGATGCCGTTGCGATACAACTGAACACCATTCGTGCTCGATCGAACAGAAGCGTTCACCGAGCCTCCATAAACAAAACTAATATTTTCAGCAGTTGAATTAACTAAAAAACTCAAATCGGCGGAGGCCTTAATTATCACATACTGCTCAGAACCAGTGGTATTCCAATTATTCGAACTATCGTTAGCAAGATACCGATAACTATAGTTTCCGGCAGCAAGATTAGAAAGTGTAATCGAGTAAACGCTCGAGCCTTGCAGCGCCATCGTGTAGTTAATAGAATTAAATTCGAGAAGTGCTGTACTGACGGCAACATCATCGCCCCATGTGATATTAAAAGTATAATTGCCCCAAGGAACATAAGATGTGGGGCTAGAAGGCGTTTGACTAAGGTTAGAATACGTAGGTGCAACGCCATCAACAGCAACAAAATACGTGGTAACGGTAGTGTTAACATTGTTCAAACTATCATTAGCGTAAAAACTTACATTATAACGACCCGAGAGATAAGGGACAACAAAAGTCGCATTGTACTTCTGACCCGTTACAAGTGCAAGCGAAAGATTAACAAGAGACAGATTAGGATACACAATCAAGGCAATAACAGAAGAAATTGAACTGCCATCGCTCGCATTAACCCCAATCTCAACAAAACTGCCCAGAGAAACAGTAGCGCCTGCGAGGGGAACCACACCAAAGACCGCAGGTACGGTAGAATCAACAAGTACCGTTCTTGTTTCAGTAGTATTGAGATTACCAAAGGTATCATTTACGATTGCGTTGAAGTAGTAGGTGCCGTCAGACAAGCCAGAATAGTTAATGAAAAAAGGACTACTAGAAGAAAGATTAGCAAATAGGACGTTGTGACTTGCATTGAACAAACGGACAGTTAGCCTATCAAAATTTGTATCACTCCCTGTAACATTAATCAAGATAAACGAACGCGCAAGAATTGATCCATTGGCTTCAGTTGGAGCAACGAAAGAAATGCCGGGCGCTAAACTGTCAACTGAAAACGTCACCCTGCTTGAATTAACATTGCCTGCGGAGTCGTTCACTCCCACAAGCCATCGATTAGTTCCTTGTGCAGACGTAAGCCCCGTTACATTCGTCCCGCATGTAATCGTTATATTGGTTACTCCGTTATCCGTGCTGTACCAACATGCCTGCACGTTCGTATCGAACACCGTGTAATTAAGCGCCGTTTGCACCGAGGTATAAGTCGTATTAGAGGGATAGACCAACGAAATAAGAGGGGCAAGGGTATCAAGCGTTATGTTTAGAGTAGATAATTCAAAAAAGTTGCCTGCAGAATCATTAACACTCGCGTTGTAATAATAAATTCCATTTCCAAGACCACTTAGATTCACGTAAGCAGGAGAACTACGGTTTACGCTTTGACTGATAAGCCCATGAGTACTATTGTAAACGCGCGTAACGATTGAGTCCAGATGTTGATCGGATGCCGTAACATTTATTTCAATAAATGAACGTGCCAAGTTTATCCCGCTCTCTTTAGTGGGAGCAACATAAAACCCTGAAGGAATGCCAGTATCAAGCGTAATCGTACGTGTTTCCGTCCAATTTGTATTCCCCAAACTGTCATTTACACTCACATTGTAGTAATACGTTCCGTCAGCGAGGCTAGTCCAATTAATCGTCCGCGTTCCGGCAGAAAAAATAGTCCTATTCATCAAGGTACTTGCATTAGACAAAGCAAACGTAACGGCTTGTTCATTCGCATCGCTCGCGCTGATATTAACATACACCCACGAACGTGAAACAATACTTGCATTCGCCGCAGTCCCCGCACCAAAACTAACCTGCGGAACAAGGCTATCAACTGAAAAAGTCACTCGACTCATATTCGTATTACCCGCAGAATCATTTGCATACACCGTCCAAATGCTCGTGCCTTGTCCGGAGTTTAGCCCGGTAACGTTTACTCCACAGATAATCGTCGTATTCGTCGTGCCCGAATTGGTCGAGTACCAGCAGGTTTGAAGATTAGCATCCCCCACCGTGTAATTAAGAAGTGTTTGCACACTCGAATAGGTAACGTTTAGAGGGGAAGTTAGGTTAAGCGCAGGAGGAATCGCATCGCCAACAAAAGAAACTGCAGCGAGACTCACATTGTACAACTCAGGACTATACGAAGTATTCAGCGTACTAAAACTTACGTTGTACTGAAAGTAGCGATTTTGAGCAACACTCAAATTCTGAGGAGAACTATCATTAATATCAACAAAACTCTCGCCGATACACGCAGAATCATCACAACTGCGTACCGAAAAGTTTAAGCGTAAAGCGCCACGCATATAATGATCAAGAATTTCGCTCGCATTCAATGAACGATTGTAAATCGCAATCTCGTCAATCGTTCCATTGAAATGATCGACAACGCCTTCATAACCTATATAAGTGTTATCCGTCCCCGAAACAACCTGACCGCTTGCAGAAGCTGACGCTTCCAGTTGACCGTTAACGTATAACGCAACCGTAGTACCGTTATAAACGGCAACAATATGATACCAATAGCTCGGTGATAATTGAGTCGTAGAATAAACTTGTTTAAGTGAGCCGCCTACACGAATATAAGCAAAGGCCTGCCTCCCCCCATTAAAATGTTCGGGCTCAGTTACACGTAACGCTCGATCAGGATCACCATTAGTAATAATATTTTGCAAATCAAAGTCCTGATTAGCATCCCCTCTCCAATTAATCCATGCTTCATACGTGAGTGCCGCTCGAGGATTTAACACAGTTGAAAAAGGAACGCTTATATTGGATAAAGGAGGATTGAAAGAAAAACTCGTTCCAAAAATACCCGATTCATTGTAACCTACCTCTTGAGCGGTTACAACGTGGCCCAACCCACTCGAATCAACAAACCCCGTGCCCTCATCCTCATCAAAATGTAACAGCAGAATATTCCCGCTCATATTAGCATTGCCACGCAACCAAAGCGATTCGCTCCCGCCATTATCGGGCAAAGCAACACCATACGGGCCACCTTGTACCCATGAAATATTGTCCCATATAGACAAGTTACCTGCATCAATAATCGGAGAAAGATAGGAACCAGAAGATGCGTTATCCAGAGTAAGAGAAGTATTGTAAAAAATATTGTTAAGCCACCCTAGTCCGTATCCAAAAGCAGAAAGCGACCCATTCAAGAAGTAAGTAAAATTAGTATCAATATAAAATCGAGTCGTTTCAGAAGAGTTAAGATTATTAGAACTGTCATTGGCTACAATGCGCACATCGTAACGCCCTGCCAGGGGGACCGCGTATGAAACATTATATTTAGCCCCTGAAGAAATAACAAGAGTTAGCGAGTCCAAAGAGCCATTGGGCAAGGTAATCTCGGCACGCACCGAACTCACAGCAATATTATCACTCACGTTAGCCGCGATTTGAACAAGAGTTGAGGAGTTATAAAAAGACCCATAAGGGGGAAGAAGCACAGTGACCGAAGGATTAATGCTATCGGCGCGGTAAGAGACCCAATCGAAATCAAAGCTGGGAAATGAAGTCGAAGAATGGTCGACTTCAAGAGCAATACCTCCGTCGGCATCAGACCACGCAAAAGCATCTCCATCGAAAATCTTAACCCATAAATCATCAAGATCATCTTGTACAAAAACAAGCGATTTATTTTCATCAAGAAAGCTATACGCAAATATGTTCTGTTCTTCATCAGAAAAACTAGTGATCCCGGTAGCATCAAGCCCCGTGTTGCCCCCAGCCCATGCATTGGTACTAACATTATAACGAAAATAATCAAGATTGAGGCTCGTTGCCGCATCCGAGTAGATAACCAATCCAAAATTACTCGTTCCAACCCAACTCGTAGCCATTAAAATATCCGGAGAAACTTCTGCGTAAAGACTAACTTCATTCCCAGAAGTAGCACGCATAGCAGTCCCATTCCAAACAATAGCCTGCATGTCGTCACCCGTTATATCGCGCTGGCTAATAATGATATAATCGCTCTTTACTCTTGAGTTGAGTACAACCTCCTCAGATTCTTCTGCAAGGGTAGTTGTTTGGCCCGTAGTATAGGTGCAACTACCGCTCGATTTTATCGTATAATTAATTTCGGTGCCTCCATCTATACTCGAAATAACGAAAAGATCGCCAGAAAGTTGTTCATAAGCGACATCGGCATGCTGAAAAACATCAGGTGTGAGAGAAGTCCCGCGTAAGCTAGAAGGTTCACAAGTCCAATTCGTACCGTTCCAAATCATAATGTTCAAGGCAGAAGTATTAGTCATTATGAGCGCAATCTCATCGCTTAAAGGTTTAGAAGCGAGTTTTACATAACTAACAACTCCCCCTCCAATCAACGTTTGAGGCACACTTCCTTGTGTAGACCAAGAGGTGCCGTTCCAGAGACGATAGCGAGGCATAAAAGAGTTATCTGAATAGACAACAAGCGCATCGCCAGAAAGTTGTTCATAAGCGACATCAGCCTTAAGACGGTTAATACTTGTTGAAGACGAAGTCAATTCCAAAGAAGAATTACAAGAAGTGCCATTGTGCCAGCAAGCATTTCCAAGAAGATTCGAATCAATGAGAATATTAACATCATCGCCCGTATCGGCAGTAACAATAATATGCTCATCGTGTATAGGGTTAGACGCGACGCGCAGCCATTCGATGACGCCCCCCACACTTGTACTTGTATTTATTGCAGAACCGAAGCCCGTGCCGTTCCAGAGACGATAGAAAGGAGTCGTTTCATTCGCTCGTCCATACGCTAGTATGCCCGGATAAGCCGCCGACACAAGAGGACTGAGCAAGAGCAATAGACAAGCTACAAAGAGACAAAGAAAGAAAAAAGAGCGCATTATATCTTTCCTCCTTTCCAATAATGTAGTTTAGCAATACCCACCGGACGTATTCGTATAAGCCCTGCACCAAAAAGCTCGGCAAGAGCCACCGAAACAGTATTCCGTGCCAGACCAAGTTCACGAGAGATTTCTACAGTCGTCAATCCTTCAGGACTTTTTCTCAAAAGACGTGCAACCAATTCTTTTTTGTGCATTGAACATTAATGCTCAGCACTAAAAGGTTTTTTAATGCTAAGCCTTAACGCTCAGTACAAAGTCCATTGATTTAAATAGTTTCCGCAAACAAGGGTATTTAAAGTGAGAAAAGATAAAGATAGCGTGAACGTCCAAATTACGTTTCTCGGAACAAGCAATGCAATCCCAACAGCAGAACGTAACCATCCTGCGATATGGCTTGAATGGAACGCCGAACGAATCTTAATCGACTGCGGAGAAGGAACGCAACGCCAAATAAAAAAAGCCGACCTCAATCCCTGCAAACTTACAAAAATTTTACTCACACACTTGCACGGGGACCATGTTCTCGGCCTCCCAGGGCTACTAGAAACGCTCGAAATGTCAGAATATGCACGACAACTGGACATTTACGGCCCAAAAGGTACCGCGAGACATCTCGAACTATTGCAACAAACGTACGGAAAATTCAACATACAAATAAAGGTGCACGAACTACCTTGCAATATCGAAACAGACGATTGGAAAATTGAAGCAGCGCCCATGGACCATGGTATCCCTGCATGGGCCTTCGCGTTTATAATAAAAGAACGACGTCGGCTCGATAAGGCAAAAATAAAGAGATTAAAGTTACCAAACACCCCGTTACTCGGAGAAATCCAAAAAGGAAAAGACGTCGTAATAAATGGTAAAAAAGTAAAAGCAAAAGACCTTGTATATGTACAACCAAGTACAAAAGTAGCGATTATAATGGATACTAAATTCAATCAGAACGCAATTGAAATTGCAAAAGACGCAGACCTTGTGGTATGCGAGTCAACCTATGCAGAAAAAGAAAAAGAATATGCGGAGAATTACAGACACCTGACTGCAAGCCAAGCAGCTACAATTGCTAAAAGAGCCAAAGCAAAAAGTTTGATACTGACACATATCGCGCAACGATACGAACAAAATCTAAAATTTATCGAAAATGAAGCAAAGAAGATATTCAAAAACGTGCGAGTTGCAAAAGACCTAGAGAGAAAAGAAATAAGACTTAATGATTAGAAGCGCCAGAAGGAGAAATATAGATTATAGTATCCCCTCGCAAGAAAACAAGCCCCAAATTTCGAGCCATCTGTCCTTCATGCATCTCTTTAGTATTAT